>Ga0074044_10002303_pt1 | contig 16728 bp, 12 predicted proteins | sample BogForMeECP23OM1_FD_94443 | JGI IMG/M metagenome (GOLD analysis project Ga0074044, IMG submission 94443) | Bog forest soil microbial communities from Calvert Island, British Columbia, Canada - Bog Forest MetaG ECP23OM1 | ecosystem: Environmental > Terrestrial > Soil > Wetlands ...
AGCAATGGCTGGTAGTAAAAATCCACGAGATTGTCGGTATGCACATCCGCCCGAAGAATGATGTCGCCCCCCTTGCCGCCGTCCCCTCCATTTGGGCCGCCTCTCGGCACAAACTTTTCCCGTCGAAAACTGACACACCCGTTTCCGCCATCACCGGCTTTTGCATGGACTCTGATCTGGTCGACGAACATCGGAGGGGGATCGGTTTTGAGTTTTGGGGGTTAAGTTTTGAGTAAGCGAAGGCTCGACCCTTTGCATCGGGTCGTCGATACAGGGGCAAAAGCTGGAGCTTTCGCTTACGCTCAACTCAAAACGCCAAACCCAAAACTCAAAACTTATATTAGCAGCGACTCGTACATTTTCTTTGTTTCGGCGGCGATCGTGGACCAGCTGAATTTCTCGACAGCTCGTTTGCGTCCGGCTTCTCCGAACTTTTGGCGCAAATGTTCGTCCCTCATCAATTGATTAATTTTCTCCGCGAAATCGCGGGAAAATTTGTCGGGATCAACCGGTTCGAAGGGGCTCTCCTGCATCTGCTCCAATGGCACGAGATAACCGGTCTCGCCATCGACTACCACCTCTTTAATCCCCCCCACGGCCGAGGCTACGACCGCAGTTTCACAAGCCATGGCTTCCAGATTAATGATTCCGAAAGGCTCATAAATCGACGGACAGCAAAAGACCGCCGCGTGGCTGTAAAGTTGATAAGCAACCTCTTTCGGAACCATTTTCTCGATCCAGATGACCCCGTCCCTTTTGCTTTGTGCCTCCGCGACAGCTCGCTTCATTTCCTCTGCGATCTCAGGCGTATCCGGCGCTCCGGCGCAAAGGACGACCTGAAACCCCGGCTCCAGGTACTTAATCGCGTTGACCAGATGAACAATGCCCTTCTGCCGAGCGATTCGACCGACGAACAAAATGAAAGGCTTATTCGGATCAATCCCGTTTTTTGCCAACTGATCGCGCGATTGACGCGGATAATATTCTTCAGGATCAATGCCATTGTAGATGATCCGAACTTTTTTTGGGTCCACGTTGAAGAGGCGCAATATGTCGCGACGGGTTTCCTCGGACACAGCGACCACAGCATCGGCCATTTCTGTAGCGGTTTTCTCCAGCCAAGTCGAACAGTCGTACCCATGCCCCAACTGTTCCCGCTTCCATGGGCGCAGCGGCTCCAGTGAATGAACTGTCAGAACCAAAGGAATGTGATAGTTGAGCTTCGTCAAAATCCCGCCGAAATGGGAGTACCAGGTGTGGCAATGAACGACGTTTGCATCTACACCAAGTGTGTTGAAGTCAGTACAACGCCGAATCGCTCCAAACACGGAGTTCAGATTCTTCGGACAGCGGAAGATTGCCGTATTAACACCGAATCCTCGGACAGTCAAATGCGGGTGGTCAATTTCCTGATCTCCAAAGCAGCGTACCTCGACATCCATAATCTTTGCCAGTCCGCGGCTCAGGTAATCGACGTGAACACCTGCACCCCCGTAGATATAGGGGGGATACTCGTTCGTCAGAAGGAGTGCTTTCATCCTGCCAGTAAGAACTCAAGAATCCAAGAATTCAAGGAGTTCAGGAGGCGAAAAGCCTGCTGCTGTCGAAAAACCGGATACTGACTCGAATCGACTGGGAACGGCGTCGAATTTTTCTTGCGCTTGGGCTCCTGGCTCCTGACTCCTGACTCGCCTTCGTGGGAAGGCTCACTTGAACACGATGGGGATGATCAGGATGGCCAGGACGTTCGCCACCTTGATCATGGGATTGATGGCAGGTCCAGCCGTATCCTTGTACGGATCGCCAACCGTATCGCCGGTGACGGCCGCCTCGTGTGCGGGTGATCCTTTTCCACCGAGTTTGCCCCCCTCGATGTACTTCTTGGCGTTGTCCCAGGCAGCGCCGCCGGAGGTCATGGAGATCGCAACAAACAACCCGGTTACGATTGTCCCCACCAGTACAGCTCCCAAAACCACGTACCCGAAAAACGATGCGACTAGGACGAACAAAACCGGAAGCAGTGCCGGGATAATCATTTCTTTCAGTGCCGCTTTCGTCACAATGTCAACGCAGTTTCCATACTCGGGAGTCTCGGTCCCCTTCAATATTCCAGGTTTAGCCTGGATCTGGCGCCGGACCTCTTTCACAACCGCTCCAGCGGCTTTCCCGACGGCCTGCATACTGAATGCGCTGAAAAGGAAAGGCAAAAGTCCGCCAATGAACAGTCCGATGATGACTTGAGGCTTCTCCAGCGAAAAATCGGAAGACTGCATTTCGCGTCCGCCGATATTCGAGAAATGTGCTCTCACTTCGGAGACGTACGAACCGAAAAGAACGAGTGCTGCGAGGCCGGCTGAAGCAATGGCGTATCCTTTCGTGACCGCTTTCATCGTGTTCCCGACCGCATCCAGTTCGTCGGTTACCGTTCTGACCGATTCGGGCATATCGCTCATCACCGCGACTCCGCCCGCGTTATCGGTAATAGGTCCGAAGGCGTCGAGTGAAATAATGATCCCACCCATAGAAAGCATACTCATAACGGCAACCGCGATCCCATAAAGCCCCGCACAATGATAACTCAGGATGATCGCCAGACAGATAAAAAACACCGGCAGAGCAGTTGCCTGCTGGCCAACCGCGAGTCCGGCAATGATATTGGTCGCGTGGCCTGTCTCCGACGCCAGAGCAATCTTCCGAACTGGTCTGAACGAAATCGAAGTGTAGTAATTCGTGATGGCAACGATGATTCCCGTCATCGCAAGTCCGATCAGAGCTGCCAGATACAACTGATTGGCAGTGTATATGGATTGACCGGCCACAATCGGGCCGTGAAATAGTAGTTTCGTCGCCGGCCAATAAAGAATCGCTGAGACGAGGGCGTTCATACCGACTGCCTCCACCAGGACCTGGGTTGGATTAGTCTTGCGGAAATTCACCCACCAGACACCTACGATCGCTCCGATTACCGAAATACCGCCCAACAGGAACGGAAAAACTAATGCCTCCGGCGATTTGGGAATAGTCAGAAATCCGACAAGAATCGCTCCGATAATACTCACCGCATACGTCTCGAAAACATCCGCAGCCATCCCGGCACAGTCTCCAACGTTATCACCCACGTTATCCGCGATCGTCGCGGGGTTCCGAGGATCATCTTCTTGCAGATGGGTCTCAATCTTGCCGACCAGATCTGCACCAACATCTGCGGCCTTGGTATAAATGCCTCCTCCCAGCCGGGCAAAAACGCTGATCAAACTGGCGCCGAGAGCTAGACCCACCAAACTGCTGACGACCTGTTCCTGGTTTCTCAAGATGCCTTCTCCCAGCTTGTAATAGAGCCCGACTGCCAGCAGGGCCAATCCGACAACCAGTAATCCAGTTACGGCTCCTCCGTTAAAAGCAACCCGAAGAGCTGCGTGTTTTGAATTCGTGGCTGCCTGCGCGGTGCGAGAGTTCGACAGCACGGCGACACGCATGCCAATGTATCCTGCTGCCATCGAACAAGCAGCCCCGATCAGGAACCCAAACGAAGTGAAAAGCCCTCTGGTAAAGATCAGGATCACGAAAATCACAGCCGCGATCAGTCCGACGGAAGTGATCTGCCGGTTCAAATATGCCTTCGCCCCTTCTTGGACCGCGCCTGAGATCTGACGCATGCGTTCACTACCTGGGGAACACGAAATCACCAATCGAATCAAATAATAGGCGAAACCCAGACCCACGAGCGAGCAGAGGAGCGCCAACCAAACACTGGACTGCAAAAGAAAATTTGCTAATAATGGGACAATCATAAGTGAACGTAGGAAGGGAACTAGTGGGGGACCAACTGCACTATTGGACCGCACAACGCAATCATTTTCTCACGTAGCTCAGGATTGCTTTCTGCGCATGGAGTCGGTTTTCGGCTTGGTCGAAGATGGTCTGGGCATGCTTCTCCAAGGTCTCTTCGGTGATCTCTTTTCCGCGGTATGCAGGTAGACAGTGAAGCACGAGGGCTCCGGAAGCCGCTGTAGCGACTAGCTTTTCGTTTACTTGAAATGACGCAAGTTCTCCGAGGCGTCTCGCGCTGTCGTCTTCAAACCCCATGCTTACCCAGACATCGGTGTAGAGAACGTCTGCCCGATCAGCCCCGGCGGTTGGATCGTCGGTTATGATGATCTTCCGGTTTGTCAGTTTCTTCAGCAGGGAAGGCTCGGGTCGATAGCTCTCCGGAGCCGCAATTCGAAGCTCGAACCCAAGCCGCTCGGCGGCCCAAATCCAGGAACGCGCAACATTATTGTTGCCATCTCCGATGAAACAGACCGTGAGCTCGTCCAAGCTTCCACGTTTTTCCAAAATAGTGAGAAGATCAGCCAAGATCTGGCAAGGATGTTCCTCGTCGGTCAGCGCGTTAATTGTCGGAATCCGGCCGTATTCGGCAAACATCTCAACATCATTTTGAGCAAAGGTTCGTATCACTGCGCCGTGAACCATCCGCCCAAGGACCCGGGCCGTATCGATGATCGGTTCTCCTCTGCCCAATTGTATGTCGTTTTGCGAAAGAAATATGACGCTTCCCCCAAGCTCACGAATGCCTACTTCAAAACTCACTCGCGTTCGGGTCGACGGTTTACTGAAGATCATTGCCCAAGCTTGCCCGGAAAGCGGCCGCTCGGATGTCTTGCCTCGATCTGCCTTAAGTTTAATCGCCAGATCCAGCAGAGTTGTGAGCTGTTCCGCTGTCTGTGCTTCGATCGAAAGAAAATGCTTCATGAAACCATCGCCACCAAGGTCCGGCTGAGGATTGACACCGCCTCGTCGATCTCCGGCCCTGTCACGTTCAGCGGAGGCAACCAGCGAATCACCGATGGGCCAGCCGGTACCGATAGGAGGCCGTTGCGCATTGACGCAATCGCGACCATGTGAGAAGGCGCTTTTGCGCCTGCGGCCAGGCGAACGAACTGGTCGTTCAGCTCAATCCCTAGTATTAACCCCATACCGCGAACTTCCTTTATTCCTGGGAGAGCCTCGAGTTTTAGTTTTGCATAATCGCCCAGCGCTCGTGCGTTTGCGAGCAACCCTTCCTTTTCAATAGTCCCCAGCACCGCCAGAGAGGTCGCGCAAGCAAGAGGAGTACCTCCGAAGGTCGTTCCATGACTCCCAGGTTGCAATAGGTCACAGAGGTCAACCGGACCCCCCGCCAAACGTTGAACTAATCTTTTGCGAATCCAGGTAGCGCCCAAAGGAAATCCCCCTCCGATTCCCTTTGCCCAGCTGACGGTATCCGGCACGAAATCCTCGCCGACAATCTCTTTCCAGCCGCACCAGTTCCCCATACGACCCAGCCCGCATTGGATTTCGTCCAGCATCAGAAGCATACCGTACCGATCGCAAATGCGTCGTAGCCCGAGCAGGAACTCCCGGCTAGCGGGGTAAATACCACCCTCGCCTTGCACCGGCTCAACCAAAACAGCCACAGTTTCGCTAGTTATCGCCCCTTCAACAGCGTTTAAATCATTGAATGGCAGATGCTTAAACCCAGGCAGCAATGGAGCGAAGCCTTCTTTCACCTTCTCTTGCCCCGTTGCGGATATTCCCGCCATGGTTCGCCCGTGAAAGGAACGCAGAAACGTCAAGATTCCATATCTCGGTGAGGTATCGGAGCTGACTCCTGCGCACTCGTTCCCGAATTTTCGAGCCAGCTTGATGGCCGCCTCATTCGCCTCTGCACCGCTGTTCGAAAAGAAAATCTTCCCGGGCGAGCCGACGATCTCGACCAGTTTGCGGGCAAGTTCGGCCTGAGGTCGCGTGTAATAGAGATTCGAAGTGTGGATCAACTCTCGAGCCTGACGATCCAACGCCTCGACCAATCGCGGATGTGCATGCCCGAGAGTGGAGACAGCAATACCCCCGCCGAAGTCCAAATACTCTTTCCCGTCCTCATCCCACACGCGGGACCCCAATCCACGAGCCAAAACGAGATCGTACCTGCCGTAATTGGGCACAACGAATTCCTCGAAAAGCTGTCGAGTATCTGAGTCCATGGCTGGCATCGGAAAAAACTGAGAATAACCTGTCGCAGCCGTTCGCACAAGCGCCGGGGGCAGGATGGGTTCACAAGGTTGCATCTCCCGCTGTGGAGCGATCCCGAGCGGTCCGGGCACACACGTCCGATGAAGGTCAACAGTCCGAGTCTGATGACAAAACGCCACACTCGTGTCCAAGAAGAGTTCTAAAAAAGAGACTGACAAGAAGACCTTTGTTTCTGGTTAAAGTTGAATCGTTGGTGCGCACAGTAGAAATGATAGGACCAAGCCGCTCGGCTGGCGCCGGGGGGATGCGCTCCCGCGCGTCCGGCGCTGCACGTCTCGAGGCTTCTTCTTTCTGCTTCTCCGGACGCGCTCTTGCGCTCTCGGAGCTGAGGCTCTTTCCCATCAGCTTCTCCTGTTTTTACATTTGCACCTTCTCTGGACGTGCGGCGCCGGATCGCGCGGGAGCGCGTCCCTACCAGTCGCAAGGGCATCGCAACCTACAGGACCCGCGTAGCGGCTCCAATCGAAGACTCGTCTGTCTAACTAAAGTCTAATTTAGACAGCAGTGAAAACGCCATTTCCCGCCGGACGCGCGGAAGCCCATAGCTACTGACGCTAGCGCGTGACAGCAACCCTGCAGAAACCCGGATTCTTTCGAGTTGACAGCCGGTTCGCCGAAGCCTTAGAAGAGCCTGGACTTAATTTTTTTTGCGATTCGAAGAAATTCAGTCGCAAATATCCTAAATTCTCGACTTGCCAGCGGTCGCTTCGGATTAAACAATTAAGTCGTTTAAGTTCCCCACAATATCACCTGTTAACACCACAAACTTCAAGATTTGAAGGAGTTGCAACGATCATGCGCATCAAGTTCCCCTCTATCCTGCCGATCATAGCCGCGCTCGCGGCTACAGCATCGGTCGGGTTCGCCGCAGAGCTCGATCTTTGGTTTACACCGCTCTCAACGGAAGGGCCCATGAAAGCGCCCTTGACCAAATGGATGAAAGAAACCCTGCCCAAGGAGCTCCCCGGGGTGACCGTCGGCGACAACTATGGACCTCCAGTTTATCAAGACGGCCAGCAAAAGTTCATCGTTCAAGGGCGCAAAGGCAAACCGGATGTGATCGAATCCGTGCTCGAAGGGATGATCGCTTATCAGAGAGCTGAGCTTCTCGCCCCGATTGATGATCTCTTCGATAAATGGCCAGACAAAGACCAGTTCATCCCGAGCACCATCAAGGCTCTGACGCTTAACGGAAAACTCTACGGCGTCCCGTATAACACGAACGTTCGGGTACTACTCTATCGGAAGGATCTGTTCCAGAAATATGGATTGACCCCGCCGAAAACCTGGGACGACTTACTTCAGGACGCAGCGACAATTTCTTCAAAGGAATCCGGCGTTGCGGGTCTCGGGTTAACGACGAAAAACGGAAGTGTCAGAACGTTCCAGGAGTTCATCTCGTTCTTCTTTGAGGCGAACAACGGTGAGAACCCCTACAAATACGATGAAGGCGGCAAAAAATGGGTGATGAATACGACGCCCGAAAAGCTGGCCCAGGTTCTGAAGCTGTACACCGATTGCTTTTTCGCGGCGACCCCGTCGGCTGCGAACCAGAATACGCGCGGAAACGACTATCAAGCCACAGACATTGATTATTATTCCGGCAAGAGCGCAATGGTGCCGATGGGTCCGTGGATCTACCAGTACCGGTCAGACAGTGACGTTGCGAAGAAGATTCTCGAGGAAGAAACGGGTGTAGCTCCGTTGCCCCTGCCGCCCGGAGGCGTCCAAGCGACTTATCTGGAGGTGAAGCCGATCTCGATTAACGCATTCAGCAAGGATAAGAAAGATGCCTGGGATCTCGTCAAAGTCCTGACAAGCAAAGAGTTCGTTGCGATGGCGAACCGGATCGAAGGGGTCAACCCGCCCAGAAAAGATGTCGCGGATTTGCCCGAGTTCAAAAACGACTGGTGGGAACAGGCCTTCATCGCGCAGCTGCCGACCGGCGTGGCGCTCGCCCCAATTAACTGGGGCCTTGTCATTAACGATATTACAGAGTCTCTGCAAAAGGCAATTTACAAGAACGCAACTCCGGAAGATGCCGGCAAGGAGCTTTACGATACACTAGAGCAACGGGCTAAAAACAATCAGCTCTAATTGTTTCGAAAGGGCGGGGAGATTTGACAATTTTAGCATAGGCTTCCAGCCTGCACCGATCACTCTATGCCGCGCACTTGTTCATTGGAAACGAGTTCGGATTGTCTCGAAGGTAGCGATCGACGCGGGCAAATACAGGCTGGAAGCCTATGCTACATTTAAGCAGCGCGTCTTCGATCTGCCGATCCCATTTGCCACCGGCAGTCGGACTGCTAGGATGAGCTCAATCCCTACGTCAGGAAACAGCTCACTCACACTTTGGCAAAGTCTGGGTCGGAGAAGCTTCGGTTATTGGCTCATTTTTCCCGCCCTTTTCGTCATCCTCGGGTTGAACCTTTACCCGACAATCCAGGGAATCCTGACCTCTTTTACCAATCAGTCTCTCATCGATCCCGGCCATTCCGTATACGTTGGACTAGATAATTATCTCAAACTCCTCAAGGATCCGGTCTTCCAGGTATCTCTGGTGCATTCTCTGGAGCTGACTTTTTTTGCGGTCGTGCTCCAGGTCCTTCTCGGTCTGGTCATGGCGCATCTCCTGATCCAGGAAGTCCCTGGCATCCACTTTTTTCGAAGTGTCGCGATGATCACCTGGGTGCTACCGATTATCGCATCGGTGGTGATGTTCCGGTTCATGACGCTGCCGAATTACGGTCTGATTAACATCCTCTTGAAGGACGCGGGCCTCGGACAGGTTGCCCGAAACTGGTTTGGCGATGAGACATACGCGTTTCTTCTCGTGCTCATCATGCACCTGTGGCGGAACGTGCCGTTTTACTCGATTGCTTTCATGGCGGCCATGCAGGCGATCCCTGCGGACTTGTACGAAGCCGCACGCATCGATGGAGCAGGCGATTGGCGCCAGTTCTGGTTCATTACACTTCCAAACCTGAGATACATCATTCTGGTGATGGTCGTACTGCATGTCACCTTCACCTTCAATAACTTCGATTTCGTTTATCTTTCAACCGGAGGCGGTCCGGTAAATGCCACAGAAGTGCTGCCCTCTTACATCTACAAGCAGGCCTGGAACGGATATGCGCTAGGGTATGCCAGCGCCGGCGGCGTGATCATGCTCGTGATCCTCGTTGTCCTGGTGCTTATCTGCAACAAGTTCATCAAAGGCTTGTCGGAACAATGAGAAGACCATTTCCAACCCGTTCGATCGTCACCTACTGCGGACTCTCAATCTTCTATCTGTTTCTGCTGCTGCCGATCGCGTGGCTTGTTCTCTCGAGCTTCCGCAACAGTGATTCGGTTCAATCGGGACGGTTGCTTCCCTCCTCGTCGGAACTGACGTTCCGGAATTACATTGAAACCTTTCAGATTGGTAACTTTGTCACTTACGTGGTGAATTCCTTCGTGATCGCATTCAGCGTCATGGTGCTGACCGTTTTTCTGGGCAGCCTCGGCGCCTACGCTTTGAGCCGGTTTGCGTTGAAGGGCAAAAGACTCTTCATGATGGCCGCACTCTTGCCGCAATTCTTTCCTTACGTCCTGGTTCTGATTCCGTTTTATGTTCTGATGTCGAGCTTGAACCTGGTCGACACTCATGTCGGCCTGATCCTTACGCATACCTCGCTCACGCTTCCATTTGCCCTATGGATGTTGACCGGCTACTTCAACGCCATTCCGATGGAACTTGATCAGGCAGCGCTGATCGATGGATGCTCGCGATTCGGCGTCTTGTTTCGCATCCTTTACCCAGTAGCGATTCCGGGGCTGGTGGTCGCCGGGTTCTTTGCGTTCGTGGTTTCCTGGGGCGATTATCTGTTCGTTTCCATCTTGTCGCAAAGCAACGCGACGCAGACTCTGCCGATAGGTTTGCAAACATTTATGACGAGTCTGCGGGTCCAATGGGGATTGATCACCGCAGGAACAGTTGTTGCCATCGTGCCGACGGTGATTTTCTTTTCGATTGTGCAACGCAGATTAGTTTCCGGTCTCACCGCGGGCGCGGTTAAGAGTTAGATTATACTTATGCCGAAAATTACATTCATTGGTGCCGGTAGCCTGGTATTCACTCGAAATCTTTGCAGCGATATCTTACTGGCGCCAAGCCTGCAGGATTGCACGATCAGTCTGATGGATATAGATCCGCAGCGCCTTGAACAGAGCCGCCAGATCGCCCAATCAATCGTCGATCGCCGAAAACTATCGGCGAAAATCGAAGCGACTACTGACCGTAAAAACGCCATCCGGGATTCCGATTATGTGATCACCACGTTTCAACAGGGCGGACTGGACGCCTACAAACTGGACATCGAGGTACCGCAGAAATACGGAGTGGAACAGTGTGTCGGCGATACGCTCGGCCCAGGTGGTGTATTTCGGGCGCTCCGGACGATCCCGGTCCTCACCGATCTTTGTCTCGAACTGGATGATTTTGCGCCGGACGCCTTGCTCTTGAATTACGTTAACCCGATGGCAGCAAACTGCTGGGCGATCGACGCCGCCACCGGTCGCCCCCATGTTGGACTCTGCCATAGTGTGCAAGGAACGAGCGAGATGATCGCGAAATGGATCGATGTCCCGTACAAAGAAGTCACCTTTTTCTGTGCCGGGATCAACCATCAAGCATTCTTCCTCGAGTTCTGGCGCGGAAAAGAAGATCTCTACCCGTCGATCTGGGAGGCGATAGAGCATCCAGAAATATACGCCCAAGAACCGGTTCGCATCGAACTCATGAAACACTTCGGATTCTTTGTTACCGAGTCCAGTGGTCATGCGAGCGAGTACGTTCCCTACTTCCGGAAGAGCGCGAAGATGGTGAATGACCAATTGGTTCCGAATTTCGCTGATAAGGTAAATTACTGGCTCGATTTTGGACGAACCGGCGGTTATTTGCGGCATTGCCTGAATCGGATCCAAAAGTTCGAGCGCGAATTCGAGGAAATTCTCGCGGAGGAACCGGCAACAACTCGAAGTCATGAATACGGTTCTTACATTATCGAGGCAGTGGAATCGCACACAGCCATCTGCATTAGCGGAAACGTCCCAAATACAGGCCTGATTGATAATCTACCCCAAGGCTGCTGCGTCGAGGTCCCATGCCTGGTGGACGGGAACGGCATCCAACCAACGAAGGTCGGCTCCCTCCCTCCACAACTGGCTGCGCTGAACCGGACGAACATCAACGTGCAGGAGTTGATCGTCGAGGCTGCGCTGAGCGGCGGCACCGAAGCTGTCTATCACGCTGTCATGCTGGATCCGCTGACGGCCGCGGTTTGCACCCTGCCCCAGATCCGGAGCATGGTGGACGAAATGCTGGAAGCGCAAGAACGGTGGCTGCCACAATTCTAACCCGCAAAAATCACGCGAAAGCCGAATCGACGAGCTCGTTGCGGGTTAGAAAGCTCTTAAACAGACGCTGCGCTTCTGTTTAAGAGCCTGGTTTTAAAATAAGTGAATCGAAACAGCGCGTTCTCTCCAAAAAGCAGTAGAATTTTTCGGCGCAGCCGGAAAACTCTGCTGCCACGGCCTGCATCGCTCACAAATCTCTAAGGATGTGCGAGCGATGCAGGCTCACGGTACGATTTCCGTACCGATGCCGCGCGCGGTAAAGACTTCGAGAAGAAGGGCGTGCGGAATGCGGCCGTCGATCAGGTGTACTTTCCCAACACCTTCATTAAGTGCATCGACAGCCGAAAGAACTTTGGGAACCATTCCTCCCTCGATAATTTCGTCATCGATCAGTTCAGCCACGTTTTCTCGATTGACTGTAGGAATCAACGAGTTCACGTCTTTCACATCTCGCATGACACCCATTACGTCACTCACATAGATCATCTTCGCAGCTTTCAACGCGCCGGCCATCGCACCCGCCGCCACATCTGCATTGACGTTGAGAATTGTCCCATCTTCAGCCTGAGCAATCGGAGAGATCACTGGCACGACTTCCCGATCAATCGCCTCGCTCACACCGGAGAGCTCCAGCGAGGTGACTTCCCCCACAAATCCAACATCGATCAGATTCTTTCCGTCGATCTGCGGTGGAAGACGTTTGGCTTTGAAAACGTCTCGTCCAGAAAATCCTTCCGCGTGTCCGCCAAATTCGTGCATCGTGCCGACAATACGAGGACGGATCACCGTATCCAAGACCTCCTCTACGATCTTGATAGTCAACTGGTCGGTGACGCGGAGTCCGTTGATGAAGCGCGGCGCCTTTCCAGCCTCACGCATACGTTGTGTGATCGCCTTGCCGCCGCCATGGACCAGTACCGGATTGATACCGACTGCTTCAAGGAAGACGACATCACGCAGAAGACGCTCAATCAAGTGATCGTCCTCCATGGCGCTGCCACCATATTTGATGACAAACGTCTGGCCGCGGAATTTTTGGATAAAGGGAAGCGCTTCCAAAAGCGCCTCCGCCTTTCCGGCCTCGAATTTGTTCGCCATTCGTATCTCTCTCTCTTCGAACTACTCGCCCATGTTAAATTTCACGTAGTCCGGGGTTAGATCGGTAGTAAACACCTTGTATTCCGCCGACCCCAGGTGAAGGTCAATTGTAACCGTAAATTTTTTGTTTCCGAGAACTTCTTTGAGCGTCTCCTCCGGAGTACTGCTCGCCATCCCGTGCTCGACTGCAACCGCCCCATTGAAAAATATGTCGACCATCTCTTCTCGAACTTTAGCCAATGAATATCCGACGGCATCCATGATTCGGCCCCAATTCGGATCCTCTCCGTACCATGCGCATTTTACCAGCACCGAGTTGGCAACCGCCTCTGCGGCCTTTCTAGCATCCTGGTAGGTGGCCGCGCCCTTCACATGGACTTCGACAAATTTTGTCACGCCTTCGCCGTCCTCGACTATCATACGCGCCAATTGCCGGGTCACAAAGTTGAGACCTTCGGCGAACCACCCGTACGCTTGGTGGTCCGCCTCGATTTGCGGGATGCCCGCCTGGCCATTCGCCAAGCAGATGGCGGTGTCGTTCGTGCTCATGTCGCCGTCAATCGTGATACAATTAAACGCCTGCTCCACGCTCGCGGAAGTCAGCCTTTGCAAGTCTCTTTTGGAAATCGGGGCATCGGTCGTGATGAAGCAAAGCATTGTCGCCATGTCGGGATTAATCATTCCTGCCCCCTTGGCGATACCCCCGATTCGAACTCTTTTGCCTGCCAGCGGCAGCTCTACGGCGATTTCTTTCTGAAAGGTATCGGAAGTCATTATCGCTTTGGCCACGAGATAACTCCCACTCGCGCTCAATCCCGCCACTAATGCTGGCATGGACTCCTCGATGTTTTCGATTGGCAAATCGCGCCCGATTCGGCCAGTTGAGCAGACCAGGATCTGTCGTTCCTTCAGACCCAGCTGGCGGGCTGCAGCCTGGGTCATTCTCCTGGCATTCTGGATGCCGGTTGAGCCCGTGCAAGCATTCGCATTTCCGCTGTTGGCAATGATTGCCCTCGTATCAGCAGCACGCACATGGGCGGCAGAAACACGAACCGGGGCAGCTTTGATCTTGTTCGAAGTGAACGTGGCCGCGGCCACAGCCGGGAAGTCCGAAATGATTAATCCAAGGTCACACTTTTCGGGCGATCCCTCCGTGATCCCGCACCGAACCGCAGCAGCACGGAAACCGCTTGGGGCAGTAATCCCTCCACCGATCTCAAAAAATGTTGATTCCATGTTCGAAGAGCGGCCTCATTTGATACAACAGGACGAGACTTCTGCCGAGCTATTTTCACTACGTTCCAAGTCCAATCCCCTCGTCCCAGCCGTTCATGATGTTGAAACACTGGATGGCCTGGCCGGCCGCCCCCTTGACAAGGTTGTCTATTGCGGACATCAGGATGACTCGCCCAGTTCTCGAATCGATGCGCCAGGCGATTTCCAGACGGTTCGTAAGAGCAACGTTCTTGATGTCAGGATACCGACTTGAACCCAACAATCGGATGAACCGATCGGAGCTATAGGCCCTCTCGTACACTTCTCGCAGGGAGTCGATAGTCAGCTCGCCCGCAGGATCTGCATGAATGGTTGTAATAATTCCCCGATTGAGCGGGATCAAATGCGGCGCGAATTGTATAATCACTTTTTCTCCGGCCGCGTTTGCGAGCTCCTGTTCAATCTCAGATAAATGCCGGTGTGAGGGCAAACCATAGGGCCGAGCGCTCTCGTTGCACTCGACAAAAAGCAAATCCGCGTCTGCCTTCCGGCCAGCGCCACTCACGCCGCTGAGACTGTTGACAATGATACTCGAGGAGCGGATCAAGTGCGCGCGTACGACCGGAAGCAGTGGTATGAGAATGCTCGTCGGAAAACAACCTGGACACGCCAGCAACTCAGCGCCCCTGATCTTATCGCGATATGCTTCAGGAAGCCCGTAAACCGATTTCTTCAATAGCGCGGGCGCCATATGCTCGTGCTTGTAGAAATACTTGTACACTTCCGCATCCTTCACTCGAAAATCCGCGCTCAGATCGATAACCTTGATCCCTCGCTCCAGCAACGGCGCCGCAAACTCGAATGCAACACCATGTGGAAGCGCAAGAAAGGCGAAGTCGATGTTGAGAGAATGCAGTGATGTTGCGTCGGGCTCGATGAATTCGAGATTTGCCAGCGGAGAGTGATTACCAACCCAGGCGAATACTTCGGATGCCTTCTTACCGGCGTATTGTCGAGAAGTGAGACAGCCAAGCTCGACCAAAGGATGTTCGGCAAGACGCTTCACAAGCTCTTCACCGGAATAACCGCTCGCCCCAAAAATCGCGATTTTCGCTTTGTTCATAAAATGTTCCCGGATTCTTCGTTAGTATAACTAGTTTTGGGTTTTGAGTCTTGCGTTTTGAGTTTTGGATTTTGCCCGATAGGGTCGCGCTCCCGCGCGACCGGCGTCGAGGCAAATTGGCGAGTCTTACGCGGGCAAGGCCGGTCGCGCGGGAGCGCGACCCTAGCGACCCAAAAGCCAAAACTGAAAACTCTAAACTGGATATTCGGTGCGGCACGTGTATTTTCGAGCCCTTCGAAACCATGCCGGACGATCGGAAAACGAATGAAGAGCGACAGCGGATGACGGACATCGAGCGAATTCGGCACTCGTGCGCGCATGTGCTTGCGACAGCCATTCTCCGGATCTGGCCGGAAGCACAGTTCGCAGCCGGTCCACCGGTCGAGAATGGTTTCTACTACGATCTCGAATTGGATCATCACATTTCATCCGATGACTTCGATAAAATCGAGGCCGAGATGAAGAAGATTATCAAGGAGAACCAAGCGTTCGAGCGGATCGTCGTCTCTCGCGACGAAGCGATCCGATTAGCGAATGAAGGGCAATTGGGCGCGCTTGGGCCAAGACCCATGCCGAGTAAATTTAAGCTCGATATTGTGCGAGAGATACCCGACGAGGAAGAGATCTCTTTGTATCGCAATGGAGACTTCACTGACCTCTGCGCCGGTCCTCACGTAATGCGAACAGGCAACATCGGCGCATTTAAACTTACCTCGATCGCAAGCGCCTATTACAAAAGGGATGCGAACAATCCACAACTGCAACGCGTGTACGGCACGGCATTTAAAACACGGGCCGAGCTGGATCACTACTTTGCGCTGCTCGAAGAGGCCAAAAAACGAGATCATCGTAAGCTGGGTCGCGAACTTGAGTTGTTTCATATCGACGAAGAGGTCGGACCCGGATTGGTGCTCTGGAAACCGAAGGGCGCAATCGTTCGAAAGGAACTTCAGGCCTTTATTTCTGAAGAGCTGGGACGACAGGGGTATACCGAAGTCTTCACGCCCCACATCGGGAAACTGACTCTCTTCCGTACCTCCGGCCATTATCCCTATTACCGTGACTCGCAGTTCCCACCGCTAATCGAACCGGAAACTTTGGCCAAATTCGCCGAGGAGGGCTGCTCGTGCGCGGAGCTTTCGAATCGGCTTATGAAAGGCGAAATTGAGGGTTACTTGCTAAAGCCGATGAATTGCCCAATGCATATCAAGATCTATGCGTCGAGTCAGCATTCGTATAGGGACCTCCCGGTCCGGTTGGCCGAGTTCGGGACCGTTTATCGCTGGGAACAATCGGGCGAACTCGGTGGCATGACCAGGGTGCGGGGCTTTACACAGGATGACGCTCACATTTTTTGCACTGAAGAACAGGTGCTCGGTGAAATCCAGGGCTGCCTTCAGCTGGTTCTGAGAATCTTGAATACCCTGGGCATGAACTCCTACCGGGTCCGCGTAGGGCTTCGCGATTCCGACTCGTCCAAATACGTCGGAACATCGGAACAATGGGATCGCGCAGAGGATGCCCTTCGCGAGAGCGCCAAAAACCTCGGCGTACCTTTCTCCGAGGAAATTGGCGAAGCGGCTTTCTACGGTCCAAAGATCGATTTTGTCGTCAAGGACGTTATTGGGCGGGAATGGCAGCTTGGGACCGTTCAAGTTGACTACAATTTGCCAGAACGGTTCGGGCTCACTTATGTTGCGCCGGACAATTCGGCACGTCGGCCCGTGATGATCCATCGGGCGCCATTTGGTTCTCTCGAACGTTTCTGCGGCGTTTTGATCGAGCACTTTGCAGGAAGTTTTCCGGCCTGGCTGGCGCCG
>Ga0074044_10002305_pt1 | contig 16720 bp, 13 predicted proteins | sample BogForMeECP23OM1_FD_94443 | JGI IMG/M metagenome (GOLD analysis project Ga0074044, IMG submission 94443) | Bog forest soil microbial communities from Calvert Island, British Columbia, Canada - Bog Forest MetaG ECP23OM1 | ecosystem: Environmental > Terrestrial > Soil > Wetlands ...
GACCGTGATCACTTCCGTGGCCGCGCCCGCTTGAAGCTTCATATCCACGCCGACGCGATCCTGGATGTTCACTTGCACCGGGCCAGCCACCTCCTTCTTGAATCCCTGCTTCTCGACGGTGACGGTGTAGCGACCGATGCGGAGCGGGCTGGCGACATATTCCCCCGCCTCATTGGTGGTGAAGGTCAACTGAATGCCACGTTCCACGTCGGTCACGGTGACCTTCGCGCCGGTGACGACCGCGCCGCTCGAATCGCGCACCAGGCCGACAATGGCTCCGGCATCTTTTTGCGCCCATACCGGCGTGACGACGGTCAGGGTCATGAGAAGAAAGAGGGCTGAGAGAATTTGCAGGCGCGGGAAACGGATGGGCATGGCGAGGCTCCTGGACGCTAAACCCGAAGTCTCGCAAGCAGCATAGCTAAGCCAAGCGAAAATCCGGGTGCTGGGATTACAAGCTTTCAGTGTAAGATTACGAACCATTACTTATACTTTCGTTTTATAGCTTTTGTCAACTGCCACATTCGGGCGGTCTCGGCTTACTACCGTCCTCGCGGGAGATTGTATCGCGAAAGTGTGCATCCTGGGCTCCAAATCGATCAGCCACGAACACGATAATCTACAAACGAGCATGTTATCGGCACATTCGCGCCATCCGCGCTATTCGATCGGCTCCTGGTAACGCTGAGGAGGTGGAAGAGTGACGGATCCACTGACCGCGACGGGAAATGTCTTCTCTGCCGGTTTACCATCGAGGCCCTCAGCGCTGAAGCTCACCACATAATTCCCGGCAAAGGTATAGGTGTGGGTGAGCGCGGCGCCATCTGCGACCACGCCATCGCCGAAATCCCAACGGTAGGCGAGAGCCGGAACGCCATCGCGTGCCGCAACGCTGGAGAACTTGATATCTTCTCCTGTTTTCGCCTCCGACGGTACTTGGAAGGCAATTAAAGGCGCTGCTGCCGGAATTGAGCTGTCGATAATTTTGATTAGCCTGACGGAGTGCGCCGGCTGATTCTCCAACCGGATCGTTTCGTGGTCCATCGTCACGGACTGGTTGTGCGCGAGCGAATCGTATAACTCATACGAGTGCCCCGCGGAAAGTGTCAGATCGGAGAACGTGAGCGCGTGGGAACTCGGATGCTCTGTCCAATTAAAGACGGCCAGAACGGATTGACGCTGGTCCTCGTGAAGCAGAAAGATGCTCGGTTGCTCATCCTTGTCTGCATAAGTCAGGAGATCGAGAGGTAAAGCGGCCCTTCCAAGTTTCGCCATGGCGAGCAAATCAGGATTCGTGACCAACGCGACACGGTCCGGATCGCTTCCCAGGGTTGGAAGGTCATCGCCAATTTCGTACATTCCTCCAGAGATGGCCGACAAGACGATGGAAACCTGAGCCTCGCTCAATGTGAGCGGAGTTTGAACGGTTCGCTCTTCCAGAAGCTGCCGGGAAACCGTGAATGCGTCTGGATCAGCGATGAAAAAGTTGCGATGCATGTAATAGCGCGCCGCGATGCCGGGCTCAGCTTCCTTGCTGCGGAGAAACGCATGACCTGTATCCTGCGATGTACGGCCTTCATCCACCAGGCCAACCGGGTTCAACATCGGACTCCCATCTTTATCGAGGAGCACATCTTCGCCGACGGTCTTGCGAATAATTTCGAGTCCAATTCGCTGCGCTTCCAGTGCGGTCGTGTTCGGGCGATGGTAATAACCCTCGATGGCCGTATTGTCCATAAAGTCGAGCTTAATGTAGTGCACTCCCCATTCCCGAACCAGCGTGCGATAGGTTTGCCGAAGATATTCCTGGGCGTCGGGGTGGGTGGCGTCCAGGACGAACAGGCGTTCGCCCTTCACCTCTTCGGCGTCTCCAATTGGAATCGGATCGCCATGTGCGTTGTGCACCAGCCAATCTCTGTGGTGCTCGTAAATCCAGGCCCGCTCGGCCACTTCAAAGGGAGCCGTCCAAATTCCTATCTTCAATCCCAATCGGCCAATGCGGTGCGTCAGATCCCACATGCCACGGGGGAATTGAGAGGCATTGGGAGTTGCATATTCACCGCGAGCGTATCCGTAACCCATGTCGAAATGAAAATAGTCGAAACCCAGCGTCTTCAGGTGCTCGGCCAGCCATTGCGCGTTGGTGAGCGTAGCGCCTTCGGTGATTTTGAAGTAAAAGGCCGTCCAACTCCACCATCCCAGCAGGTTGTCTGCGCTGACGCGACTGTGATGCAGCTCCCTAATAGCGGCGCCGTAGTTCTCAAGCTGCGAGTGATAGTTGTTTCCCGCGGCAAACATCAGGCGTTCTGAAGCCATCGATTCGCCAGCGGCGAGCGGAACTCTTAGTTCGATGAGGTTCTCCGCGGGTCCTTCTCGCATACCCGATTCGGGGTCGGTTGCCTGGATCTCAGTCGTTCCGGTTGAATCAACCGTGTAGGAGACGATGCCAATGCCCCGCGGTAATGAAGATTGCGTTTGCAAGTGGATGATGGTGAGGAATCGGTCGGAGGTGAGAGCTCCGAAAAAGAAGCTCTCCTTGCTTTCCCGGTTATAGATGAGTTGGCTGCCTACGGCTCGATGCATTCCCTGAGGAGCTTTCCCCAGATCGAAAATCTGCAAGGGCGGCCAATCCTCGCTGTAACTGTCCGAGAGGATCCGGTCGGTGTTCTGTGCGCCCCCAAGATCGATAATGGGGTTTCCAACCGCCTCGAAGCTTCGCATACTTTGGACAGTCACAGGATTCCCGGTGTGATTCTGTACGCTCTCCTCGATGACCCCAAAGTGTCTTCCCTCATAAATTTGTACCGTATACGCGAGATCGGGGAGGTTCGCCAGTCCGAAGGAAATGACCGTAAGTTTCTGTCCGCGTCCCAGGACATCCTCAAAAGCCGATTGAGAGATCTGATGTTTGGGATAGTCGGTGGATTTCACCCATTTGTGGTCGATCTCGGCCGCCACTCTGGCATGAATGACGCTGTGTCCGCCCTTTCCTGTTTGGATCTCGTAGGTGCCGTCGCTCGGCTGAACGACAACGGATAAGCCCTCGACATTGGCAACGATCGGAGAGGCCCCAGTTGGACTGGAAGAGCCGAGGCACCTTCCAACCAGTACCAACACGATTAGGAGGCTGGCGAACTGGGCCGGACGGACTTGCCCGACGAATTCTTTAGGAAACCGGGAACACTGAAAATTATGCGTGGTCATGAACTCCTCTTGAAATGCGCCGGGGTGGCTCGACAAGATTGGCGGACAAGGACGATCAAATGTGTGCACGATCGATCACAAATGTATTAATATGGTTCCCGTTTGTCAATGAATTTGTTAGCAGGCGCGAAAAAGGGGAAGTGCAATGCGAAAACTGGCCGTTATGCTATTGGCAGCTCTGGCGACAATTAGTTGTACGCGGCAAAACGCCAACGTTCCCCGGCCAGCATCAAGCGCCAGTACCACTGCGCAGCCGGCAAGGCAATTTACCGAAGATGAACTCAAAGCGTTCAGTTCTCTTGAGCCGGTCGACACCCATACCCACGTCTTTCGCGACGACCCAAGTTTCCAGGCTTTGCTGAACCGCCTTCACCTTCATATTGTGGACATTCTGTTGGTGAATGATCACGATGACTATCTCAAGGATCTGCATCCGGCACTGGATGACGTTTTGACGATCGTGCACGCGAATCAGGGCCGCGTGCATTTGTGCACGTCATTTAACCCGTACAAGTTCAACGAGCCACATTTTGCTGAAAACGCGATTCGCCAGCTCAATGAAAACTTCTTGCAGGGCGCGGTAGCTGTGAAGATCTGGAAAACGCTTGGCATGGAAGTCAAGAATTCCAAAGGGCAATACGTACTGCCGGACGACCCTGCTCTCGAACCGATCTACCGGGATATCGCCGACCACAATAAGACTTTGATTGCCCACCTCGCCGAGCCCGACAGCTGTTGGCAGCCCCCAAATCCCGCGGATGTGGATTATTCCTACTACCAGGAGCATCCGGAATGGTACATGTATCGTCATCCCGGCGTACCCTCCAAGAAACAGATTCTCGAAGCGCGTGATCATCTACTTCAGGAGAACCCAAAGCTCCGTGTAGTTGGAGCACACCTGGGAAGCATGGAAGACAATCTTGATGACCTAGCGGAGCGCTTCGATCGCTATCCGAACTTTGCGGTTGACACGGCGGCTCGCGTTCCCCATCTGATGGTTCAACCCAGCGAGAAAGTGCGTGCTTTTATTCTGAAATACCAGGACCGCATCTTGTACGCAACCGATCTGGAGTTCCTGCCCAACGCGAACCCGAAGGACGTTGAGGCAGAATGGGAAGATCAGTTCGCACTCGACTGGCGGTACTTTTCGACCAGCTCCACGTTTGACTACGAAGGACACCGGGTGCAAGGTCTCAATCTGCCGCAATCTGTTCTACGCAAGCTGTATCACGACAACGCCGTGCGCTGGATTCCAGGCGTATTAAGCAAGTAACTCCGCCCTCTTGCGGATGGCACCCCTATCGTATAATCCAAGCGCTGATCTCGACCTCCTATGGGTTTGCCAGCTGCCAGCGACCGAAGTCTCGCCGAGCGCTATTCGGTCGCCATCGTAACCTTGGACGAGGAAATGTTCCGGGACATGCGCCGGGCGCTGGCGCCAAACTTCCGCGCCACCCTGGCCAGCACGGAATCGCAAATCAAGACGCTCATTGATGACCCCGACGTCCACGGCATTGTCCTTGATCTGGAGAGCATCGGAGATGGTGCCGCCGACGGCATCGAAGTGCTGCACGAAATGCGCCGGCTGCGGGACGACCTGATCATGGTGGCGATCACCGCGTCGACCGGCAGCGAATTCCCTCTTCAGGCCAGTCAGGCGGGGGCGGACCATTTCTTCCTCAAGCCGGTGGACGGCGAGCAGTTGCGAACCGTGCTGCTGCAAACCATGGAGAATCGCGCCTTGCAGTCCGAAGGCCGATGGATGCTGGATCAGGTCGAAAACCGCTCTGCCTTCTGCGGCCTGATCGGCGGCAGCGAGGCCATGCGCAAGGTGTACCAGGCGATCGAGGCGGTCGCGGGCAGCAACGCCAGCGTCGTGATCCGGGGTGAGAGTGGGGTTGGAAAAGAGTTGGTGGCCCAGGCAATCGTCCAGTGCGGAGAACGCCACGACAAACCTTACGTCTGCCTGAACTGCTCCGCTCTCCCGGAGAGCCTGATTGAATCGGAGCTTTTCGGATATGAAAAAGGCGCCTTCACCGGCGCCGACACCGCCAAGCCAGGCTTGATTGAGCTGGCACACACCGGCACCCTGTTTCTTGACGAGATTACGACCCTCAACCTTGGCTTGCAGAGCAAACTGCTGCGCGCTCTTCAAGAGAAGTCGGTGCAGCGCTTGGGGGGAAGAGCCGCCAAGAAGATTGATTTTCGCCTCATTACCGCTACCAACGACGATCTGGAAGCCGAGGTGAAGAAAGGCCGGTTTCGTGAGGACCTGTTTTATCGGATCAACGTCGTCCCCATCGTGGTTCCTCCCCTGCGCGAGCGCCGCGGAGACATTCCCCGGCTGGCCGAGCATTTTCTACGCCTGTATTGCGCCGCCAACCGGAAACCGCTCAAACAGCTGCAACCTGAAATCATGGAGATTCTCGAGGACTACCCCTGGCCGGGCAACGTGCGCGAGCTGGAAAATGTGATCCAGCGCATGGTCATCATGAGCGATGGCCCGGTGATCGTGGCCCATCACCTGCCGCAGCATCTGCTCTCTTCGAGCGCAGCCAGCCAGGAGGCGATTCTGATCCCGGAGGAGGGAGTGGACTTCGACGCTGAGATGGAGAGGATTGAGATCGCCTATCTCAACGCCGCCCTCCGCCGGACTGACGGAAGAAAGTCCGCTGCCGCCGCTCTGCTGCATATCGACCCGCAACGCATGAAGTATCTCTGCCGGAAGCTGAAACTATGATCCAGCAACGCAATTATGGTTAATAATTAACCATAAGGCGGTTAATAATTAACTAATCACAATTTTTCACCACCCGGGGACGATCGTGAGAACTCCGAGAAGCAACCACTAAGCAGTTTGGATTGTTGCACTTACTAGTTTCAATCGTGAGCCCTTCGAGTTTGGCACGGTCCGTGCTCTAGAAGAAAGCGATCAGTGAAGCGATCAAAATCGAAACTAAGCCTGAGGAGCATGCCATGACGATTCAGAAGAAATCCTTGATCAGCAGCTTGAACACAACCAAGAAAGCGATCGTCGCCAGTTCACCCGCGACCGGTTCCGCTGCTCCCGCAGTTGTAAAGGCGGGTGTTAATATGAGAGCCGGCTACAGACTCGCTAGGAAGGAAGCGCTAGCCAAGAAAACTGGTGCTATCAGGAGCTCGCTGGCCACGAAGCTCGGCAAGAAGTAAGCTTCGAAAACTTTTTCGTTCGGGAAAGGCTGCCAGCAGGCAGCCTTTCCCTTTACGCTGAACTCCTACCACATCTTGGGTCCGATTAATTCTTCAACCTGCTGGAGCGCGTGTCCTGCGAGACTTCGGCGACGGATATACACTCGGGCCGTGCCTGTCATACCAGGTCTCAGTGAGCCGTCGGTGTTATCCACCAGCAAGTCAAAGACATAGAACCTCGGTGCGCGCTGGCCCTTATATCTGCTGAGATCGATCAATCCTGGGGAAATCTCCGTCGAAATAGGTGCTACCGCAACCGTGCGCGCGTCATGGCGTCCGATCATTCCATCGACTTGCAGGCGCGCCGGCGCGTTTTGTTTTAACTTGTACATATCAAACTCGGAGACGTAGATCCGCGCGCGCAAACTGCTCACGTCTGCCACCTCGGCCAGTTCGGTACCTTCCGGTACGTACCTTCCTACCAGGTCATTGACTCGCGGGGTCGTTACCACCCCGGCGATCGGCGTGTTGACCTGCAAGCGATCGGCCTCGGAGGCATACTCGCCAGCCTGGCGCGTCAGCCGGGCGCGCTCCTGTTCGGCAGAACCGAAATCAGCGTAGTGAAGGATGGCTGAATTGGCCCGCCCAGCTGCCATCGCCAGTTCCGATTGGCTGCGCGCCAGCTTTGACTCCAAGGCTATATTCCGAAGTTGCACCAAGGGCGCACCCGCTGCAACTTGCTGGCCCTCATCGGCGTACACGCGGGTCACTATGCCGGGTACGAGTGCTCGTACCACCGTCGAGTTCGCCGGTTCAAGGACAAATCGTCCCGTGGCTGACTCATGCCACAGCGGCAGGAGCGCAAAAACAATGCCGGCCCCGGAGATGGCCAGCTTGCGGGCCGGCGTAAACCAGGCACGAATGCGATCTCGTTTATCCAGGTAAACAAATTTCATAAAGCTCCAAAGGGTGCGAAGCCGGCCCCGAAAGATCATGAAAGCCGTCCCGTATTCAAAAAGGAAACCCCAGTCCGCGCTGAAATTGCGCGCGATGTTACCGATGAAACTGGCAAAGACGTACAACAGGGTATAGCTATAAAGTCCTGAAAGGATTGCGTACACGACATATCCCGGACGGCGACGCTTGGGCACTTTCGGTACTTCCACGGGAAGGCCCCAGATGTTCCGCTTCACCCAGGATGACAAATAGAGCGTCGAAGCTTCTTTCAGCTCCGTAATCCCGAGAACATCCGTCACAATCCAGTAGCCATCGAGCTTGATCAGCGGGTTCCAGTTAATCAGCACCACCGCAAAACCGGTTAGGAGGATGATGGTGTAGGCAAAGTCGTGGATCGCAGTGCCGGGAGGCGTCAGCCACCAGATCGGAGTGGCCAACGAACAAACCATGAGTTCGGCCCAGACCCCTGAGACCGTAATCATCAAGCGCTGAAAGCGATCTCCGAGTACCTCGCCTTGCGTAGTGTCTGTGTAGAAAGCTGGAGTCAGATAAATGAGAAGGAACCCCATGGCGGGGACATGTGCGCCGTAGTGCTTTGTGGTAAGTCCATGACCGGTTTCGTGAATGCAGAGCAGCACTGACCCAATGATCCAGAAGACAGCCACGTCGTACCAGCTCTTGTGGGCAAAGTTGTAGAACTCCCACGTGTCCCGGCCGACCTCACTCCAATGGGTGATGAAAATTCCGGCGGTGAAAACAAACGCCAGCAGCGTCAGCGCGACGAACCAAGGCTCGTAAATGAATCCGACTTTGTCGTGGAGCCAGGTCAGGAACCGGTCCGGGTTGACCGCCGGGAATGGGATCATCGACAAGTCGCCCCACCTATTTTTTTTTGTCTGCAGCCGCCGCCTTTCATCGGCGGTTTTCTGCATGAGCTTCACGTTCTTTTCCTGCGGCGTCTTGTACCAGAAGTCCAAGTCGTCTATTTCGGCGGCGAAATCTCGTACCGTGTCTTCCGAATACTCGACCCCCGTTTCCCGCGAGTATAGCTGGGCCACGTCAGCATAGGACCGCTGCCCGTCGAACAATTGAATCAGCTTCCAGCTTTCGGGCGGAAAGGTAAACATCGCCTCCGTTCCCGGGACGAACGCCCGAATCACCGGCTGGCCTTCTTCGATGTGCTGTTTAAATACGACTTTCGGATGAACCCTGGGATAACGCTGGCTGACCAGCTTCGCTGGCAACTCCGGCAACGCAACGTTGAGGGCCTGGGTGATGTTCATCGCAGGTTCTCGAGCCTCACGCTCGCGTCCATACCAGGCCGGAGCGGGCCCGGTTTCCCTTCGAGTTCCACTGTAACTTCGACCGTGCTGCTGGCGGGATCGACGACTGGACTCACCTGCACCACTCTGACCTTGTATTTTTGGTCTGGCAGGTCGGGAGTCACCATCGGCAGTATCTGGCCTTTTTGGAGCCGCCCGATGAACCTCTCAGGCAGGGTGAACCGCATACCCAACGGGCCCTCTTCCGTAACCCAGAACAGCCGGTCTCCCTTGGCGACCTGTTGTCCCTGGCGCACGTAGCGGCGGGCCACCACGCCGGAAAAAGGTGCGCGGATCCGGGTCTTGTCCAGTTCCAGTTCAAGGGAACGTTCCGATTGGTGGGCATTCGCGAGCAATTCGCGAACGCGCCCGACATCCCACGTTTCCGATTCCGCCTTGAACTTGGCGTGCTCCAGTTGCTCCTTGGTGAGGATCTGGGCGTCCCACATTTTCTGGGCGCGTTCGTAGTCCGACTGCATAACCTTAGCTTCGGCTTCCCAGTTCCTCAAGTCGGCTTCGATGCTGCGCGTCTTGGCGCGTGCTGCCTCCAAGTCCGCCGCCAGTTGCCGGTCATCCATTTGCGCGAGCAGATCACTGGCGTGAACATGGGCGCCCACTTCCGACCGCAGTTCAGTGATCACGCCTTCGCGCTGCGCGAGCACGTCAAGCTGGTGTTCCACAATCAACGGACCTGAAACCGTGAACCCGCTGTCGCTCGCCGGAACGCTCGCCGCCGGAACAGGCGCTGAACCTGCCGAAGGCGCTGGAGAGGGGGCGGCTATGACTTCCGCGCTCTTCTGGGAGCAACCCAGCCAGGGCAGCAGAGCCACGCCCAGCAGGATCAGAGCGAGCCTGTTCGCTTTTCTACTTTGCATTTCCTCACACTCCAAACCACGACCACGCTCGTGAATAGATCCACAAAAGCGGTTTGCGAAACAGGACATAACCGGCCGGAGACCATCCCACACGCACTTTTCCTCGTCCTTCCATGCCCGCGCGAATGGCTGCGTCGGCGTTTGGAACCGCAACTCGAGCGAAGAACACTCGCGAATCTCCCTGTAGGATTCCCCTGGGGCTGACGACCATCACGTCGCCGCGAAAGATTCGCATTGGGAAACTATTAAGCTTGACGGAAGCCTGCGCCCCGGGGCGTAGCAGTCCCGAATCGGTATCCTCGACGGCCACGTCTACGACCGCCCGTGAGGTGTCCACGACTTCGGCGAAGCTGTCTCCATACTGCAAGCGTCTTCCCACCATGTTTTCCACGTGGGGCGTCGCTACCACGCCGTCAATCGGTGACCGCAATCGCGTTTTGTCCAGCAGTTCCTGATCTCTTGCGACTTCCGCCTTCCAGTAGTCGGCCTGGATCCGCTGTACGCCGGCTTCGCTGCCATCATTCCCTGCCAGCGAGCGGTTCATCTGCAGCAAGGCAGTCTGATACTTGGCCTGCGCCTGGGCCAGCGCCGAGCGAGCCTCCCAATCCGCAAGTTCCGCGATGACCTGGTCGCGCGTCACACGGTCCCCCTCACGAACGTACACTTTGCTGACCACCCCCTCCACCTCGGGCTGTATCTGGGCGGAGTGCAGCGGAGCCACGACAGCATCTCCGGCCACTCGCAGTGGCAATGGAAATACCGCCAGGAAGATCAATACTGCAGCGGTGGCGGCGATCCAAAGGGTGCGGCGCCGTTTTTCCATGGCCATGAATTTTCGTTTCTTCTCCAGTATCGGCTGCAGCACGGAAATGAATGGCACCTCCTTGTACATCTGGGCGTTGCGCAGTGCGACCGTCGCCTGCCCCGCTAGCACTTGCAGAATCTCCAAGTGGGCGGGGGAAAGAAAATCCGGGTCCGTGCTTTCCAGACCCAGGATGCCGACCCGTCCGGTATCGTCCGTCAGCGGAATCGCGTAAAACCCCCTCATTCCCGACGTCTGGAAGTAACTCTGGAACTTGGCACGCGTTTCTTCGCGCGCGGCGTCAATCTCTTCGCCGTGCTGCCGCACATACACAATCCCCTCCGACATCAGGGACCAGCGCAGGATGGCGTTAAGCGGAGCAATGTCAGGAGCATCCGCATCGATTTGCGTAACCCCAGTGACGGCACAAAGCTTGTATCTCCCACCCTGCTCGAGGGCAATGGCAGCACGCTCGTAAGGAATGACGGCTTGGGGCGCGCTGACGATCGTCTGCAGCACACGCTCCAGGTTCAGCGTCGATGTGATTTCGTGGCTGACTCTTACCAGCGTCTCCAGGATCTCGACCTTGCGCTCAGCCAGCAGCAGACTGGCATTGTGGAGCGCGAGGGTCGCCGTCTCATTCAGGCTGCTGAGCACGAATAAATCGTCTTCATCAAAAGGCTTACGGTCGAGCGGGTTCATCGCTTCGACCACTCCCACCAGGGAGCCCTTGTCGATTAAGGGCGCTACGATGAGGGACTCGACCTTTCCCTCTTCCCGGCCTTGGTTCCGGCGAATCAGCCGCTCGTCTTCCGGTTCCGCGATCAATACCGGTTCGCCGTTCTCCGAGACGTCGCCCGCAACCCCTTCGCCTTCTTTCTGAACCATGCCCTGCTTAGTCGTCGGGTCAACCCCGGCTTGATACATCAGCGCAAGGCTGCCATCGCCTTGAACCAGCCAGAGGTTCAACGCGTGGCACTCCAGACTTTCCCGGATCTTGTTGCCGATAATCGGAAGCAACTCATCCATCTCAAGAGTGGAGCTGAACGCTTTCTCGATGTCGTAGAACTGGGTGAGCCGCGTAATCGAGGTCAGGGAGTTGTCGCGTTCTTCTTCGTAGACCTGGGACGAAACCAGCGCGGAGGCGGCGATCTCTGCCAGAGATTCCAGAGCCTCCAGCGATGTCCGATCCAAAACGGCGTCAAAGCTTAGGATTTCGATCGCACCGACGAGCACTCCTTTCTGGAACAGGGGGACACAGGCAAGGTATTTCAGCGTGCGGCGAACATTGAGATGGGCGTAATCTTCACGGACCAGCGCTCTGCCCTCGAAGACAATCATTTGCTGGTCGCGGAACAGCGATCCTAAGGTGCCGGCTTCCGCTGGGATGACTGGGTCTGGTTCGGCGCCATCTCCTGCCGTGGCGCGCGCCGACCAGAACTGACCCTCCTCATCTTCCCGAAGAAGATAGACGGTGACGGTGGCTCCCGGAAACCGGTCTCCGATGGTCTGGGCCGTGATTCGGGCACGGTCGGTAGTCTCGCGCAGTTCCAGCAGTCGCGAGGCAAAGCCGGCGATATTGATGTCTAGCTTAGATTCTTGTGGCGTCATACACGTGGCGCGAGACAACACCGGGCAGGGGAAACTTCTAGCTTGCAAAAACGCCGGGCTTCCTCTAATTTGAGCAGGCACTTTAGCAGAGGCTTGGGTGAGAGTCAATACGATCTCGCGGAGCGGGATCGCAGCACTTCAGGTGGAAGCAAACGTGGAAATCGAGATTCGGAGTCTGGGAGAAGTGAAGCTGATTAAGCTCAGTGGCAAGATCTCGCTGGGCGCAACCGTCGACCGCCTTCGCGAAAACCTGGATGAACTGATGGACAACGGCGCCAAACGGTTTCTTCTGGAACTAGCCGACGTTCCCATGATCGACTCCAGTGGAATCGGCCTCCTGGTCCGGTATATGACGACTGCCAAACAGCGCGGTGGGGCGGTCAAGCTGCTCAACCCATCCAAGTTCACCGTGCAGACCTTGAAAATGATCGGATTACTGAACTTGTTCGAGGTTTTCCAAAACCAGGACGAGGCGGTTTCCTCATTCAATTAGGCGGTCGCGATAGGCCGGGACATGCGCCCTTGGTTACTTGCTTCCGATTACGCTTAGTTACCAGCATTGTTACTAGCGCCGAGTAACTTCCACGCCGCGCGAGAATATCTGCACATTGTTTCACTTCCCGTTGTCCGCAGTTGCCAAGTGCTTGCAACTGCAGGCACAAACCTGCGCGTCTATTGGCATCGTTATTGCATTTCCACAATAGCGTACTGCTCGTCGGGAAAGTCGGCGAGGGCGAGGATAACCGAAATCAATTTGCTGTTGGAGGCTCCATCCGTGCAACGTAGCCGCTTTCTCTTATCGCTGGTCGTTACCCTGTTTCTCTCCGCGGCGGCCTTGGCCGATTCCGCCCCTGTTACCATGACATTGCTTGGCGTCGGTACTAACAACTCGGGCGGTTACTACACCTACCCCTACTATTTCTCGATCAACGGTGGGAAAGCCACAGCCCTGATGTGTGATTCCTTCACCAACCACGTTTCGATAGGTGAGAGCTGGAGCGCTCATGTCAGTGGGCTGCTTTCTGGAAAGGGCCTGTATGGCAACCAGCTCACCGACTACAAAGCAGCGGGCATTATTTTCATGGGCGTAATGAGTGGAAAAATTAGCGCCACCACCGGCAATTGGGCGGTGTGGAACCTGTTCACCTCGGGCATTACGACCAACGCCGCGGTTCTCGCTCTTGACAAGAGCGCTCTTGCCTCAGCGCAGTACACTTCGTCGAGCTATTTCAAGGGTCTCGTGCTGTACACGCCTGTGGGCGCAACCCCGGGCCACGGACCGCAGGAATACATCGGCTATCGAACGCCACTAGCCACTCCCGAGCCGGGCACTATGATGATGCTCGGAACAGGCCTGATCGGCATCGCAGGCCTGATGCGCCGTAAGCTGTCGCGCAGCTAGTGGGTGGAAGTCCGGTTCCGCTCGCCGAGGGACCGGTTCAGCCCCGCGCGCCAACTTCGTCTTTTTCGCGGGCGGCGTAGTGGGACTCCACGTACTCGTCGAGAATCTTGATGAACTCGGCGACGATCTTGTCGCCTTTGAGCGTGGTGAACAGGCGGCCGTCCACGTAAACGGGAGCCTTCGGTTCTTCAAACGTCCCTGGCAGGGAGATTTCCAGGCTCGCGTGCTTCGATTCGCCGGGGCCATTGACCACGCACCCCATCACCGCGACTTTCATTTCTTCGACGCCCGTGTAGCGTCCCTTCCAGACCGGCATCTGCTCCCGCAGGTAAGTTTGGATCTGTTCGGCCATTTCCTGAAAAAAGGTGCTGGTGGTGCGTCCGCAGCCGGGGCAGGCGGTGACTTGCGGGGTGAAACTGCGAATGCCCAGCGACTGCAAGATCTGCTGAGCCACCCGAACTTCTTCGGTGCGGTCGCCTCCGGGAGCGGGGGTGAGGGAAACACGAATCGTGTCGCCGATGCCCTCCTGCAGCAGCACGGCCATGGCAGCGCTTGACGCCACAATGCCTTTGGCTCCCATGCCGGCTTCGGTGAGTCCAAGGTGCAACGGGTACTGGCAGCGCGAGGCTAACATGCGATACACGTCAATCAGATCCTGCACGCCGCTGACTTTCGCGCTGAGGATGATCTGGTCCGGGCGCAGTCCGTGCTGCTCGGCCAGCTTGGCCGAACTGAGCGCGCTTACCACAATCGCTTCCATGGTGACTTCGCGGGCGTCTTTCGGCTCCGGCAGAAGCGAGTTCTCGTCCATCATCTTGGTCAGCAGGGCTTGATCGAGCGATCCCCAGTTCACGCCGATGCGCACCGGCTTCTGGTACTTCACCGCAACTTCGATCATGGTGCGGAAGTTGTCGTCATTCTTGCGTCCGATGCTGGCATTGCCAGGATTGATACGGTACTTGGCCAGGCCCTCGGCACAGCCCGGATACTTGGTCAGCAAGAGGTGTCCGTTGTAATGGAAGTCGCCAATGATCGGCGTACGCAGGCCCTGCTTCTCGAGCCCTTCGACGATGTAGGGGATGGCCTTGGCGGCATCGTCATTGTTGACCGTAACGCGGACGACTTCGCTGCCGGCGCGGGCCAGCGCGGCTACCTGCTTGATGGTGCCGGGGATGTCCGCGGTGTCGGTGTTGGTCATGGATTGCACCATAACCGGTGCATTACTGCCCACGCGGACCCCGTCGATGGTGGCGGTAAAGGTTTTTCTACGCTGGATTTCGGCCATGCTTATACCTATTTTAAACTAGGGTCGAGAAAAGAGCGAGATGCGGATGCACTCGCGACTACCCGAAAAGATCACTGTGCGAACCTAGACGGACAAGTTGCAGCACCTCAGCATCCGGCTTGCGGTAAATCAGCAGTAGATCGGGTTTGAGGTGGCATTCGCGGTGGTCGCGCCAGTCCCCTCCCAGAGCGTGATCGTGATTTCTTTCCGGCAGCGGCTTGTTATCCGCTAGCTGGGAAACGGCGAACATCAACACTGCATCCAGTTCGCGGCGATGTTGCCCGCGCTTTTCGCGCTTAAAGTCACGGCGGAAGGCGTTGGTTCGCTCAATCCTCCGCATTCAAGTCGGCCATCAAATCGGAGACATTCTGAAACGAGGGCAACCCGCCGCGGCGCGCTTCCTCCATCGCGGAAACCGTCGCAGCATTGGGGGTTTTCACTTCGAACGGCAGGGATTTTTCCACCGCCACACGCGTCAGCAGCACACGAACAGCATCGGACACGGAAAGGCCCATCGCCGCCAGTGCTTTCGCCGCGCGCGCCTTGGTTCGCTTGTCAATGCGAACATGAACCATCTCTGTTGTCGCCATTTCGCCCTCTGAGATACATTGTATCTCAACCATAATGGACAGTCAAACTGGCGTCGGGATTGGTAGTGGGCTATGCCCACTACCTCGGGATTTAGGTGGGCAGGGCTGATGGCTGAGAGCCGACAGCTATCCTACGGCATCCTGGTCAGCCCCGGCAGGGTCTTGACCAGGTCGTTATAGATCACCATGACGGCAAAGAGCACCAGAAAGACGAACGCCGCCTGGTAGATGCGCTCTTTGATCGGCAGGCTGATCTCTTTCTGCATGAGGCTCTCTATAAAAAGGAGCAGGATGACGCCGCCATCGAGGATGGGGATCGGCAGCAGGTTCATGATGCCTAGGTTCAAGCTGATGGCGGCGCTGATTAATAACAGCGGAGACCAGCCCTCTTCGCGGGCAGCGGCGCCGACGGCGCTGCCAATTCCAATCGGACCATCGACCTGGCGCATAGAGACTTTGTGCTGCGCCATCTTTTGCAGCAGTTCGAGGATGAGGAAAGAGCTTCTTTTGTTGTCCGACAGAGAGCGTTTCAGCGCGGATGGGAAGTTGAGCTTCACAACCTTGGTGGGAACGCTTGCGATGCCAATCCGGTAGGCAGGCTCTTGTCCAGGTCCTCCCTGGTCGAATACCGGCTTAACCGTGAAAGTCTGTTTCTGGCCGTGGCGGAGAACCACAATTTCCAGGGGCTGATCCTTGGTGCGCTTCAACATCTGGATCAGCGCTTGCACGGCCGGAATATCCTCGCCGTTCGCGGTCAGGATCTGGTCTCCGAGTTTCAGGCCGGTCTTCTCGGCGGGCATCCCTCGTTCAATCGTGGTCACCGTCACGCTGGACTCTTGCGGCACCCAACCCATGACCCCATATTGGTTGGGCCCGAACGGCTCCGGAACCAGTACCTCCTCGGTCACCTTCCCGTTCCGCTCGATGCCAAATTTCAAAGGCTGATTCGGGCTAAGCGCGCATTTGACTTCCATTTGTTCCCAGGTTGGATTATTGATGTCTTCGACCCGGACAATCTTGTCGCCCTTCTGGATGCCTGCCTTCTCGGCGGGAGTGTTGGGATTCACCCATCCCACCACCGCCGGCTCATCGAGTACCGCGGGGTATTCGTAGTGCACCATGTACACGCCGGTGAGGAGCGCGATGGCCAGCATGATGTTCATCGCCGGTCCAGCCAGGGCTACGAGGAAGCGCTGCCAGCGCGGATGCGACAGAAACTCCCCGGGATCGCCGGTGCGGTCGTCCATCGGGTTCTCGCCCGACATCTTCACGTAACCGCCCAACGGAATGGCGCTGATGCGATAGTCGGTATCGCCTTTTTTGAAGCCCAGCAGGCGCTTGCCAAAGCCAATCGAAAACACTTCCACCCGGACGCCGAAATACTTAGCGACGGCGAAGTGACCGAACTCATGAATCAGGATCATGAATCCGAGCACGATCCCCATCACGAAGATGGTGTGAAGGATGGACAAAAGCTGCGGCATCATTCTTTAGACTACTCCAA
>Ga0074044_10002306_pt1 | contig 16719 bp, 11 predicted proteins | sample BogForMeECP23OM1_FD_94443 | JGI IMG/M metagenome (GOLD analysis project Ga0074044, IMG submission 94443) | Bog forest soil microbial communities from Calvert Island, British Columbia, Canada - Bog Forest MetaG ECP23OM1 | ecosystem: Environmental > Terrestrial > Soil > Wetlands ...
GAAACCTGACAAAGCCGAAGCGACCTACGAGCACGGCCTGCTCCGAATCGAGGTGCCCTTCAAAGATCCGATGGAAGATGCTGTGAAGGTCGCCATCAAAGCAGGTGGCGCGGAAACCAAGACGAAGTCAATCGAAGCCTGATGACCCGTTAAGTCGTGAGGCTTATAGACGAGACTATCCGGGCTTGTTGTCCGGGTTGTCTCGTTTGCCTGACGCATTGCGAGAGCGACTCACGCTGGCGAAGATGGACGGGACGTACTCAACGACCGCGATTCGGTCAGAGGGCTCCTCACGGTGCGTGATAGCCGGTTTTATCATGCCCCGTCAACTTCGGCGTCCCAGGGCAGGGGGCTCCAGCGAGTGGACCCCGTTTCCGACCCGAAGCCAGCGTCGAGGTTATACGACCGATGGGATCGGGACCGACGTCAAACACGGCGTGCAGGACCGGGGCGAAATCGAGACCGCTACTTTGCGGCTGGTAGCACGAGTGTTGGGTTAAGGCCGTATAATGGGGTCGTGAGCCCGGTCGGGCCTGCCGCCTGGCGCTCGCCCGGAGCCCGCATGCTTGGCTCCGGGCGAATCCCATCCCTCATCACTCCTCTCAACCCGGGGCCTGCGGTGCTCAAGAAGGAAGACGAGTCCTATTCCAGGAGTATCGAGATCGGCCGTGAAAACTTGCGGCTCTTGCCGCACGTGCGACGTTGGTGCCGGCACATTGAGGTCGAGATGGCCTCTTACGGCCTCCTGGCACAGGCGACGGGCCTTCCGATTGGGCATCTCCGGGTCAAGTGCCAACACGGGATTACCCTCAGCGAGTCGTCGTTCCTCGCCTTCGAGGCGCGCGGGTTCATCCTCCATAACTGCGTGGGATGCGTCCACCATGAGGAGGTTGGCCAGGAAAATTTCGGGCGCGACGTGCTGGCTGAGAGGGAGCGGGGCGACGCGCAGAAGGCCACGGCCGACGCCAAGCGACGGGAATTGCGCGAGGAGGCGTTCGAGGCAGCCGCTGCGGCCCTTGAGACGCGCCGAATCACCGAAGGTTCCGTTAATGGATTCATTCTCGGCCTGTTCGAGGATGAAGAGGAGGCATGTCGTTGCGAGCAGCCCTTGCTGGATGCGGCTAGGCTCGGCCCCGAGTTTTTCTCCGACGCGGCCCTGGGTGTACTCTCGGACGGCTTCACGGGCGCCCACGCGGAAGTGTGCCTCACCACGGCCAGGCTCGTCTGCAACCACCGCAAATCGGTCCCGGGCGACCTTGTCGGCGCGGCAATCAGGGCGGTGGAACAGCATGTTGACCCTCCGCTGGGAGGGGAGTGCTGTACCCAGCTCAAGACCAACTTTGCAGCATGCCAGGACCAGGCTCAGCGCGTTAGATTACCAGTATCGTCGACAGATCGCGCATGACCGTGGGGTGACAGTGGAGGCTGGGAGGGGAAGCGACGATGATCTCCGAGAAGAAACTGCAGCTCTTGTGCTGGGGTCTGCTGCTTGCTGGCGCGTCAGTCGCGCCCGTTCCACAGGAACAGGAAGCCCGCAGGCAACCTCCGTTGGCCGAAGCCCGCTACAACGCGGCGCTCAATCAGTTCGACCTGATCTGGCAGTATTACCAGCAGTCCCGGGTCCAGTCCTTCGATGTCTACGTCTGGTCCCGTCTGCTCATCGATGCAAGAAAGGGGGTTAGCGACAGGCCAGACAAACAGATCGCCGCATTCGAGGAGCATCTGGACCGGATGAAGAAGCTCGAGGCGCTGATCAAGAAGGTCCGGCGGCTTGGCTTTGGGCGATCGAGCGACGTCGGCGCCTCCGAGTATTACCGGATCGAAGCGGAGTGCTGGCTGGCTGAGGCAAAATCGCGGTGACGATCGCGCCGAAGTCGCCCTCCTTCGCTCTGGACGGTCCCCTGGCGGCGTGGGACAATTTTGACGAATTGCTACTCGCCAGGGTTCGAGTCACGACACTCAGGACCACGAACCAGCGATCCGTTCATCTGGGCGGTCGATCGACAACCGGGAGCCGACGATGATCGTGTTCGCGATGCCACGCTCCAGTCATGCTGTCTGGCATGTCCTGGGTCTTTGTCTTACCGCGTGGATCATACCCGTAACCGTGCGTGGCCAGGTCAGCCCTGCCGAATCCGCGCGCCGGCTCAAGCCGGCCCCCGGGCTGGAGGCAACCCTCTGGGCGTCGGAGCCGATGCTCGTGAACCCGACGAACATCGACATCGATTCCCGGGGCAGGGTCTGGGTCACCGAGGGGCTGAACTACCGGCTGGCCCGCGGCGGCAACGCCCGGTTCCACCGGGTCGACGACTCGGACAAGATCAAGATCCTCGAGAACACCGACGGCGACGGCAAGGCCGATAAGCGCTATCCGATGCTGTCGGGCTTCGGCGGGATCGATTCCGACCACGGCGTTCATGGCATGGTTCTGGGCCTCGACGGCAAGCTCTACTTCACGCAGGGTGACGGCTGCTGCTCGGTTCAGAAGGACAAATCCGAGCGGCAGCAGAACTTCGACGTGATCGACAAGAGCGGCCGGCACGTATCGTCCGATCAGCTTGCCAACACCTTGCGGGCCAACCGCGACGGGACGGAGTTCGAGGTCATCTGCGACCGTCAGCGGAACAACTACGAGACATGCCTGAATTCCTGCGGCAACATCTTCACAAGCGACAACGACGATGACGGCAACCGCGGCTGCCGGGTGATCTGGGCGATGGACGGCGGCCGCTACGGCTACCATACTCCCGGCAGTCCACGGCACTGGGGTGAGGACGTGCCGGGCAACGTCCCGAAACTCGTGGGCACCGGCAACGGAAGCCCCGCGGGAATCATGGTCTACGAAGGGAATCTTCTGCCCGAAGAGTACTTCGGCAGCGTGCTCGAGGTCGATGCCGGCACCCGGCAAGTCAACTTTTTCCCCCTGACTCGAAAGGGAGCGGCGTTCCGCACCGAGTACAAGGTGTTCCTGTCGAGCGCTGATCCCTGGTTCCGGCCCATCGACGCCTGCACGGCACCTGATGGCTCCGTTTTCGTCGCCGACTGGTATGACGCCGGCGGCGGCCACGCCTTCAGCGACCAGACGACCGGACGGATTTTCCGGGTCGCGCCCAAGGGGAACAAGAGCCAGAAAGTGAAGGTTGACTTCGCATCGGTCCAAGGATTGATCGCAGCGCTCAAATCGCCGACAATCGCGACCCAGGACGCGGCCCGGCGAGGCCTGGTCGAGCGCGGAGCGGATGCGATCGGGCCGTTGCAGCGCCTCTTTGCCTCTGGCGAACCGGTCTTCCGGGCGCGGGCCCTGTTCGTCCTGGCGGCGATCGATGGCGATCCGGCCATGATATCGGCTCTCAAGGACGCGGACCCACGCATCCGCGAGCAGACCGTCCGATTACTCGGCAGCGATTGTCGCGAGAACGGCAAGGTTGAGTACACGAAACCCGAGGCCAGGAGGCCTTCCCCGGCCCTGGCTCACCTCGGCGTTCTGCTTGCCATGGCCGACGATCCCGACCCCGGCGTCCGCCGCGAGCTGATCCTGGCGTTCCGCAATCTGCCCACCGACACGGTGGGCGATGCCCTCAAGAAACTGACCGCTTCGTGGGACGGCCAGGACCGCTGGTATCTCGAAGCCCTCGGCCTGGCGCTCGAGAAGCGAGCGAGCGGCTTCCTCTCGAGCCTCTTCGATGGCTCGCTCCACGGTCAGCTTGACCTGGAGCGATCCGGCGGGGACGCCAAGGTCGCGCTGCCTCCGTTCTTCCCGGTCGATCGCAACGAGGCCTTCATCCCCGCGGGCACTTCCGATCAACCCGCCTCGGCGCTCTCGAAATATCTTGGCCTGGCCTGGCGTGTTCACAGCAACGAGGTCATACCCCTCTTGAGGAAGGTGGTGCACCATCTCAACGCCCCCGAGCTGCAGCAAGCGGCCGACGACATCCTCCGCCAGCTCAAGGCGCCCGGCACCGCGATTCTCGTGGCGGAGATGATCGACAAGGCCGGAGAACCCGTTCGCAAGCGGGAACTGCTCTCGGTTCTGGGCCGGAACCTCGAAGGGCAGTGGCGTGGGGCAAAGGATCACGAAACCGTCGAGAAGGTGACGCTGGCGGCCCTGCTCGATCCCCAGCCGCGATCGCAGGGCATCGCGATCGTCTCCGCCAGCCGCGACGCCCGCTACGACGATGTTTTGGAGTCGATTGCGAGGGACGAGAAACTGCCAGAGGAAGAGCGGATCGCGTCCGTCCAGGCGCTGGGAGAGATCCATGGTCCGGCCATCCACTACCTGGACCATCTGATTGCGGCAACCAACGGCAAGCCCAGCTCCTCGCCGATCGCTGACGCGGCAGTGCGGACCGTCCCGCACATCACGGACGGCCGCGCGATCACCGGCCTGGCCGTGGAGGACACTCCGGATCGGCTGGTGGTCAAGACCGCTGACGGCCAGCGGATCACCGTCAGGCCGGGAGATATTGAGGACCGCAAGACCAGCGACGTGTCGCTCATGCCTGAAGGACTGGCTCAGACAATGAGCGATCAGCAGCTCGTCGATCTGCTCACCTATCTGTCCACGCTCCGAAAGCCCGTGAGCATCGCCGGCCAGTACCACGTGATTGGCCCCCTGACCGAGCCGGGCGGCGCTGCCATCAACTCTTATACCAAGATCGACCTGGGCGCGACCGTGCGCGGACCGCGGCAGCAAGTTCTTGCCTGGCACCGGCTCGACGCCAACGCCGAGGGTCTGGCCGACCTGACCGCGATGGTCGCCGGCAACGCGCAGAATGTGGTCTACGCCTACACTCCGGTGACTTCGCCGATCGAGCAGCGGGCCAGTCTGGTGGTCGAGACCAACTCCAACCTGACCGTCTGGTCGGGGGGCAAGCCGGTCATCACGTCCAGTCCGACCCACCTCATGAGCGAGCCGCGTGGGGTCGAAGTGACACTAGCGAAGGGCACGAGCACCCTCCTGATCCGCTTGACCGGGGGAGGCCGGCCCGGGGGCCAGGCCACGCTGGTGACCACGATCGCCAGCGCTCAACCCGTCTCCTTCACTGGCGGCGAGGCCAGCCTGTCGGCGAGGCGATGACCAGGAAGGCCGTGGATTTTTCCGTGATACCCACCGCCGTGACACATCTGCAAGCCGCAGAGAACTCTCCGCGCATCGCCGTCGCGATCCCTTGCTTCAACGAAGCCGCGGCGATAGGGACGGTGATCGCGCAGTTCCGTACCGCTCTGCCCGGCGCGGAGATCGTGGTCTTCGACAATAACTCGACCGACGGTACGTCGAATGTCGCCCGGCAACAGGGGGTGCGCGTGGAAGCCGTCGCCGAGCAAGGCAAGGGACACGTCGTTCGCGCGGCGTTCGCCCTGCTGGGCGACCGGGACGTCGTCCTTCTTGTGGACGGAGACGGTACCTACCCGGCTGAGGCCGCACCGCTTCTGGTCGCTTCAGTGCTCGATGAAGCGGCCGACATGGTCGTAGGCGCCCGCCAGCCGGAGCTCGGAGCCGGCGCCATGTCGCCGGTTCGGGGCCTGGGAAACCTGCTGATCCGCTCGGCCTTCCGCCTCTTGATCAGCAAGGGAACCGCCGACCTGCTCTCGGGCTACCGGGCATTCTCCCCGAAGTTTCTCCGGACCGTATCGCTGCGCTCCGAGGGTTTCGAGATCGAGACCGAGCTGGCCATCGAGGCCGTGACCAGAAAGCTGCGGACGCTCGAGGTATCCGTTCCCTACCGGCCACGAATCGCCGGCACCGTTAGCAAGCTGCGCGCGTTCCGCGACGGCCGGCGAATTCTCAAGACCATCATCGTGCAGGGCTTGCGCCGCGACCCGGCCAGGGTGATCCTGGCCTATTGCCTCGGGATCTCACCCTTCTTCTACCTCGCAATCCTGATCGACAGACTCTGGAACATCCTCTTTGATGACCTGGTTCGCCTTATCAATTTCTGGCTCGAGGCGCTCGGGCTCGCTCTGCTCGTGCTCGGCTTTGTTGGTCTCACCGTCGCGGCCGCCTGGATTCACCGCGAGCCTCGGAGAGCCGCTCGGGCGGCAAAGGTTGAGAAACGATCGTAACGACCCTGGAGAATGCTTCCCAGGTGCTCGGCTCGGTCACTCTCTGGGCCCCGGCGACAGGTTCTGCTCGAGAAAGCGTCTCATCAGCTCGAACAGATGCCCTCGCGTGCCTTCGCCCTCGCTGATGCTGTGCGTGCGGTTGGGATAGGCCATCATCGAGAACGGCTTGCCCAGCGCGATCAAACGATCGACCAGCACCTCGCAGTTCTGGTAGTGCACGTTGTCGTCGCCCGTGCCGTGAATCAGCAAGAGGTTGCCTTTCAGGCCGCCGGCATGGGTGATGGGCGAGGCCTGTTTGTAGCCCTCGAGATTCCTCGCGGGGAGTGCGCATTGCCCGCAAAATCTGCATTCTCACTTTGACTGGACGGCAAGCTTCCGAGTGTAGCGGTTGAGATGGCGAGCGTCGCGATTTCTTGGGGAATACTGTGGAGAACGGAGCTACTTTTCTTGTATCGAGGTTGTATCGCGATTCTCGGTCGCTCACGACCCTCGGCAGGATTCTCACGCCCCGGCACTCCCGGCAAAACAGCACGCTTTGTTGATATAGGTGAAGATGCCCAGCTCAACGCCACTCGCCTGTTCGAGCTTCCTGGTGATGAACAGATGTAAGGGAGGAGCTTCGATATTCCCTTGCGGAAAAAGGGAATACCGGGGACGTGAACTACGGGAGGGGCAATCGAGATCAGCAACGAAGGATGAGGAGTTCCACCGGCACGTGCCGGGGGCCATGTCAAGGAAGGTCTTCAGCAAGTGCTCGAGCTCGAGCTTTTCGAATCCGGCCGGCGAGCGATCACTCCAGAGTAGGACAGGCACGCCGGAAAACCCTTGATGCGCCCAACGAATGCCGGAGTGGATCATGCCATGGTTCGTCTTCGAGATGCTCGGAGAGCATTTCGGCCTTGTGTGCAGGGAAGGGAGACGTGAACCGAAGCAGTTCTGGAAGCAGGGAGCGAATCGAACAGATCGACGCACTCGCAGACTCTGCTGCGACCGTCTCGAGGAGCGGACGCTCATGTCCGTTACCCCCGGGTACGACTATGTTCTCACCGGGGAGAGCTGGCCGAACCCCAGTCATATCACCTACAGTATTGCCCCCGATGGGGTCTTCTGGGACCACGGAACCAATAACCTGAACGCGACCTTCAATGCCAAGTTCGGGACCAGCGGCATCTGGGAGCGGCAAATTGCGCTCGCTCTGGCGACCTGGGAGTCCGTGGCCAATATCAACATCGTTCCGGTTTCCGATGGACCTTACGACTACAACACGCTTGGGCTGGCTCAGGGAGACCCGCGATTCGGTGACATCCGCTTCGGTGGCTATACGTTTCCCGACACCACGATCACCCTGGCACAGACTTGTTTTCCACCCCCGAATGGCTCGACGGCCGCGGGAGACGTCGAGATCAACACCTCCATGAATTTCAACATCGGCTCGACTTACGACTTATACAGCGTGGTTCTGCACGAGACGGGCCACTCGCTGGGGTTGAATGAAGCTCCAAACCCAGCGGAAGTGATGGCCATCGACTACGGAGGCCTTCGAACCGGTCTGGAGCCCGGCGATATTGCGGGAATTCAAGCGATCTACGGGGCAAGAACGCTCGACGGCTACCAATCCCAACGGATTGGCGTCGGACTTGGCGATCCGATCGACCTCTCCAACGATCTGGCGGCCTCCAATCAAGCCGTGATTTCGGGGGTCTCGCTATCGAGCATCGGCAGCACTGAGTATTATTCTTTCGTGGCGCCGAGCTATGCCTCGGGAACTCTCCAGGTGACGGCGGCCGCCAGCAACATCAGCATGCTCAGCCCCCAGGTCAGCATCTACAACGCCTCAGGGACCCTTCTGGCCCAGGCGAGCAACCCCTCGGCCTGGAGCGATAACGTGACGGCGACTGTTGCAGCCGTCGTGCCAGGCCAGCGCTATTACATGGCCGTGACGGGCGACACGGGGACTTACTTCGACGCGGGTGCCTACCAGCTCGTCGTCTCACTGCCGCAAAGCTCACCCCCGAACTCGCCTGCGCCAGCTCCACCCCCCGTGGTGCCGACGCCTGCTCCCACTCCTCAACCTCCACCGGTCGTCTCGCTGCCTCCGGCGACGAATACGAGTCCACAAACGGCGACCCGCCTGGGTCGGGTCATCCAGACGACCCTCCCCAATCTGAGCTTCAACTCGGGATTGACTGTCGAATACTTCGACTTTCAAAGTGGTGCGGCGGGAGCCTACCAGCTCAACGCTCCGGGAGCTTCGATCCAGGTGTTCAACGCTCGAGGAAGGTTGATTGCCCAGGGCACGAACCAGGTGAACGTTTCCAATTCCCGGGCGGGGACGGCCTTCTACCTCAAGCTCAGGCCAGCGACCAGTCCTCCCGTGACAAGTTACAGCCTGTCGATCAGCCTCAGGTCTCTACTGGCGACCGTTCGCAAGACGACGCGACCTCGCAAGCTGTAGACGGTCTAGATCTGAAGCGAATGCCTCTCTGAGGAAGCCAATCAGCGTTGCCGGATCTGGATGTTGATGGGCTGGGCGCCTTCGACCTGACTGCCGACAACGAGATGCCCGGTCGCCGTCCGGGCAGGCCCGATGTTCGACTGACCGTTCCAGGTTGCCGACTGCGTGATCGACTGGCCCGGCTCGAGCGTCCTCATGAGGATAAACATGGGCTGAACTCCCGCGTTCGAGGCCCAGACCCTGCGGCCGTTGTGGGTCACGAAAAAGCCGGCGAGGCTGGGCCCTGACTCCACGATGATGTCCTGCTGACTGGTGTTCGTCTCCGTCAATGTCATCACCACCGGCTGGCCCCGCCGGTAGACTTGGTGGTCGGTGGACAACTTCACGACCAGGCCCTGGCTCACAGGCGCGATGATGGGTGGAGAAACTGCCGCGACCGGGGTCGCAATCGCGGCCAGCAGGACTTTTCCCTCCAGCGTTTCCAGCACGAGACCTCGAGAGCGTCTCATTCTCGGATTCCTTTCCTGGTCCTGACCGATCATTGCTTCCTGCAACGTCTCGACGAGAGCTCCTTTTGCACTCTCTATAGGTTTTTTCAAGAATCGCGTCCAGAAGAACCATCACGGGTTCATGCGGGACTGAAGGATCGAGTCGCGGGCCTCCTGCTTGGATCAACCACGAAATACACCAACACACGAAAAATTTGAGAGTCGCATCCTGGAAGTTCTTGAATCGTTTGAGGTGGATGGACTCAATCACGGTGCGCAACTCCCGAGGGATCAATGGCCGCTTCACTCGCTCCCGGCTTCACTCTGGTCATCATCGCGGACAGCATGGATCGTCTTCAAGGCAGGTCAAACGAGATCACCTGCGCAGGCTCAGCGGGCTCGAGCCGGAACGAGGGCTCCTGCCCTCTGGACGACCGCTTACCCCTGGCGTACGATCGGCATTGGCCTGGCTCAAAGGGGTGAGGCCGGGGTCGGAACGAGGACTTTCACGACCGTCGCGCAGGTCTCGAACTGAACTGATCCTGAGCAGGAATGCACCTTCCAGACCGGCTGGTTGCAGCACCGGGCGCCGCGAGCGGCCGACCCTGGAGATCGATCTTGGCAATACAGGGCAGCGATGGATCTGGAGCCGCGCCTGGATTCTCCTCGGGCCCACGCTCGGACGGGCCGTTTGCCGCCCCTGTAAGGGGCACCACGGCGCGGTGGGCGTGGGGCGTGTTTGCGGTCCTGTTCCTGGTCCATCTGCTCGAATCCCTGGATCGCTGGCTGCTGCCGGCCGTCCTGCGGCCGGTGAGTGAGGAGCTGGAGCTGACCAACGCCCAGGCCGGATGGCTGGCCACGGTCCTGCTGATCAGCTATGCCCTCTGGGGCCCGTTCGTCGGCTATATGGCCGACCGGCTGAGGCGCCCCCGCCTGATGGCCGTGGGCATTGCTGTCTGGAGCCTGGCGACCGTTGGCACCGGGCTGGCGAGGTCGTACAATGAGATGCAACTGGCCCGCGCGCTTGTGGGTATTGGTGGATCGACGTTCGGGGTCATCGCGCTCACGATCTTGATGGACCTTTACCCGCGGGGAGTGCGGGCGCGGGTGCTGTCGGCCTACTACCTGGCAATGCCCATCGGCGTTGCACTGGCGCTCTCCCTGGGGTCGGCCATCGCGCGAGCCGCGACATGGCATACGGCGTTTCTCATCGCCGGGGCTCCGGGGCTCGTTCTGGCCTTGCTCGCGCTGGTTCTGCCCGATCCGGTGCGGGGCACGAGCGAAGGGGTTGAGGAACATCGATTGCGGCTGCACGAGCGAGTCGGCCCCAGTCGGGAAGATTACGTTGACCTGATGGTCAATTCCTCCTACACCTATTCCGTCTTTGGCCTGGCATTCTCAATGTTTGCCATCGGCGGGCTGATCGCCTGGCTGCCGACCTTTCTGGTCGTCGTCCATGACGTGCCCGCGGCGCGGGCGAACCTCTGGCTGGCCGTGCTCGTGCCCGCGGCCATGGTCCTGGGCATGGTCATGGGCGGCTGGCTGGCCGACCGCTACTCGCGGGTCAATCCGCGGGCTCTTTTCCTGGTGCCGGGCATGGCGATGCTGGGCTCGATTCCCTGCCTCTTGCTGGCGATCTTCGGGCGGGGCGAGGGGATGATTCTGCTGGGAGTGTTCCTGGCGATCGCCCTGCTGTTCACCAATGCTGGTCCTTGCCATGCGATCATCGCCAACGTGGTATTGCCCAACATGCGGGCGGTCGCCTACGCCGTGGCACTGGCGGCCACTCACCTGCTGGGCGATCTCTGGTCGCCCACCTTGATGGGCTGGGTCTCCGACACGTTTGGCCAGGACGATTCCATGGCAACTCCGTTCGGGCGGGCCCTGGCCGCCATCGGCGCGACGCCCAAGGCTCAGCCCGGCCACGACCCCGAAAACCTGGTCGCGGCCGTGTTGACAGCGGTTCCAGCCCTGGTCATCGCGGGGGTTGTTCTGCTTGCCGGCGGCCGGCATCTGCCCCGGGAGATGGCCCTCATGATCGCCAAGCTGCGGGCGGCGCCGAACCGCGGGGCCGCGGGGCCGGGCCCCTCGCGGCCCCGATAGTCTCAGGGTTCGCCCTCAGTCAATGAATGACTTGCGTTCACGTTGTAATGTCTATGATCTTGGATCAAAGCAACATTGTCCAGAAAAGGAGCAAGTACGATGACGACACCGATTCGCGTGGCAGTGACAGGGGCTGGAGGCCAGATCGGCTATGCCCTGCTGTTCCGGCTCGCTTCCGGAGCGGTTTTCGGACCCGAGCAGCCGGTCGCCCTGCAATTGCTGGAAATCACCCCGGCCCTTCCCGCATTGAACGGGACCTTGATGGAACTGGAGGATTGCGCCTTTCCGCTCCTGGCCGAGATGAAGGCCAGCGACAAGGCCGCGGAAGCATTCGCCGGGGCCGACTGGGTGATCCTGGTCGGCGGCTTGCCGCGGAAGGATGGCATGAGCCGGGCCGACCTGATCCGGGCAAACGGCCCGATCTTCACGGGGCAGGGGAAGGCGATCAACGATGCCGCGAGTCCCAATGTGCGGGTCTTGACCGTGGCCAACCCGTGCAACACCAACTGCCTGATCGCCAGGTCGCACGCACCCAGGGTACAGCCGGATCGCTGGTTCGCCATGACCCGCCTGGACGAGAACCGCGCCGCCTCGCAACTGGCCCGGAAGGCGGGCGTGCCCGTCGCCTCGGTGAAGAAGGTAACCATCTGGGGCAATCACAGCGACACGCAGTATCCCGACTACAAGAACGCGGAGATTGCCGGCGTGCCCGCCACCAGCGTCATTTCGGATCCAGCCTGGTTCACCGAGACATTCATTCCGACCGTGGCCAAGCGCGGCGGCGCCGTGATCAAGGCGCGGGGCGCCTCATCGGCGGCCTCGGCGGCCAATGCCGCCCTGGGCAGCGTCCAGGCGCTTCACGTCCCCACGCCGGCCGGTGACTGGTTCAGTGCCGCAGTGGTCTCGGATGGCAGCTATGACATCCCGGCCGGCTTGATCTACAGCTATCCGCTCGTCTCCAAGGGAGTCTGTAACCGGTCGATCGTTCAGGGCGTGAACATCGACGACGAGGCTCGCCAACGGCTCGACGCCTCGGCCGCCGAACTGATCTCGGAGCGTGACGCGGTCAAGGACCTGCTCGGTCCGGCAGCGTGACGATGTTTCCATGAAATGGTAAGATAAGTTGTCCACGCAAGCAGAAGTCTCACGCGGTTCGAGGTCCGCGAACGGCAGGACCGGGAGGATTCTCCATGGCCACCCAGTCGATTTATCCCACGACCAAGGACGATCCCCCGGTCGAATATCCCACCGGAGATGGTCAGCCGATGGCGGAGACACCGCTCCACCGCGACAACATGATCGCGATGCTCGATGTTCTGAGAACACGATTCGCCCCTGACCCCATGGTCTACATCTCGGCGAACATGTTTCTTTATTATGTTCCAGGCAGAAAGCGCAGGCATGTTTCCCCCGACGTTTTCCTGGTCCGGGGCGTTCCCAACAAAGAGCGAGACGCGTACTTCGTGTGGGAAGAGGGGAAGGGGCCTGATGTCGTCTTCGAGTACACCTCGGCATCCACGCGAGACGAGGATCTCGACGAAAAGTATCACTTGTACCAGGAAGTTCTTCAGGTTCCTGAGTATTTTCTTTTTGACCCCAAGCAGGAGTACCTGACCCCGTCCCTCCAGGGGTTTCGTCTCCGCTCCGGTCGATACGTACCCATCGAACCGGTCGAGGGCCGCCTGCCCAGCGAGGTGCTGGGCCTCCACCTCGAGCGCGAGGGGGCCTTCCTGCGCCTGCACGATCCGGCCACCGGCCAGAGGCTGCTGACTTCGTGGGAGTCGCTGAGCGTCACGGAGGCCGCCCTCCGCAGGGCCGAAGCCGAGAAACTCCAGGCCGAAGTGGAAAAACGCCAGGCCGAACAAGAGCGACTGCTGATGGCCAAGGCCTTGAGCGAGGCGAAAGCGGCGCAACTGGCTGCCCAGGCCGATCGAGAACGAATCGAGCGTGAACTGGAGGAATTACGCCGAAAGTTGGAGGTGACGGACTGAAACAGACCCGGCCTCGGCGGACTCAGGAAGGAGAGACCTGTCGGGGCCGATTCGCAGCAGACGAGCTGAATCGTCTGCATTTTGCGTCAGAATAGCGAGTTACCGCTGGCGCCGCGGAATTGAGTGCAACCCGGTTCCGACCTCCCTGGCTCAGCGTAGCAGCCAGGCCCCCGGTCCATCGCCCGCACGGGCATTCGGGTCCAGGCCGATGATCCTGCTGCGTGGGCGGCTGCGGTCAACGATGACCGGCGCGGAGTCGGTCGTCTCGGCCCCGCCACGGTGGCCCACGGTATCGACCGCCTCGACCCGGATGTGGAACTTGGCGGGGAAGCTGGGGGGTACCGTCCAGATGTACTGGCCCATGTTCTCCTGGCCATCGATGATCGGCTGCCAGGTCGATCCCGCCTGGTCGGGACGCCAGAACAGCGAGACCGAGCGCGGGGCGAGGTGAAGATCGCTGGCTCGCCAGGTGATCGCCACCTTGCCCGCATGAGGACCGGTGCCGATCTGAGGTGGGTAGAGCTGAACCGAGGGAGGCGTGGTATCGACCTCGACCCAGGCTTGCGGAGGATCGCCGGGCGCCGGCGGCTGGTCGCCGAGACCCGAGGCTGAGCGAGCCACCAGGCTCAGACCGAAGGTTCCTTCACCGCCCAGGTCCACCTCGAACGGCGAAACCCTGTCGGTATCCTCGGCCCGACGAATCCAGTTCCTGCCGCCGTCCTGGGTCATCCATAGTTCCACGACCGCCGGACCGTCGGGACCTGCGTCCTCGATGGCGTACTGAAGCTTGAACCGGGGACCGGGAACCAGCATGGAGCGATTGCCTGCCGCCGTGACACCGCCCGGCGCGGCATTTGTTCCCGGCCCGGCTGATGGAAACGCATCGGCGGCCCCGGGCAGTGCCGCTGCCCCTGCCGTGTCGGTCATCGGAAATGGATTGGAAAAGGCCGGAGCGGCGGCCGCTAGCGGGCCCGAGCCCGACGCACTGACCGCTCGGGCGTTACCTGCCGCCGTTCCGCCGCCGCCGCCGCGGTCCCAGTCGGGAGCCGAGGGATATGCTCCCGTGGCCGGACTTTCCGCAGCGCGTGTGCGCCGGGCGAGTGTGCGCCGGGCACTCGATCTGGCCGTTGAGCCCGAACCTTGGCCCGGGCTCTCCTCCACCGGCGGGAATCCCGGCCCCTCGGCGATGGCGGAAGCGGCGTTGGAGATCTGCTCGATCGGAGGCGCCAAGGTATCGGCATCGGCGGCCGCGAAATCGGGATCGCCGGCAGTGCCTTCCGGCATCACGATCTCGGCGTCCGCCACGTTACCTGCCTTGTCGGCGACGGAGGCACGAACCCGCAGCGAATCGGCGGTTCCGGCGTCCCACCGCTGGGCGCCCAGCAGCGACCGGCGGCGGATCGGCACCTTCCGCCATTCCTTCGCGCCTTCGGCCTGGTATTCCAGGAGGAGCGTCTTGAGATCGAGGTGCTCGTCCTTGACCTCCCAGCGCACGCTCGCCAGGCTGCCTCGCCGGTCATCCGGCTCCAGCACAATCGAAGGGGGGATGGTGTCCACCACGACTTTCATGCTCGGTTCAACCGTCTGGTTCATCGGCGGCGAGTACTCGTCAGCGACTGTGAGAATCCGCGTCGCGAACCAGTACTCGCCGTCATGCGAGGTGCGAAAAGAGAACTTCCCCAGGTCTGGCGTGGTCCTGCTCTTGGGCTCCCAGTGAAACCCGGAATCCTCCGAGACCCAGAGCTGAACTTCCTTGATCCGCGTTCGTCCCTCGGCATCAATATGGAAGGGGATCCCGAATGAGCGCTTCTTCTGGTAGATGAAGGGGATCTTGCCGCGCGGCGACCGAGCGGGGGGCTCTGCCGCCAGGGCACCGCTTGCCAGTCCCGCCGCCGCGATCGTCAGCGCGCCGAGGGCTACGGCCAGAACCTTGAGGCTCCGACCGCAGCGACCTCCCTGCGCTTTACGTCTAGCTGGCCCCACGAGACCGTTCCCCCAACCCGAAATGCGGACAGCCTGCCGACCCGAGATCGCCGCTTCGTCCTTGGTCACGCTCGAATTCATCATCCTGCAAGAGGAGCCGATCCAGGGCGCGGTTCTCAGCTTATGCCGTGTTTATCGACCCTCACTCCCGTTCGCCTTGAAACGATTCCACAGCAGATTCAGCTAATGCGGGGAATTCCGGTTGAACGCGACATGCCTGGGAAAATAGGTGGGCCGGAGAAATTCGGCGCCGGGAGAGAGCTGCGGGTGCGGGAAATCACCGGGTCTCGCGAACTCGCGCGACGATCGCGGCATACTGGCAAGCAAGCTCGCGCATGCGGGTGAAGTCGCCAGTGGCGATCGCATCGCCTACCACGCGGCGAACCTGGCGGATGACTTCCAGGGCGTCAGGCACGGTAAAGGTGATCTCCGCGGCCGTAACGCCACCCTCCCCAGTGCCTGGACAACCTTCACCAGCGAGGCGCTCGACTCGGAGCGGACCACCGCCACGATGCCTCCGTCCAGGATTCTCTTGAGGGTTGTCGCTCGACTCATCGCCGTGTCTTTCCGGAAGTGTGCGGTGCGCAAGCTCGAACCAGGCCTTGAACACTCGCCCCGTTCTAACTGCTGGTCCGAGCCATGGTCAAGATGGCGAGCAGTGCACGGAACTCAGAATAACCGCCCACCGGAATCGGCTGGCTTTACAAAGGAGTCGAGCAAGGTCGCGAGCTCCGGCGCGCTGGGGATTTCCTTGAAGCGGAGAATCGGACCCGGGAGTTCGTTGAGCGATCCCTCATCGACCTTGAGCTTGTCCGAGATCACCAGCACGTACCGGGGGGGACCGAGGCTGGGAAGTAGCCGGAGTAGCCGTTCCAGGCTGGACTTCTTCCAGAACCCCAGCACTTCCACATAGACATCGGTCCCGCTGGCCCTGTGCACCGCGCGGTAGTCGGGAACCCAGACGCCCTCGCGGCCCAGCTCGAGCACGTCAGTACATTCGCTCAGTTCCCAGGCCGGGGCAATCTGGCGGAATCGTTCGACAAACGCCGGAATCTCGGCGGGAACGTAGATCCCCGCATCGAGCTGGTGCGTGATCAGCCCGGTGCTGGTATCGAGATGGAAGCTCCGCGGCTCGCGTCTGGGCCCCCAGCGGAGCTCGGCCTCGAGCCGGAAATCGTGGCAATGCAGGAGTGCCGGCAGGAACAGGGCCATCTGCAAGCCGTACTTGGTGGTCGCGCTGAAGAGGCTCAGCGGGCCGTCGATCTGGATGGTGTAGCCGTCGGCCATCGATCCCTGCACCCGGTAGACAAGGCGGTGGAACTTGAGCCGGCGGAAGAGCTGGCGATAGCGCGCGGGGCCCTCGGTCCGGATCTCGGTCACGACGCGGACCGAACGCAGCAGGACCGCCTGTGCCAGGGCGACGTTGTAGCGATCGATCAGCCGTTGCGCCGTCATGTCCTGGAACTTGAGCAGCCGGTTCTCATCTCTCAGGTCGGCGAACAGGGCTTTGAGCAAGGTTTCCGGCGGGAGCTTGAGCTCCATGGCGACCGACGAGAGCACTTCGTCGCGGCGAAAGGTTGGTCGGGATGTCAGGCTGACCTTGGTATCCTGCGCCGGCCGAGCGGCCCGGAGCCGC
>Ga0074044_10002307_pt1 | contig 16718 bp, 11 predicted proteins | sample BogForMeECP23OM1_FD_94443 | JGI IMG/M metagenome (GOLD analysis project Ga0074044, IMG submission 94443) | Bog forest soil microbial communities from Calvert Island, British Columbia, Canada - Bog Forest MetaG ECP23OM1 | ecosystem: Environmental > Terrestrial > Soil > Wetlands ...
ATCGGGGGCACCAGTCTATCAACCCCGGTGTGGGCAGGCATTGCGAAACTGATCGCCGAGCTACATCAAGGCCGGCTGGGAAGCTTCAATTCGCGCATCTATCAGCTTGGAGCATTGGGGGACGAATCCCTATCCGGTTTGCGCGACGTGACATCTGGAAACAACAGCTACAATGGTGTCGAAGGATTTAACGCCACGGTAGGATACGACCAAACCACCGGATGGGGCTCGCCCGATGTGGAGACCTTCGAATCCGCATTTCTTTCCATAACAGTCCCCACGACTCCCACTCCTACCGCGACGCCTACTCCCACCGTTACTCCAACTGCTACGGCGTCGGCTAACCGGACCCCAACGCCAACCGCGGCCATGAACGCAACCGGGCTCCCAACCGCCACGGCGACAAGCAGCCCGGGTACTCCTACGGCAACCGAGACACCCACAGGAGTTATGGTCGCAGGCCTGGGCGCGACCAGCTACCATAACGGCACCCATGTCGAATGGCGCGCCGGCTATCAGCCGCGCAACCTCGGGTTCAAGGTCTATCGCGAGGTCGACGGCAAGATGGCCCTTATCTCACCGGATCTGATCGCGGGACCGGCCTTGTTGACCGGGCCGACGGTTTCACTGCCCGCCGATCGAAACTACTCGTGGTGGGACAGCTACACCAACCCGGGCACGCGTTATTGGATCGAAGAACTCGACTTGACCGGCGTCCGCACCCTTTATGGGCCAGTGATAGCAGCGCAAGGAAACGGTGACACGCCAGGCAAGCAAGGCTCCGCACTGCTGCGCGATATTGGTGCGTCGCATCGGTCACCTCAACTGCGGGAGCGGCCTGCCGAGATAGCCGCGGCGACCGCCAAACCGACCGCCACCGCTACCCCGGTGAATCTCATGCCCAGGAAAACCATCCAGCTCGGGATAAGTCGGGCCGGATGGTACCGGGTACCGCTAACTATGTTGACAGCGAATGGCCTTGGGGTGGGAACCGGCAAGAATCTTCATCTTTATGCGGAAGGGTTTGAACAGCCTCTCGAATTAAATGCGGGGGGAGTGGAGTTCTACGGGACCGGCCTCGATACGCCGAGTACCGCGACGCGAGTTTATTGGCTGGTGAACGGCGCCGCTAACAAGGATCACATCCTGACCTCCACCGCGAGTGGCGGCGCGAGCGCCGGGGCCGATTTCCTCGCCAGCGTGGAGCTCCAGGACCGCGGCACTTATTTCCCGGCGGCTAACAGCGGCACCGGGATCGACTTCTTTGGGGCGCAGGTGTCGTCGACTCCGCTGAATGAGACCATTACCGCGCCCGATCTATCGCGGCCCGACCACGCGATGATCGAAGTCGGGCTGCAAGGTGTAAGCGCCGGACTGCACGACGTGACGGTCGTGCTGAACGGAGTCACGCTGGGAACGGTCGCGTCGTTCTCGGATCAGGGCGCCGCGGTAGCCACCTTTCCGGCCCCCTCCATCATCAATGGCGGAAACACTGTCACCCTTACCGCCGCTTCGAATAGCCCGGTCGACAGCCTGGTCGATCACATAACGCTGACTTATAAGCGCAGTTACATCGCCGATCAGGACACGCTTACGTTCACCGCTCCGGCCTCCGAACAGGTGACCGTGAGTGGATTCACTAATCCGTCAGTTCGTATGATCGATGTAACTGATCCTTCGCTGCCGGTAGAGTTGACGGTAACCGCGGCCGGTAGCGGCAGCTTCGCGGCGACCGCTCCCGCGGGAACCGGGTTGCGAACGATCTTCGCGTTCGGCGCCGATCAAGTAGCGATGCCCGATGCGATCACCCTGCATAAGCGATTCAAGCTGACGCCGCTGGCGGGGAATGTGAATACGGTTTTGATCACCACCGCGGACCTGATGAGCGCGGTGGAGCCGCTGATCAAGCATCGCGCAAAGCAGGGCCTGCACCTGAAAGCGGTCGACCTTGCCCAGGTCTACGACGCCTTCAACTTCGGCGAAAAAGATCCACAGGCGGTCAAGAACTTCCTCGCGGCGACGCAGACGGTCAAGCATCCTCCGCACTACCTGCTGCTGGTCGGCGACGCCAGCTACGATCCGCGCAATTTTCTCGGCCTGGCCTCCAATCCGGACCTGGTGCCGACCGCGCTGGTCAACACCCAGTTTGGACAGGCCGCCAGCGATGGATGGTTCGCCGACTTCCAGAATAACCTTCAACCGCAGATGGCGATCGGTCGTCTGCCGGCCGAGGTGGCGAGCGACGTGACCAGTCTGGTCGGCAAGATCATCGCGTATGACGGCATCACACCCGGCAATGCGGTGCTGCTGGCTTCCGATGCTTCGGATCCTGGTGTTACGCCCACATTCAGCGATGCCAGCAGCTCCTTGCAGGCGCTCCTGCCGGCTTCAGTGGCGTCGACGATGATCACGCGAGACCCCATCACCGACAACCACGCGGCACTGATCAGCGACCTCAATGCGAGCCCGGACCTGGTCAACTACATCGGGCATGGCAACGAGGATAGCTGGAGTGAAGATGAGACCTGGCTTAGCGATGCCGATGTTTCGTCGCTCACTAACAATGGCCATCCAGGGTTCTTCGTCCTGATGACCTGCCTCAACGGCCAATTCGCGGATCCGGCCAATGACAGCCTTGCCGAGTCGTTGCTGCGCGCGGACGGTGGCGCGGTGGCAGTATGGGCATCTTCGGGTCTAAGTGTTCCCTCGGGGCAGCTGGAGGCCAACCAGGCACTGTTTCAGAAATTGTTTGCGGCAGATCCGCCATCGCTCGGCGATGCGGTGCGGCAGGCTTCAAACCAGAGCTCGGACTCTAACATCAAGCAGACCTGGAACCTGCTTGGTGACCCGGAGACTCATCTGCGATGATGGGTGAGGCGCCCAGCAAGCGCCATCCAAGCACCAGGGCTACCAGCAGAAAGAGCCAGACCGGAAGGAGGGTCCAGGGGTTTCCCGCCCAGAGCCTGGTATCGGCGTCGAGATCGAGGACCAGGGCACCCTTAGGCGCTGAATCCAGCTTGTAGAGGACCGCATTGCGAAAGGAGGCCTGGCCCGTCGCGAAATTCTTGAAACCCGCGAGGCGCAGCTTGACGTCGACTCTGGTGTGCGCGCGATCAACGGTGAAGAAGACTCCGCGCTCGCTCCAATTGCTGTCACCTTTGACATCCATCGAGGCTACGCTTTGATCTCCGACACTGACGAGGGCGCCGGCCCACGATTGTGGCGGAACTCCCTGGGTGGAGATGTCGGCGCCGGCGTAGTAGAGCCCCGGCTCGAGGATCACGCTCTGGGTCCACCGGGAGTCATTGAGCTTGTCGTTGTTGATTTGAAGTTGGCCCGACTCGCCGCCGGTCGGAGCAACCCAGGCGAAGGTGGTAGTCGGCAGGTCGATCCATGCTTCGCTTCTCCAACTCCCTGGCTGATTGTCAGAGCCCTGGGAGAAGTCGCCATTGACCAGCAGATTCTGCGCGGCGGCGCTCTGAGCCGAAAGCAGCGGACCAAGCGCGATCGCGGCAAGGTACCCAAGCAGCAGGATGCCGCGCCTTAGCGGTCTAAGTCCTGTTACATCCATTGGGCGACCCCAGGTCCTCGCAACCAGATTCTGGCGTCGTAGCTGTCCGGCGCGAGAGGTATACCGGTCCAGAGCGGGAAAAAATAAACGAAAGCTATGAGAGACGCCGCGACCAGCAGCACGCACACCGATTTTCCCGCCCCGCTGAAGCGCCAGGCAAGGAACGCAACAATCGCGGCGATGCTCGACAGGCATACAATACCGATCGTGACTCCGAGTCCTAGCATGCATCCCGGTGCGAGGGAGAAAACCAGCAGGGCCTGCTCCCATAGCCGCGAGGTTCCATTCCAGCAATCGGCTAGCACCACACCTAGCATCAGGTATTGCAGATATACCGGCGTCATGTAGATGTAGAGAAAGAACGGATGGATGGAGAGCGCCAGCGCGCCCATATAACTGAAGTATCCAAGCAACAGGAAGGAACGTGACAAGGTAGGACGCTGGAGCTCTCTGACGACGGTGATAACGAGCGCGCCCAGTGAACTCCACCACAGGATCGGATTTCCGCCTTCCCAAATGGTAGCTATCAGTCCGCCGTCTCCGGTGTTTTGCCAGTATAAGGGCGCGCGAAGCATGAGTGGCCAGCTCCACCATGGTGAAACAAAGGGGTTGGTCACCAGCGCCATCTGACCGAGGTCCCACATCACCTCGTGGTAGTAGTGAAAGAGTGACCACGCGCCGCCCCACCATCCGAGCCAATAGTTCGGCATGAAGGTCGCAAAGTATACGATGGAGCTGGTCGCCCCCATCAGGACCACGGCGCCGATGATCCGACGATTTCTGCTTCGGTTGTCGCGCCGACTTTGCGCGACGATACCGTAGATCAGGAAACCGCTTACCAGCAGGAAGGCAAGCTCCGGGATCATCAGCTTCGATGCCAGCGCAGCGCCTTGAACAACCCCCAGGTAGAGAATCTTTCGCCGCGCGGTCCAGGGATCGCGGGTGCGAAGGAATTGGAATAGCAGCAGGTAGGATGCGGCGTCGAAGGTGACATGGAAAATCTCCAGCATTGCCAACCGCGAGTGGATTAGAAACATACCATCGCAAAGCACGAACAGCGCGCTCAAGGTCGCGGCCAGCCGCGAGCGAAACATCTCGCGGCCGAGCAGAAAAGTAATCAGCACGAGGGCGCTGCCGAGAAGGGCGCTAGGAGTTCGCCATACCCACGAATGATGGCCGAAAATCCTGATCGCCACCGCGACCAGAAGCTTGGGCAAGTTGGGATGAACATCGAGGAACGGCTCGCCGCGCACGTACGCGAACGCTTGCCCGACAAACTGGATTTCGTCGAAGACCGGGTCCTCAGGATAGCCGAGGCGCCAGCAGCGGGTTGCGAGCGCGACCACGGCTATAACTCCCACCAGCAGGGAGTCGGTTCGTTCCCAAGGCAAAAAAGCTTCCGGCGGCGGAGGGCTAGATTCTTTTGATGAGGTGATAGTCATCGAAGTACGCGTGCGCCCTTCGCGCGGTCGACAACTTCTATTGCTGCGCTTTTGAGGCCGGACCTTTGGACGATACACACCGGGCGTTGCGATAACGCGCCCTGAGCAGGTCTCGTCCTGGTCTTCGAAGGGTTGATTTTGGCGCGTTGGTCGCAGGATCGGCCATGCTGGCCACCAGCCGCTGTTGTTCGTGCTGGCATTCCGCTTCGGTCGAATGAGTCGAATGAACGGTCCACTTCGACAAGTCACTGGTCAAATCCAGGCGCAGGGTATGAGACGCAGGTGGTAACAGCAGCGACCATCCAGCGAGCGCGAGAGCGGCGGTGCGAGGGACTTTCATTTTTTCAGGATGCTCATCCGGGTCAAAGCAGCGAAGACGATAGACTCCGGTGGGGCGAGAAACAAGCGAAAACCATTTTGCACCGCAATCGCGAGCGACGCCGGGTCGCGCTCGAATTGGGGTCGCATGAATCGTTGCTTTCGGTGCAGCGAAATCCAGGAATAAAGGATCGCTGCGTGGATCAGGGTTCTAACCGGGCCTTCGCAAACGCCCCCGCTGGAATCTTGCCGGCCCGCTGCGCATCCATCCGGAGATGGCTAGCCGGAGATGGCTAGCCGGAGATGGCTAGCCGGAGATGGCTAGTCGGAAAAACGGCCGAAAAGAAACGGCTCCAGATCGAGGGCGCCCATCGCGATGGTCGCAATCAAGGTGATGCAACTCAGAATCATCAACATCTTCTTCAGCTCGCTGGAGCGATATTCGGCCCTTACCTCGTGCCGTCCCGGAGTTATCAAAATGCCGATAAAACTCGGCGATACCATGAAGGAGTGTTGTTCGCGTCCATCGACACTGACATGCCAGTTCGGATGATAAGTTGTCTTGAAGACCAGCAACGCTGGTGAAGTCGGGGTGACCTGAGCGCTGAATGAATCCGGAGTGATCGTTTCGTTCTCGATGACTCCGAGCTGCGAGGCGTTATCGCCGGAGTCGGGAGACGCCGCGACATCACCTTTGGTTCGGTCGCGACGGGTGAGAAAGGCAAGGAACCTCGACCGGGCAGGCGCGTCGCTCGCGATCCAATCGCGGTTACGTGCGTGCAGGGTCGAGCTGGTGGCCATCGGGAAGACTTGCTCGATCTGGCCCAGTTGCAAGTACCCGCCGGTATCAACCTCGTAGAGAATGTAGGTGGAGGTGGTTAGCAGCCGTCGATAGGATTTCGGAGTTCTTACGGTCCGTGGGGCGACAACGTACCGAATGTTGAACAGACGGCAAACAGTCTCGTCGGGCATGTCCAATCGCCATAGATACGGCGAGTTGAGCGAAAGGTTTTGCCAAGGCATTACGGTATCGAACTGGTCAATCGGTAGCAGATCGAATAGATGGACTTCGCCGATCCTCATCCAGGTGCCCCAATTGCCGCGCGAACCGGCATAAACTCTGCCCGGCGGAGCTGCCTTCAGAGCGGAGAGAACTTCCGCAAGATCCGTATCGTCCTGGAGCGCCTCCGCGGCCATCAGCATTACTTCTTGAGAGCGGCCGTATACGGCCCAACGCTCGGCCAGAGCTATAGTGCAAAAGAGTAGCAGTAGCGCGAATGGTGCAACCGTTCGCGTTTGATAGAAGTTCCACGGCCACCAGTTCCAGATCAATTCGCCCCCGAGGCCCGCCAGCAGGATGGCACCGAAATCGACGCCGGCGCCGAAGCGTACAAAAGGAACCAGGCTTGCCGCCGGCAGCAGGACGAAGAGCGGACGGAAAGCGGCGCGACCGTAGCAGAGGATTAGGTACGTCGCGAAAATACCAAGCGCTATTTTCGCATCTTCGCGCCGTGTCATCAGGCCGGACACAATCCCAAGGACAACCAGCACGGTTACGATCGGCAGCCGATGATCATCGAAAAGATATCCGCCGAGGAAGTACTCGACCGCGCCTGCAAGGCCGATGAAGGGATGGCCCAGTCCGCCCAATCCGCCGGCATTCTCTCGATTGATGAACTGGACCTGGTGCAAGAACGGCACGGTCTGATAGGCGGTGATCAGAAGAGCGATAACGGCGACAATCGCGAAACGCGCGGTTAGCCGCGAGACCCTGCCGCGCGAATCCCGACGATCATTGGCGTTCGCGATCTGCTTCAACATGCTCAGCAGCCACAAGAGCAACGCCGTGATCGCGAAGATGTATCCATAGAGCAGGTCCGACAGCACTATCGCGGAACTGGTAATGATGGCCGCGGCGTAACCCTTGCTCCGCTCGAGGACACGGTACAGGCAGGCGGCGCCAAGAAACATCAGGTGCATCGAACACAACTGCGGAAACATTCCCAGGCCGTGCCAGATATAGCTGTGGTAGTCGAATCCGTACTCCGGGAGCGACGCCAAGGTGGTACAGAAAGCCGCGCCGACCGCCGCCGCGATAGTGGAAAACTCCATCCGCCGCATTGACCAGTAAACCGTCAATGGGAACAACACCATCAACAGGTAGCGAACCAGATTCAGCAGAGTGAGGAGGCTGACTTGCTCGAACAGCAGATGATGAAGGGCGACAACGGTTAGATGCGGGAGGTTCTGATAGAAGAGGAATTGCGGAAAACCGGCTTCAACCTCCGGCAGCCAATGGTCGACCGGATTGTCGCCCGCAGCCAGCGCCTGATTGGCGCGCTCGATAAACAGGTAATGAAAAATTTGATCGTTATCACTGGGGGTGGAGTTGGTGACTTCCGGGAACAGCGCGATCGCATTCAACAAAATCGGTAAAGCGACCAGCGCCAGGACGAATATCCTGGGCGTGCGCGGGGAAGCGCCGACGTCGATGCGCGGGCCCGACGTCATGGGCTATCGGTGGACTCGAAAGATCGAGCTCTGGTCAATGAGCATTCGCCCCCGGTCAAAACTTCAGTTTCAGACGGTCTCGGCATTTTCCATCGGTCGGTACGTATCAAATGTTCGTTCCCGGTTGAAACCGACACCGCGCCAATTTCGCTGGGTGAGAGCCCATAAGAAAGAGTTGAAGTGTTTCGGCGATCCCGAGCCACAGCCTCGTTGGCCCATCGCGAGAACCAGTGCGCGGCGATCATTAGCGCAAACCGGAATCGGGAACAAATGGACGGTCCATGGTGGTAGCGGCAGGGGGGAATCGTTCGGTCCCTCCGGCGCGCCGCCAGTCTGTCGCCAAAACGCATGTTATCAACGCCATTTATGCTAAGCTTGCGTCGGTTATTTTCCCTCTTTACGATCGAACCTTGGGGGGCCGAAAAGGTGCGCGCTGGGCCGGTTTGGGCGATTTTTAATCAACCAATGATCAATCGACTGTCGGAACGCCACATAGTGGCGCTAAACTATCTCCTGGTCACGATTCTCGCTTATTTCGCGGCCCTTGCAGCCAATGACATCGTGCTGGGTCGCTCCCCAGCCGAAGAGCCCATTGCGCGTGCCGCATATCGCTCATCTGGGCGTGCGCCATCTCATTCACGCTCCGACTACCAGGCGATCGTGGATCGCGACATTTTCAACCTTACTCCGCCACCGGTGGTTGCTCCGCCGCCGGTGGTCGAGGATCTTCATCTGACGCTCATTGGCGTATCGCGGATGAGCAAAGGCAAACCTTTCGCGATAGTCCAGGATCAGCGAGGAGAACAGGCGGTTTATCGAGTTGGCGAGACGATTCCCGATTCCGGCCAACTGGTCGCGGTGGAAAGTGATCGGGTGATCATTGACCACGACGGCAGAGCGGTGATCGTCGATCTTCCCAAAGATGAAATTTCGGGGCCGCCGGGGCTGCGGCGTCTGGGCATGCCCGCCCCGGTGGAAGAACCGGACCAGGCGGAGGAGCCCGCCGCGCCCGATTCATCGATTGACACTTCGACAGATCCTTCCAACGCGGACGATCAGTAGCTGGTGTGAGTTGTTCTCGCGCAAAAGAGCGGTATCGAAGGCAGCATCGCGCAGCGATACGCTCAGCCTCCTTGCACGACCGTTACGCGGCAAACCCGCAGCGAGGGATGGCCATCGTCTCCTTTAGGCGACAGGAGCTGCCGATCGAGTTGGCCTTCACCACGGCTTTACGCAGTAATCATGTGGTTTTTTCGAGGAATTGCCGGATTGACGGTCGCCCGGTAGAACGAGGAATTTGTAGCCTAGGTGCGACAAGAGGAAGAATCGATTCAGTGAGAATGACGAAATCGTTTGACATATGCGTGGAAAAGCGTCAAATGTTCTCCCGAACAGAATTAAAGTCGACTACGGAAGCGGAGTCGGCTAGGGGACGGCGAGAAGTGAATCGATGCGGCTGTGAGAAGAGTGTAGAAGGTCGGAATTGCCTTATGCTGTTGAATCGACAGGAACTGTCGGCGTAGCTGCTGCGAGCATGTTGCAGTCGAATATGCGCTCTTGCGAAGATACATCGGTTCGAGCTTCGCTAACATTTCATCGCTGGGAATGCGGTCTCTAATTTTGTGAAGACGCACCGTTACAACATCTCGACGGTAGCAATTGTTTACGCGGCATTCATCACCCGAATGCTGAGAGGAGGGAGAAATGATTTCTAGGGTGACCAGCGGTGGCCAACGTTTAAGCCGCCTCCAACGGGAGAACCAAACGCTGGCGAAAGGGGAAAATTACTTAGGAGGCAAAATGTCTTTTCATACGAGGAGGAAGAATCGCGTGAGAAATCACACAATCAAAGGACTTGCGTTATCGGCTGGGGCTCTCCTGGTCGTGATCGCACTGTCGGCGTCGGCCAATGCCTTGACGCTGCGCAGAGGTTCCACCAGCACCAGCTCCGATGTGACCGGATCTCTCCCGGGCCAGGTACTGTGGACCTACTATGACACCACCAATCCGTTCACCTTTTGCGATTCGACGACTGCCAGCCCCAATGGCTGCAACGTCGGCGGAAATGGCGACAACATCATCCGGTTAATCAACCCGAATGGTGCGGCTAACGGAAACCTGGCGAACGCCCAAGAGCAGACCGTCTGCGCCATGATCTACGTCTTCGATGACGACGAAGAAATGGGCGAGTGCTGCGGTTGCCCGATCAGCTCGACTGGACTCCTGACCTTCTCGGTCGAGTTCAACCTGACGGACGACTGGGGCCTCAGCGGTGGACCTGAAACCAACCGGAATACGGTCGGCTCGATCGCGATCGTAGCGTCCGCAACCAACGCGGTAGAAAATCCGTTGACTGGTGGTTGCCTGGCTACCGGTGGCGGCGCGGCTTGCAACGTTCTCGACGGTTTTGGTTGCGACCCGACCAACAAACCTGGCTACAGCGTAACGACCGCCAGCAACCTGCTCGGCAGCGTCACGCACAACCAGATTGTTCAGGAAGGCTCGACCAGCGAGAGCGACGCCATCAGCGGACTCACCGAAATCGGTTTGTTCGACGATGCCGCAGGCGACCCGACCAACCTGATCTACCTGCAGACCCAGTGCGGTGCGCTCGTTGGCAACACCACGGGCGGCGGTATCTGCACCTGCCCGACCGAATTGGCGCCGTAAGGTTTGGCTTCTTGATTCGTAGTTTCTGCTGAACTAGACTAAAGAGCGCCGCCGGAGATGTTTTCCGGCGGCGCTCGCTCGTTGTAGCGACGCAGCACAAGCAAAAAAACACATTACGTAAATTGTGAAGCGCGGCAGCAATGCCGCATCGCTCCAAAAGGGGTATAATGAAGTTGGGTACCGTCTCTAAACTTTTGCCAGCTCTCGTGTTTGTCTCTGCGCTGTCATTGACGGGCGCAGTGGTTTCGGCCGAGGAGAGCCCCTCCGACGTGGTCGCGGTGGTGGGTGGGCATGCGATTACGCGCGCCCAGCTCGAGGCACATCAATCAGACAACATGGCCCGCGCCCGCTCCGATCTGATGCACTCCCGGATGGCTTACTATGAGGCCGAACGCTCCGCGCTCGATCGGGAAATTGACAAGGAGCTGCTGTCGCAAGAAGCGGCCAAGCAGCATATCACCGGCGACCAACTGCTGAAGCGAGAAGTAGAGGGTCGGGTGAAGGATCCTTCCGAGGAGACGCTGAGGATCTATTATCTCGGCATTCCGGGAGGCAAGGATTCCTACGAGGCGATGCGTCCCAAGATTCTGCATTCCATTCGCGCGCTGGAAGAGAAGCAATACGCCGACGACTACATTAAAAAATTGCACGATAAGAAAGCCATCACGGTTGCCCTGCTGCCCCCTCATCAGGACGTTGCAGTGGGTGATACTCCCTCAGTGGGATCGACCGATGCGCCCGTGACGGTGGTGGAATTTGCCGACTATCAGTGCCCGTACTGCCGGCAGGAAGAGCCCACGCTCAAAAAGCTCCGCGATCAGTATAAAGACAAGATCAAATACTCCTACCGCGATTTTCCGCTCCCGATGCATCAGTATGCGCGCAAGGCGGCCGAAGCTTCGCGTTGCGCCGGCGAGCAGGGGCAGTACTGGGCCTATCACGACAAGCTTTTCTCGGTTAGCGAAACCGACCTTGGGGTTCCCGCGCTGAAGGCTACCGCGCGTCAACTCAAGCTCGACGGGGATAAGTTCGACAAATGCCTCGATACCGGCGCAGAGTCGGCCGCCGTCGAAAAGGACTTCGACCAAGGCAAGGATCTGGGAATCAGCGGCACGCCCACGGTCTACGTCAACGGCTACGTGATCAGCGGCGCCGCGTCATATGATGTTTTGCAAGAGCTCATCCAGGGGCAGATCCAGAAGGCTGACACCGGATCCAAGCCTCAGGCGAAGGCTGACTCGAAAACTCTTCTGGTAACTAGCAGCCGTTCCGAGTAAGGCGGCGAGCGAGACCGTATCCTGTATTAGACCGCGCTCGTCGATAGCACCAAGGCTAACTTGAAAAAGACCCGGCTAGGATTCTAGCCGGGTCTCTCTTTTTCCGGCGCGGAGAACGCCGAATTATAGCTCGATCGATTTGCTGAGTACGCCGCTAATGCGAAGCAGCTGCCGGTGAAGCGTTGGCGGCTGGTCCCGGCGGGACGTCGGGTTGGGGAGGTCCACTGGTATCCAGCGGAGCCGAGGTGAGGGTTTTCAGCACGAAATCACGGTGATCGTTGGGCATCTGTTGTACGTCTGCCCGGTACCCATAATAGGAAACGTTGGCGCGTCCCCTGGCTACCCTTCCCAAGGTGTACCGATAGGCTTGGCCATAGCAGGTTGCATCCTTTTCCTCAAAAACAATCTCATTAAGATCTTTCTTGATTACATTCAGATCCCGGGATTTACATATGAAATGCGGTTGAAAGATCGGGAGCAGATCGTCGGCTGATTTGTCCAGGAACTCCGGCTTGCGCAGAATGGTGATCCAGAGTTTTTCTTGCGAAGTCCGCAGCTTCGGCACGAAGGTCGCGGAATAGATGTTTTTTCGGACTTCCTGCCGACCGACGCGCCATCCCTCCGGTGGTTGAATCGGTGGACCCATAGGAGCTGCCGGCTTGGGCGGATGGCACGCCAGGAGTCCAAGCGAAAATAGTGGAACCAGAATATATTTAACGCCTCGCGATCGCATAACGATGAATCCTATTTGATTCTTTGCGGATCGGGAAGTCGCACGAAAGCTATCGCCGCGTGGCGGGCAAAGTTGTCGCCGAGGTTCGGCGGTTCCTCGAATTCAACCATTGGTCAACAGATGGGAACGAAATGCGCGCGGGAAATCGCGAAGTTAAAACGCGCGCAGTCGGCATAGTTGAGCCGCTGCTGATTCAATCGTGGCTCGATGCCTCGAGTTTTTCCAGCGAACTTGCTCTAACACAAAGACTCGGGGTATATGAGGACATCCCATTCGCTTGCGTCATATCGCGGACTGGGTGAGCCCGGCCGCAGACTCGCGGAGCCTCCATGAAGATTCAGCTTCCGAAAGACGTGGTATGGACAAAATTGGGCGAAGAAGTCGCGATCCTGGATTCCCAAAGCGGAACCTACTTTGGTCTTGACGCGGTCGGCTCCCGGATCTGGTGTTTAATGGCAGATGGTATGGCGATCGACGGGGTCGTCTCGATCCTCCTCGCGGAGTATGGAGTCGATGAGCAGCGGATTCGCAACGATTTGCGCGAGCTTATCGAACAGTTGGCGGCGCGCTCGCTGGTGAAGATTTCAGAAGACGAGGATTCGCCGAGCTGAGCATTGCTGAAGAAACCTATCGCAAGCGTTCAGGGCGGCGACTTCGAGCTGAACTGTTTTCGAACCGCATTCGAAAATGAGCTTGATGGTCGGAAGATAAGTTCCCAGAGAAATTCCACCATATGAGTGGCATCGCGGTCATTTGGAATCGGGACGGTCGCCCCGTCGACCGGGCGCAACTGGTTCAGATGACTCAACTCATGAAGCATCGCGGGCCTGACGGCGAACGGCATTGGTTTCAGGGCCCCGTCGCCATCGGTCATCGGGCGCTGAACACCACGCCGGAATCCGGGTCCGATAGACTCCCGCTGCCGGATGAGGCGTCCGGTCTGTGCCTGACTTTCGACGGCCGGATCGACAATCGCGAGGAGCTTAAATCGCTGCTCGACATGGCTGGGGCGGACGCCATCACCGACGCTGAATTGATCCTCGGCGCCTATCGGAAATGGGGCGAAGATTGCCCCGAGCATTTGCTCGGAGACTTTGCATTTGCAATCTGGGACGAGCGTCGAAAGCGGCTCTTTTGTGCGCGAGATTTCCTCGGAGTCCGCCCTCTGTTCCACGCAATAGTGGGAGACACCTTCGTCTGCGCGTCAGAAGTTCAAGCGTTGTTTGCGTTACCCGGCTTAAAGCGCGAACTCAATCTCCCTGTGGTTTCGGCCCGGCTTTTAAGGAAGTGTATCGAGTTCGATGACACTTTGTACCTCGGCATTTCCCGCCTTCCGGTGGCGCACTGTCTGACGGTCACACGAGAAAGCATCCGTTTGAGGCGCTATTGGGATATCGATCCTGCGCGCGAAACCCGCTACCGAAGCGACGATCAGTATGCGGAACACTTTCGCGAATTGTTTTTCCAGTCGGTCCGAGGTCGCATGCGCAGCAGCGAGCCGATCGCAGCGATGCTAAGTGGTGGACTGGATTCATCGAGTATCGTCTCCGTAGCGCAGGTGATTCGAAAGGAACAAAAAATAGACCAACCTGATTTCCAAACCTTCAGCATGGTCTTCGATCGCCTTTCACTATGTGACGAGCGGCCGTTCATCAACGAGGTGGTCAGCAAAAGCGGAGCGAAGGCGAATTTCCATGTCGGCGATCGAAACCTCGATGAGGCCGCGATCGCTCGCCGCGGGATTTATCCAGGCCTGCTCTATTCGCCGCAAGGGATGTTCCTGGGAGAGATGTTCAAGGGCATCAAAGCCAGAAAGTTCTCCGTCCTGCTCGATGGCACTGGAGGCGATGAACTCGCCGGAAATGGGTTTTACCATCTCAGCGAGCTCATGTTAGGCGGAAAGTGGCTAAGCTTGTCCGCGCTGGTGAGAGAATACGCGGCTAACTACAAAATGTCCGCGTGGCGTCTATTCTTTGGCCACGTCCTGCGGCCGTCGATTCCGGTTTCAGTTAAAAGGGTCTATCGGCTGTTTATTCCGCGCGATGAGATGAGCAATTCTTTCGCCCGCCTGGTGCGCGAGGATGCGCTCGAACGGACCGGCGCGCGGGAACGAATCGAACATCCTGCGAAGATTCCGGACTTTCGGGAACCTATGCTCGCCGACATGTACGAGGCGATTTTTACCGGATGGGGACCCGTCCTGACCGAATGGTATGAGCTCCTAGTATCATTCGCCGGGATTGAGTTGCGCCAGCCGTTCCGAGACAAGCGGCTGTTGGAATTTGCCCTGTCGCTCCCCCCAAGTCAGTTGTGGCGTGACGGACGGTCGCGGATCGCCTTTCGCAACGCGATGAAGGACCTGCTTCCGGAAAAGGTGTTGCTGCGACGCGGAAAGGGAGCATTCTTGCAGCTTTATGGCGCGGTACTCGCGGGTTCTCAGGCGCGCGAGGTCAGGAGTCTTCTTGAAGATTCGGTGCTGGCGCGTCTGGGGCTGGTGGATGCCGATGCGCTACGAGATCTGGTGGAAAGATATCAAAATACCCTCGATATCACTTTGTCGGCTCCGGTTTCGGATTTGCTGTCCGTCGAGCTCGCTTGCCGGGACATAATCGGGGAGCCGATTCCCCGTCTCGATGCTGCCGGAGGAGAGTCTCGCTAAAAACGCCCGCTAATCAGGCAATCGGCGAATTTGTTTTGAAAACAGTTGCACTCGGAACGAGAATAAGTATACTTGAGCGCGTTGGTTCCCAAAAGGTGACCGTAGGGAAGGGCAACTCTGTTCTGGCGACTCGAAGCGATTCGTTCGATCAGCGGTGACGGTGATTTAGGATCGGTGGACGGCCCAGAGGGTTGGGGTTTCGGAGTTGCGTCATAAGACAGGAGTGGATGTCGATGATAAAGGAAGCGCTTCACATGGCAGATCAGAAAACCGGATCCAAGAAGTACGCAAAACCGCAGCTCATCGAATATGGCAAGGTTGAAGAGATTACCAAGGGTGTCCCGGGTTCCAATCACGACGGAGGCTTGCAGCAAGCGGTAAAATGACGAAGATTGTCGGCGGGTCGGATTCCCAACTGGTGTCCGACCTGCCGAATTGATTTTCCCATCCACCGTAAGCGAGGCCGGTATTGGAGTACGAAATCTGTGGTGTGAGTTTCGTTTCCGCTGAGCCGTTTCCTGAACTTTCGCCTTCAACTTCGCCTGAAACCAAACCCTGCCTGCGGCTGCGTCGAGTCAGCCGGATAAGATCAGCAGGCCAAGCCATCCGCCCGGCCGTAACCTGGACGCAGCCGGATGGTGCCGAACTTCTGGTATCGAGCAAGACCGACAACGGATATCTCCTTCATTTCACTGGATTAGCCGATTTCTTCATCGATCAGTCCGGTAGTGAGGTGGTGTACGCACCCTGCGCCGGGGTCCCTGCGCATTCCATCCGCCACCTGTTTCTCGATAGCGTGATGGCTCTGGTCTTGAGCCTTCGAGGTCACGCGGTTTTCCACGCCAGCGCAATCGTGACGCCTTACGGGACCTGCGCCTTTGCGGCTCCCAGCGGGACCGGAAAATCGACGCTCGCGGCGAGTTTCCAACCCACCGGATACCAGACGCTCACCGCCGATTGCCTGGTAATTGAGGCCGAGCGAGAAATGGTGTACGGCGTACCTTCGTACCCAGGGGCTCGATTTCGTGCGGACAGCCTGGCGCTACTGGGCGCGAAAACTGGCGCCACCACATCAGTTGCGCATTACAATTCGAAGCGCCGGTCCGATGTCGGCCAATTCGCGACCGAAAGACACGCACTCGCGGCGTTTTATTGCCTCCAACGCCCCTGCGGTGATGCTGAAAAAATAAGCGAGCCAGAGATCGAGACCCTTTCTGGCCACGATGGTTTCCTGGCTGCGGTGCGCTACCTGTTTTGCATCGATCCGCGCGACCCACGGACGCTGGTTCATCAATTTAAAATGTTGGAAAATTTACTTGCTCACGTTCCGATTGCCCGCCTGTCCATCCCGAATGATTTCGCCGCATTGCCGCGCGTCCGCGAGGCGATCATTGCCGATTTGAGAGCAAGAACTGCGGCGGTATCTAGAGCCTAATCGAGCGCTGTTCGAAACACGCCAGGGTTGGTAACAATCCCGCGAATTACGTCGCCCGAGTGGTGGCAACCTCCGCCGCGTCTCTCAGGATTCCTCAACCGC
>Ga0074044_10002308_pt1 | contig 16718 bp, 18 predicted proteins | sample BogForMeECP23OM1_FD_94443 | JGI IMG/M metagenome (GOLD analysis project Ga0074044, IMG submission 94443) | Bog forest soil microbial communities from Calvert Island, British Columbia, Canada - Bog Forest MetaG ECP23OM1 | ecosystem: Environmental > Terrestrial > Soil > Wetlands ...
AGCACGCCGAACAGAATGACGGAGACAGTCAGCACCGCCGTCATCACCGGCCGTCGAATGAATGGCTCTGAGAGGCTCACGTGCCCTCGTTTTCCTTAGTGCGTGCCGGAGTCGCCGGCGCCTGCCGGGGCTCCGTCCGGACCGGGCGCCGCTCCCGAAGCGACGCGGACTTTTCCTCCCGGCACCACGGTGAGCTGCCCGGTGAGAATGACGGTTTCGCCCGCCGCGACTCCCTGCGTGATCACCACGTCTTCTCCCTGGCGCTGTCCGAGAATGACGGGGCGCAAGTCCGCCGTGCTGTCGGGCTTGACCACGTACACGAATGGCCCCTTCTGGCTGATTTGCGTGGCCTGATTGGGAATCAGCACCGCGTTTGCTTGCGTGACCAAAACAAGTCTCACATTCACAAACTGGCCGGGCCAAAAATGATGATCGGGATTGGACATGGTCGCGCGCAGAAAGACAGTGCCGGTGCCGTTCTGCACCACGTTGTCGAGAAACGTCAGCTTCCCGGTGCGCGCGCGATTCTCCGGGTCCGACGGCAGCCGCACCAGGGCCTTCAAACTGCCGCGCGACATTTCCTTTTGCACTTCCGGAAGATCGCGTTCCGTCACGGTGAAGTCCGCATAGATCGGATCGAGGCGCTGGATGAGCAACAACCCGGTGGTGTTCGCCTGGACCACGTTGCCCACGTCGACCAGACGAGCGCCGGCCCGGCCTTCAATGGGAGAGTGGATGTAGCAGTACTCGAGATTGAGCTCGGCGGTCTCCAGCGCGGCCTCAGCCGACTCGACCTGCGCCTGGACCACATCAACGGTATTCTTCTTCGTGTCGTAGTCTTGCTTGGAGATGGCCTTCGAGCCCACCAGCTCCTGGTCGCGCGCGAACTGAACCTTCGCGAGTTCGAGCGCCGCTTTCGCCTGCGCCAGGCTGGCCTTGGCGAAATCCAACTGCGCCTGGTAGGGACGCGGGTCGATCACGAACAGAAGCTTCCCCGCGGTCAGATTCGCTCCATCCTGGAAATGCCTTTCCGTGATGCGCCCGGCGACCTGGGGCGTCACGGTCACGGACTCGAATGCGTAGCCTTTCCCGATCTCGTCCAGGTACACGGGCACGTCTTGCGCCTTGGCTTTCGCCACGGTCACCAGTGGAGGCGGCGGCATTTGTGGGCCGGCTGCTTGCGGGCTCGTCCGATTGCATCCACTGGCGGCCAGTTGGCAAAGCAGCAGCGGAATGAAATACAACAAGTTGTATTTCAACTTCATTCGTAACCTCTCTCGGTTTTTCTTACGCGCCGGCCCAGGCAATCGTTTCCAGTCATTTTTTAACTCTCTTCTCTCAAGTCCGGGCTGGAGGCCGCCTTGCCTTGCACAGGACCACCCGCGAGGCAGAACGCACTAGATTAGATGTAGCCCGCGGCCTCCCGATAAGACTAACTTTCGGCGAGCTCTGGCGCTCTACCCCCGGGTCAGGTTGATTCGGTTGCCCTTCCGGAATCTGGGGAGTGTCCGGGGCGGCATTCGCGCTCTGGTCAAAAGATTGGGCCTGGATTTCGATCCTGGCTTTGCGGCCGCCTGATAACCTACACCCGCCCCCCACCAGTAGGCAATGCTCCAGCCACGTCCCCGAGGGCAAAGCCTTTCCGCGCGCGGCCGCTCGTGTCCGGCCGCGGCGCGAGACGCTGCTGGTGAAGGGACGCAGCGTGCGCCTGCGCCCCGCATCCAATGGAGAGCGGGAAGGACCGCCCGGCGTCGGAAAACGAGCGGCGGAGGGACGCCATGAATCTTGAATTGCGGGGCAAGACGGCAGTGGTGACGGGTTCGACGGCCGGAATCGGCCTGGCCATAGCTCTCGCCCTGGCCGAGGAAGGCGCCGCAGTCGCCGTCAACGGGCGAACCGCGGCGCGGGTGGCCGCCGCGGAAGCGGCGATTCGCCGGAAGGTGAAGGACGCGGAGTTGCGTGGAGTCGCCGCGGACCTGGGCACCGCCGCCGGCGCCGCCGAATTTGTGCGCCAAGTCCCGCAGACGGACATCCTTGTCAACAACCTTGGAATCTATGCTGCGAAGCCCTTCCTGGAAATCAGCGACTCCGAGTGGACGGAGATCTTTGAAGTGAACGTGATGAGCGGCGTGCGGCTTGCCCGGCACTACCTGCCCGGGATGCTGCGGCGCAACTGGGGGCGCGTGATTTTCATCTCCAGCGAGTCCGCGCAGCACATCCCGCCGGAGATGGTCCACTACGGAATGACGAAAACCGCGCAGCTCGCCATTGCCCGCGGACTGGCGGAAGGCGTGGCAGGCACCAGAATCACGGTGAATTCCGTCCTGGCTGGCCCGACCGCCTCGGAAGGCGTCACCGCCTTTGTCGCCGACATGGCAAAGCAGCGCGGCCTGAGCACGGCCGAAATCGAAAGCGATTTCTTCAAAACCGTGCGGCCCACCTCGCTCCTGAAACGCTTCGAGACGCCCGAAGAAATCGCCGCCGTGGTCGCCTTCGTGGCCAGCACGCGTTCCATCGCGATCAACGGCGCCGCAGTGCGCGCGGAAGGCGGCGTAGTCCGAAGCATCCTCTGATTCGCTCCGCCCGCGAATATGGCTGGGTAGCCGCGGTCCCGCTCCGGCGGGGCGTGGGATTTTTCCTTGCCCGCCCTCTTCGGCGCTCGAAAAACCCGCGGTCAGAAAAGCCCTCCAGCAAACGGCGGGCAAGCACTGACCGTGGCTACCGCTGCAAATCGTTGCGCTCACTGCTCAATCAGAGTAGAAAGGAATTAACGAGGTGCATCGCCATGCCGAATATTGAGCCGTACTTGGAGAAGTACGAGCACGAGCATCACAACACGGCCAACCGGGTCCTCCACGCTATCGGCATCCCCTGCATCTTCGCGGGGCTCATCCTCTTCTTCCTCGCCTGGCGCTGGGGACTCGTATTCTTCGCTGGAGGCTGGGTGATGCTCTTCCTTGGCCACCGCATCGAGGGCAACAAACCTGCGTTTTTCCAGGGGCCGGTCTATTTCCTCGTCGGGCCCGTCTGGGTGGCAAGAGAAATCCTCGGCTGGTTCACCGGAAAGCGCACAGTGGCACAGACTTCAGTGTGTGCACCGACGCAACAGCAAGGCACCGTCTCCCATCACAACACGTCCGGACGCTAAAACAACTCCAATCGCTCCTGAATCTCCCTACAGTTCCCGCAAAGCCGCCGCCACCGACGTCCGCGCCGCCCGAATCGCCGGGAAGAGCCCGCCCACCAATCCAATCACCACCGAATAGCAGAATCCCTGCACGAGCAGCGCGGGCGTCACGCGGAACGCAAACGCCACCTGGCTGAAGCTCTGCCAGTTGATAGTCGAAGTGTGGTATCCATTGAACACCACATAGGCAATCGAGCCCCCGATCACTCCCCCGGCCACGGCCAGCAATATGGATTCCGCGAGCACGGAGATCACCACCGGCCCGCCGCCGAATCCCAGCGCGCGCAATGTGGCAATCTCACGCGTGCGCGTGGCCACCGCGGAATACATCGTGTTGATCGCCCCGAACACGGCGCCCACCCCCATCATCGCCGCGATCAAAAAGCCCAGCCGCGTCACCAGATTGGTGAGAAAGATAGATTGCTCCGCAAAATAATCGGTTTCGCGCACCACCCGCACGCTCAATCTCGGGTCGCTCGTCAGGGCGGCCTTGAATTCGTCGAACTTCTCCGGTGCAGAGAGGCGCGCGTACACGTCCGAAACGATTGTGCCGCGGTTGTAAGCGCCCTGCAGCACGTCCAGGTCGGCCCAAATTTCCGATTCGGCGACGGAACCGCCGTCGGTAAAAATCCCCACAACCGTCCAATCCGTTTTCCCCCAGCGTTTTACATCCCCCAGCCGGAGCCCCGCGAATTCCCGTACCGCGCCGGCGCCCACGATAATCTCATTGCGGCCGGTCTCGAATCTGCGCCCCGAGAGCATGTGCAGTTTCGGGCGTACCTCGAACGCCACGGGCGTGACACCGCGCAGGGGCACATTCGCGTCGGTCCCCGTCGAGATCTTGGGCACGTCCACGAGCACGAGCATTTCTGGCGAGGCCTCCGGGCCGTTCGCGCCGCGGCCTATCCCCGGCGCGTCCTGGATCACGCGCGAGTCCTCCAGCGAGACCAGGCTCATCATTTCCGTGTCCGCGCCGGTGCGCATCACCAGCGCCGTCGAAGGCGAGCCCGTCTGCGCCAGCGTGGCGCGGAACCCCTCGCCGATGGAGAGCACGGCCACAAACACGGTAACGACGCCCGCCACGCCTACCACCGTCGCCGCCGAAGACCCGAACCGCTGCGGCAGCATCCGCAAATTCAGCAGGCCCACCGCGTACACCTGCGCAAACCAGTTAAATATTCTCTGCATGGTCCTTTTTTCTGTCCAGCGTCCCGGGAAGTCTCATCCCCGCCGCAGGGCCTCCACCACGCGCAGGTGCATGGCCTCGAGTGCGGGAATCGTGCCCGTAGCCAGACCCAACAGGAGAATGAAGGCCGCTCCCAGTACCGCGCTTTCCGGCGGCATGAGAAAGATGGGCAGAGCTCCTCCGGTAGGATCTCCGCGCCTGATCAACAGCCACGCCAATCCCAGACCCAGGACGCCGCCAACCACGGCCAGCACCACGGACTCGCTCAGCACCAGCATCAGGATCAGCCCGTTCGGAAAGCCGACGGTCTTCAGCACGGCCAGTTCGGTGATCCGCTCGCGCACCGACTGCATCATCGTGTTCCCGGCCACCAGCAGGATGATGAAAAACACCACACTCAAGATCGCCGTGATGATCGCCCCGATGTTGCCCACCTGCTTGGCGAATCCCACCATGAAGGCCTTCTCGGTGGACGTTTTCGTCTCGTTGTCCGAGTTGGCGAACAAAGCGTCCAGGCGCTTCACGATTTGGGGGGCTTGGTCCGGAGGCGAAATCCGGATGATGTACCAGCCCACCATGCCGTTGCGCCGCACCCGGCTTTCGTCCAGGTATTTCCAGTGAAAGACAAACTGCGTCACGTCCGTCGCGGGCGTGGCCCCGTCGTAGATGCCGTCCAGCGTGAATTCCCAGGAATTCGAGCCGTTCTTTTTCTGCCACGGCGCCGTGAGCGGGATGCGGTCCCCGATCTTCCAATGGAAGCGGTCGGCTAGATATCGGCCGCAGATCGCTCCGGTGCGGTCGGCCAGCCAGGCTTTCTTCTGGTCTTCGGGAAGCAGGAACTCCGGATAGAGGCGGAGGTAGCGTTCCGGGTCCACCGCCATCTGCGCGAAGAAATTCTTGGGGTCCTGATAGACACCGCCGAACCAGGTGGCATTGGCCACATCTACCACCCCGGGCACCGCGGCGATGCGGTCCTGATAGCTGAGCGGCAGGGGCAGGATGATGGACGTTTTGTGCGTCATCACCAGACGGTCCACTCCCGCGATCTGGATGCCGATATCAAAAGCATTCCGCACTGCCCCCAGGTAGCCGAACAGAAGAAACGCCACCAGGATGGAAAGCAGTGTGAACAGCGTGCGCACCCGTTTCCGGCGCAGGTTGCTCCACACCAGGGGCAGGAATTTCACTGGATCTGCTCCGCCTGCAACTGCCCTTTGTTCAGATAGACGATGTGCCGCGCGCGGGCCGCCGCGTGCGCGTTGTGCGTCACCATGATGATCGTTTTGCCGTGCTCCCGGTTCAGCGCCTGGAGCAGGTCCAGGATTTCCTCTTCCGATTTGCGGTCCAGGTCGCCCGTGGGCTCGTCGCACAGCAGCAGCGTGGGATCCCCCACGATCGCCCGCGCGATCGCCACGCGCTGCTCCTGCCCGCCGGAAAGCTGCCGCGGATAATGCTTGCCACGGTCGGCCAGCCCCACCACCGCGAGCGCCGTGGCCACGTGGCTTTTCCGCTCGCTCGCGGAAAGATGCGTGAGCAGCAACGGCAGTTCCACATTGCGTTCCGCCGTGAGCGTGGGAAGCAGGTTGTAGAGCTGGAACACGAAGCCCACGTGGCGCGAGCGCCAGTGCGCCAGTTGCCCCTCTCCCATCCGGTCGATCCGCTGGCCTCCGATTTCCACCGCTCCCTGGCTCGGGCGGTCCAGGCCCGCCAGCAGGTTTAGCAGCGTCGTCTTCCCGGAGCCCGAGGGCCCCATCAACGCCAGAAAATCGCCGCGAGGAATCTCGAGATTCACGCCTTGCAGCACGTCAATCCGCTCGCTGCCCCGCGTGTACACCTTATGGACGTCCTGGACGCGCACCAGCGCGCCCTGCGCCCCGCCGGCGCGCGAAACCTCCTGAGGTTGACTGATCGTCGCTTCGGCCATGAATCCCTTTCCCCTTTCCTAAACCCGTGGGACAGATATTCTTGTCTGTCCTCCTCGCTTCCTTGCTTCTTTATTTCCTTGCTTCCCTCTTTCGCGCTCGCATCTAGCATGGATCGCCGCGCGCGCTCCCCGCGAGGAAAGGCAGGAATGCCTGTCCTACCGAACCGAAACCCGGCTACCGTCGGCCAGATTGGGCGGTCCGTCAATCAGCACACGTTCACCGGCGCTCACGCCCGTCAGCACCAGCTCCTCGCCTTCCGTCCCCGTCACTTTCACCGCCCGCCGCTCCACGTGGTCCTGCTGGAACACGTACACGTAGTCCGCATCGCCCTCGTGGCGCACCGCCGCCTTGGGTACCAGCAGCCGCGGACGGGCCTCGACGGCATGCTTCGCGTTGGTATCGAGAAACGCCACCTTCACGCCCATGTCCGGCAGGATCCGCGGATCCAGGTGGTCGAACCCGATGCGCACCTGCACGGTGGCCTTCTGCCGGTCGGCGGTCGGCACGGCTAGAATCACGTGCGCGGGAATGTGCCAGTCCGGATAAGCGTCCAGTGTGGCCTCCACGCGCTGCCCCGGCGTCACCCGCGCGATGTAGCTTTCGCTCACGTCCACCTGGATCTCCAGCGATTTCATGTCCACCACAGTGCAGATTCCCGTGCGCGTAAAGCCCCCGCCCGCGGAGATCGGAGAAATCATCTCCCCCGGCTGCGCGTCCTTCGTGGTGACCATCCCGGAAAATGGGGCGCGGATGATGGTGTCTTCCACATTCTGTTGTTTCACCGCAACGTTTTGCTGCGCCACCACGATGTCTTCCCGCTGCTGCGCCAAATGCGCAACGAGCGCATCGGCGTCGGCCCGCGCGGAATCCAGCGTGGACTGGCTCTCCACGCCCTCCGCGGTGAGCGTCTTCATCCGCTGGAGCGTGACGTTTGCCAGCTTCAGATGCGCTTCCGTCTCCGCCAGCGCGCGCCGCGACGATTCCAATTGAGCCTGCGCCAGATCCAGGTCGTGCCGGGCATTCGAATCATCCAATCGGCCGACGATCTGCCCTTCCTTCACCGACTTCCCTTCCTCGATCAGCACCTCGGTCACCTTTCCGGTAATCTTCGAGGAGACCGTGGCGCGCAGCCTGGGCGTGACGTACCCCGAGGCGTTCAGCACCGTCGCCGCTCCCCCCGGTCCTGCCTCCCGCACCAAGGCCACGTGCACCTCCGGAGCCCGTGCGGCCTTGAGCCAGAAAAAGCCTGCGGTGCCCAGCAGCAGGACGGCCGGCAGGGCGAGCGCCAGGGCGAGCCGCCAGGGCGAGCCGCGAGGAGGGTCTTTGCGCTCGATGCGCAGCTCTTCCAGCGAGTGTCTATCGGCAGACATGGAAGTTGAGCGCGAACACCCATTGTATCTTACAACCGTTTCGGGCTCCCAAAGTTACTCTACGCGCCCAATGGCTTTAGTATTTCGCGTCCCGAGGCCCGCAGGGGATTCCGCAAGTCCGGGGGACTATTCGCAGAAGATTCGCACCTTCTTGCCGTTGCCCTTGTCGATGTCAATGCCCGTCTTTTCAAGAGCATCAGCGAGTTCATTCATGGAGGCAAAGCGCCCCAAATCGATTCCCTGCTCCGCCAGACGCTCCGTCACCCGCGGAGGCATGAGCGCCAATATGCGGCTGCTGCGCACCAGCGAAAGGGGCAGGCGCATGTTGATCTGGTCGTGGCCGGGCTTGTCTACCTGGATGCGTAGAAATCGAGGCTTTCGTGCATCGCCGCCTGGGCCAGCCTCATTCCGGCCGCTCGACGCAGCCTCGCTTGATGTGGAACTCGCTCGGTTCGCCGCTGCGCCGGAGAGCCTGTCGAGCAACTTTTCCGCGTCTTCCGCACTGATCTTGCCCTCCTTGAGCAACTCGAGTACTCGCTTGGTTTCGGCAGACATGGCTATTTATCTCCTTCTTTTGCCCCGGTGAGCCTTTCAAGCGCTTCTTCCACGCTCAGCTCCCCGCGCGACAATTGTTCCAACACGTACAGATTGGGCGAAGGCCCCTCGAAATTCCTGTCTAATGCGGCCGAGATGGCGTTCAGGCGATTTTTCACCGTGGGATAGCTGATTCCGAACAGGCTCTCCATCTTCTTCAACGAGCCGTGATGTCGAACAAAGGCAATTACGAAGGCCTGATCCTCCTCGCTCAATTTTCCCAGCGCGGAGACCTCGAATTCCCCTTCAATAGCCAGCTTGCACGAAGGGCAGGTCATGCGACCCACTTTCAAGGGTTGGTGGCAATCGGGGCAGAGCGCTTTGGATATATCCACGCGAGTATCACCGAACACAAGCACATTAACGCAAATACTAACGAATATCAATACAGAAATTGATTTATTTAATTCAGGCAGGCAGATACTTAACTATCTTAATTTTCCTATACTTACACGCTCCTGCGCGATCTGGAGCAGTTGGATCGGCAAAGGGAGGTCAGAGGGAGTCCTGCCCCGATGCACCCACTGAATGCGTCCATCCTGGGCTATCAGTGCGGCGCCCGGAAGTTGCAAGACGTCGCTATGCTTACGAAAAGTTCCTTTCAGACTGATTAGAAAGCCCGCGGCCTTAGCCGCGGCTCGCCGGCGCCGGCCTTCGGGCGTCGGGAACAGGATGCTCCACCAGTCGGTGCGCTCGAGACCCATCGCGCGGTAACTCTCCCGCCGGGGGTCTGCGATGCAGACCGACGCGACGCCGTGGCGCCCACAGAAGCGCGCCATCTCCTCCGCAGTTCCTTGGACAACGCAGCCCACTCGGATGCCGCGCTCGTCGAATCGAGGCAGCGTCTCGCGCAACTGCGCGAGTGTCTCCGAATAGAACGGTCAGCCAAAATGCCGCAGCCACAGGATGAGCGCGGGCCCGCTGGCCCACGATTCAGACAGAAGATGCGACTCGCCGGAAGCAGTCTGGTATTTGAATTCCGGGGCGGCATCCCCGAAGGCCGGTGCGCTCCTCATACGCGAACCTCCCTGCACCCCATTCGCTTCAATCCTAACGCGGAATGCACGGCCCGCGAGAGCCTGACTGGCGTCCGGCCGCGGGGTTTCCCTGAGCCAATCTTTCCCCTTGCGCTTCTACAAGAGAAGAGCTACCTTTTCTCCTGTAGGAGCGACAGGGGAACCAGTGGCGCAACAACACATCGATCTGCCCCAGGGCACGCTTGATCTTCTCATCCTGAAGACCCTGACTCTGGAGCCGCAGCACGGCTGGGCCATCTCCGAGCGCGTCCAGCAGATTTCTCAGGACGTGCTTCGGCTCCAGCAGGGATCGCTATACCCCGCTCTCCACCGGCTGGAGCGCCGCGGGTGGATCAAAGCCCGCTGGGGCACCTCCGAGAACAACCGCCGGGCCAAATACTACGAACTGACGGCCAGCGGCCGCAAACAGCTCGAAGCGGAAGAAAGCGCGTGGCGGAAGCTCGCCGCGGCCGTCGCGCAGGTGCTGGAGACGGCCTAGGAGCGCGGCGATGCTGAGCGATCTGGTGGTCCGAATTCGTTCCCTCTTCCGCCGCGCCTCCGTGGAGGCGGAAATGAACGATGAGTTGCGCTTCCACATTGAACGTCAGACCGAAAAGCTGGCCGCCGCCGGCATTCCTCGCGAAGAGGCGGCGCGTCGCGCCCATTTGGAGTTCGGTGGCGTGGAACAGGTGAAAGAAGAATGCCGCGACGCTCGCGGCACGAGCCTCGTCGAGAGCCTGCTGCAGGACGTGCGCTACGCCCTGCGCATTCTACGGAAAAATCCCGGATTCACCGCAGTAAGCATGCTCACGCTGGCGCTGGGCATCGGCGCCAATACCGCGATGTTCAGCATCGTCTACGCCGTGCTCGTTCGCCCCCTGCCGTACGCGCATCCCCAGCGACTCACTATGGTCTGGCAGAAGGACGATCTCGGACGCCCCGGCAACACCTCCTTCGCCACCTACACCGACTGGAAAACCCGCAACCACAGTTTCGAGCAGTTGGCACTCTTCCGCTCCTGGCAGCCGGTTCTCTCCGGGCGGGGCGATCCGCAAAAACTGATCGGCCTCCGCGTCTCGAACAATTTCTTTCGGACCCTCGGCGTTCGTCCGGAACTCGGCCGCGATCTGCGTCCTGAGGAGGACCAGCCCTCCACCAGCCACGTGGTGCTCCTGAGCCACGGGCTTTGGGAGCGGCAATTCGGCTCTGACCCTGCGATCGCGGGCAAAACGATCACCCTGAATGCCGCGAGCTACCTCGTCGCCGGCGTCCTCCCCGCGGATTTCGAATCGCTCCTCCGCACCGATCCCGCTGGAGGGCCGCCGGAGATTTTCGGCGCGCTCGGCTACGACGCCTCTCTTCCCTGGGCCTGTCGCACCTGCCAGCACCTTCAGGCCATCGGCCGCGTTCGTTTCGGCGTCAGCTTTGCCCAGGCTCAAGCGGAAATGGACGCAATCTCCGCGGCGCTCTGGAAGGAACATCCATCCGAGTATTCGGCCTCCGGCGTGATTTTCACTCCGCTCCGCGAGCACCTGCTCGGGCCGCTCAGCCGGATGCTCTACGTGCTCCTCGGCGCGGTTAGCTTTGTGCTGCTGATCGCCTGCGTCAACCTCGCCAATCTCCTGCTGGCCCGCGCCGCCCACCGGGAACGGGAGATGGCCGTGCGCGCGACGCTGGGCGCTGGCCGGCTCCGCATGGTCCGGCAATTAATCGTCGAGAACTGGCTGCTGGCGACCGCGGGCGCTGCCGCGGGACTCCTCCCCGCTTGGTGGACGCCGCGCGTGCTGTCTGCCATTGGCGCCGGCGGGCTCCCCCGCCTCGCGGACGTACGGCTGGATTGGCACGTACTCCTCTTCGCGTTTCTCGCCGCCCTGCTCACCGGCCTCGTTTCCGGCATCGTGCCCGCCCTCCGCCTCTCGAAGTTGGCTCTGCACGACTCCCTGCGCGAGCGCGTGGAAGGCTCTTCCGGCGCGGCGCACCGCCGGCTGCGCGGGCTGTTCGTGGTTACCGAAATCGCGCTTTCGCTCACGCTGCTGGTGGGCGCGGGGCTCCTGCTTCGCAGCCTCTCCCGTTTGCTGGAGGTTGCTCCGGGATTCGATCCCCAAAATGTGCTCACCTTGATCATCTCCACCAGCGGGCCGCGGTACGACCAGAACGCGGCGCTACGGCAGTTCTACACCGATGTGTTGCAGCGCGCTGCGGCACTGCCGGGCGTTAAAGCCGTCGGCATGACCAGCGAGGTGCCCCTCGGCGGGAACATGGACCAATACGGTTTTCACGCCGAAGGAAAGATGAACGCGAATCCGGAGCTGGACCCCAGCGCGGAACGCTACTGCGTCTCCCCCGGCTACCGCCGCGCCATGCGCATTCCCCTTCTCCGCGGCCGCGATCTCGCCCCAAGCGATGCGGAGGGTGCCCCGCTCGCGCTTCTGATCAACCAAGCCACCGCTCGGGAGATCTGGCCGGGCGAAGACCCGCTCGGCAAACGCGTGAAACTCGGCGGGACGGACAAACCCTGGTGGACCGTGGTCGGCATCGTCGGTGACGTGCATCAAGGCGCGCTCGATGCTCGACCCAACATGCAGTTCTACGTTCCCCACGCGCAATGGCCCTATCCCGACTCCGACATGGTCCTCGCCATACGCACCTCCGGCCCGGCCGCCGGCATGATTTCCGCCATTCGCCAGGTCATCCATTCCGTGGACCCGAACCAGCCGGTCTCCCGCATCATGACGCTCCAGGAATATATCGGGGCCTCCGTGGGAAGCCGCCGGCTGGTCCTGATCCTATTGAATATCTTCGCCGGCATTGCGGTGTCGCTCGCTATCGTGGGGATTTACGGCGTGGCCTCCTACACCGTGGCCCAACGCACGCATGAAATCGGCATCCGCATGGCTCTGGGGGCCCAGCGGCATGCGGTCCTGGGCATGTTGCTCGGCCAGGGCCTCGCGCTGGCCCTGGCCGGAATCGGCATCGGCATCGCTGCGTCGTTCGAGTTGACGCGCTTCCTGGGCAGCCTGCTGTTCGGCGTCACCCCCACCGACCCCGCGACCTTTGCTGTCGTCTCCCTGCTCCTCGCGGGCGCGGCGCTCGCCGCTTTCTATCTTCCTGCGCGCCGCGCCATGCGCGTGGATCCCTTGGTGGCGCTGCGTTATGAGTAGCCGCCCAACATATAGAGCAGGCTTCAGTCTGCTCGCCTAAGGTTCAATCTCGGAGAACTCCCATGAGCAAAATAACAACCGACCTCCTCCACCGCCTTCGCTCTCTCCTCCGCCGCGATGCCGTCGAGTCGGAGATGAACGACGAATTGCGCTTCCACGTCGAACGCCAGACGGAAAAGCTGGCCGCCTCTGGTATGAATCCCGAAGAAGCGGCTCGCCGGGCGCGCATCGAGTTGGGCGGCCTCGAGCAGGTCAAAGAAGAATGTCGCGACGCCCGCGGCACGAACCTGCTCGAAAGCCTTCTCCAGGACGTGCGCTACGCCCTGCGCGTGTTGCGGAAGAGTCCGGGATACACGGCCGTCTGCGTGCTCACCCTGGCTCTGGGCATCGGCGCCAACGCCGCCATCTTTTCCGTAATGGACTCCGTGCTGCTGAGCCGCCTGCCGGTGAAGCACCCGGAAGAGCTGGTGCTGATCAATTCGTGGGATGCGAAGGACCGCGTCAGTAGCTCCTTCTCCTACCCGATGTATCAGGACTTGCGCGACCGGAACACGGTGTTCGCGGGCGTGATTGCGCGCGGCGGCGCAAACTTCAATCTGAGTTACCGCGGCGTGAACGAGCGCGTGCGCGGCGAGCTCGTCTCCGGGAATTACTACGACGTTCTCGGCGTGCGACCCTGGATCGGCCGCCTCTTTACCCAGCAGGACGACATCATCCCCGGCGGGCATCCCGTCGTCGTGCTCAGCTACGGCTTCTGGCAGCGGCGATTCGGCGGCGACCCCTCCGTCGTGGGACTGACCGCACTTCTCAATGAGCACCCCATGACGGTGATCGGCGTCTCCCCGCCCGAATTCTACGGCACAGGTCTCGACGCCCCCGAGGACGTGCGCGTGCCGATGATGATGACTCTGGTCTTCAAGCCCGTGCCCGAGAACCGAATGCAGAGCCGCGGCCACCAGTGGCTCGACCTGATGGCGCGGCGCAAGCCCGGCGTCTCGCTCGCACAGGCCCAGACCTCGCTGGAACTCCTTTATCACCAGATCCGAGAGGGCGAGGAACAGCAGCTCCCCGCGACGACCTCCGCCATCGACCGCCAGCAATTCCTGGTCAGCAGGATCCGGCTGGAGCCGGGCGCCCAAGGCAGACAATCCTTGCAGCGCCACATGAGCCAGCCGCTGCTCTTGTTGTTTGCCGTGACCGGCATCGTGCTGCTGATTCTCTGCGCCAATCTCGCCAATCTATCGCTCGCCCGCTCCGCCGCGCGCGGCCAGGAAGTGGCCGTGCGACTGGCGCTCGGCGCGGGGCGCGCGCGCCTGGTGCGGCAGTGGCTCACGGAAAGCCTGGTACTCTCGCTGCTCGGAGCGGTGGCCAGCGTGCTCGTCGCCGTTTGGGGAAAGGCCGCGCTGCTCAGCTTTGTCCCGGCGGATTTCCGCGGCAACCTCGTCTCCCCGCTGGGGTGGCACGTGTTTGCTTTCTTGTTGGTGGTGGCCATGCTCACGGGAGTGCTCCTGGGCCTCGCTCCGGCCCTGCGCGCCACCCGCTCTTCCTCGGTCGGCACGCTGCACGCGGATTCGCGCATGTCCGCGCCGGGCGGCGGAGTGTTGAGCCTGCGCGGCGGCCTCACCCTCTTGCAGGTGGCGCTTTCGCTGCCGCTGCTCGTCGGCGCTGGGCTGTTCCTCCAGAGTTTGCGCAATTTGGAGGGCATGGACGCCGGATTTCAGAAAGAGAACATCCTGCTGGCCAGCCTGAATCCCTCTCTGAATGGATATCCCCAGGCGCGCGTTCACAGCCTGTACGCCGACCTGCTCGCCCAGCTCCGCGCGCAGCCCGGCGTGCGCTCGGCCAGTCTCACCACCAACCCGCCCATCTCGGGTGGCTGGGACCAGGACTCTGTCGTCGTCGAAGGCTACCAGCCGCGCCAAGGCGAAGACATGAGCCCGTACTGGGCAGCCGTTTCAACCGACTATTTCAAGACTCTGGGAATTCCGCTGCTCGCCGGTCGCGGATTCAACGACCAGGACGTGGCGGGCGCGCCCAAGGTCGCCATCATCAACGAAACCATGGCCCATTACTTCTTCAAAGACGCGAACCCCCTCGGCCGCAAGATCGGCCTCGACAAAATACCCGACACCGAGATTGTCGGTGTGGTGAAAGACTCCAAGTACACGGATCTGCGCGAGAAGACCCCGCGGCACATGTACATGCCCACCATGCAGCAGGACCGGCTGTTCGATCTGGCCATCGCCGTGCGCACCGCGGGCGACCCGCGGGCCGCGGTGGACATGGTGCGCTCCGTAACCGCGCACGTGGACCCCCACTTGCCGCTCTACGGTGTGACCACCCTCGAAGCCCAAATCGACGTTTCGCTCACGGCCGACCGCATGATCGCCTGGCTCTCGACCCTGTTCGGGATGCTCGCCACTCTGCTCTCGGCCATCGGCCTTTACGGTGTTGTGGCCTATTCCGCGGAGCGCCGCACGCGCGAGATCGGCATCCGCATCGCGCTCGGCGCGCTCCCTGGCGACGTCTTGGACTTGGTGCTGCGCCAGACCGGATACATCGTAGCCGCTGGTCTCGCGTTGGGTGCCGCCGCCGCGCTGGCGCTCAGCCGCATCATCGGCAACTTGCTCTATTCCGTCCGGCCCATGGAGCCCGCCGTCTATCTGCTGGCCGGCTTCTTGCTCGCCGCCTCGGCAGGCCTGGCGGCCTATCTACCCGCGCGCCGCGCCACCCGCGTGGATCCCGTGATGGCCCTGCGCCACGAGTAGCGCCGCGTCCCGCATCGTTGTCTCCCGCCACTCGCTAAAAGGGAATCGTCGCCATCCGGTTCACCCACTCTTCCGCGTCCGTGGCAGTCCAAACGAGCAGTAGGCCCTCGATGGCCGTCCTCAAATCCAAGTTCTGAGAAACGATCAGAAGCCCAGGACTCCTGTTCGCACCGGAAAATTTATCGAAGGTCTCGGGCATCGTCTTACGATCATGCGAAACGAGTACCCGCTCATCGCGGGCCGCGAGCTCCAGCACCTCCAGGTCGCTCAAGCCTCGAAGGCCGGCAGCCGTCGCGGTCCTGAAATCCACGCCGGGCTCACGACGGAGAACTCCCTTAACGATGTCCTCGTTGAGGTCCGCATCTGCCTGAAACCGGACCTTCACGACTGCCGGGTTTGGAGGTGATTCCTGGCTTCTTCGAGCTTTTGAAACAGGGCGGGATTCGCCTGCCGTGTTCGAGCACGCAGCGCGTCGAATTCAGGTTCGCTCTGCCTCAGGTAGGGTTCAAGTTCGGTCTGACGGGAAAGAAAGTAGGTAATCGCCCCATACACTTCTTCCAGCTTGAGGACAGGGAAAGACTGGGCGATGCTCTCCGGAGCCGCGCCGCGAAGAAAAGCGAAAACGATGGATTCCAGCGACACGCGGCTGCCGGCAACCCAGTAACCGCCATCACGCTGCTCGACGTATTCCCGCGTCATTCCGCCTGCCTCGCTTCTGATTCTACCAGAACACTTTTGCGGCGGCTCGGACTCCGCCCGGATTGCGCACGCAGGAAGGGTAGCGCCAGGCCCTCGGCGCGGGGTGGCGAGCCTCTGCGGCGCCCCGCACCGCTCCCAAGCCCACCGCCACTCCGCCCGAATCAATCGTGCCGGCCGCCGCGGAGCACTTCCACCGCGTGCGGCAGCAGCGCTGCAATCGCCTCGAGTGATTCCACCGCCCCCCGCGGGCTCCCCGGAAGATTCACGATCAGCGTGCTCCCTCGCACTCCCGCGGTCGAGCGCGAGAGCGCGGCGCGCTCGCTCGATTCCCGCCCCGCCTGGCGCATCACTTCCCCGAGCCCCGGCACAAGCTTCGAGCAGACTGCGGTCGTCGCTTCCGGCGTCGAGTCGCGCGGGCCCAGGCCGGTTCCACCGGCCGTAAGAATCACATCGAGTTCGTCACGGTCGGCCAGCGAGGCCAACAGCATCCGCAGCGGCTCTTCATCGTCGGAGACCACGTGCCGCGAGAGCACGCGCCAGCCGTTCTCGGTGCACAGAGCGGCGAGCGCGGGGCCCGTGGCGTCCGGGCGTTGATTGCGGGCCACGCTGTCGCTCACGGTGATGACGGCAATGCGCACGATCAGCCTCGGAATCGCGTTGCCGGCGCAGGATACGCCGGCATCCCGCCATGACCAGGCAGCACGGCCCCGCCGCTATGAAGCCGGTTCGGAATCACGGGCGGCTTCGTCCTGCAGGCGCAGGCCTTCCATCAGCAGGCCCTGCGTCGAGCGTTGGATGGTTTCCTGGTCAAC
>Ga0074044_10002309_pt1 | contig 16713 bp, 11 predicted proteins | sample BogForMeECP23OM1_FD_94443 | JGI IMG/M metagenome (GOLD analysis project Ga0074044, IMG submission 94443) | Bog forest soil microbial communities from Calvert Island, British Columbia, Canada - Bog Forest MetaG ECP23OM1 | ecosystem: Environmental > Terrestrial > Soil > Wetlands ...
AGCCGCCCATGCTCAAGCCGGTCAGGTAAACCCGGTTCGTGTCCACCGCGCACGTCGCCGCGACGTCGTCCAGCAGCCCCAGCAGCACCTCGCGCGACCAGGTCTGATTTTCCGGGCATTGCGGCGAAACCACAATGAACGGGAAGTCCGCGTGCGTGGCGACGTTCTTGGGCGGACCATGCGTGGCGACCTTCCAGACATCCGTGCCCCGCTCCCCGGCGCCATGCAAAAACAGGATCAGCGGCCAGCGCTTCTCTCCTTTGGCCTCGTAGCCCTTGGGCAGAAACAGGAGATAATCCAGGTCCGCGCTTTCCGTTTTGGTCAAGTGAAAGTGCTTGACCGTTTGTGCATTCCGTGGATTCGGCATAGCTTCGGGTTGCGCGGCGGCGCCGGCGGCCAGCGCCAGCAGCACCGCAGTATTGAGGAGTAGTGTTGTGTATCGCATAGGAATTACATGAGTTTGAGTTTCGGCAAATCCTGTGAATCCACCAGCCCAACCGGCTCGTGCTTCGCGTTCACGACGATCAGGTCGTCAATGTTCCGCTCGTTAAACACCTTCAAGGCTTCCACCGCCAGCGCGTCGTCCCTGAGGCAGACTGGCTTGGGCGTCATGACGCTCTTCAACGGCTGCGCCAGCAGGTTCTCGTCTAGCGCCATGTGCCGGCGAAAGTCGCCGTCCGTGAACACCCCCACCAGCTTGCCGCGCCCATCCACCACGCTCAGGCTGCCCGACTTCGCTTGCGTCATCACCAGGAGCGCCTCCTTGACCTTCAGGTCCTCCCGTGCCACGGCATTGCGCGGGCCGCTGCGCATGATGTCGGCCACCTGCGACAGCATCGCGCGGCCAATGGCGCCGGAAGGGTGGAATTTGGCGAAGTCCTGCTGCTTGAAGCCGCGCGCCTGCAAAACCGTCATCGCCAGCGCATCGCCCATCACCAGCATTGCCGTCGTGCTCGCCGTTGGCGCCAGATTGAACGGGCAGGCCTCCTTCGGCACATGCACGTTGAGCACGAGGTCGCTGTAGCGGGCCAATCCTGATTTCGGCCCGCCGGTAACAGCCACGATCTTCACCGAGAACCGTTTGAGCGCCGGCAGCAGGCCGAGCAGTTCCTCCGATTCGCCCGAGTAGCTCAGCGCCAGGATGGTATCGCCATCGCTGACGATGCCCAAATCGCCGTGCAGCGCGTCCACGCTGTTCAGGACAACGCTGGTCGAGCCCGTGCTGGTCAGCGTGGCGGAGATCTTATGCCCCACGTGCCCCGACTTGCCAATGCCGACCACGACGATCTTGCCATGCCGGCGCAAGGTTTCAACGATCAGTTCGACTGCCTGTGCGAACGCGCCGTCGAGTTGTGCCCGCACGGCCTTAAGCGCAGCCAGTTCGATGTCGAAGACTCTCCGGGCTTGGGCGAGGTGATTCATGGCTTCACTCCGAGTCCGGGTAAGACCCGAGCACTTTGACGTAACTGCAGTGCTCACTCAGCAGCGAGATGGCCTTGCTCAACCGGCGGTTCTCCATGTGCCCCTCGCAATCCACGAAGAAGATATACTCCCAGGCCTTGCGCTTGCTGGGCCGGGATTCGATCTTGGTCATGTTGATCCGATACCGGCGGAAGACGACCAGCGAGTTATAGAGCGCCCCCACCCGGTCCACGAGGCTGAACATAAGGCTGGTGCGGTCATGGCCGGTCGGCGGACTGCATTGGCGGCCTAGTACCAGAAACCGGGTCGCGTTGGCGACGTTGTCCTGGATGTCGTAATCCAGCACGGGTACGTCGTATCGCTCGGCGGCCAGCAGCCCGGCGATGGCGGCAGCGCCCTTCTCTTTGCCTGCCAACTCCGCCGAGCGGGCATTGGAGGAGGTTTCGACAATCTCGACGCGTGGCAGATGGGCCTGCACCCAGGCCCGGCATTGTCCGAGCGCCTGCGGGTGGGCATACAGCTTCCTAATCTGCGGGCGCGGGCAATCGGCCAGCAGACAATGCTGCACCGGCAGAACGATCTGTGCCACGATCTTCAGGTCGCTGTCCACGAACATGTCGAGGGTGTGTGTGACGGCGCCCTCGGTGGAGTTCTCGACCGGGACTACCCCATAGTCCGCGCGGCTCTTGCTAACCTCGGTGAAGACATCGGTAATGGTCTTCTGGGGCGTGTAGCGCAGGCTGGCGCCGAAGCGTTGGATGGCCGCCTGGTGGGTGAACGTCGCCTCGGGCCCCAGATACGCCACCGTGAGCGACTTCTCCAGCGACAGGGAGCCGGACATGACTTCGCGGTAAATCGCCCGCAGCGACTCGTTGGTGAGTGGCCCCTGGTTCCTCCGGCAGACCCGCTGCAATACCGCCCGTTCACGATGCGGCGCGTATATCTCCTCCCCCCCCTTGCGCTTCATCTCGCCGATGGCCAGCACGTGCCGGGTCCGCTCGTTCAGCAGCCTGACGATCTGCGTGTCGAACTTGTCAATGGCCTTGCGGTGCTCGGGAATGTTCATAGCCCAAGGTGGTTGCGGTGAGACCTCATCCTTCCTGGCCTTCGGGGCGCGGCTCTGCCGGCGCGGCCGGCTCTTCAGGTTTCGGGGCCTGGCTCTCGGTCTTCTGCTCTTCAGTCGGCAGGGCCAGTTGCTCCGGCGGCACGGTCGCCAGGCCGGGGTCCGCCGTAACCAGCGCCTCCGACTTCTGGACCACCACCCGGCGCAATTCATCCGCGGCGGGCAAATCATCCAAGCTGCGCAGGCCGAAGTATTCGAGGAACAGGGCCGCGGTCCCATACGTCATCGGCCGGCCCACCACCTCGGCGCGCCCGACCTGCTCCACCAATCCACGCTCTACCAGCGTTTGCATGACGCCGTCCACGCTCACCCCGCGCACCTGCTCCATCTCCGCCCGCGTGATCGGCTGGCGATAAGCGATGATGGCCAGCGTCTCCAGTGCCGGCTGCGAGAGGCGCGGCGGGCGGACCTTATGCCCCACGAGCGCCTTGAGCCACGGCGCGTATTCCGGCTGAGTCACGAATTGCCACGAGCCCGCGACGCAGACGAGCCGGAAACTGCGCTGCGCCTGCTCGTGCTCCCTGGTCAGCTCCTCGAGGGCCACGGTCAACTCGCTCTCCTTCACCTTCTTGAGCGCCCGGGCGGTTTCGTTGCCCTCGGCATGCTCGACAGCGGCGGCGAACACGTCGCGGACTTCTTTCAGGCTCAGCGGCTTTTGCGCCGAGAACAACAGCGCCTCCAAGATGAGTTTCAGTTCCATGCGAATCTAAACGGAAGGGGTATTCACCGCCGACGGCTTCGACTCCGCGCTGGCGACCGGCGCGGGTAGGCTCGGGGCTGGCGTCACCCGGCAAATCTCGATCTCGCCAAACGGTTCGCGCTGCACCGCCGCGAGCTGCTTGAGGCGGATCAGTTCGAGCAGTGCCAGGAACGTCACCACGACCTCCGACCGGCTGGTAACGCCCTCAAACAACTCCGAGAACCGCACGCTCGGTCGCTCGCCAAGGACACGCATCAGGAGTTCGATCTTCTCGCTGACCGTCCACTTGTCCTCGAAGATGTCCCGCTGGTCCTCCCGTTGGCCAAACCGTTTGAGGATGACGTTAACGGCGTTGACCAGATCGAAGATGGACGCCTCTGGGCGCGTCGGTGACTCCGCCTCGAACTCCAGCTTGCCCGGGGTGCGCGGGAAGACGTCCTCCTGTCGCGCCTCGAGGACCTGGAGCTGGGCGGCGGCGTCCTTGAACTTCTTGTATTCGACCAGTTGGCGGATCAACTCCCACCGCGGGTCTTCCCCCTCCTCCTCCCCTTCCACCTGCGCCTGCTGGTCCACCGGCAGCAACTCCCGGCTCTTGATATACATCAGCGTCGCGGCCATCACCAGGAACTCGCCGGCAATCTCCAGGTCCAGCATCCGCATGGTCTCGATGTATTCAATGAATTGGGTCGCCAGCCGCGTCAGGTTCACCTCGTAAATGTCCACCTCCTCCTTCTTTATCAAATAAAGAAGCAGATCCAGCGGCCCTTCGAAGACCTCGAATTTGACCTTATATTCAGCCATTCCGACCAGCGTCTCTCTCGGGCGCCGGGACATCCAATCATAGGCACCGGTGCTCCGCTTGGCAACGCCAGATCGCCCCGCACCCGCCGCCGCAGCAGTTACTCGGCATTGCAAATCAATGGTCCGGTAACGAAAAAACGCCGTAAACCATAGCGAAACCATAGCGAAGACAGAGCAAAGACAGAGCGAAGCTCTAGCGAGGAGTATGGTGCCAACACCGTGTCCTCACCGGGTCCGTCCGCGGCTCACTGGCCAGTCATGCCGGGCGAAGGCCGGCCCAACTATAACCTCTGCCCAGTCGGTTCGGGCACCGCTATGCGCTGGGTATCAGCGCCCCAGGCCCGTCGCGACACGGCCGCCGCCGGCTGAAACCCTATGGCGGCGATGTCCGGACGCACCTGGAATGTTGCGCCCATGAAATTACTTTTGATCCCTGGTGCGATGTTGCGCTTGCAGGTGGTTTGTGGTGATGCCACCTGGTCTTATTACGCCATTTCACCCTGCAGTGAGGCAGCGTGACGTGATAATCGTTGGGGGCGGTCCGGCAGGGTCAACCTTAGCGGCGCTGCTGGCTCAATCTGGATTAGACGTTGCGGTCCTGGAACGCGAGGTTTTCCCGCGCTATCACATCGGAGAGTCGTTGGTTCCGGAAGTCCTTGACGTGCTGGAAGAGTCTGGCGCCCTACTGGCGGTCGAAAGCGCGGGGTTTCTGCGCAAGGAAGGTGGGGTATTCCGCTGGGGAACCAATCTCGAACCGTGGTCATTCCATTTTGACGAGGCCCGGGAGCGGTATCGGTTCTCCTATGCCTACCAGGTAGTGCGTTCCCTTTTCGACAAGATCCTGCTGGAGCACGCCCAAGCGTGCGGCGCAGAAGTCCTGCAAGGGTTGTCGGCACGTGAGTATTTATTTCTTCTACCGGACGAATGCTTCGCCCGAGAATTATTTCTGGAAAGCCTACTCGATGCTTCCGAGTGCGGCTGACCCGCAGGATGCGTTTATTCGTCTCGTGTCCGGGCGATTGGGCGTGTGAACCTGGCAGTTTACTTCGAACCTCTCACGCTAATCTCTCCCGGAACCCATGATTCTCAAAGCCTAATGCACTTAGAGTCCGTTGATCCTGTGCTTGAACAGCCCATCAAGAAAATCGGACCGGTGGATTGGTCCTCGCTCCCAACCTTACTGCCACTCCTTCATCGCGTCCACCAGCGGCGGCCACTCGGCGAGCGCAGGAATCCTGACCGCTCCCCAGGTCGTGCAAAGATAGCCGACCACGAGGCCGCTGTCCTGTTGGCGCGAAAACCTGCTGAACGCCTGGGCGGCGGGCAATGACTTCCAGCCCGCGGGCCATACCCGAAAACCCTTCCCCACCAGAAACGGCACGGAAGGATAATTGGTCCGCAGCTCGTAGTGCCAGTCGCACAGAACGATGTCTTTGGGAATCAAATCCACTGCCCCCGCCGTGCCGTTCCGGGCAGACTCCCATTCCCCGTAGCCCATCGTCCGGGCGTCGAGCAGGCGATCGGCCCAGAGATACATCTCCCACTTCCGCTCCTTCACGATGTGGTCGTGAAGATCGTTGACCGCTTTGGCAAAGAGCTTCGCCGGATCGCCGCCTTTGCAACGCGGACAATGCTCCGAGGCGATGATGAAGACCTCGTCCATGCCGGCATGGAAGGCGTCGGTTTGAAAGGCGTTCACCACCTCGTCTATGAGCGCGAAAACCACCTTGTTTACCTCCGGGTTTTGCGGACACCAGCTCCGGCAGTAGATGTTGGTGTTGTTCGGAAACTGGCCGGGCGTTTCATCGAACTCCGGGTGCTGTTCTAACAGTGACAAGGTCGTCCTGCTCCAGGATTGGTGACCCAGACAATTGATTTCCGGAATGAGGCGGAGACCAAGCCGGTGCGCTTCTGCCGCCAGTTCGTGCGCGCGGACCTGCGTGACGCAGCCGCGTGAACTGAGTTCAGGATGGGACTTAAACTCGAAATTGTAGTCCGTCTCGAGGATGAGGGCGTTCACGCCGGCGGCGGCGAGCTTCGGCAGTTGCTCCTGAAGCGCAGCGGCTTGCGAGTCGCCTCCAAGCAGCAAGTGAACACCCCGCAAGACCGGATTATTCTGCTGGCGGGGTTTTGTGGCATCAGCCTTTGATAGTTCGGAGTCCGCGCTCCCAACCTGGCAAGCGGTCGCCAGGGCCAGCGATGCAACGAGGCAGTATTGAATTGATTGCTTCATGGTGAGTTCAGGGATCGGTAATTGAATCAGCCCATATAGGGGGCTCGCATCGCGCGGGAACGCATACGGTTGGCTTCGGCATCGCCGACAAACTCAGCCTCGCGCAGATCGAACTTCAGGCTTCGTTTTAATTGCTCGCAGATGTCGGCAGCCAGGCAGATGTTCATGGAACGACACATGACGGCAGGATTCGCCACCGTGAGTCGGCGCGACCGGATGCAGTCCAGGAAATCCCGTACGTGGTTCAGTGGCCGTTGTGTCCGGGCCGTGTAGTCCGACAGCACTTTCTTGTATTCGCCCAAGAGCGCCGGCGATGAGACATCGGGTCCTGAATATCCGTCGGCGGCCGCGACCCATCCTTCGGGACCATCGAACCGCTCACCACAAGCGCCATGCCAGAACTTGCACGGTTCCCAAACCGAGCCAGTGACTCGGAACAGGACCAATTTGACCCCGTTGGACAAGCGCGTCACCATCGTGACATCCGGCCCCTCGTACTCGAACTCGATGAAGGACACGTTGGTCATATCGAGTCCGGCCAGGGCTTGGGCCACGGTGTGCGCGCCCCACATTGCGACATCAGTGGCCAAATCGTAATAGTGATACCACCCTCCGCCGTTCACATAACCGCTGTTGTAAGGCCGCCACGGAGATGGACCGAGCCAGACATCCCAGTCCAGCTCATCCCTGGCGGGTTCCGGTTGCGCCGGCAACCAGTCGTGGCGCAACCCGTCGCGCCAACGACAATCCGCATAGACGGTATGAACCTGCCCCAGGCGGCCGGAGCGGGCCATCTCGATGGCGAACACATGATTCGGCTCGCTCAGCCGTTGGGCGCCGGTTTGATAAACCCGGCCATAGCGCCGGGCCGTCTCCACGACCATCTGGCTCTGCGCCATCGTGAGACAGGCCGGCTTCTCACAATAAACATCCTTTCCCGCCCGCATCGCCAGAGTCGAAGCCAGCGCGTGCCAACGGTCGCCGGTGGCAATTAACACGGCCTCCACATCCTTTCGCTCGGCCAGGAGCTGGCGCAGATCGCCATACACAGCACAGTCTTTGGTGCCTTGTTTACTGTCCACCATGTTCTTGGCCGCTTCGCGCCGGCTTTTCAGGACATCACAGACGGCCACCCATTGCACATCCCGCTCGTTCAACATGGCGCCCAAATCATAGGAACCGCGGCCGCCGATGCCGATTCCGCCCATCACGATCCGTTCGCTGGGGGCAACGGCTCCGTCACGCCCCAGCGCAGACGCCGGAACATAGTACGGCAGCGCCGCCGCACCTGCCGCCATCGCCCCTCGTGCCAGGAACTGGCGCCGCGTGAGTGTTGTGCTATTGCCATTGCTCATAGGGCTTTTCCGTTCTCATGCAGTCCTATGGTTATCATCGAGCCCCTGGGGGTTGCAATGGCATTTGCGCTGTAAGTTAACTGCGCCTCTTGAGGTGCAACACCAGAATTGCCTGCGGTCCCGCAGCAAAGGACTCCAACCTCGCGGGCGAAGCGCACCACCAGATGGAAACGATTCCTGAAAAAGAAACTCTCTGGCACCTGGATGCCAGAGAGGAGAAACCCACCCTCAACTAAACGAACGGACTAGCGGTTGCGCTGGCGTGTTCCCACCAGCAGGAGGGTGCCAAGGCCTAAGCCAACCAACACCGTCGTGCCGGGTTCGGGGACCACGCTGGCGCTAAAGTTATCCAACCCGCCATCCCCGTCAGCCTGGAAAGCACGAAAAGCAGCCCAGACGGAAGAATCACTCGCGATATCCGCGCTGGTCAACGTGATCGGGCTAATGCTGGAAGAGGCGCCCGGCGTCAGCCCATTGGCGCCGAAGTCTTCTACGAAACCGCTGCCTCCAATGTTCCCCCCTCCGAGGTTCGCGAAAGTGACAGACACTTCGTACCAGTCCCCCGCCGTCAAGGTCAGATTCCCCCCTCCCGACGTATTAACCGTGCTGCCACTGGCCGTTTTGGTCTGCCATTGCGGAGCAAAAACGGTGCTGCCAACCGCAGTGGGATTGAGGCGGAAGCCCATGAAAGACAACCCGGCGTTTCCATTCAGCCCCGAGGTGCTCGAATTCGCGAAGCCGAGGTGCAACAGGCGATTGCCGGTTTCCGTTGGCGCTATGATGTTTACATAGGCCGAGATGCTGAGCGTGTCACCGGCAGTCGAAAAGTCAAAGCTGGTGTTTTTGTAGATCGCGGTGCTGTCAGGTGTTATGCCTGTGCCTGGAGCGGCGATGCTTACGAAGCCGCTGCCGCCGACGCCTCCGGCGAGACTCTGAGAATACGGGCTGCCGGTAGCTGCATTGGTCACCGGGGGGCTGGTGTTCTGGTAAATGTTGAAGTTGTTGGCCAAATCACCCGGAGTATCGAAATTGACGGTAAAGCTCTGAGCTTGCGTCATCGCCAATGATGCTCCCAGAACAGCCAGACAGCCCCAATGCACTCGATTCACAGCTTTCATTTTCATAGATTTCACCCGTGAACTGGGCGATTGAACCAAGAATTGTCCCGCCTGTCAACACACAATTGTGTGGGAATCATGATTTTCTTGGGGCGGGGGATTGGTAGGAATGTCGTTTTTGACGCCCCCTGCCTTGTCTATCGAGCATAGTCGTTTGCCTGTTTCGCAAAGCGCGTAGGCTCGGGGGTGCACAGGCGCAACGAAAAAGGGGCTGGCCGAATGTGGCTCAATTCTTGCTAACATTCACATGGGCTGGCCCGCGTGTGTTAGCTTGTACGCGGTGTGCGCTGCGGGCGGCTTCAGTTTTTTCTCCGCCCCTAGCGCCGCCAGCCAGTCCCTGAGGTTTGATGCCCGTGTGTGCGTTCCTCCGCAAGGCATCAAGGTTTTTTTTGGGCGATGGACAGTTGCTCGCTCATAAGGGAGCCGTTAAGGCACAAGCCTGCGAAAATGAAACAGAGTTTGGTCATTTGCGGGGCGGAGGACGGATTGAGTATTACTTGTTGCTCGCGGGCTGAAAATGCCCCGGAAGGAAATTGGCTGAGCGCCCTCTTTGGTGCGGTTAGGCACTTGACTATGGCTTGCGTTCTTGGGAGGGCATTTACGAACCCATTTCTGCGTCAGCCGCTATATCCAGCCTGAGAAGGAGTAGATGCCGACCAGGTAATCGCTGTGGCGGTGCCAGCAAGATGATGAAGCAGCCCGGCCGAAAAGCAGTACTCCCTTCATTTCCAGGAAGTGGTGCGTTCCACAACCCAGGGCAAATCCTGGTTGGCCGGTGAGAGGTCCCAGTGCGGGATATACTCTTGCCCGCTGGCCAGCCCTTTACCGGTCCGAGCGTCCAACCATTTGTGAGCTTCGACGTGGCTGTCAGCGAAGGAGACCACTCCGAGGCCACCGTGCAAACTGGAAGGGTAATGCACAAAGGTCCCCATGCTCATGTCCACTCCGAAGGCGGGCGTGCAAATACTGGCGGGGTTGACATCTATGAACACAAAGCGATTGGCGGGCAAATCGCTCGCCAAGTCCGTGGATTTCATATAGACAGGGCCGTTCGCATTAAGGTAGTTCGGCGACACGACATTGGCTGGCGGGGTTCCCATGTAGCAGTTCATTCCGTAGCTGCGGAGTTCATTCACCATGCCCCCCTCGATGGGCCAAAGCGACCGATCCGCCGGGCACTTGTAAGGCTGGACCGAGGCGAGAAACGGGGCAAAGAGCGCGTAATTGGCGCCCACCAGGTATTGCGAATTGGTGAGCGTCTCCGGGTCTCCGTGGTTGCCGCCGAAGACCCAGAGGTGGGCCTGGGAGGAGGTCGGTGCCAGGTCCCCTCCATTCAGAGCCAGCATCTCCCCGTTTTCGTTGGAGTACATGGCCCAGGTGAGAATGAGTTGCCGCTGGTTGTTCAGGCACTGAGTGCGGAGGGCTCCTGTCTTGGCCTTCGCGAGCGCCGGCAGGAGCAAGGCGGCGAGGATTGCGATGATCGCGATGACCACCAGCAGTTCGATAAGCGTGAAACCAGACCGAACACAGGGCGCCCCTTTTTCTCGCCGGTGAATACCAAAATCATGGCATCCCGCCTCGAGTCCACTCATCGCACGCATGCCAAACCTCCTTTTGCCGATGCTTCGTCTGCCGCAGCCCTTCCTTGACGCTGCTCCCCCCACGGCAGGTCCCCGTTCGCTTATCTTAAGACTGGCTGGCGGACCTTGTCGTGCCACCGCACACTTCTGATGCAGTGCCGGAAAAGAACACCCTCAACTCGCCTCATACTCCATTCTCCAATCCTCAATATCGTTAAATGCCCCAAGCGCATCAGATTCACGGCACCTTATGTGAAAAAGTTAGCTTTATCCTGTACATTAGCATGATACAATATCCGTGCACGCCTAGGGAATGCAACTGGGCAAGCACCGTTTTGGAAAAGTCGGCAAGGGAACGGAAAGGCAGGAAAGCGCGGGAATCGAAAACCACCCTGAGCGGTATTACCCCTGTGGATATTGGTCAAATGTGGTGCTTTCCTTAGTGTTTCTCGGTGGTGGTAGGAGAAGGATTCGAACCTTCGTAGGCGTAAGCCAGCAGATTTACAGTCTGCCCTCGTTGGCCACTTGAGTATCCTACCACGGGCGCCCCGCTTCGCGCGGAGGCGTATTAAGCCACACCGCGCCGCCCTTGTCAACCCGGCCCCGGTGCCCTAGTTTGGCTCGATGTTTGATTCGTTAAGCAGCAAGCTCCAGAACGCTTTCCGGAACCTGCGTGGCCTGGGCAAGATCTCCGAGGCCAACGCAGGCGAAGCCCTGCGCGAAGTGCGGCAGGCCTTGCTCGAAGCCGACGTGAACTTCAAGGTTGCGCGGGATTTCATCGAGCGCGTCAAGACCAAGGCCCTCGGCCAGGAGGTCGTCCAGAGCATTCAGCCGGGGCAGCAGATCATCAAGATCATCCACGACGAGCTGGTCGAGCTGCTCGGCTCGGCCAATGCGGGTCTCCAGTTGAGCGGCAATCCGAGCTGCGTACTGATGGTCGGCCTGCACGGCTCCGGCAAAACGACTTCGAGCGGGAAGCTGGGTCGGTTGCTCCATAAGCAAGGGCGCACCCAGTTGCTGGTGGCGGCGGACGTGTATCGCCCGGCGGCCATGGAGCAACTGGAGAAGCTGGGACAGCAGTTGGAGGTGCCCGTGTTCGCGCACAAAGGCGAGACGGATGTCCTAAAGATTGCCCGGGAGGCGCTGGACTTCGCCCGCGCCAACAACCGGAACACGCTGATCTTCGACACGGCGGGTCGCCTGCAAATTGACGAGCCGCTGGTGCAGGAATTGGTGCGGCTGCGCGACCTCGTGAAGCCCCAGGAGACCTTGCTGGTGCTCGATGCGGCCACGGGCCAGGAAGCGGTCAACGTGGCGACGCACTTCGACCAGGCGCTGAAAATCAGCGGTGCCATTCTGACGAAGCTGGATGGCGACGCGCGAGGCGGCGCGGCGCTCAGCTTGCGAGCGGTGACGGGCAGGCCGATCAAGTTCGTCGGCGTCGGTGAGAAGCTCGAAGAGTTCGAGCCGTTTCATCCGGAACGCATGGCGTCGCGCATCCTGGGCATGGGCGACGTGGTTAGCCTGGTCGAGAAGGCGGCCGAGGCGGTGGACCTGGACGACGCGCAGCGCATCGAAGAGAAGATGCGCAAAGGCCAGTTTTCGCTGGAGGATTTCCTGGAGCAACTGCGCCAGATGAAGAAGCTGGGACCGCTGGAGTCAATCGTGGGCCTGCTGCCGGGCGGCGCAGAAGCGCTCAAAGGGGCCGACTTGAGCAAGCAGGAAGCGGAGTTCCGGCACATGGAGGCGATGATCTGCGCCATGACGCTCCAGGAACGGCGCAATCCGCACCTCCTCAACGCGCGGCGGCGTCAGCGCATCGCCAAAGGCAGCGGTGTCTCGGTGACCGAACTGAACACAATGCTCAACCGCTTTGCGCAGATGCAGCAGATGATGAAGAAGATGGGCAAGTTCCAACGGATGATGGCGCGGATGGGGAGCGGGCCAGCGAGCCTGCCCCGCCGCAGGTGATAAAGCTAAACCGGTCCGGCAACCGGCAGAGGTGGCGGTACATCTCCCGCGCACACGCCGGGCACTGCCCGGAGCACCCCAGGTACAAGCCAAGTGAGCGGCATATCGCCGGAACGCTCGTTGCGATGGACTCAGGCGTGGCGGCTTGAACTGGCGAGGGTTTGATCGCATAATGCCATTGATGTTCCGGCTTCCGGGCGCTTGTTGCACGTCTATCCGGCCTCTGTGGCGGCTGGCTGGAGGAGGGGCCTACGCCGGAAGGCGCCGAATATGGCGCAGTTGGATAAGCTGGCTGATAGCCGCTAGCGTCCTGCGCTGGGCAGCCCCGGCCAACGCGGTTGTGCTGTGGAGCGATTTGGGCGCAACCCTGGTCCATGAGACAGGCGCGGGCGAGGACATTCTGGGCGGAGCGCTGAAACGGGACGATTCGGCCAGCGACACACTCTACTTCAAGTTTCACGTGGACCCGCTGTCGGACGTGGGCACCGAGGAGTACTTCGCGACGTTCCAACTTTATGAGGGGGGCGTGGAACGGCTGGCGGTCGGCAACTCGCTGAAGGCATGGGCCTACAGTGCGTTCAATACCGCCACCAACGGCGAATTCAACAAGGTCTTTGGGGACATGGACCTCCGGTCTTCCCGGCCGGAATCCTCCAGTCCAGGGGTCTTTCTGCCCTACGAACTGCCCCGGCGCGGTATTGAGCGGACGATCGTGTTCAAAGTGCAGTATGTGCCCGGCGGCGACGACCTGGTGACGGTTTGGCTGAATCCGGACCTGACGCCGGGGGCGACGGAGGCGGGCCAGCCGGAGAGCCTGAAGACGACCTTCAGCGCCAACGCTTCGTTCGACGCGATCCACCTGCGCCATGGGGGCGGCGGCGGCGGCTGGACTTTCAGCGACATGGAGATTGCGACGGCTTTTGGCGATTTCGTCTCTTCGGGCAGCGCGGCCCCGGGCGGGGCCACGCCGGGGGCCGGGGCCGGTGGGCTGGGCTTGACTTTCCGTTCCTGGCAGCGGGAGCAGGGGCTGCCGCAGAACTCGGTGCAGGCGTTGGTGCAAACGCGCGATGGTTACCTCTGGATCGGCAGCGATGACGGGGTGGTCCGGTTCGATGGTGTGCGCTTTGTTTCTTTTGGCTTGCGGGAGGGGTTGCGCAGCGGGCCGGTGCGCACACTCTTCGAAGACAGTCATGGTGCGCTTTGGATCGGCACGGCCGACAGCGGTTTGACCCGCTGGCAGGAGGGGCAGTTTACGACGTTCACGACGCGGGATGGGCTGCCGGCGGACGGGGTGACCGCCTTGGGCGAGGACAAGGAAGGCCGGCTTTGGGTCGGCACGGAAGCGGGGTTGGCGGTGCGGCAAAACGGGCGGCTGGCCACGCCAGTCGCCGCCGAACAATTCAAGGGAAAGGCCATCACCACCCTGTGCCAGGACCGGCAGGGAGTCCTGTGGCTCGGCGTGACCGGGGCGGGCATTTTCCGTTTCGTGGAGGGCAAGTTCATTGCGTTGACCGACGCCTCGGTGGAGGGACTGCTGCAAGAGCCCCACTGCCTGCTGGAGGATAAGGCGGGCCGAGTCTGGCTCGGGGCGGGAGATGACTTCGTGCTGTGCCGGGACGGCGACCAATGGCGGCGCTACCGGATTCCGCGACACTTGGCCCGGCCCTATGTCAGCGCGCTAGCGGAGGAGCCCGACGGGACCGTGTGGGCCGGTTCCGTGAGCGAGGGTTTGTTCCAATTCAAGGAGGGCAGGCTGGCCGCCATCAGCGCCAGCGACGGGCTGGTGGACAACTCGGTGGAATCCCTGTTAGTGGATCGGGAAGGGAACCTTTGGGTGGGCACCGGGGCCGGGTTGCAGCGGCTCCGGCGCAGCAACCTGCTGGTGTTCGGCCAAAACGAAGGGCTGGGTTACGGGCCGGTGCAGGGGCTGGCGGAAGTTGCGCCCGGGGTGATCTGGGCGGGAAAACCCAACGACGGTTTGTACCAGTGGGAGGGCAGAACCTTCAGCCGTCTGGCCGCAGAAGACCTTTCCCGGCGCTATCCTGAGGTCATCTCGTTGCTCATGGCCCGCGACGGCATTTGCTGGATCAGCGGCGCTCCGGGACTCTGGTGTTGCAAGGATCCAAAGAATGGGGCCGGTGAGGCGGAGATGGCGGCGTTGGCGGGGCTTAACATTATCACCCTGGCCGAAGACCAGGAGGGTGGCGTGTGGGCCGGCACCCGGGACGGCCAAGTCTGGCGCGGGCGGGAGGGAAACTGGGCAGCGCAGAGGAACTATTCGCAGACCCGAGCGATCACGGCCATCCTCCAGGACAAAGAGCGGGCAATGTGGATCGGCACCGAAGGCAGGGGGCTGTGTCGGTTCAAGGACGGAGGGCGCGCCCAGCTTGGAAAGGGCGCCGGGCTGCTGAGCGATTGGATTCGGACGCTTTATCTTGGCCCGCAAGGCACGGTCTGGATCGGCACGGCGGGCGGCGGATTGAGCCGGTGGCGCAGCGGCCAGGTTAATACCTTCACGACGCGCGACGGACTGCCGGACAATACCATCTCACAAATCCTGGAGGACAACACCGGCCGGCTGTGGCTGGGGAGCAACCGGGGCATTGCCTGCGTGAGCAAGAGCGAGCTGGAGGAATTGGTTGCGGGCAAGATTGCCGCAGTGTATCCGCAAGTTTATGGCCGGGCCGAAGGCATGCCGTCGGAGGAATGCACGGGCGGTTTCTATCCCGCCGGGCTCAAGACCAGGTCGGGCCGGCTCTGCTTTGCGACGCTGAAGGGGATTGTGGTGGCCGACCCGCGGCCACGAGCCGCGGAGGCGCTGGCTCCCACAGTGGTGCTCGAGGAAACCATGGTTGATGGGGTCGCCGCCGATACGAGGCGTCCCCAGGCGACAGGCAGAGAAGGCGAGAGCGTGAGCCGGGTGGCCCCGGCGGAGGGGGTTGAAATCCGAGTCCCCCCCGGCAAGCACCGCGTGGAGTTCGGGTACACGGGTATCAGCTTCAGCTCGCCCGAGCGGGTGCGTTTCCGCTACCGGCTCGAACCGCTGGATTCGGACTGGGTGGAGGCCGGGGCAAGGCGCACGGCCTTATACAGCTATGTGCCGCCGGGCCAATACCGTTTTCGCGTCATCGCCTGTGATAGCGGCGGAACATGGAACGAAACCGGCGCGAGCTTGTCTCTGGTCGTGATGCGGCATTGGTGGCAGAGCTGGTGGTTCGTGGGGCTGCCGGCACTGGGATTGATGGCCTCGGTGGCGGGGGCCGTCCGCATTACGGAAAAGCGGAAACACCAGCGCCGCTTGAAGTTGCTGGAGCAGGAGCGCGCGCTCGAGCACGAGCGCGCGCGCATCGCACAGGACCTGCACGATGATCTGGGTTCTTCGCTGACCCGCATTTCGCTCTTGAGCGACCTGGCCCAGGCCGACCGGGACAATTCGAGCCAGGTCGAGGGACACTTGCAGAAGATCTCCCAATCCGCGGGCCAGACGGTGCGGGCGTTGGAGGAAATCGTCTGGGCCTTGCGGCCGGGCAGTGATTCGCTGCAAAGCCTGGTGGAGTACATCGCGCATTTTGCCAACGAGCTGTTTGAGGGTGACGGCGCGCATTGCCGACTCGACCTGCCGCACGATCTGCCCACACACTCGCTGCCGCCGGAGATGCGGCATAACATCTTTCTCGTGGTCAAGGAGGCGCTTACGAACGCCCTCAAGCACAGCCATGCCCGGGAAGTTCGGGTGCAAGCAAAGGCCACGGCCAAGGTGCTGGAAATTGTGGTCCAGGATGACGGGCAGGGATTTGAGGCGCAGGCGCTTCCGCCCACACAAGTGAAACGCCATGGCCTGGGCAATATGCGCCGGCGCGCCGAGGACATGGGGGGCACGCTCGCCGTGCAGAGCGGGCGAGGGAAAGGGACTACGGTGCGGCTGAGCGTAAGGTTTCCCGCTTGAGAACAGATCTGCGGCGATTCCCCGTGTAAACCCAACTCAGCCTGGTAGGGATGCGTTCCACCGCGTCCCATTTCCTGGAGAGGGTGTCGGGGACGCGGTGGAACGCGTCCCTACCAAACCAGTTCGGCTTGAGGCGGGGCGGGATTGGCCGCACATTCATGCGGTTGTGACGCGCTTGCACGCTGTGCCAGAGTAGGCACGTGAGCGCCCGAGTTGCAGATGATATGCCGATCAAAGTTGCGATCGTGGATGACGACGAGGGCATTCGCACCAGCCTCGCGACGTTGATCCGTCGCGCGCCCGCGCTCCGGCTGGTGGGCGACTACGCCGACGCCGAGCTTGCTCTGAAAGAAATCCCGCACCGGCCGCCGGACGTGGTGCTGATGGACATCAACCTGCCGGGGGTCAACGGCGTGGAATGCGTCCGCCATTTGAAGAGCCGCCTCCCCGACGTGCAATTCCTG
>Ga0074044_10002311_pt1 | contig 16705 bp, 12 predicted proteins | sample BogForMeECP23OM1_FD_94443 | JGI IMG/M metagenome (GOLD analysis project Ga0074044, IMG submission 94443) | Bog forest soil microbial communities from Calvert Island, British Columbia, Canada - Bog Forest MetaG ECP23OM1 | ecosystem: Environmental > Terrestrial > Soil > Wetlands ...
GAACGTATCCATGGTGTCGGTTTCGCGCCGCGCCGGCCCGCCGCACTTAGGACAAGTCGTATTCAGAAACGACGGCACACTCATCAACGGCGATCCACCCGCGAGCGTAATCGGCACGTTGTCCGGCAAAATCACCGGCAGATCCTTTTCCGCCACCGGCACCACGCCATCTTTATCGCAGTACACCATCGGGATCGGCGTGCCCCAATAGCGCTGTCGCGAGATCCCCCAGTCTTTCAACCGGAAGGTAACCGTCGCCTTGCCAAAGCCTTTGGCTTCGGCGCGCGCCGACATCTTAGCAATCGCTTCCCCGCAACTCAGCCCGTTGAACTCACCCGAGTTCACCAGAATCCCGTCCATGGTAGTGAACGGCAGCGCCGGCTCCGCCACGGTTTCTTCGGGATCGCTGGACTGCGGCAGAATCACCAGCCGGATCTCCAGCTTGTACTTCTTGGCAAATTCGTAATCGCGCTCATCGTGCGCCGGCACGCTCATGATCGCGCCGGTGCCGTAGTCCATCAGGATGTAATTCGCCACCCACACCGGCACCGCTTCGCCGTTGTACGGATTCTTAGCGTAGCGCCCAGTGAACACGCCATGCTTCTCGATGTTGCCTATATCCCCCGCCTCTTTCGCCCGGCGCTGTTCAGCGATCAACTCCCCCACCTGCGCGCGCAGTTCGGCATTGCGGACAATCATGTCGCACACAATCGGATGCTCGGGTGCCAACTGCACCGAAGTCGCGCCATAGATCGTGTCCACGCGCGTGGTGAAAACGGTAATTGTCGATCCCGCCGGCCCCACCGTCCCGCCCAGGTCGAAATCCACCAAAGTTCCTTCGCTGCGTCCAATCCAGTTCTGCTGCATGATGCGGACTTTTTCCGGCCAGCCCTGCAGCTTTTCCAGATCGCGCAGCAACTCGTCTGCGTACTTAGTGATCCGCAAGAACCACTGTTCCAGTTCGCGCTGCTCAACCGGAGTGTCCTCATGCCGCCAGCACATCCCGCCGACAACCTGCTCGTTAGCCAGCACGGTGGCGCACGCGGGACACCAATTCACCTTGCTCTTCTTGCGATAAGCCAATCCCGACTCGTAGAGCTTCAGAAAAAACCACTGATTCCAGCGGTAGTAATCCGGCAGGCACGTAGTAACCTCACGCGACCAGTCATAAGCGAACCCCAGGCGCGTCATCTGCACCTTCATGGCCGCAATATTCGCCAGCGTCCACTCCTTGGGAGGAGTGTTGTTTTTGATAGCCGCATTCTCCGCCGGCAGCCCGAACGAATCCCACCCCATGGGATGCAGCACGTTGTACCCATTCATCCACATGTAGCGAGCCAAAGCATCGCCGATGGAATAATTGCGCACGTGCCCCATATGCAGCGCGCCCGAAGGGTAGGGAAGCATCTCCAAAACGTAATACTTGGGCTTCGTCGGATGAGCCTCAGCGGCATAAAGCGTAGGATCGCTCAGCCAGCGCGCGGCCCATCTCTGCTCAATGCGCTGCGCATCGTAGCGCTCATCGCGCGCTGGGGCGATAGGTTTGTCTTCCTGTGGCATGGAAAGGTCTATGAAAGCAATTGGTAAACGCCTATTCTACAATGCGACCGCCGTCTGCATGCTTGTGACGCAGCTCACGGTTGAAGATCGCGCGGTCGAGTATACTCATGCGGCATTGACGGGTCCGGTTCCACAAAGGCCCGCTAAGAGGAAAAAACTGAATGTCTCGCAAGATTGTTTTGTTGCTATCCGGGGTATGTCTTGCCTTTTTTGGCGCAATCACAATGAGCTGCGGTAGTTCTTCTAATTCCGGCACCGGGACCGGGAGTTGCACCGGTGGTCCTTACGATGTTGTGGGGGATTGGTCGCTTAATGTCTCGGGCAGCGGCGGTGCTTCTTCGTCCGGAGTTGGGGTGATCAATACCTCGGGGTTAGCCGTATTCTTTCAGACTAGCCTCTCGTCCCCCGCCCCGGGAGATACCGTGGTGTTTCCAGCCATCACCGGTACCTGTTCTTTTTCCGGGGCTGCGGATGCTTATGGCACGCCGGCCAGCGGCGGCGGCACGGCGAGCGATACGGTGCAGGGCAACGTGAACTCCGCTACTTCCATTACCGGCACGATATCCAACGGAAACACTTTCTCACTTGCCCCGAATTCCCCTCTAGGCGGCCCGACCGTCGGTCTTGGCGGAAGCGGATGGTTAGGCGAGGTCGAGGGCGAGGCGGAGCCTATCATTTGGGAATTTACACTCTCGCCGAGCGGAAGCGGCAACAGCATGGACCTTGCTGGCGCAGGCCGGCTTCCTTCCGGCACGCTGTGCGATGTTAGCGGGACATTCAGCCAGGAAGGAGGCAACGAAGCCAACCTGAACATTTTCGATGTCTCGCTCTCGTTTGGCGCCGGTTGCCCGTATAGCAATGTTAACGGCCTCGGGTTCGAGAGCGCCTCGGATTACTTCGCCCTGAATGGACACACGCAGGGCCTCACCTATCTGTACGCCGCGTCATCCAATAGCGCATTCGCCCTCGAAATATTTCTACCCGCAATAAATTGAGCGTTCGGCATGCGCCCCGCTGCAAGTCGATATTGCGGGGCACATTCCTACGACGTTCGCCCCGTCCAAAAGTCGCATGGGGACAGCCGCCCCCGGCTGTCCAAGCCGAGCGCAGTTCGGCAGACAGCCTGTAGTCAAAGCACTCTGGATTTGCCAGCGCGTTCTCACTTGTGTACACCCAAGGCCCTCAAAGCTTACAATTCGCCAAAGAGGAGGTTTTATGCGCATTCCCCGCCTTCTGCTTTTCGCGTTACTGATTTCTGTATGCGTCGCGCCGCTTGCGGCGCAGTCCTCGCCCGACAAGAACCCCGTTTCTTCTCGCCCTCTGTTGGACGGGCTCATGACTCCGCCGGAGTTTCGCGTGAACGTTCCCGTGCTGGAGTTCCACGAGCAAGGGGCGGACCAACAACCCGAAGCAGTCCCAAAGCTGCAAGCTCCGAAGCTGGAGTTTCGCACGCAAGATCCAACGCCGGCGGAGGACGATACGGTCTGTCTCTTCATCCGGAGCTATCGCGTCATTCGCGATGATCCCAAGTCCGACTTGACGAGACTAGCAGGCTATTCCGAATGCCAACCTGCCGCTCGGTTTCAGGTAAAAACCGCTGTGGATTCGCGGGAGATCGAGCCGCGCTGAGCGCAGTCTGAGGGCGATCCGAGGGATGGCGCGTGGCTAGGTAGCCGTTTGTGCTTTTGTCTGTCTCGATGGCCTCAGCGATAAACACTTTTGCGATGCCCGACCCAAACCATAGGGCCTACGCCCTTTGTGCTCGAGAAACGGGTCACTCAGAAACTGACCTCACCGGCGTACTCCGCCCGCCGTTTGCCCACTTCCACCCCGGACGCTAAACTGAATAACTCGGGGTACCCCTATGCTCGTAGTTATGCAAGCGCAGGCCACCGAAGAGCAGGTCCGCGCCGTTTGCCAGAAGATCGAAGCGCTCGGATACCGCGCCCACTCCATGCCCGGCGCGCAACGCACTGCCATCGGCATCACCGGCAACAAAGGCGAGGTCGAATCCGGCACGCTGGAAGAAATGCCCGGCGTGCAGGAGGTCATCCGCGTCACCAAGCCCTACAAGCTGGTCAGTCGCGACACCAAGCCCGACAACACGATCATCAAGTTCCCTGATTCGCGCATTACCATCGGAGGCCCCGACCTCGCCATCATCGCCGGCCCTTGTGGCATCGAGACCCGCGACCAGGCATTCACCATCGCCGAGCTAGTAGCTCGTGCCGGAGCCCAGTTCTTCCGCGGCGGCGCCTACAAGCCGCGCACCTCTCCTTATTCCTTTCAGGGCCTGGGCGAAGAAGGCTTGAAGATCATGGCCGAAATCCGCGACCGCTTCGGCCTGCTCATCGTCACCGAAGCCGTCGATTACGAATCGCTCGACCTCGTCGACAAATACGCTGACGTGATCCAGATCGGCGCCCGCAACATGCAGAATTTCTCTCTGCTCAAGCGCGCCGGACGCGCCCACAAGCCTGTCCTCCTGAAGCGCGGCATCTCGGCCACGCTGGAAGAATTTCTCATGGCCGCCGAGTACATTATGAGCGAGGGTAACTACAACATCGTCCTGTGCGAGCGCGGCGTGCGCACTTTCGCCGATCACACTCGCAACACGCTCGATCTCAGCATCGTGCCCGCCGTCCAGCGCCTGAGCCACCTGCCCATCATCGTTGATCCCAGCCACGGCACCGGCAAGCGCAACAAAGTGACGCCACTCTCCCGCGCCGCCGTCGCCGTCGGAGCGGACGGCCTGATCGTCGAGGTCCACCACGATCCCGACCGCGCGTTGTCGGATGGCATGCAGTCGCTGTTCCCCGCCCAGTTCGACGCGCTGATGGCGCAGGTCAGGCAGATCGCGGCGGTGCTGGGACGGGCGATTCCAAAGGGGGCCGAGCCCGCTGTTTTGGCAGGTACGTTACATCAATCGAACTCCTGATCTCGAAGGAAGATAGATGACACCACGAGCTGTGTTCGTTCCATTGCTTCTACTAGGCGCGGCCATTGCGCAAGACTCGGCTCCGATACCCTTGACGGGGAAAAACGCTGCCGCTGTCTGTCACGGTAAAGCCAAGCATGCCCCGGGTTGCGTCGTGCTGCCTCGCGCGACCTACCGACCTTCTCCCGGGCTCCCTAAGGATCTCAAGGCTCGTCGGGATGGGACAGTTGTGCTTTCACTGGTGGTTGGTACCGACGGACTGCCACACGAGATCAAAGTCGACCGCCCTCTCAATCCCGAGCTTGACGAGGAGCCAATGAAGGCCGTGACGAAGTGGAGATTTGACCCTGCCACGCAGGACGGTAAGCCCGTCGCGGTTCAGATCAATGTCGAGGTCACTTTCCGCTACTGACAAGAACTGCATCTGATAATCTCTTCCCTTTAGCGAGGCCAACTCGCCCGTGAGAAAACTCCTCCTCATCGCCGTCCTCGTCCCGCTGGTAATTGCCGCGGGCTGGTACTACTTTCACGAGCGCACTCTTCCCGGCTACGGACCGCTCTACCGCGAGTATGCGTATATCTCGAACGGCAAGAGCAACACGGTTACGGTTATCGACCTGCGCAGCTTCCGCCCGGTCAGAACACTCCAGGTCGGCGCTGAGCCCACCGGAGTCGCGGCCAATCCCAAGCGCAACGAAGTTTACGTTGTAAACGCCGGATCTTCGAATGTCAGCGTGATTGATGCGGAGCAGAACAAAGTCATTGCTACCATCGGCGTCTACGGACGTCCCTTCTTTATCGACGTCTCTCCCGACGGGCACCGCGCCTACGTTGCCAATTCCGGGTCTAACAACCTATCCGTGCTTGATCTTGACCGTCGCACGGTTGCGGCCACGCTTCACGTTGGCGCAAGTCCCGGCCTGGCCCGCGTTTCGCCCGATGGATCCACCGTGGTTGTCACCAATCGCGCCGACAACTCTGTCTCGATCATCGACGCGGCGCGCCTGGCCGTCCGTTCCGCCATCAACATCTGCATTCATCCTGAGGACATTGCCTTCCTGCCCGATTCCACGAAAGCGTTCATCTCCTGTTCCGGATCGGGCCAGGTAGCGAGCATCGAGCTTAAGAAGGACGATCTCAGGAACGACAAGCTGCTTGCGCTCCTCGATGTCGGAAAATCTCCAGTGAGTCTGGCGTTGAAGCCCGACGGCGGAGAACTGGTGGCTTTCAACTTCGACGCGGGCACCATCTCCATTATCGAGACTACGCCCGACGAAGTGTCGGGTAGTTATCTCGTCGGAGCGCAACCCACACGCGGCGTGGTTTCGCTCGATAACTCGCGCTTGTATATCTCCAACTTCGGATCGAATAACATCGCGGTCTACGACATCGACCTCGGCAAGGTCATCGCGTATCTGCCGGTTGGGACGCATCCCGACGCGCTGGCGCTCTCGCAGAATCAGAACTACCTGCTGGTACTCGACTCCGGTTCCGGAGATTTAGCCGTAATTCAGAAACGCACGCCGAGGAAGAAATTTGAGCCATCGGAATACTCCTTGCTGACCATCATCCCCGTCGGCATGCAACCGAATCAGATCGTGGTGAAGTCGTTTCGGGCGACGAAACTTTTGGAGGGGCGCTAGACGCTCTTGGCTCTTAGCTTTTGACGTCGTTGAAAGTGCGTCTGGCCCCGAATGCTTCTCGAAGAAACATTCGAGGTCCGGACGGTTTTGTTGCATCCGTGATTCAACTCCTACTTCGGCATCACCTCGCGCGCCAGCTTACTCGCTACCACTTCGCGTATCTCGTTGCGTTTCTTTCCCGCTTCGATCATGGCCTCTCGCGATCCGTAATGCTTGGCGATGATGGTTGCGGCTTTGGCGTCGGCCTGATCGATTGCCGCCCAGTTCGGAAACATCAGCCCCAGCGCGACATCCCAGTCATGCGGGCTATCGGTGGTCACGTTGGTCCAGACTTTGTAGTCGGTGATTATGCCTTCCTTCTTCAACGCTTCGTACGAAGGCTTCAGGTTCTCGCGAAAGTCTTTCCAGAATGGTTCCGACTGACCGAGTTTGATTTCGTAGTAGACGACGCGCCACACCGGCCCGTAATCATAGTTCGGATTTTGCGCCAGGGCGGGGAGCGCGGTTAGTAGCGTCACGACGAGCAGCGTGGCCCATAAAACTCTTCTCATCTTGCCTCCTGTTGGTTTTGGACCGGACCGGAATGGCCCGTGTACGACCGCGGAAGCGTATCATCGCGAACGACCGTTTTCAAGTTGTTAAGAAGCGACCGGCAAGGCCACCGTCGGAGGACTCATGAAGTTTCTGCGCACCGCGCCCGAGTCTGCGGCCCTTCAAAATAAAGTCGCCATCAGAACCCGCCAGGCGCAGCAACCCTGCTAACCTCGCCACACGGCACGGCTCGGGTACTCCCAGCCAGGCTTCCTTCCTGGATCTTCGACTAGCTCTTCTTCCCGGTCACGGCATAGAACGCGGTTGCTTCCTGCTCCACGTTCTTGCTGCCGCATTCGGGGCATTTCGCGTCTACTTCGTGCTCTTTCAGGGTAAGAATTAATTCGAAGGTTTTGTGACAATCGTTGCAGACGTAGTCATACACGGGCATGGGAGCCTCCCGCTCGATTGCGAACACGAGCTACGTGGAGAATTGTACGCCCACACACGCCGCTTGTCCCTGAGCGAATCCCACCGCGCAACAAACGGAGGCTGGGGCACACCGCGGTCAGAGCTAAGAGCTTAGAGCCGTCTTCCGAAAATGTTCGAGGATGGCTTCGGCTTGGGATTTGGTCACCACTGCCGACAGCGCCGCTATGTCGGCTTGCTTCACGGCTTGCAGGCTGCCGAAATGCTCCAGGAGACGACGGGTGGTCGATTCGCCTACGCCGGGGATTTCTCTCAGTTCGGTGACTCGGTCTCGGATCTGGCGGCGCTTGCGATGAAAGGTTACGGCGAAGCGATGGGCTTCATCGCGAATCTGCTGCACCAGATGCAAGACGGGAGAATGATGGTCGAGCACGATGGGGTCGTCTTCCTGTCCGTAAACGTAAATGATTTCTTCTCTCTTAGCGATGGCGGCCAGGGGCTGGTTGATGATTTCGAGGGCTTCGAGGGCCTGGGCGGCGGCGTGGAGCTGTCCCATGCCGCCGTCGATCAGCACCAGACTGGGCAGGGGCTTTTTTTCTTCCTGCAGGCGCTGATAGCGGCGCGTGACCACTTCGCGCATGGAGGCGAAATCGTCTACGCCTTCTACGGTCTTGATGATGAACTTGCGGTAGTCGGAGTTTTTCATCTTGCCGTCTTCCCATACCACCATCGATGCGACCGTTTCCGCTCCCTGAATGTGTGAAATGTCGAAACACTCTATGCGCTTGGGCAGCTCGGGGAGTGCCAGCGCTTCTTGCAGAGCTTCCTGGATGGCGCGCGCGTTTGGCTTCAGGACTCGGAAACGCTGGTCGTAGGACTGCTTGGCGTTGGTGCCGGCTAGATCGATGAGTTCGCGTTTTTCTCCACGCTGGGGGACGGTGATGTGGACTCGGGTGGCTCGTCGGCCTTCTCCGGCCAGTTGCTCGCTCAGGGCTTCTTCCAGTTCTTCGCGATCTTCGAAGTCTACGGGGACGTAGATGTTGCGCGGGACGTAGGGCTGCGCCAGATAGAGCTGCTTGACTAGAGCGGAAAAGAATTCGCCGGGGTGGAATTCCTGTGTGGCCTCGGGGCTCAGCCCCGCCATATCCGGGTCAGAGACCCGGGCCCACACAAACTCGGGAAGGTCCTCCCAGAAAAATTCTCGGCGGTCTAAGACTCTTCCGCCGCGCATGTGGAACAGATTCACGGCCAGCATTTGATTCTCGTAGTGATAGCCGAAGACGTCGGCGTCGTCGCCTTCAGCGGCCGCGATGCGCTGCTTCTCCTGGAGTTGCTCAACGGTGGAGATCAGGTCGCGATAGCGGGCGGCGCGCTCGAACTCCTGTGCCTCGGCGGCTTCAGACATGCGCTCACGCAGCGATTTGACCAGATCAGTTTGGCGTCCTTCGAGAAAGAGCTTTACGTCGCGCACGGCTTCAGCGTAAATCTCGGGCGTGGTCAGCTCCTTCACGCATGGACCCAGGCAGCGCTTGATATAGAACTGGAGACAGGGGCGTGGATGATTGCGCGTTAAGTCCACTTTGCAGGATGGGACCATGAAGTGGCGATGAATCAGGTCGACAATGCGATAGGCGAGATTGGCAGGGAAGTAGGGGCCATAATATGCGCTGCCGTCTTTGCGCAGGCGGCGGGTTACGTAGACGCGCGGATAGCGCTCGGCTAGGGTTAGCTTTACGTAGGGGTAAGTCTTGTCGTCGCGCAGCAGAATGTTGAAACGCGGCTTCTTCTGCTTGATCAGGTGGTTCTCGAGGGCGAGTGCCTCTTTATTATTGGCTACGACTATGTAGTCGACGTCGACGGCCTCGCGCACTAGCGTGCCGGTTTTCGCGTCCTCCCAGCGGCCCTCGTGAAAATAGGAAGAGACTCGCGAGCGCAGGTTCTTGGCCTTGCCTACATAAATGACTTCACCTTCGGTGTTTTTGTAGAGATAAACGCCGGGGGACGTGGGCAGGGTGCGGATTTTCTGGGGAAGATCCATTGAGCTAAAGGACTATGATAGAGCCTGAGAGGCAAAGATTCAGGCCGATGGCGAAGCGGACAAATTCGAATCAGAAATTTTATGAAGCACTCGGGATCGATTCAGGGTCCAGCGGATTTGTCTTCTCGACGCGGTTTTGAAACAGGTCCTAAGCGTCGGATCGAGAAAACGCCAAGACAGACGGTACGCCGAAAGAAGAATTCCGAGCACATAGTTGGAATGGATTCCGTCTATTTGCTCTACCATCTCCGCAAAGACGATCCGGAGTCAGATACTCAGTTGCTTCTGATAGGTGCTTATCGCTCAGAGGATGATGCGAAAGCCGCTATCGAGAGGCTTAAGAGCAAACCGGGTTTCGCAAAACATCCCGATGGTTTTGAGTATCACGCGTATGCACTCGGGGTCGAGAATTGGAGCGAGGGCTTCTAGTCGATTACCGGTGCCTGTGCGGAGCAAACCCTACGGGTGCTCGTACCTCCCACACACGATCCTGCGCTCACGAACCCTGGACTAGGGCTTGGCCCGGCGGACCGGATGTCTTCCCAGGGCTTGCGCCCTGGGCTGCGTTCTTTCGCCGCTTCGCGGCTACGGCAACTCTGGAAGTATCATAGCGTCAGGCGCTCCATCCCTTCACGAACTCCACCAAACTGCGCAGCGCGATTCCCGACGGGCCTTTGGCGATCCACGGCTTGTTTTCTTCCATCCACGCGGTGCCAGCTATGTCGAGGTGGATCCAGGGCGTGTCTTCGGCAAATTCTTTCAGGAACATCGCAGCGGAGATGGCGCCGCCCCAGCGTCCGCCGGAGTTCACGATGTCGGCGATGTTCGACTTGATGATCTCTTTGTATTCGTCGTCGAGCGGCAGGCGCCACATTTTTTCGCCCGCTTCTTTATTGGCGTTCGCGAAGCGCTCGTACATCTGGTCGTCGCTGGCAAAGATTCCGGCGTTCACGTAGCCGAGAGCTACGACCACGGCGCCGGTCAGGGTGGCGGCGTCCACGAGATGCGTGCAGCCGAGTTGGCGGGCGTAGCAGAGGCCGTCGGCGAGGATGAGGCGTCCTTCCGCGTCGGTGTTGATAATTTCTATGGATTTGCCGGACATGGCGATCTGCACGTCGCCGGGCTTTTGCGCTTTGCCGGAGGGCATGTTTTCAGTGGCGCAGATAATCGCCGTGACCTTCACTTTCGGCTTCAACAGCGCGATGGCGCGCATGGCCCCGATCATGGTGGCGGCGCCGGCCATGTCGTACTTCATTTTCTCCATGCCATCCGCAGGTTTAATCGAAATGCCGCCCGTGTCGAAGGTCACACCTTTGCCGACCAGACCGAGATGAACATCTTTAGCCGCACCTATAGGGTCGTAACGAAGAACAATCAGCGCGGGAGGTTCGTCGGAGCCCTGGGCGACTCCCCAGAATGCGCCCATCTTTAGTTCTTTGATTTTGTCGGCGCCGTAGGCTTCGCAACTCAGGCCGACTTCCGCGGCCATCTTCTTGGCACGCTCAGCCAGTATGGTCGGCGTCATGCGATTGGAGGGCTCGTTGACCAGGTCGCGCGTGAAGTTCTGCGACTCGGCGACGATGCGTCCGGCTTGCAGGGCGCTCTCCAATGCCTTTGTATCGCCTTGCGCATTTCTTTGCACAACGATGGTGACGGCGTCGATCTTCTGGTCCTTGCGGTCGCTCTTGTAGTAATCGGGATCGAAGTTGCCTACGAAGGCGCCTTCCACAACGGCGCGCACGCCTTCGGGAGCGGCAACACTGTTTTCAGGCAGAGCGAAGGCAAAGCTGCGGATGCTTTTGCTTTTCAGGGTGCGCACGGCGGCCCCGGCGAGCTTGCGCAGTTCCGCGGCTGAAAAACCTTTGGCATTGCCGCCGCCGACGAGGAGCAGGCGTTTGGCCTTCAACCCTGCGGGGCGATGGAGCAGCGTGGTTTCGAACGTCTTGCTGGTGACTTCGCCGCTGGAAATCACGTCCTTGGCGGCTTCGCGCACGGCGGCATCAGCGCACGCGACAGACGGTGAAGGCTTATCTTTTTCGCCTCGGTCTTTTTCGCTTCGATCGAGCACCACTACGACCAGGCACTCGGTTTCCAGTTGAGACGGAACGGAGGAGGAGAGGTTTGTATTCATAGTAGAGTTTCTTCAGTATCCACGGTGGGAGGGGGAACGCGCAACTCAGCGAACGAAAATCCCAAGCGGGACACGACCGTGGAATCTCCCTTGACGAAGAACCTCAAGCATGGGGCTGCCAACTTTTGAGTGCGCACATCGCGCTCGTTCAATTCTGAATCTGCTAACATTCCCGCGTCATCTGAAATCTCATTGCTATGCACTGGTGGGCATCGATCGCCGGCATCGTTCTCATCTTTCTCATCCTGATGGATGCGTTTGAGACCGTGGTGTTGCCGCGGCGCATCAGGCGGAATTTTTTTCGCATCTCGTCCCGCTTTTACAAGAGAACCTGGGGCCTCTGGACCCGAGTGGGGCGGCATATTAAGTCCGCGAACCGGCGCGAAGGCTTCCTGGCGTACTTTGGACCGCTGTCGCTGTTCCCGCTGCTGGGCTTTTGGGCACTCGGGCTGATTCTTGGATTTGCCTGCGTGCAGTACGGACTGGGCGAACATCTGACGCTGGGCAATGAAAAAATCACTTTCTGGAAAGTGGTCTATCTCAGCGGCGAAACTTTATTCACACTGGGCTACGGAGACATCACGCCCAGCAACGCCGCCGCGCGCGCTCTGGCCGTAATGGAAGCGGGCATGGGCTTCGCGTTTCTTGGAGTCGTGATCGGATATCTGCCGGTTATTTACAATTCGTTTGCCGCGCGCGAGACTGAAATTTCGCTGCTCGATGCGCGCGCCGGGTCACCGCCGAGCGCCGCCGCGTTTCTGGGCCGGCTGGGCTGCTGTCCCGACCAAACCGTGCTCGACGAGATTTTTCGCGACTGGGAACGCTGGTGCGCCGACCTGCTGTCGAGCCACATTTCCTATCCGGTGCTGCTTTTTTTTCGCTCGCAGCACACCAATCAATCCTGGCTGAGCGCGGTGACGGTCATGCTTGATGTTACGTCGCTGATCATGACCGGCGTGAAAGGCATCCACCCGGACCAGGCCAAACTCACGTTTGCCATGGCGCGGCACGCCGTTGTCGATCTGGCCCAGGTGGTGAATGCGGAATACAGTCCAGATGATGTCGGCCGGCTTACGGCTGAAGATCTAGCCCGGCTGCGAACGGAGCTCGCCGAGCAGGGCGTGACTCTCACCAATACTCAAAATGACGGCGCCGACGCGCAACAGAAGTTAGCGCAGCTTCGGAGCCTGTACGAACCTTATCTTTACGCGCTCAGCCGGCGGCTCTTGATGACGCTGCCGCCTTGGATTGCAACCGATCGCAAGAAAGATAACTGGCAGGGCGGTCCATGGGACCGCGCGATCCAGGCGCGGGCGCTCGAACATCCGGGACGACCGACGGACGATCACTTCTGAAACCCTTGCCGAGCATCGGGCGGCTTCTTGTTCTGATGGGTTAGTGTCGAACACCGCTCAGGCTTTACGCAGAGAAAAGCCCCACTTCTCGAAAAGCGCGAGAAGTGGGGTACCCTGCAATGCCGCCGGTCAATCGCTCAATCGCGGTCAGGTACCGTCGGCGCTCTCTTCGCCTGCTGAACGCCGGCTCCGGGGTAGGGTTTGTCGTCTCCCATGATTCCCTTCCACAGAACCCGATTGAACAAATCCGAATCGACGAGGTCGGCGTGTTTGAAGTTAAAGCCTTTGGTCGCTTGCGCCCACCACGCACCATCGTGGAGCGGCTTGACCGCGGCAGTTATCGGACGGTTTCCGGGGTTGTTACATTCCGGCACCAGAGTCGGGTCGACCGGGGGCTGGCACAAGATACCCGGAATCGGCGCGACATAGGGCTGCAGGTTGGGCTGCCTGATGAACACATCGGACATCGGAACAGCGTTCGCGTCATTGAGGCCCAGGTAATTGACGCCGAGGATATCCTCGATCGTCCGGACAACATTGACGGAGTTGTAATTGGTGTGGACCACTGCGCCGCTCTTCGTATAGGGAGAGATTACGAACACCGTCGAGCGATGTGCATCCACATGGTCCGGCCCGTTCTGGGCATCGTCTTCCACCACGAATATCGCCGTATCCTTCCAATAGGGCGAGTTGCTTACCGCCTCTACCAGACGGCCCACGGCATAGTCGTTGCTGGCCATTTGCGCCAGCGGGTTCTCCAGATGCGCGATGTTCGATGAGAAGTTGCCGAAATGGTCGTTCATGAAATCGACCATTTCGAAGTTGGGTAGATTGCCGTTCTTCACATACAGATTAAATTCGCGATTCCACTCCTCAAAACGGTACTGATCGGGAGTGTCCAGGTCCCAGCCACGATAGTAGAGGTCGGTGCGATCCTTGAGAGATGGACGCCCCGGCACCGCCTGCACCGCCTTCTCCGCGAAAGCGTTGCGGACGATGGGTAGGTAGAGTGGATATCCCGCCGAAGGGACGACGTAATAATTCTCGTCGGCGTAGAGGCCGTAATGGCGAACCGTCTGGCCGGCGCGCAGCACGCTGTCCCAGATGTAGCCCCCAAGCGCCTCGGAGTCCAGGTCATCCGCGCCTTCGTCGGCGGTGATGTCCTTGTGCCCGGGTTCAATGGATGAACCACCGGTCGGATCGAACAGGGTGGTAATGCGCACCGTGCTCGGGCTGGGCGTTCCACCGGTCTGGTCCGGCACCGCAATGCCGATGTTGCGCGGATTGCCATTCCAGTCGAAGGGGATGTTGAAGTTCGCGTTGCCATAGCCGACGAGCACATTCTTGACCGTGACATCGTTGGCATGACCCTGAGTGTCCCAGTTCCAGCCGTCGCCGCTGACATCGCCGGCATCGTAGTAATTGTCGAGCAGTGCGAACTGGGTTGCGAGCAGGTGATGGTTGGGAGAGATGGGCTGTGGGAACTGCACCCGGGTCGGATCGCCGTTGCCCTGCGTCAGATCGCCCAGCACTTGATCGTAGGTACGGTTTTCCTTCTGGATGTAGATCACGTGTTTGATGTGGCTGTGGAGGAACGCCATCATCGGATCATGGCGAGGATTGTCGAAGCCGTTGTTGGCATCGACCACACTCGACAGATAGCTAAGGGTATTGGCGTCGGGCACGGGAATGGTCAGGAACCCCGCCTTCAGCAGGGCCGGGACGTATTCGTTGCGGGAGGTCGGATTCGGCGGCGGGCAGAGAAGCTCCGAATATTGTGGTGGTATGGCCGTGCCCGGGCAGTCGACCCGGTATTCCAGGTTGGGGCCGGCATTGGATTTCATGTTCACCACGAACAGCGTGTTGCCGTCGGCGCTGACCGTCACGGAACTTGGGTACCAGCCGGTGGGGATGCGGCCGAGCAGTTTCTGGGAGGCGACATCGATGACCGCTACCGCGTTCTCACCGCCGAGCGTGGCATAAAGCCGTCGGCCGTCGGGGCTGAGCGCCAGGGAGTTTGGACTGGAGCCTTTGTAGTTGTATCCCGGACGCGCCACCGAGATTCGGCTCTTGACGACGTCTTTGGTGGTGTCGATCATCTCGATCTCATCAAGATCTCCGTTGGCGACATAGAGTCGAAGCTGATCGGCGGACAAGACCATGCGATTCGGTTCGCCACCAACCTTGATCACTTTGTACGACCCTGAAGGGCTTACCGACAGCACTTGTCCATCGCGCTGAGTGCTCAGATACGTCTTCACCGTCCCGCCCTGGGGATTCGAAAGCACCACCGGCCAGTAAGGCATCTCGCCAACCGCCGTCTTTTGTCCGGGCGCGAAGAAGACAATTTCGTTGGTGACGGTGCGGGTTGCCGTATTCACGATCGACAGCGAATCGTTCTGGTAGTTGGCGACGTACAGTGTCTTGCCATCCGGACTGATGGCCAATCCGGCGGCCACCGCGGCGAACGGGATGAACATATCCTGCGCCACCGGGCTGTTGTTGACAGGAGTGTTGTTGAACAGGCCGCCCGTGGGGAACTCCTGGATGGGCACGTCGGCGGGTTGGTCGTGATTCAAGAGCACGAACGGAGCGTCCGGCGCGTAGGTTCCGTCGGCACTGGCTCCGCCACCGCTCGACTTGTAAACCTCGACGCGGTCGTCGATGCCTCCCGCCACGTAGAATCGGCTACCCGAGGGATCCCACAGCAAGCCCTGATAGGTGTTAGGAATGTTGATCAGTTGCTTCTGCACGGGCTGCGCACCGCGTACGTCGAAGAGGAACACCCACTCGGCATTCGGTGTGGTGGTTGACGACGGGAGCCCGGTCAGCGGGTCGAGCGCCGCCCACAAGATCGGGGTGCCGTCCGGCCCCTGCGTGTTAAAGCCTGTGTTGTACCCCGTAGTTAAGATAAGTAAGGCGGTGCCATCCGGGCTGAGCGCAGTGGTCACCGCACCGTTTGCGTCGGCGGAGCCGTCGGGGCGCAGCCCGGTGGGCAGGCCTTGGAAAATTGAGCCGGGCGCGGCGGTAGGAGTAATGTAGAAACCGTCCGGCAGGAGGTTGCCACCAACCGGCGCTAAGTTCTGCCTCTGACCACCCGCCCATGCGGACGCCACCAGGCAGAGGAGCAATGCCAGCGCAGCGCAAAAGCAAGAGCTGATCCTTCGTCGCATTTCATCCCCCTTTGAGATTTGGTTTTCTTGCGAGATTTGTTTTTCTGGGCCTTGCGTGGCTGAGAAGAATTGGAATTTCTTCGTTTGGGTTTATTGTTTGGGTTTCAAGAACGGCAGCCATTGTACACCCGCTTCTTCGGCTCGCGGCGTTCGTGAAACAAATTTTTTGTCGGAGCGAAACAATTCTTTATCGGAGCAAATGGGCCACTGGGTGCCGGGAGTGCGGGGATCCTCCCAACGGCTTTTGATGACGCTGCATGCCGTGCGTCGCCGCGGATCGGAAGAAAGATAACTGGCAGGGCGATCCAGGCAAGAGCGCTGGAGCATCCCGGACGAGCGGCGGACGATCACTTCTGAATCGGCTGATCAGTTGTTGGTGGAAAGGCGATGTGCGACAACAATCATGCGGCGCCTGTGCTAATACACCTCTTTCATTGACTTGCCAGTTTTGCGTAAACGCGACTCTTCTCCAACGACTGTTTTGACACGCTGCAACTCCACGGCGTTCATTGACTTGCCGGTTTCCCCCACGTAAGATTTGCCCCTGATGATCGGCCAAACCATCTCTCACTACCGCATCGTCGAGAAGCTCGGCGGCGGCGGCATGGGTGTGGTCTATAAGGCCGAGGATGTCAAACTCGATCGCTTTGTGGCTCTCAAGTTCCTGCCCGACGATGTGGCCAAAGACTCGCAGGCGCTCAGCCGCTTTCAGCGCGAAGCCAAGGCCGCCTCCGCCCTGAATCATCCGAACATCTGCACCATCTACGAAATTGACGACCAGCATGGCGCAGCGTTCATCGCCATGGAGTTTCTGGATGGGCTGACGCTGAAACATCGTATCGGCGGCCGACCGATGGAAACCGAGTTGATTCTCTCGCTGGCCATCGAGATTGCGGACGCGCTCGAC
>Ga0074044_10002312_pt1 | contig 16700 bp, 17 predicted proteins | sample BogForMeECP23OM1_FD_94443 | JGI IMG/M metagenome (GOLD analysis project Ga0074044, IMG submission 94443) | Bog forest soil microbial communities from Calvert Island, British Columbia, Canada - Bog Forest MetaG ECP23OM1 | ecosystem: Environmental > Terrestrial > Soil > Wetlands ...
AAAAATACAAACTGACGGATTCTGCTACGTACTTACTGATCTCCAATGATCTCAAGACGCTCCTATGCTTCGCTATCGGAGAACAAGTTTCCAAATTCACCCTTTAATCAACACCCTGCTAGAGGACACATCGATGGGATCGCACGCGCTGAAGCATGAGCCGCTCGACGCTTACAACCTCGCACTGACTGAAAATCTGCATCCCGCCGGATGGATCAACCCCGAACCCGCGCGTCGCTACAACATGGTGGTGATCGGAGCCGGACCCGCGGGTCTCGTGATCGCTGCGGGCGCCGGAACTCTGGGTGCGAAGGTCGCGCTGGTCGAGCGTGACCTGATGGGCGGCGATTGCCTGAATTTCGGCTGCGTCCCGTCCAAGGCGCTGATCCGCTCGGCGCGAGCGGCCGCGGCAGTTCGCGACGCGGGCCGCTTTGGCGTCGAGGTCCCGCCGGATGCGCGGGTAAATTTTCAGGCCGTGATGGAGCGGATGCGCAAGCTGCGCGCCGAACTCAGCCCGACCGACTCCGCCAATCGATTTCGCTCTTTGGGCGTCGACGTGTTTATCGGGGACGGACGTTTCGCCGGGCCGGACTGCGTGGAGGTGGATGGCAGGAAGCTCCGTTTCAAAAAGGCCGCGATCGCCACCGGAGCGCGCGCCGCCGCGCTCCCGATAGCGGGTCTTGCAGCGGCCGGCTATCTGACCAACGAGACGGTTTTTTCGCTGACCGAGTTGCCGCGACGAATTGCGGTGATTGGAGCCGGACCGGTCGGATGCGAACTTGCGCAGACGTTTGCACGATTCGGCGCGCAGGTCACCATCCTCGAAGTTGCCCCGCAAATCCTGATTCGCGAGGATCGCGACGCCGCCGAGCGAGTCGAGCACGCCCTCGTCCGCGACGGCGTGGAAATCATCACCGGCTGCAGGATTTCCGGCGTCGAGTTGCGCGGCAATGAAAAAATAATCGCGACCGAACGCGACGGCGTCAGCCGCGAGCTTATCGCCGACGAGATTTTGATCGGCGTCGGGCGAGTGCCCGCGGTCGAGGGGTTGAATCTCGAAGCCGCGATGATCGAATACGACGGGCAAAACGGCGTGAAGGCCGATGACTACCTGCGCACGACGAATCCGATAGTGTACGCGGCCGGCGACGTCGCATCGCCATACAAGTTTACTCACCTGGCCGACGCGCACGCGCGAATCATACTCCGCAACGCGCTATTCTTCGGATTTAAGCGCGCGAGCCGGCTGACTATTCCATGGTGTACCTACACCGATCCTGAAATAGCGCACGTCGGACTATACGAAGCCGAGGCGAAACAGCGCGGAATCGCAGTCGCGACCTATAAGCAGGAACTGGCCGAGGTCGATCGCGCGGTGCTGGACGGAGAAACGGACGGCTTCGTGAAGGTGCACGTCCGCGAGGGAAGCGATCGGATCGTCGGTGCGACTGTGGTCGCGAGCCACGCGGGCGAGATTATCTCGGAACTCACGACCGCGATCGCCGCGGGGATCGGATTGGGCAGTCTCGGTGACGTGATCCATCCGTACCCGACGCAGGCCGACGCGATCCGCCGCGCCGCAGGACTCTACACGCGCACGCGGCTCACGCCGTTCGCCGCGGGACTGATGAAGCGCTGGTTCGCTCTCACGCGCTGAGGCGCGGATTCCAGATCAGTGGCGGAGTTACCGCAGGCGCAGGTTGAATGCCTGACGGCCCTTCTCGCCCGCGCGGACGTCGAACTGAACTTCGTTGCCATCGCGCAGGTCTTCGAAATAGACCTTGGGCGAGAGCGCCGAGCGATGAAAGAAAACTTCGTCGCCGCCGTCGTCCGCGATGATGAAGCCGAAGCCCTTGTCCTTGACTACCTTCTTGATTGTGCCAAACACGCGATCCTCCGCCGACGATATAGCGCCGGCGCCTTGAGCTTACGACGCTGACAATTTAAGTAAAGAGAGTACTCGCACCAGGCGCGCTCATGCTCAAGGCCGTCACACTGAAGGAAATTGAAAGAATCTTCGCGGTGATCGAACCGATGGGAATTTCGCGCGAGGCGGTTGTGATTCCGCTGCGCACCGGACATCCGGGGCGCGTCTCGATTTTGAAAGACGGCAAGCTGGAGATAGTCGTCGAGCGCGACGGCGATTTCGAGGATTGGATCACGCATCTCGAGGCGCGGATTCGCGAACTGATGAAGCCGGAGACGGACTAAGCTCGATCAGCACCGCGCCGTGATCGACCATCTGGCCCTCCTCGACGCGAACATGTTTCACAATCGCCGCGCTCTCGGCGGCGAGCGTCGTTTCCATTTTCATCGCTTCGATCACGACCAGCGCCTGCCCGGCCTCGACCAGGTCGCCATCGCGTACCATCACCTTGAGCACCTTGCCGGGCATCGGCGCGGTGATTTCGGCCGCTGCCAGCCCGCGCGCGCGGCGCCGCGAAGCCGCTTCCGCGGGCTTGAATTCGAAAGACGCCGGCCCGACTGAAACGAGTATCGAATCCTTTCGCCGCGCGCCGAAAACCGGGTAGCGCCGGCCGTCGATCGTAAGAACCCCGCCGCCGTCGGCATTGGGCGTGAACTCCGCGGCGAGTTGCCGGTCTCCGATGCGGACGCGAATCGTGCTGCCGTCGCGCGAGATCACTTCGGCGTCGATCTCGCGCGACTCACCCGCGCGCGTGAGTTTCATCGCCGCGATCCCCACAGCTCGAAGTTTTTGAGATCGTCCCACGGCGACCGCCGCTCAGCGCCGGCCGGCAACGGCAACGCGGCGCCGGCTGACGGGATATCGCCCATCGCGCCGCCGGCGGTAATCGCCGCTGCGACAATTGCCGCATCGATCTCAGACTTACCGATCTCCCACCCTGAAAAGAATGAGTCGATGAAGCGCGTGGAGAGTCTCGCGTCGCGGAATTGCCGGCTCGCTATGATATCGCGCAGGTAGGCGGCGTTGTTCGTCACGCCAAGCAAAGCGAATTCGTCGAGCGCATTGACGAGCCTGCCGCGCGCCTCCTCGCGATTGGCGCCATAGCAGACCAGCTTGCCGAGCAGACCGTCGTACCATGGCGTCACTTCGGCGCCGCGCGCCAGGTGCGAGTCGAAGCGCACGCCCGGCCCGCCGGGAACGCTCAGATGAAGCACGGTTCCGGTCGCCGGGCGGAAGTCATGCTCGGGATCCTCGGCGTAGATTCGGCATTCGATCGCCGCGCCGCGCGGGGGCGCGGGCTCCACCACCTTGCCGCCCGACGCGATCCGCAATTGCTCGCATACCAGGTCGCACCCGAAGCGCATCTCGGTCACGGGATGCTCGACTTGCAGGCGCGCATTGGCTTCGAGGAAGTAGAAGTTGTCGCCCTCGACGAGAAACTCGGCGGTACCCGCGTTGGTGTAGTGCGCCGCGCGCGCGAGGTTCAGCGCCGCGTCGATCATTTTCGCGCGCATCTCGCCGGAAAGTCCGGGCGCCGGCGACTCTTCGATAATCTTCTGATGACGCCGCTGGACGGAGCACTCGCGCTCGCCGAGAGCGACCACGGCACCGTATTGGTCGCCGAGAATCTGTATTTCGATGTGGCGCGCGTGCGCGAGGTATTGTTCGGCGAATATCCGCCCGTCGCCGAATGCCGCCGCTGCTTCACGCGCGGCCGCTCCCAGCGCGCTCTCGAGTTGCGCGGCTTCAGCCACCACGCGCATCCCGCGTCCGCCTCCCCCGGCCGCAGCCTTGACCAGGATCGGGTAGCCCACGAGCGCGGCAAACTCGCGCGTTGCGGAGACTCCCGCGGCTTCGATTCCCGGCACGACCGGGACCCCGGCTGCAACTGCGATTCGTCGTGCCGCGACCTTGTCGCCGAGCGCCGCCATCACCTCCGGCCGCGGTCCGACAAACACTATCTGCGCATCGGCTGCAGCCTGCGCGAACTCGGGACGCTCGGAGAGAAATCCGTAGCCCGGATGAATCGCGTCGGCGCCGGATTGCTTGGCGGCCGCGATTATCGCCGCGATGTTGAGGTAGCTCTTTGCGGGCTGGGCGGGTCCGATGGCGATTGCCTCGTCAGCCGCGCCGACGTGTGCGCTTTTCGCGTCCGCCGCTGAATAGACAGCCACGGTTTTGAGGCCGAACAGACGCGCACTGCGGATGATCCGAAGAGCAATTTCGCCGCGATTGGCGACCAGCAGTTTTGCGAGCCGGCGTTCCATCGATTTGTCGAGAAAAAACTAGCACAAGCCGTATCCACGTAAAGCGGCGCGACCGGGACTCGGTGAGAACCGAAAAACTGAACAACACTAAAAAAAGATATTTTCTGAATTGATCGTCAAAAGGATTGATCGACGACGCGATTTCACTATCTTGTTTGATCCTAGCCGGACTCGGGCGCGCGATTGTAAAGTCGGAACGAAAAAAGTCGTTGTGCGTACCAGATGGCGGGAGAGACCAACTGACTTGAGGAGCGCTAGCGCAGAATGAGCGAGAAAATCACGGTCCGTACGGTGTACGACTTCCCCGTCGCCGCTCATCTGTGCGACGACGGAGCCGTGCGTTACGTAAAACTGATCCGCCGCAGCGGCCAACAGCCCGAAGGCACCTGCCAGCAGTGCAAGACTTCGTTTCTGTATCGAAAGCCCAAACCCTCAAAAAACGCGCGCCATCCCGACGGCGAGGGTATCGTCCACTTTTAGAGAGATCAGATCCTTTTTTAGAAATCAGTCCCGTTATCTTGCCCGGCGCGCGGCGCCCGGCGAATCGCCATGGATCTTCACGAGCGTGATCCGCGGGCCCTTGTAGTAGCGCGTGGCTTCGTCGCCAACGAACGCGAATCCGTCGTTCGGATCGAACCATGCGTGAAGCTTGGGCACCAAAGCCGCGACGATTACGTTCAACCATCCAAAATCCGGCCGCACTTCGACTCGGATCGCCTCAGCGCCGTAGGCAGCCCACACCGCATTTGCCGGATCGATCTTCACGCTGATCGCAAATATCTTCGGGCCGGGCGCGCAGTTGAAGGCATGGATCGGACGAGCCAATCCCTTGTCGCGCGCGCGCAAAAGATCCTGAATCGGAATCACTATGCTCGCGCCCGCCCAGGTGTTGTCCGGGACGCTGAGCAGCTCGGACTGCTCGCTCTTTTGTGCGCCGGAGTTGTCGATACAAGTCGCGGCGCCCGACTTCAGATCCAGGTGAGCGCGCCGCTGGATCGATCCGTCGGAGTTGAAGAACGTGTGATCGAATTCGACCAGCCGGGGTAGCTCGCCGCCGGCTCCCAGCCGCAACTGGGCGGTCTCGACGTCGGACTGATCGTCATAATAGCTGTTCTCGCCGTGCAGCGTCGCGCCCTCGCCGGCATTCTCTACGCGGTAGCGGCTGCGCCCGATCGCAATACCGGTGTCAGGATTCAGAATTGTAAAACTGGTCGGCGGAAAGCTGAGCGCATCGGCTGAAAACGCGGGGCGCGCACGGACCATTGTCAGGATTATCGCGAACGCCGCGACAGCGACACTCCATCCTGGATTCATCCGGTTGCCCAAAACCGTCCCGCCGAATCTCGCGGCACCCGCTTCCCAGCCAGGCCCTTGCCAATGTTCCCCCCGTCTGGAACCTTAGTCGCATCTCAAGATTCTCTGTACGATTGTCTTTGTGACGACGGAGCAAAACAACCCCGCCGGGTCCCGGATTTTCGTCGCGGCCGAATCGTCCGCCGCGCCAGCGCCCGCATTTCCACTGGTGCGCGAGGGCCGCTACCTGTGGATCCTGCTCGGGCTGCTGATGTCGGCGACGGTGTTCGAGGGCTACGACGTCACCATTTTTCATCTCTGCACGCCCGACATCGCGCGCACCTTCCAGCTCGATGATCGGGCCGTGGGCCTGATGGCGTCGATTGTGCGCCTGGGCGGGATGCTCGCGGTTTTGGTCGTGATGCTTTCCGATCGGGTCGGACGCAAGCCGGTGGTTTCGGCGACGGTACTTTTTTACACGCTGTTCACATTGCTCACTGCGCTGTCGCGCGGGCTTTGGTCTTTCACGATCTTTCAAAGCTGCGCGCAAATTTTTCTGTCCGCCGAATTTGGCGTCGCGATCATCATGATCAGCGAAGAGTTCCCAGACAGTTCGCGCGGACGCGGCGTCGCGATGCTGCATGCGGTCGGACTGCTCGGCGTGGTCGCCGGAGGACTGCTGTACGGATATGTCGCGGACTCGCGATGGGGTTGGCGGGGGATGTACTTCATCGGGATAATCCCGCTGCTCCTGGTCGCATTGCTGCGCCGCGGGATGCGCGAGACGCTGCGCTTCGAGGCCTTTCGCAAGGCCCGCGCGAACGGGCCCGCGATGGCTGCCGGAGCCATTGCGGCGCTCCGCCAGGCGGTCGAGCCGCTGCGCGGCCCGTATCGCGCAAGGCTCATCCTGGTCGCGCTTCTTTGGAACTGCGTCGGATTGGTCGGCGCGCCGGCGGTGACGTTCTTCACCCTCTACGCCAAGCGCGACCATCACTGGACGTCCCCCCAAATCGGGCATGCGGTCGTCCTCGCGTACACGATCGGTACTCTCGGAATCATGCTCGCGGGATGGATGCTCGACCGGGTCGGGCGCAAGCTCACCACCGCACTTTCATACCTGGTCGGCGCGGTCGCCATTGCGGCGCTTTTTCAGAGTTCAAGTCACGGCGCGATACTAACCGCGCTGGTCATCACGGTGGTCGCGTTCCAGGCCGCGCGCACCGCTACGGCGACTTACTCGGCCGAATTGTTTCCGACCGCCATCCGCGCGACGTCCTACAGCCTGACCGTGCAACTGTTCGGGCAGCTTGCCGCGCTGACCAGCCCATTCATCATCGGATCGATGTCGAAATCTCTCGGCGGACTTGGCAACGCGGTGGCTGTCGTGTCCGTCGGGCCCGTGATCGGCGCGCTCCTGGTGTGGAGGTACGCGCCGGAGACGCGCGGGGTGCGCTTGGAAGACTTGTCGCCCGCCGCCGCCGGCTGAGCGCGCGCATTCGCGCCGCGACAAGCAAAGGCTATCCGATGCTCGATTCGATCTTCGGCGCTAACCCGGATATCAAGCGCGTTCAGTCGCGATGCGCCCGCATACTGTTCAGCTTAGGGATCAGCGCCAACGTCGCCACGATTCTCGCCGCGCTCGCCGGCGTCGCATCCGGATTCGCATTCGCGCGCGGCCACGTTACGTGGGCGATCGCCGCGCTCGCCGTCAGCGCCACGCTCGACGCGCTCGACGGCACGATCGCGCGCGAATGCGCCGCGCCGAGCGCTATGGGCGGCGTGCTCGATCTCACGGCCGATCGCGTCGTCGAGGCTTGCGTAATCGTCGGCATCGCATGGCGCGATCCGGCGCTCTATTTTCCGGCGCTCGTCCTGGTCGGCACCTGGTACGTGAACATCACGGTATTTCTCGCGGTCGGAGCCGCCCTGGAGCGCCCGGGCGCCAAGTTGATCGAGTACCCGCCCGGAATTTTGGAGCGCACCGAGGCGATTATCTTCTTCATCGTGCTCGGAATGGTCGAAGCGGCACCAATCCTGCGCCTGATTGGCCCGATGCTCTGCTATGCGATGGCGGCGCTGGAGATCGCGACCGGCGCCCAACGACTGCAGTTCGGGCTGCGAATGCTGCGCCGGGATTAACCCGGCCTCCGGTCAGGCCCTCGCAAACCGCGCGACTCTTCCCTACCCCACTTCTAACAGGGCGAAGCCCGCATCTTTTCTTAATGCTTTTTCACTGGGTGCAGGGGTCACCCCTGCCCAGGGAAGTGCGAAACCCACGGCGGGTTTCGCATTCAATCACGGCATCGCGTTCAATCATGGGCGCAAGCCCCGCAGCCTTGACTTAAGCGCGGCTTTCGTTAAAAACGACCACCGGTGAGTGGGCATCAACCATCAGATCCCTGTGTATAACAGGGCGAAGCCCGCATCCTTTTATTAATACTGGGTGCAGGGGCCACTTGGTCTCCTAACACTGGGTGCAGGGGTCACCCCTGCTCGAAGGAGGAGCTGTATGAATTCGGGCCACGCAAGAAAGCTGTTCGCTATCGGGTCATTAGCCTTTGCGGTCGTCTTATTGGGTGTCGCATTCAACGCCGGAGCGGATTCGGCCGACAAGGCACAAATCCAGGCGCTGGAAGAGCAACTGGCCGCGGCGATCGCCGCCAAAGATGTCGACAAGATCATGCAGTTCTACGCTCCGGGTGAAGACCTGTTCGTGTTCGACATCATTCCTCCGCGCCAGTACGTCGGCGCGGCCGCCTACCGCAAGGACTACGAGGGCTTCCTTTCGACCGTCGCGGCCGGCGGGATCACCAATCAGATCAGCGACCTCGACATCACCGCCGGCGGCAAGCTCGCCTTCGCGCATTACACCAGTCATATGGTCGCGACTGACAAGAACGGCGCGAAGGCCGATATGGTCATTCGGACCACTGACTGCCTGAAGAAGATCAAGGGGAAATGGCTGATCGTCCACGAGCACAACTCGGTGCCGGTGGATGTGGCCAGCGGGAAGGGCGATCTGATGTCGAAGCAGTAGCCGGGCAGGGGGTGACCCCTGCCTACTCGACCGTCACCGACTTCGCCAGATTGCGCGGCTGATCGACGTCAGTGCCGCGCTCCACTGCGATGTGATAGGCGAGCAACTGCAGCGGCACCGTCATCAGCACGGGCGTCAGCATCCGGTTGGTCTCCGGCACCTCGATAATTTCCGCGGCGACGCTTTTCAGCTCGGCGGTCGCGCGATTGGTCAGCGCGATAATCCGGGCGCTCCGCGATTCGACTTCCTTGAGATTCGACATCGACTTCTCGAACAGGTCGTCGTTGGGAATTATCACCACCACCGGCATCTTCTCGTCGATAAGCGCGATCGGCCCGTGCTTCATCTCGCCCGCGGAGTAACCTTCGGCGTGGATGTAGGAAATTTCCTTCAGCTTGAGCGCGCCCTCGAGCGCGATGGGGTAGTTGATGCCGCGGCCGATGAACAGGAAGTCCCGCGCCGGCGCGTATATCCGCGCGATCCGCTGAATATTCGGCTCGCTCTCGAGCACAGCCCTGATCTGTCCGGGGATCGCGAGCGCCGGCCGCAGCAACACCCCGGCGTCCGCGTCGGACAAGCGTCCCATCCGCGCCGCCAGATGTATCGCGAACAGGTAGTAAGCCTCGAGCTGCGTGATAAAGCATTTGGTCGTCGTCACGCTCGTCTCGGGACCGCATCGCGTGTACAACTGCGCGTCGGCCTTGCGCGCGATCGACGAATCCACGGTGTTGGTGATCGCCAGCAGATGCGCACCGCGCGCGCGTCCTTCTTCCATCGCGGCGATCGTGTCGGCGGTCTCGCCCGACTGCGACACGGCGATTATCATCGTGCGGTCGTCGATCGGCGGCCGGCGATAGCGGAACTCGGATGAGTAATCGACCTCGACCGGGATCGCGGCTAGTTCCTCGATCATGAACTTGGCCACCTGCGCGGTTATCCACGACGCGCCCGCACCCAGCATTACGATTCGCCCGATCGACGCAGGGCCGCCCGCCGGAAGCAGTTCGCCTTCGAAGCGGACGGTTGATGAGCCGCCGTCCGCCCGCCCCGCCATCGTGTCGATCCACGCCTGCGGCTGGTCGTCGATTTCCTTGCGCAGGTAATGGCGAAAGCCGCGCCTGGTGGCGGCGACCGCGTCCCATTCCACTTGGCGGGGCCGGCGAGTAACCGCGGTGCCATCGAACTTCATCAGCCGCGTGGAGGTGGCGGTGACCTCGGCGAGCTCGCCGTCTTCGAGGACCAAAGCGCAACGGGTGTGTGCAAGAATCGCGGGAATATCGGAAGCGACAAAGTTCTCGCCATCGCCCAGCCCCAAGACCAACGGCGTCGCGGTCTTGGCGGCGACCAGCTTGTCGGGTTCGGTTTCCGAGAGCACGACGATCGAGAACGAACCGCGCAGCCGCAAGACGGCTTCGCGCACGGCCTCGGTCAGGCCGCGGCCGCCTTTGAGCTTTTCCTCGATCAGGTGCGAGATCAGCTCGGTGTCGGTTTCGGAGCGGAGCTTGTGGCCGTGGGCGAGCAGTTCGGCGCGGAGTTCGATGAAGTTCTCGACGATGCCGTTGTGGATGACGGCGACTGGCCCGGCTTTGTGCGGATGCGCATTTTCCTCCGACGGGCGGCCGTGAGTCGCCCATCGCGTGTGTCCGATTCCGATATGGCCTTGCAGGGGAGAGTCGGCCAGCAGATGGCGCAGGTTTTCGAGTTTGCCCTTGGCGCGGCGAATTTCGAGCTTGCCGCTATAGAGGATGGTTGCGATGCCGGCCGAATCGTACCCGCGATACTCCAGGCGGCCGAGCCCTTCGAGCAGGATAGGGTAGGCTTCGCTCAGTCCGACATATCCGATTATTCCGCACATGATCGTTCGCTCCTTTCCCCGGATTCGCAGGGAAGTTTGCAGAGTTATCCGAACCGGCCGGCCCAGGGCGAAACGATAGCGATACGATTTGTGCAGGAGAGTTTAGAAAATCACGTCAGAGCCGGATGCTCTGCCACTCGAGGCGTAATTTGTCGCGCGATCACTCGCGCGGTTTTTTCACTGCTCGCCTCTATCGACCGTGGGGCCGGGAAGCCATCCGCCGAATCTTTCGATACTGCTTCCACCTCGTCAACTCATGGCCCGATGCGGCCATGAGTCCTGGCGCTACTCTCGCTCTTTGTTTTCTATCGCTTCGACCGTCACCTCGTTCAGGTGATTATTCCTTTTCAGGAAACCTGGTTCAAGCGACGCGTCTAGTCTTGATGATCCTTGCCGCGCTTCAAGCTGCCGTCGGGGCTGTCGCCGTGCCGCTTGCGCCATGCTGCCATCCAGCCGGCCTTTTCACGTTGCGGATGATGCGACATCACCAGCGAGCCGTCGGGCACCTCGCGAACAATGGTCGTCCCTGACGCGACGTAGACATCGCTGCCGACCTTGACCGGCGCGACCAGCTGCGTGTCGCATCCGACCATGCAGCGGTCGCCGATCACCGTCTGATGCTTGTCGTAGCCGTCGTAATTCACTGTTATAACGCCGCATCCGACGTTGGTATCGGCGCCGATGGTGGCGTCGCCGAGGTAGCTGAGATGGCTGGCCTTGGTGCCGCGTCCGAGCCGCGCCTTTTTGGTCTCGACAAAATTGCCAATCCGATTGTGGCCGGCGAGTTCGGTACCGGCGCGCAAGTTGGCGAACGGGCCGATATCGGATTCTTCGCCGATCACGCAATCTTCGGCGCGCACGCCCAGCTTTAGATGGCATCGCGGGCCGATCGTCACGTTGCTGAGCCATGCGGTGCCGTCAATTCGCACGCCCTCGCCGAGCTTGCACTTCCCGATAATCTGGACGTTGGGACCGATTACACAATCGGGCGCGATTTCGGCTTGTTCAGAAATGTAGGCCGTAGGGGGATCGACAAGGGTCACGCCGGATTGCATCAGCTTTCGGTTAACGGCCGCATGAATTTCCGCTTCCATATTTGCCAGCTCCTCGCGCGAGTTGATTCCGGCGAATTCCGCCGGGTCGGTAGCAACCCACGCTTCGACTTTTTCGCTTTCGATCCGAGCGCGCGCGATCGCAACGATATCGGTCAGGTAATACTCATCCTGCGCGTTGCCTGGTTTCAGTTCCGCCAGCGCCGACCGAAGCAGCGCCGCATCGACCAGGTAAAAGCCGGTATTGATTTCCTTGATGGCGCGCTCGGCGGGCGACGCGTCGCGGTACTCGACGATCTTCAGGACCTTGCCGCTGGCGTCGCGAATCACCCGGCCGTAGGCAGCGGGATCGTTGAGATTGATACTGATGAAAGAGAGCTTGGCGCCGCGCTCTCGATGCGCGTCCAGAAAGGCGCGCAGGGTCGCCGGCGTGATTGCGGGCATGTCGCCGTAAGCGATGAACACGTCGCCGGTGAAGCCCGCGGGAATCTGGCCGAGGCCGCATCGCGCCGCGTCGCCGGTTCCGCGCTGGGGCTCCTGGAGCGCGAAGCGCGCTCCGGGGAAGCTTACCGCGGCCTCGACTTCGCGAGCCTGGTGGCCCACGACGATCACGATTGGCTCGGGCTCGAGTGCGGCGACGGCCCGAATCGCGCGCGCGATCATCGGTTCTCCGCCAAGCTCGTGCAGGACCTTGGCCCGCTTCGAGCGCATCCTGGTCCCTCTGCCCGCAGCGAGAATGATTGCGGCAACGCTCATGATCGATGGCGGCTATTCGTAGTCATCGAAGTTCGAGACTTTCCAAGTATCGGCGGTCTTGCGCGCCGTGATCAGCAAGTTGCGATTGAAGGTGCCGCCGTCGGGCAGGTCGATGGTCGCGCGAAACAGGAACTCGATATGGTCGGTGCCGTCGCGCTCGGCGGTGAGTTTGTAATGCACGGCGGGCTTGCGGGTATTGGCGTCGATTTTCTGGCCGCCGATCAGCTGCATCTCATGATGAAGCTTGTCGAGCGCGAGGCTGGTGCAGAAAGGCTCGGCCGCCTTCAGATCGATCGCGACGTAATATTGGTCGATGAAGCGATCGACGACGCCGCGCGCGCTGTTGGCCGGATGGCACCCGGTGGCAACCAACGAGGCGAACGCCGCGATGAAAAGAAGCTCGGCGCAGCGGTCAAGAAGGAGGAATCTGCAGGCTGTCATGATTTTTTCCTGAAGAGGGCCTCCAGCTTGTCCTGCGCGCCGGTTTTCGTTTTCGCCGGCGGCCTGGTGGCGGCGTCGCCGGGTACGAAGTATTCGCAGAAATTAAATCGCTCCTTGTCCACCACCCGCTCCGCCATGGTCTCACGGCAGCTGTTGTTGTAGGCCGGATCGTAAAAGCCGCAGTTGCGGCATGAGTGCAGCGCGCGGCCGCATCCGGGACATTCGTCGCGAAAACCGACGCGATCCATGCCGGCGATGACTTCGAGTTTCATCGCGCAATTCCAACAGTTCATAGCGCCGCGGCGAGTTCATCGCGTGGCGTCGTGCGCCGCGAGATTTCCATAATTCGAAAGCGTTGGTTCCCTAAGGGACGCGCTGAAAGAGGCATGCTTTTTCGGCGGAATCGCCACTGATAGCATAGCCGCTCAGGTGGGTGCGCGCGAGACAATGGAGGCAGAGATAGAGGCTTTTGCGGCGGCGCTGAAGAAGGCGTCGCGTGCCGCCGACAATACGGTGACGAGCTATCGCCGCGATCTGCTCGCGTTTCGAAGTTTCATGCTCGAGCGAGCGGCGATGGTCGGCAGACCGGTCGCTGAAATCGAAGTCACGGGTATCACGGCGGATCATATCCGCAGCTACCTGGCCGAATTGATGAAAACCGCAAAACGCGCCACGGTCCAGCGCAGATTGAGCGCGATCAAGGCGTTTTTCCGCTACCGCGAGACGACGATTGGAGAGCCAAGCCCCGCGCGTTCGATTCGCTCGCCAAAGAACGAAAGGCGCCTGCCGTCGATATTGGAGCAGGACGAAGTCCGCCGGCTGATCGAAGTATCTGCAGATGACTCGAAACCTGCGGCGATACGCGATCGCGCGATATTCGAGACGCTGTATTCGTCGGGGCTGCGCGTCGGCGAGCTGGTCGGGCTGGACTGGCGCGATATCGACGAAGAGCTCGGGATGGTCATGGTGCGAGCGGGCAAGGGCAACAAGGATCGGCTGGTGCCGCTGGGTGAGCCGGCGCTGGATGCATTGAGGGCGTGGCGGCGTGCGATGCCGGTTGCGTGGGAGCCCGGCGGTCCTGTGATTATCAATCTTCGCGGCGGCAGGCTGACCACGCGCAGCGTCGAGATGATCCTGCAGCGGAGAATAGCGGCTGTGGGTCTGAGCGCGGGGATCACGCCGCATGGGCTGCGTCACTGTTTCGCAACGCATATGCTGGGCAATGGGGCGGACCTGAGGTCGATACAGGAAATGCTCGGCCATGCGAGCCTGGCGACAACGCAGCGGTATACTCATGTGAGCGTGAATCATTTGAAAGAGGTTTATCGACGTGCCTTTCCACGGGTTTGACAAGGGCCTCGAGCCGGGCGTCGAAATCCGCCACACGACGATTCTGAGCGTGCGCCACGACGGGCACGTCGTCATCGCGGGTGACGGACAGGTGAGCGTTGGACAAACGATCATGAAGAGCAAGGCGAAAAAAGTGCGCCGGCTGCATCAGGATCGCGTGCTGGCGGGATTTGCGGGCTCGACCGCAGACGCGCTGACGCTGTTCGACAAGTTCGAATCGAAGCTGCAGGAATACAACGGCGTGCTCCGCCGCGCTGCGGTCGAGCTGGCCAAGGACTGGCGCACGGATCGAATCCTGCGCCGGCTCGAGGCGATGCTGGTGGTGGCGGATAAAGAGAGCTCGCTGCTTATTTCAGGCGTGGGCGACGTCCTCGAGCCCGACGATGGAATCCTGGCGATCGGGTCGGGCGGCAACTACGCGTTGTCGGCAGCGCGGGCGCTGATTCGCCACGGTTCCGGGATGACGGCGCGCCAGATCGCGGAAGGCGCGATGAAAATCGCGTCGGAAGTATGCGTTTACACCAACGACCAATTTGTCTTCGAAGAATTGTAGCCGCAATACCCCAGGAAGTTCGCAACCGATGGCAGTTCCACAGGTGATGACGCCGCGCGAGATCGTCTCGGAGCTCGACCGCTATATCGTCGGGCAGCATGAGGCGAAGCGCGCAGTCGCGATCGCGCTGCGCAATCGGTGGCGGCGGCAGAACGTTGCGCCGGAGTTGCGCGACGAAATTGCGCCGAAGAATATCCTGATGATCGGACCGACCGGCGTCGGCAAGACGGAAATCGCGCGGCGGCTGGCGCGGCTGGCGCAGGCGCCGTTCGTCAAGGTGGAAGCCTCGCGCTACACCGAGGTCGGCTACGTGGGGCGCGACGTCGAGTCGATGATTCGCGACCTGGCCGAAATTGCCGTCAAGATGGTGCGCGACGAAGCGCGCGATCGGGTTGCGATCAAGGCGCGCGAGAATGCCGAGGAGCGATTGCTCGATCTGCTGTTCCCGACGCCCACCAAGGTTCGCCGCCCCGCGGGGATCACGCCCGAGGGGCATATCGAAGCGATCGACAACGACTCGCACAAGGACACGCGCGAGAAATTGCGCAAGCTGCTGAACGGCGGCCATCTGGACGATCGTGAAGTCGAGCTCGAAGTCAGCGCGAACGCCGTGCCGAATATCGAGGTCTTCACGCCGCAAGGGATGGAAGAGATGGGCCTCAACATGAAGGAGCTGATGAATCAGCTCATGCCCAAGAAGACACGCACGCGCAAAGTGAAGATCCCGGAGGCGCTGGAGCTGCTGACCACGGAGGAGGCGGCGCGGCTGGTGGATATGGAGGCGGTGGCGCACGAGGCGATCAGCCGCGCAGAGCAGTCGGGCATCGTGTTTATCGACGAGATCGACAAGATCGCGGGGCGCGAGTCGCACGGACCCGACGTCTCGCGCGAGGGCGTGCAGCGCGACCTGCTGCCAATCGTCGAAGGATCGACGGTCAACACGAAATATGGAGCGGTCAAAACCGACCACATCCTGTTTGTCGCGTCGGGGGCGTTTCACACGTCGAAACCGTCGGACCTGATTCCCGAGTTCCAGGGGCGCTTTCCGATTCGCGTCGAGCTGAAGGCGCTCACGCGTGAAGATTTCATCCGTATTCTCACCGAACCCGAGAACGCGCTGACCCGGCAATACGTCGCGCTGATGGAGACCGAGGGCGTGCATATGCGCTTCACCGGGGACGGGGTGGCGGCGCTGGCGGAGATCGCGGCCAAGGTCAACGCGCGTTCGGAAAATATCGGCGCGCGGCGGCTGCATACGGTGATCGAGCGGCTGTTGGAAGAATTGTCGTTCAGCGCGCCGGAACTGCAGGAGCGCGAACTGACAATCGACGCCGCGTACGTTCACGGCCGCCTCGATGAAATCGTCAAGGACGAGGATCTCTCGCGGTATATTCTGTAGCTCCCGTTCGCCCGCTACACTGGCTCCAACGGCCGCGCCGGCGATGGATTGCGCGGCGCGCTCAATACTGTTTTGATTTTCTTTTTTGGAGAGGTTGCTAAGGCGTGAAAGAGGCCATCCACAATCGAGCCGGCGTGCTCATCGAAGCGCTGCCCTACATTCGGCGTTTTCGCGGCAAGACGGTGGTGATCAAATGCGGCGGCCACGCGATGCAGACCGAAGAACTGCGCGAGAGCTTTGCGCAGGAAGTCGTGCTGCTCGACCTGGTCGGGATCAACCCGATCATCGTGCACGGCGGCGGGCCGCAGATTACCGAGTTGATCGGCAAGCTCGGACTGAAGTCGCGCTTTGTGCGCGGGATGCGGGTCACCGATCCGGCGACGATGGAAGCGGCCGAGATGGTCCTGCAGAGAATCAACAAGGATCTGGTGGCGACGATTTCGCGCCAGGGCGGCCGCGCGGTTGGGCTGTCGGGCAAGGACGGCGACCTGATCAGGTCGCGCAAGATGCGGATGGTGGTGACCGATGACAATGGCAAACGCTCGCGGGTCGATATCGGGCTGGTCGGCGAAGTCGATCGGGTGAATCCGGAATTGCTCCGCACGCTCGAGGCCAACAACTTCATTCCGGTGATCGCGCCGACCGGATTCGGCCGCGACGGCCAGACTTACAACATCAATGCCGACGTCGCCGCGGGCGAGATCGCGGCCGCGCTCAAAGCGGAAAAATTGATCCTGCTGAGCGACGTCGAGGGCGTGAAGGACAAGGAC
>Ga0074044_10002313_pt1 | contig 16695 bp, 11 predicted proteins | sample BogForMeECP23OM1_FD_94443 | JGI IMG/M metagenome (GOLD analysis project Ga0074044, IMG submission 94443) | Bog forest soil microbial communities from Calvert Island, British Columbia, Canada - Bog Forest MetaG ECP23OM1 | ecosystem: Environmental > Terrestrial > Soil > Wetlands ...
ACCGCCACGACCTGGTCCGGTTCGAAGCCGAACTTTTTTTGAAGTTCTTTCAGCGGGGCTGAAGCTCCGAAGGTGTGCATGCCGATGACCCGGCCTTTTGCGCCTACATAGCGCTCCCAGCCGAATGTCGAGGCCTGTTCCACCGCCACCCGAGCTTCGACTTCGGGCGGCAGGACACTGTCCTGGTACTCCCGGCTCTGGTGCTCGAAAATATCCCAAGAGGGCATTGAAACCACCCGTGACCGGATGCCTTCGGTCAGCAGTTTCTCGTGCGCCTGGACAGCGAGAATCAGCTCGCTCCCGGACGCGATCAGAATGACCTCGGGTTTCCCGTCCGGCGCGTCGGCCAGAACATAAGCGCCATGAGACACCCCGGAGGCCGGAGCATATTTGCATCGATCCAGGGTGGGCAGGGGCTGGCGAGACAGGGCTAGAACAGCCGGTTTGTGTCTAAGCTCCATGACATACCGGTACGCTTCCACGACCTCATTGGCGTCCCCGGGTCGCAGCGTCACCAGCCCTGGGATGGCACGAAGGGAGGCCAAATGCTCGACGGGTTGGTGGGTCGGGCCGTCTTCGCCGTCGCCCATGGCGTCGTGAGAGAAGATGAAAAGGGTGGGCAGTTCCATCAGGGCCGAGAGCCGGATGGCCGGCCGGGCGTAGTCAATGAAGACAAAGAAGCTGGCGCCAAAGCTGCGCAGCTTCGACAGCGACATACCATTGACGATCGCGCCCATGGTGTGCTCACGGATTCCGAAGTGCAGATTCCGGCCGCCAGGATTACTGGCCTGGAAATGGCCCGCGCCTTCAAAGGTCAATGTGGTCTTGTTCGAAGGTCCGAGGTCTGCCGAGCCGCCGATGAGCCAGGGGATATTCTGCGCCAGGACATTCAAGACTCTGCCGGAGGCTTCCCGGCCCGCCAATCCTTTCGGATCGGCTGGAAACACGGGAAGATTGCGGTCCCAACCGCTGGGCAACTCACGCCGTTGCATCAATTCGATCTCGGCAGCCAGCTCCGGGAACTTGCTTCGATAGGCCGAGAAGAGGTCCATCCACTCACGACGGGCCACACTGCCGCGGGCGCCAATTCCCGCGGCGAAATGGGCATAAACTCCGCCCGGCACGAAAAACTTGGCCTCTTCGGGCCAGCCATAGCTGCGCTTGGTCAGACGGACTTCCTCCTCGCCCAGGGGCTCGCCATGGGCCTCTGGTGTGTCCTGCTTGTGAGGAGAGCCGTAACCGATATGACTGTCCAGCACGATGAAAGTGGGCCGGCCTTTGGTCTGGCGGAAAATCTGGAGCGCCCGTTCGATGCGATTCACATCGTTAGCATCGCCGACGCGCAAGACGTTCCAACCGTAGGCCAGAAAACGAGCCGCAACATCCTCCGTGAAGGTGATGTTGGTGTTGCCTTCGATGGTGATGTGGTTGTTGTCGAAGATCCAGCAAAGATTGTCCAGGCCCAAGTGGCCTGCGAGCGAGGCCGCCTCTGAGGAGATGCCCTCCATCATGCAGCCGTCGCCGCAGACGGCATAGACGTTGTAATTAAACAGCTCGAACCCGGGACGGTTGTAGCGGTTGGCGAGCCACTTCTGGGCGATGGCCATCCCGACCGAGGTGGCAACGCCCTGGCCGAGCGGACCGGTGGTGGTTTCCACTCCGGAAACCCACCGATACTCGGGATGGCCGGGCGCTTTGCTGCCGAGTTGGCGGAACCGGCGAATGTCATCCAGCGTCACCGCCGGTTCGCCCAGTCGCTCGTAATCGGCATCCACTGCATGCACCCCGGTAAGGTGGAGAATGGACCAGAGCAGCATCGAGGCGTGTCCGTTGGAGAGAACAAACCGGTCGCGGTTGGGCCAGATGGGGTCCTGCGGGTCGTACTGCAGCACCCGGTTCCAAATCGTGTAGATCAAGGGAGCCAGCGCCATGGGCGTGCCCGGATGGCCGGATTTGGCCTGCTGCACGGCATCAATGGAGAGCGTGCGGATCGTGTTGATCGCCAGTTGAACTATGTTCTCGTCTTTCATTGGATTCGCCTTGGATTATTTCGCTTTCTCCAGAGCGGCCACTTTGCCGAGCCGCCGCAAGTGTCTTTCAGACTGGCTGAACTCCGCCGCGAGGAACGTTTGAACCAGGTCCCACGCAACGGCTGGCCCGACGGTTCGGCCGCCCATGCACAGGATGTTCATGTGATCGTCTTCAACCCCTTGCCGGGCCGAAAAATGGTCGTGGATGAGGGAGGCGCGGACGCCTGGAATCTTGTTGGCGCACACGGAAGCCCCCACGCCGCTGCCGCAAATGGCGATACCGCGCGCCACCTGGCCTGCGGCCACAGCCTTGGCTAACGGAGTGACATAGTCGGGGTAATCGTCGTCGGATTTGAGTTTGTGGGCTCCGAAATCAACCACTTCGTGGCCCGCACCGCGAAGCTGGGCAACCAACTCTTCTTTCAAACCAAAGCCGCCGTGGTCGGTGGCAATTCCTATGCGCATAAAATGCCTTTCAGATTGTTGGGTAACCGTTCAGCACCGGGTTGTGCCAGCCGCCCGGAGGCTTGACGGAATTCGTTTCATTCGGCCCCCAGGTTTTGGGTTCATATTCATGAACCGGCGTGCCGCTCTTGAGCAACGGATCTACAATCCGCCACGCCTCCTCGACGTAATCTTCGCGCGCGAACAGCGTGGCGTCACCCCTCATCGCGTCGGTCAGAACACGTTCGTAGGCCCCCATCTCCTTTGGGCTGGTCGAAGGATTCACCTTCAATTCGGTCACTCCGCTGACAGATTCGTCTTCGGGCGTGACGATGTTCAAGCCGAACGCCGCCACGACATTCGGACTGATGCGAAACCGGAAATAATTCGATTTCAAATTGTAGGTGTTATACATCGTGGGCGGATGCCGCAGCCTGATCTCCAATTCCGTGCAAGTGACCGGCAGATTTTTTCCGGCGCGAATGTAAAACGGCACGCCGCGCCACCGCCACGAATCAATCGCCAGTTTGAGCGCGACAAAAGTCTCAACCTTGGAGTCGGGTGCCACGCCTGGTTCCTGGCGATAGCCTTTGAACTGGCCGCGGACGACATGTTTCGCTTCGAGCGGCGGGATGGCCTTCAATACTTTCACCTTTTCGTCGCGGATGGATTCGCTGTCGGTGCGGATGGGCGGTTCCATCGCCAGATTGGCCAGCACTTGAAATAAATGATTTTGAATAACGTCGCGGATGGTGCCGACCTGTTCATAAAATGCGCCGCGGCCCTGGACGCCGAAATCCTCCGCCATCGTAATCTGCACGCTTTCGATGTGATAACGGTTCCAAAACGGTTCGAGCATCGCGTTGGCGAAGCGGCAGAACAGCATGTTATGCACCGGGGCTTTCCCCAGGTAATGGTCAATGCGGAAAATTGCGCTCTCCTCAAATACTTTGAGGAGGATGTCATTGAGCACCCGTGCTGAGGTCAGGTCGCGGCCAAAAGGTTTTTCCACAATTACCCGCGCGCTTCCGTTACCACGGGTGCAGCCTGATTTTGAGAGCTGTTCAACGACAGTACCAAAGGCGCTCGGAGGGATCGCCAGATAGTGAGCGGGTTGTTGCGCATCGCCAATCTCGTGGCAAAGAGCCTTAAACGTTGCGGCATCGTTGTAGTCACCATCCACATAACGCAACAGTTGACTCAATTTTTCAAATGCTATCGGATCCAATCCGCCATGTTTCTCCACGCTATCCCGGGCGCGGGCTTTCAGTTGGTCGAGGTTCCAGCCGGCCTTGGCCACGCCGATGACGGGTACGTTCAGGGTGCCGCGTCTGACCATCGCCTGCAGAGCTGGGAAGATTTTCTTGTAAGCCAAGTCGCCGGTGGCCCCGAAAAACACCAACGTATCGGAGTGGGAATTGTTCATTGTAGCTTGCCGCCTTTTTTCTCCAAGTGACCGCCGAAACCAAAACGCATCGCCGAGAGCAGTTTGTCCTGGTAATCCGCCTCGCCGCGCGACGCGAACCGTTCGTAGAGCGCCGTCGTGAGCACCGGCACCGGCACGCCTTCGTCAATCGCCGCCTTGATCGTCCAGCGGCCTTCGCCAGAATCGGAAACGCGACCGGCGAACTGCGACAGTTGCGGGTCGGCGGCCAGCGCGGCGGCGGTCAGGTCCAGCAGCCACGAGGCAATGACGCTGCCCCGCCGCCAGACTTCGGCCACGTCGGCCAGATTGAAGTCGAATTGATAGTTTTCCGGGCGGCGCAACGGCGTCGTTTCGGCGTCGGCCGCGCTTTGCCGTTTCCCCACGTTCGCGGATTTCAAAACGCCCAACCCTTCGGCGTAGGCGGCCATGATTCCGTATTCGATGCCGTTGTGGATCATCTTGACGAAATGGCCGGCGCCGTTCGGGCCGCAATGCAGATAGCCTTGTTCCGCGGTGCCACCGAGCTTTTCACGGCCCGGCGTTCGCGGAATGTTACCGATGCCCGGCGCCAGCGTGGCGAAAATCGGGTTGAGCCGCTGTACCGCGTCTTTCTCTCCGCCAATCATCATGCAGTAGCCGCGCTCCAAACCCCAAACACCACCGCTGGTGCCCACGTCAACGTAATGAATTTTTTTCGACGCCAGTTCCCTCGCTCGTCGGATGCCGTCCACGTAGTATGAATTGCCACCGTCAATGAGGATGTCCCCCGGTTCGAGCAGCGGCACAAATTCAGCGATGGTCTGGTCCACGACCGCTGCCGGAACCATCAGCCAGACCGCGCGCGGCCTTGTCAATTTCTTAACAAAATTGGCGACCGAATCAGCGCCCACCGCCTTCTCTTTAGCCAAATCCTTCACCGCTTGCGGCGCGCGGTCGTAAACGACGCATTGATGTCCGCCCCGGATCAGCCGTCGGACCATGTTGGCGCCCATCCGCCCAAGTCCAATCACACCGATTTGCATATTGCTTGCTCCCTTCTTTATTCAGATCAGGTTCGTGTTTGTTTAGTCGCGGCAAGCAAATGTTTCATGCCGGCCGCCACACCTTCGCTGGCACTGAAAATCGACGTGCCCGCCACCAGCACATTGGCGCCGGCCTTGACGCCGAGCGAGGCCGTCGTTGCATCAATCCCGCCATCCAATTCGAGTTCGCATCCAGGCCTTACTTGCTGAATAATGCGCCGCACGCGTTGGATCTTCGCCAAGGTCGAGTGGATAAAGTGTTGATGCCCGAACCCCGGGTTGACCGTCATGACCAGCACAAGGTCCAGGTCAGGCAGCACCTCCTGTAACACCCCGGCTGGCGTCGCGGGGTTGATGGCCAACCCGACCCGTTTTCCCAAATCTTTAACCCGGTGAATCGTCCGGTGCAGGTTGTTGTCGCCCTCCCAATGAACGATGAAGGAATCGGAGCCGGCCTCGACGAATTCATCGAAGAAGAAGTCCGGGTCGGAAATCATCAGGTGGGTTTCCAGGGGCAAGCGCGTCACTTGGCGAAGCGATTTGACGACCGGCGCGCCCATCGAAATGTTGGGCACGAAATGGCCGTCCATCACATCCACGTGGATGCGGTCGGCTCCACAGCGTTCAGCTTCGGCCACTTGCTCGCCCAAGCGGGCGAAATTGGCGGCGAGGATTGAAGGGGCAATTTTGACGGCGTTTTGAGGCATGGGAGCTTGGTCCAGTTGGTTTACGCGGCAGCTTCCACACCCTTCCGCTCGGCTGTGGTTCGCTTCCTTGGTTTCTCCTTCACCGTGGAGGCCTCAAAGATGCTCCAAACGGCTGCATCCAGAACGGCGTTGAACTCGGCATTGGATTGCTGCGCTGTGAGTCCCTCGACCAAAGCCCGCGAAAAACTCGCGACGACGCCGTGATTCCGCCGCAGCCGCGCGTTGGCTTCGTCCCGCGAGTAACCGCCCGAAAGTGCAAGCACCCTCCCCACCTTGGGATGTCTTACGCAATCGGCATACAAATCGCCCTGCTCTGGCAGCGTAAGCTTAAGGAAGACCAGTTGTCCGGGAGGCAGCCTGTCGAGCTTTTCGAGTATGAAGATTTTAAGGAAGGCCTCGGCTTTGGCTTTCTCGGGGCAACGGATATCCACTTCCGGTTCGACTATGGGCACAAGGCCCGCTGCAAGGATTTGCGCGGCCACATCGAACTGTTGATCTACGATGTCTCTGATTCCAGCCAGGTTGACCTTGTTGATCACCGAACGCATCTTGGTGCCGAAAATGCCCTTTGCTTTGGCTTTTTTGAGGAGCGTAGCGAGCTGAGGCATAGGTTTCATCAAGCGCACGCCGTTTTTCTCCTCCGCAAGGCCGTTGTCTACTTTCAGGAACGGGACGATTCGTTTCACATTCCAGAGATAGCCCGCCGTGGGCTGCCCCTGGATGTCCCTATCCATAGTGTTCTCAAAAAGAATGGCGCCAAGGATCCTGTCGCCGTTGAAGCTGGGGCTGGTGATGATGCGGGTGCGCATCCGGTGCACAATCGCAAACATCTCATCTTCGTCGGACCACGATCCCTCTTCGACTCCATAGGCAGCCAACGCTTTGGGCGTGCTGCCACCGCTCTGGTCCAGCGCGGCCACAAAGCCGGGCCGACTCTTCATTTTCTGCAGTTGTTGTTCATTGAAGCCAAGTGCATTCATAACGTTTTCTTTAATGTTCGGTAACACCGGATGAGGTTGTTGGTCGAGCTGTCGTGGAAAAGCTTTGGTTCCGCGACACTTTCCAATTCGGGAATAATGCGTTGCGCCAGAACCTTGCCGAGTTCGACGCCCCACTGGTCGCAAGAATCGATTTCCCAAATGGCACCCTGGGTAAACACGATGTGTTCATACAGGGCAATCAGCTTGCCCAGAGTCTCGGGGCTGAGCCTTTCGGCAAGGATGATGTTCGATGGACGGTTGCCTTCGAAAACACGGTGGGGGAGCAGCCAGTCCGGCGTGCCCTCGGCCTTGACTTGGTCGGCAGTCTTGCCAAAGGCAAGCGCCTCGGCCTGGGCAAACACATTGGCCAGAAGCATATCATGATGCGGGCCCAGCGGGGTCAGCGCGTGGGCAAAGGCGATGAAGTCGCACGGAATGAGCCTGGTTCCCTGGTGAATCAGTTGATAAAAGGAATGCTGCCCGTTGGTGCCAGGCTCCCCCCAATAAACGGGGCTGGTGTAGTAGTCCACCGTCCGCCCGTCCAGCGTCACGTGTTTGCCGTTGCTCTCCATGGTTAACTGCTGGAGATACGCGGGGAACCTCTTCAGGTATTGCTCGTAGGGCAGGACCGCCACTGTCTGGGCGCCAAAGAAATTGTTGTACCAAATGGACAACAATCCCATGAGCACCGGCAGATTCCGCTCGAATGGAGCTGTGCGGAAGTGTTCGTCCATTTCATGGAAGCCGGCCAGCATATCGCGGAAGTTGGTCGGGCCGATGGCGATCATGGTCGAAAGGCCGATGGCCGAGTCCATCGAGTAGCGGCCTCCCACCCAATCCCAGAAGCCGAACATGTTGTCGGTGTTGATGCCGAAGTCAGCGACCTTCTCCGCATTGGTGGAGACAGCCACAAAATGGCTGGCGATGGCCTTGGCGTCTCCGCCCAATCCTTGCAGCAGCCAGTCGCGCGCGCTTTGGGCATTGGTCATGGTCTCCAGCGTCGTAAAGGTTTTCGAGGAGACGATGAAGAGCGTTTCCACTGGATCGAGGTCACGGGTGGCTTCGACGAAATCAATGCCATCCACATTGGAAACGAACCGGAAGACCATGTTGCGCTTGGTGTAGTGCCGAAGCGCTTCGTAGGCCATGACTGGACCGAGGTCTGAGCCACCTATGCCGATGTTGACGACATTGCGAATCCGTTTCCCCGTGTAGCCCTTCCAGGAGCCGCTGCGGACCCGTTCCGCAAAGTCCGCCATGCGCCCCAGCACTTCGTGGACCTCCGGCACGACGTTCTTGCCATCCACCAACATGCTGGCCTCTTTGGGCGCCCGCAGAGCTACGTGCAGCACCGCTCGGTTTTCTGTGACGTTGATTTTGTCACCTCGGAACATGGCGTTGATCCGATCCCTTAGTCCGGATTCGGTCGCCAGTTGGAAGAGCAACTTTAAAGTCTCGTCGGTGATGCGGTTTTTCGAATAATCCAAATATAGGCCCACGGCCTCCAAGGTCATCCGTTCGCCTCGGTTCGGATCTTTAGCGAAGAGATCATGCAAGTGCCAATGGTGCGCCTGGTTGAAGTGCACCGCTAAAGCGCTCCAGGCTATGCGCTTGGTCAAAGGTTGAACCTTAACTGGCAGAGATGGCATGAAGTTCTCCTTTCTTCAGTGCGTTGCTCTTGGAGGCAATCACCGCGAGCAATTCGTCCCAGGACTTCACAAAAGCTTTGGCGCCTTCGACCTGGAGTTGAGCGGCCAGCGCTTCCAGTTTGATGCCAGCCTTGCTGAACCGCGCCAACACCGTTTCGCAATCGCCACCATCGGCTGACATGATCGACCCGAGTTCGCCGTGGTCGGCCAGGGCCAGCAAGGTGGCTTCCGGCATGGTATTGACGGTGAATGGGGCTGCCAGCGCTTTGATATAGAGCACGTCCGAGGCTTTAGGATCCTTGGTGCCGGTACTGGCCCAAAGCAGCCGTTGCGGCCGGGCGCCCGCGTTAAATGCACGCTGCCAGCGCGGCGAACCCAGCAACTCCCGATAGGCTTTGTAAGTGCGGTTGGCCATCGCAATCCCGAGTTGGTTGTTCAAAGCGGGCGGGACTTTGCCCGCCGCCGCGCTATCCAAACGGCTGACGAAGACCGAGGCGACCGAAGCGACGTCCGGCTTGAGTCCCGCCGCGATGCGCCGTTCGATGCCGCGTATGAACGCATCCGCCGCCGCGAGATATTGCTCGCGCGAAAACAGGAGCGTTACGTTGACAGGTACGCCTGCGAAGATCGCTTCTTCAATTGCGGGCAAGCTCTCTTTTGTCCCAGGGATCTTGATGAAAACGTTGGGCCGTGCTGCGCGGGCGCGCAATTCCTTGGCGGCGGCCAGCGTGCTGGCCGCGTCGTAGGCCAGGACCGGTGACACTTCCAGGGAAACCCATCCATCCATACCGTTGGTCTGGTCGTAGATGGGCCGGAAAAGATCCGCCGCCCGACTGATGTCCTCGAGTGCCAGTTCGAAGAACAGCGGTTCACCGGATTTTCCCTGTCGCTCCCGAATCGCGGCATCGTAGGCGTCGCTGTTCTTGATGGCATGATCGAAGATGGTCGGATTGGAGGTCAGACCGGTGACGGAGAGCTCATCAATGTAGCGATTGAGCGTTCCACTGTTGAGCAAGTCGCGGGTGATGTTGTCGAGCCAGAGGCTCTGGCCAAGGTTGTGCAGTAGTTTAGTCGCTTTCATATTTGTTCATTTTCAAGCAAAACTTCCTGGGTCTGGATCTCGGCATTTACTACGGCCATCCGCCCGGCGGAAGTTGTCAGTTCACGAAGCCACTCGAAAATTGAGGGCTTGAGCATTTCCTCCGTGCAGCGCCAGCGCCAATTGCCAGTGGCAACGCCAGGCACGTTCATCCGACCCTCGACACCCAGATTCAACAGGTCCTGCAGCGGAGCAATAGCGACGCCGGACTTGGCTGACCACACCGACTGGATGAATTCCCAAATGACTTCGCCAGTTCCGCCGCCGGCCTTCACCGCATAACTCCTGGCGGCCTGGCGAACATTGTCCGGCAGAGATTCAAACCAGGCACGAGTGGTGTTGTTGTCGTGCGTCCCCGTGTAGGCGACGGTGTTCGGGACGTAATTGTGGGGGAGATGCGGATTATGCGGACTGCCATCGAAGCCGAACTGGAACACTCGGATTCCGGGCAGCTCGAACTTATCGCGAAGCGCAACAACGTCGGGAGTGATAATGCCGAGGTCTTCGGCAATGAAAGGCACGTGGCCCAACTCCGCCCGGACGGCCTCGAAGAAAGGAGCGCCGGGCCCGGGGACCCAATGCCCGGGTTCAGCGGTTTGAGCCGTCGGGGGAACGTGCCAGGCGGCGCAAAATGCCCGGAAATGGTCGAGCCGAATCAGGTCCACGTGGGCCAGCAACGACTTCAGGCGGTCAATGCACCAGCGATAACCGGAGCGGTGAAGGGCTTCCCAGTCGTAGACCGGGTTGCCCCAGAGCTGCCCTTTGGCACTGAAATAGTCCGGAGGCACGCCGGCCACGAATTGCGGCCGGAGATTGGCATCGAGCTCGAACCAGTGGGGATTGGACCAAACATCGCTGGAATCGAGCGACACGAAGAAGGGCAGATCCCCGATGAGGAACACGCCGCGCTCATGGGCATACCCCTTCAAGCGGCTCCCCTGGCGGGAGATCAAGAACTGCCCAAACCGGCTTTCGTTGATCGGGTCGGCCAAGTCGCGGCGGGCGTGCGCCAGGGCCGATGGACTGCGCCTGAGCAAGTCCTCCGGCCAGTCGAGGAAATCAGCCCCTCCCAAGCGCGCCTTTAAAGCACGAAATAGCGCGTAGTCGTCCAGCCAATGAGCCTCTTCCGAACAGAATCGCTCGAAGTCGGCCCTTAGCTCCGAGCGCGCGGAAGAGTCAAAATTGCGCCAAGCCTGGTCGAGCAACCGGTGCTTGAAAGCGATGACCGCATCGAAATCAACCGCGCTCTTTGGGAGGCGCCGGCCTGCTTCACAATCGCTCGAGCTGAGCAATCCGTCTTCGATCAGAAGGTCCGGACTGACCAGCAGCGCGTTTCCCGCGAAAGAGGACAGGCATGAGTAAGGCGAGTTGCCGCACCCGGTCGGCCCCAACGGCAGCGCTTGCCACCACCCCTGGCCGGCATCGTGGAGCCGGTCCACCCATTGAAAGGCGGCTGGCCCCACGTCCCCAATCCCGTAAGGCGATGGCAGCGAGGTCACGTGCATCAGCACCCCAGAGCTACGGTGCCCGGGCCTGAATGGCGGAAGCGCGGCTTGATATTCGGAGAAGATCATCGGTCTCCTTTCGCGGCTCCGGCTCCCGGAGCAAAGGAGGTCAAAGCGTTGTCCACGATTTGGCGAGCTTCGGCCACGACGGTGTCCAGATGTTCCTGGCTGACTAAGCTCTCCGCGTAGATTTTCAGGATGTTCTCAGTTCCCGAGGGCCGGGCCGCAAACCACCCATTGGTCGCAACCACCTTCAACCCGCCAATCGGCGCATCATTTCCCGGCGCACGGGTCAACCTCGCGGCGATCGGCTCACCGGCGAGCTGCGACTCTTGCACCGCGTCCGGGGAGAGGTTCGACAACGCTGCCTTCTGCTCGGCGGAAGCCGGGACATCTAACCGCGTGTAATACGGCTGCCCAAAGCGCTCCGAGATTTCGTGGAAATGTTCGCCCGGCTCCTTGCCGGTCACCGCTGTCAATTCAGCCGCCAGCAGGCCCATGATCGGGCCGTCCTTGTCGGTCGTCCAAACGGTCCCGTCCCGGCGAAGAAAGCTCGCGCCGGCGCTTTCCTCGCCGCCGAAGCAGAGCGAACCGTCGAACAGCCCTGGGGCAAACCACTTAAACCCAACCGGCACCTCACGAAGCCGGCGGCCGCAATCGCTCACCACCCGGTCAATAATGCTGCTGCTGACCAGCGTTTTGCCGATGGCGGCTTGCGCCCGCCAATGAGGCCGATGGGCCAGTAAGTAGCGGATGGCCACGGCCAGGAAATGGTTCGGGTTCATCAGACCGGCCGAAGGCGTGACGATGCCGTGGCGGTCCGAGTCTGGATCGTTGCCGAACGCGACTTGGTATTGATCCTTCAGACTGACCAACCGGGCCATGGCGCAAGGGCTCGAACAATCCATCCGGATCTTGCCGTCATGATCCACCGTCATGAACGAGAAGGTCGGGTCGAGCTTGGAATTGACGACCGCGATGTCCAGGCCGTAGCGAGTGTTGATCGGCTCCCAATAGGGCAACGCGGCGCCGCCCATCGGGTCCACGGCCAACTTGAGGCCCGCGGCGCGTATGGCCGCCATGTCCACTACATGTTCCAAGTCTTCAACGTATGGCTGGATCAGATTCTCCTGATGCGATGTTCGTGCCTTAATGGCTTTGGCAAATGGGAGCCGCCGCACCTCGGCATTTTTTCTTTTCAAGAGTTCGTTGGCTCGGTTCTCAATCCAATGCGTTATGTCCGTGTCGGCTGGTCCACCATTGGTAGGATTGTATTTGAGACCTCCGTCTTCCGGTGGGTTGTGGGATGGTGTGATGATGATTCCATCAGCCAATCGCTGCTGACGGTCGCGGTTATGAACGAGAATCGCTCGTGAAATGACCGGGGTCGGCGTTACGCCGTCATCGCGCTGGAGGATCGTCTGGACATTATTGGCGGCGAGCACCTCCAGCGCAGTCCGTTGCGCCGGGCCGGAGAGCGCGTGGGTATCCTTCCCCAAGTATAGCGGGCCGTCGGTCCCCTTCATGCCCCGGAGATCACAGATGGCCTGGGTAATCGCCAGGATGTGCGCTTCCGTAAAGGTGCCTCGCAACGAGGAGCCCCGGTGACCGCTGGTGCCGAAGCTGACCCGCTGACTCGGGTCGGCAAAATCCGGTTGGCGCTCGTAATATTCCCGTTCCAGTCGGCCCAAGTCCACCAACATGGCCTCCGGGGCCTGCTTGCCTGCGAGTGGTGAGAGCGAGTCGTTCATGACACCGGGCACGGTTGCACCTTCCAGATTTCGCTTGCGTACTCGGCGATGGTGCGGTCACTGGAAAACTTCCCTGAGCCAGCCACGTTCAAGATCGCTTTGCTGGCCCAAGCCTTGGGTTCGCAGTACGAACTCACCAGACGCTGATCGGCTTCCAAGTAGGATTTCAAGTCCGCCAGATGCAGGTAGTAGTCGCCGTGGGTGAGAAGCGTGTCCAGGATAGGGGAAAAGATGCCAGGCTCCTTGGGGCTGAAGTGGTTCGATGAAATCAAATCCAGCGCCTGTTTCGTTTCTGGTTCGTTCTCATAGTGCCAGCGCGGATTATACCAGCCGCGCGTGGCGGCGACTTGTTCTGCCGTCAAGCCAAACAGGAAAAAGTTCTCCTCGCCCGCCTCCTGCACCATTTCGATGTTGGCCCCATCCCGCGTCCCGATAGTCAGGGCGCCATTCATCATGAATTTCATGTTGCTCGTGCCGCTGGCCTCGTACCCGGCGGTTGAGATTTGATTCGACACATCGCTGGCCGGGATGAGCCGTTCAGCGAGGCTCACGCAATACTCCGGCAGGAACACCACGTTGAGGCGCCCGCGCACTGCCGGGTCCGCGTCAATGACGGCGGCCAGGTTGTTGATGAACTTGATGATGAGCTTGGCCAAGTGATAAGCGGGCGCCGCCTTCCCGGCAAAGAAAAATGTGCGCGGTGGCTGATCGAGCTTGGGATTGGCGCGCAGGCGGTTGTAGAGCACGACCACGCGCAGCGCGTTGAGCAATTGCCGTTTATATTCGTGGATGCGCTTGACTTGGCAATCGAAGATGGTGTCCGGATCAACAGCCTGCCCGGTGGTCGTCTTCAGCCAGTCGGCGAATTTCACTTTGGCCTGGCGCTTGGCGTCCCGGAAGCACTCCTGAAAACTCGAATCGGTGGCCAACGGTTTGAGCCGGCGCAGCTCGTCGAGATCGACAATCCAGCGATTCCCGATGGCCTCGGTGATGGCGCTCGCGAGTGGCGGGTTGGCCAGCAACAACCAGCGCCGGGGTGTGACGCCATTGGTCTTATTGTTGAAACGTTCTGGGAAGAGCTCGGCCAAGTCCTTGACCGTGATCGTTCGCAGCAGGCCCGAATGAATCGCGGCCACGCCGTTGGTGCTGTGCGAGCCGACAATGGCAAGATTGGCCATCCGGACTTTCCGAACAAGCCCTTCTTCGATCAGGCTGACGTTTGCCACCCGCGTTTCGTCCCCAGGGTAGCGCGACCGAACGTCATCCAGGAGCCGGCGGTTGATCTCGAAGATGATCTCCAAATGGCGCGGCAGCAGGTCTTGAAACCACGCGACCGGCCATTTCTCGAGCGCTTCCGGAAGCAGGGTGTGGTTGGTGTAAGCCAATACTTTCCTGGTTAGGTCCCAGGCCTGGTCCCAGCCGATATGCGCTTCGTCCAGCAAGATTCTCATCAGCTCCGGCACCGCTATCGAGGGATGAGTGTCGTTGAGTTGGATCGCCACCTTCTCCGGTAGTTGGTTCCAGTCGTCGTTCGTCTGCCGGAAGCGCCGCACCAAGTCGCCCAGGGAACAGGCGACCAGGAAGTATTCCTGAATAAAGCGCAAGCCCTGGCCGAAGCTGGTCGAATCGTCAGGATAAAGCACCCGCGTGAGCGATTCCGCGGTCAAAGTCTCCGCGACGGCGCTGACGAAGTCACCGTGGCTGAATGCTTTGAAGTCGAAGAAATCGGGGGCGGTTGCGGCCCAAAGGCGGAGGGTGTTGATGGTCTTGCCGCCAAAGCCCACGACCGGCCGGTCGTAGGGCACACCGATTAACTTGGAGGGCCGGCCAGGAATAGGTTGCAGGCTCCCGCCACGCACCTCGAATGAGCAGTTCAACGGCACTTCAATTTTCTCGTGAGGCCGAGCTACTTCCCAGGGATCCGGATTGCGCAACCAATTGTCAGGCCGTTCATGCTGCCAGCCGTCTTTGATGCTCTGTTTGAAAATGCCATACTCATAGCGCAGACCGTAGCCCATGGCCGGAAGTTCCATCGTGGCCATTGAATCCAGAAAGCAGGCCGCGAGTCGGCCCAGACCGCCGTTGCCGAGCCCGGCGTCCGGTTCCTGTTCCAGCATTTCCACCGGATCAACATGCTCCTGCTTCGCTGCTTGCCGGGCGATCGGCTCGACCAGAAGATTGGTGATGTTATTAGCGAGTGAGCGCCCGATCAGATACTCCATCGAGAGATAATAGATCCGCTTGGGATTTCTTTGCGTGTAATGTTCTTCGGTCCGGACCCAGCGTTGTGACAAGACATCACGCACTGACCGGGCCAGCGCTTCAAAACGTTCGCGCGGACCTGCGGCTTGGAGAGCGATCACATTGTCGAAGACCAGGTGCCGCTGATACGAGGCGTTGGGTGAACCTGAGAACTGAATCGGGCCACAGCCATACTGCTGCGCGAGCTTGGCCAGTCTGTCGGCTTCGTCCGCAACTGGACTGTCCGCGACTGGCGGAGGTTGCGGTTTTGATCTGGTAAATGGCGCAGATCCTTCAGGTTTGGCTAACTGTCCAGGAGTTCGGGTCGGCGGGGAATTAGGTTTCAATTTCATGGTATCCATATTTATTTTTGTCTTCAAAATGGTTGGTCTTGGTTACTGATTATGCCTGGAGCGTTAGTCGCCCACATGGTTGGTGTCGTCCCACAGGCAGATGGTGGGTTGTGAGAGGTTGTGCTCATAACTCAGAGCACTCAGGCTGGCGGTGCTCAGGACAAAGAACCTACCACCCGCCGGTTCCAGCCCCAGCCAGCGCGCAGCCAGAACCCGCAAGAAATGTGCGCTGGAGAAAATCAAGACATTGCCCGGAAGCAACCGGACCTGCCGGATAATACGGTCGGCCCGGGCGCCGACCTGTCCGGGAGATTCACCTCCCGGGCAGCCGTCGCGAAAGAGCTGCCAGCCAGGTCGTTTGGCCTGTATCTCGGCGAGGCGGCAGCCCTCGTAATCGCCGTAATTCCACTCCACCAGATCCCGTTCGACTTGGGCCACCTTCCCGAATCCGGCCAGTTCACAGGTCCGGGTCACGCGCTGGAGCGGGCTACTCAGAACCGCCGTGAAGGCAAGCCCCTTTAGCCGCTGTCCCAGGCGAAGGGCATTGCGCTCGCCGCGCTCAGTGAGTGGCAGGTCTGCAAGCCCAGTGTGCTGCCCGGAGATGGTCCAAGCCGTTTCTCCGTGCCGCGCCAGATATACAATGGGAAGAGCGTCGCTCATCTTATGGGCAATGCGGTTCAGCGGTTGCCTGGCCAGGTCCACCCATCCAGCTCCGGTTTGTCTATGCCGTTTTCATAGGCGTAGGCTTGGGCTTCGAGTTGCATAACGCGCAGCTTCTCCTTGGCGTGAGCGCCGGTTGCGCGCAGAGCCGGCACCCGATCAATCACGTCCATCGCGATGGTGAAACGATCAATCTGGTTCCGAATGGCCAGGTCGAGCGGAGTGTTGATGTTGCCTTTCTCTTTGTAGCCACGGACGTGCAGGTTCTTGTGGTTGGTGCGCCGGTAAGTGAGCCGGTGAATCAGCCACGGATAGCCGTGAAAGTTGAAGATAATCGGTTTGTTCTCGGTGAACAGGGTATCGAAGTCCCGGTCGGACAGACCATGCGGATGCTCACTTGAGGGTGTAAGCCGGAATAGGTCAACCACGTTGATGAACCGGATCTTGAGGTTGGGGAAGTGCTCGCGCAACAGGATGATGGCCGCGAGCGATTCCTTGGTCGGGATGTCTCCGGCGGAGGCCATCACCACATCCGGCTCCGTTCCCTCGTCATTGCTCACCTGGGGCCAAATGCCAAGCCCTTTGGTGCAATGCACAATCGCCTGCTCCATGGTCATGTATTGAAGATGCTTCTGTTTGTCCGAAACGATGACGTTGATGTAGTTGGTGCTCTTGAGGCAATGATCCGCCACGCAGAGGAGTGAGTTGGCATCCGGCGGCAGGTAAATGCGGCAGACATTGGGACTCTTGTTCACCACCAGATCGAGGAAGCCCGGGTCCTGATGCGTGAAGCCGTTGTGGTCCTGGCGCCAGACCGTTGAGGTAATC
>Ga0074044_10002314_pt1 | contig 16688 bp, 13 predicted proteins | sample BogForMeECP23OM1_FD_94443 | JGI IMG/M metagenome (GOLD analysis project Ga0074044, IMG submission 94443) | Bog forest soil microbial communities from Calvert Island, British Columbia, Canada - Bog Forest MetaG ECP23OM1 | ecosystem: Environmental > Terrestrial > Soil > Wetlands ...
ATATCATTTGCCGCGACCAATTTTTCACGTACATGCTGGGTCATAGAGCATCCCTAGTCAGAGTTGAGCTGTATTTACCGCAAAAAAACCGACTCCTTTCCATAAGGAAGGTGAAATTATGGCGGGCTAAGGCTCGTTAGCCACGGTCGACTTGAGACGGGCGAGCATTCGTCGAAACGGAACCGGGGCATGCTCGAGCGTCATCGCCGGGGCCTGGACGACGGGGTCGCAAATCGCTGAGGTCCGCCGGCCGTTCCGCAAGAAGGGGTCCTGTTCCAAGGTCGGGGCCCGAGAGCCCGGAAGCGTTTGCGGGCGTCCTTTGCCCCAGGGCGCGGGCCGCGCAAGCGGGGCTTATCCACCGCATTCTCGGCCCGGACGGTGACTTCGCCCGAACTGGACGCTACCGCTCGAGGCGCCCATGGCGTTCCGATTCGCTCACACGGCCGACATCCACCTCGATTCGCCGCTGCGCACTCTGGCGCTGCGCGAGCCGGCGCTCGCCGAGCTGATCGGCGGAGCGACACGCAGAGCGCCTCCCCGGCATTTGAGGAGGAGTTCCTGACCAGCTTTCGATTCGTTCACGCGGCCGATTTGCATCTGGACAGCCCTCTCATGGGCCTTGCGTGCAAGTCGCCGGATTTCGCAAAGCGCGTCGAGACGGCGTCGCGGCAGGCCTTCGACAACCTCGTCGCGCTCGCGATCGAGGAGGGGTGCCGCTTCGTGGTGCTGGCCGGCGACATCTTCGACGGCGAACTAAGAAACTATCAGGCGGGTCTGTATTTCATGGACGGGATGCGGCGCCTTCGAGAAGTCGGCATCGACGTCTTCATGGTTCTCGGCAATCACGACTCGGCGAACCAGTTCGCCGCCAAGCTTTCGTTTTCCGGCAACGTGCACGTCTTCGCAAAGGCGCGCACCGAATCGAGGGTCCTCGAGGACGTCGGCGCGGTCGTTCATGGCCGGAGCTTTCCACGCTGGGACTTCGACGAGAACATGGCGCGGGACTATCCCGCGGCGGTTCGTGGCGTGTTCAACATCGGTGTCTTGCACACCGCCTGCGCGGGAAGCGAGGGAGAGCATGCGCGGTATGCGCCCTGCACGGTCGAACAGCTCACCAACCATGGCTATGAGTACTGGGCGCTGGGCCACGTACACGAGCACGCGGTCCTGAGCGAAGCGCCGCACATCGTCTATTCGGGCAACCTTCAGGGCCGGCATTCGCGCGAGGATGGAGCGAAGGGCGCCGTCCTGGTGACCGTCGACGACGGAGCCGTGGCTTCTCTGGAGCATCGCGCGCTCGACGTCGTGCGCTGGGCGGTCGTCAGGGCGGATGTCTCGTCGCACGCCGACCGCTCGGTGATGCTGGATGCGCTGCGCGAAGTTGTCCGGGCGCAGTGCGTTGCGGCCGGCGATCGTCCTGTGGCGTTGCGCCTGATCGTGACCGGGGCGGCTCCTCTCCATGGCGAGCTTGTCTTGCAGAGCGTGTCGGTGCGTGAGGATGTCGAGGCGCATCTGGAGACGTTGCCTCAGGAAGTTTGGCTGGAAAAGTTGGTCATCGAGACCGAGCGGCCGCAGGCCGTCGAGACTGTCGATCCGACAGTCGCCGGGCGACTCGACGCCGAGGTTCAGCGGATCGTCGGCACCGGAGGGATGGCGGAGGCGCTCGAGGCGCGACTCGCCGAGATCCGGGCGAAGCTTCCTGCGGGCGCTCATGCGGACAAATTCATTGAGCGGATGCGGGCTGAAATTCCGCGACGTGCGGGGGCGCTTGCGCGCGTTCTGGTGAGCGAGGCGGGCAATGCGCCTGACTGAGTTGAGTCTGGAAAAGTATGGCTGTTACCTGAAACGGGGCCTCAGTTTCCCGGATGGCGCGGGCCTGACGATTGTCTATGGTCCGAACGAGGCCGGCAAGAGCACGTGTCTCGAAGCCATCACGGATTTTCTCTACGCGATTCCCAAGAACACGCCGCGGGGCGGCGCTTTCGGTTACGACGGGATGCGGCTTGGCGCTTCGATACGCCTGGCCGACGACCGAAACCTGACGCTTCTACGGCGCAAGGGCTATGGCAAAACGCTGTCCGATACGAAGGGGACCGCGTACGACGAGGCCGTTCTGGGTCCAATCCTTGGGCCGATTACGCGAGAGCGGTTTCTCGGCCTGTTCGGCCTTGATCACCAGAGCCTGCGCAGCGGCGGTAAGGACCTCTTTGAGGCGGAAGGCGAGATTGGCCGCCTGATCCTCGAAGCCGGCGGGGGCTTGCACGCGCTCGTCGGGCGGCTTGAGGCGATCGACAAGGAAGCCAAGTCGCTTTTTAGCAAGAGAGCCAGCAAGGACGTCGAATTCTATGGCGCCCTTTCGGCGTTCGAAATCGCTCACAGGCGGGTGCGCGAGCATCAGTTTTCGCGTGACGCTTACGAGGAGGCCAGGAAAAGGGCCGAGGGCGCCGCTGGCGATTGCAAAAGGCTTCGCGAAGAGCGCGAAGGTCTTGGCGCGAAGGTCGCAAAACTCGTGCGGGTTCTGCGTGTGGCGCCTCAATTGCGCAAGCGCGACGACCTTCTTTTGGGCGTGAGCGCCTTTTCAGATACGGAAGGCTATCCGGAGGGCTTTTCGACCAGGGCGCGCGAGGCGTTGGCGGCGCGCGAGAAGGCGCTCGAGGCCCATGAAGGCGCCGTCAAGCGGAGGGAAGAGCTCAAGGCGCAGATCGACAGCCTTTCCGTTTCGCCGGATCTGACGGCCGCGGAGAAGGTCATCAAGGATCTGAGCGACATGGCCTTGCATGTCGCGAAGGCGAGGGGCAACCGGCCGAACAGACAGCGAGATATTCAGGAGCACGAGGAAAAACTTGAGGCGCTGAGACGGATGTTGGGTCTGTCGTCCGGAACAGATCTCGCGGAGAGGCTTCCGGAGACGGAGGCGCTCGGTCGTGTGCAGGATCTCGCGAATGAGGCGATCGAGCGAAGGCCCTCCCTCGACGCCGCCGAGAAGAACGTCCGGGAGCTTGAAGCAAAGCTGGAACAACTGGACGTTCGCATCGAAGAAGCGAAGAAAGAAGGTTTGGACAAGCCGCTTGGGATCGCTGCCGCGCAGTTTGCGACCCTCGCGGGTCAGAAGGGGATCCTGGATGTGCGCCAGCGCGGCGTCGAATCAGACACCGCGCGCGCACGGATGGAATTGGCGGCCCTCGGCGTCGAGAACGTCGAGGAGCTTGCCGCTCTCTGCTGCCCGACGGCGGACGAGATTCGCGAGGAGCAGGCGGCCCGCGAGAAGATTGAAACGAGACGGCTCGATGAGGAGCGTGTCAAACGGGAGGCCGAGGCGAGCATCAAGTCGGGGCTTGACTCGATCGCGGCGATTGAGGCCGGCGGACCCGTCGCGACGGATGCGGCGGTCGCCGAGGCGCGCGGCAAGCGCGACGAATATTGGCGGCCGATCCGCGCGGCGTTCGTGGAGGGTCGCGTTGAGGGCGATTCGGAGACGCGGCAGGGCGCAGCCCACAGCTTTGAGCGCGGCGTTTCGGATTCCGACGTGCTCGCCGATCGTCGCGCGGAGGAAGCCGCGCGGGTGGCCTCGCTTGAGGGATATGAGCGGGAGGTCGCGCGTGCGCGCATGAAGGCCGCGGCGGCGGAGGCCGAACTTGCGGCGCTGGCGGCTGCGCGCTCGGCGCGCGAGCAGGCTTTCTGGGCGTCATACCGGGAATTGGCGAATCGAGGCCTGGCGCTTGGGGCGCTTCTGGACTTTTCCACGCGGCGGAAGGATGTGATCGAGCTTGCTGCGACGATCCGGGGCAAGGGGGAAGAGGTCGCGGTGGAGGCTGCCCAGCTTGCGCCGGCGCTTGAATTGTTGGAGCGGACGGAGCGGAAACTTGGCCTGGGAGGCGAAGGGGGGCTTGCTGAGCGGGTCCAGGTGCTACAGACCGCGATCGCGGCCCGTGATCGGCGAAGCGCCGACCTTGCGCGCGATCTGCAGGAGCAACGGGAAGCCGCCGCGAAGCTCAAGGCGGAGCAAGCGGGGCGCGACGATCTTTGCAAGAAACAGGAGGCGTGGGATGCGGCGTGGCCCGACGCGATCAAGGCGCTGGGCCTTTCCGCGAAGATGTCGCCGGCGGACGCCGGCAAGCTCGTGACGGAATGGGCCGGCGCGCGGGGCGTTCTGGATACGATCGCGGAGATCAGGAAGCGGCTTCAGCGCATGGACGACGATGAGGCGAAGCTTAAGGAAGATGTCGCGGGCACAGCGCTCGAACTCGGGATCGAGGTGGCCGAGGACCCCGTCGCGGGCGCCCAGATGCTCAAGACGCGCTGGGATGACAACGAAAAACGCCGGGCCCAGCGCGATAGCCTGACGCCAGGCTACGAAAGCGTCAAGGTCGAAGCGAATCTTGCGGAAGGTAAGCTGAGGACGGCCGATGAGGCTCTGGCTGAACTGGCGGCGCTGGTCGGCGTCGAAACCGGAAATGTTGCGTACGCGGCGGGACGTTTCGATTTGCGCCGGGAGCACGAGGCCAAGATTCGCGAGGCCGAGGGCATTGCGATGGAGGCGGGGGACCAGCTCCCGATCGAAACGCTCAGGGCGGAGTTGGCGGACCGGGATCTCGACGTCATCCGCGCGGCGCTCGATGGCGCAAAGGGGCGCTTGACCCAGATCGACGGGGAGCTCGAGACGGCGATCCTGGAAGAGAAGACGGCTCGGGACGCGGTGTCGGTTTTTGCGAGCGAGAAGGAGGTAACCCGGGCGGTTGCCGAGCGCGAGAGCGCGACGGCCGAGATGCATGCGGCGATCGAGCGGCATCTCGAGCTGAGCCTCGCAAGCGAGCTTGTGAACGACGCTATGGCGGAAGTGCGCGCCGAGCGGCAGGATCCACTCATTGCGCGCGCCGGCGGTTTGTTCGCCGCGATGACGCGCAATGAGTTTGTCGGGATCGACACCGACATCGACGAACACGGCAAGCCTGTCGTGATCGGGAAGCGGGCAAGCGGCGGGACGGCGAAGGTCGCCGAGATGAGCGATGGGACCCGCGATCAGCTCTTTTTGGCGTTCCGGCTCGCGAGCCTTCAAAGCTATGGCGAGTCAGCCGAGCCGCTGCCGTTCGTTGCTGACGACATTCTGGTGCACTTCGATGATGCGCGCGCGAAGGCGACGCTCGAGCTGCTCGCGGAATTTGGGAAGCGAAACCAGGTACTGCTTTTCACCCACCACGAGAGCGTTCGCGATACGGCGCTTCGTCTTGCGCAGGAGGGCCGGGCAAACATCGTCGACCTTGCTAAGGCGGCGTAAGAGGCTCTGTTGCATTGGCTCGCTGCGCCGCATTCCAGACTATTCGGTGCAGCGTGCTACGAGGCATTTCCCGCCGCCCGGAGAAGCGCCGCACCATCCTCGAATCTAGTTGATTCTGCGGGCGGGCCGAACGGGCCCTCCGAGATTCTCATCGCGCTTCCCGCGGAAGGCGGCTCGAAGGAGGCCGAGCAATTGTCCAAGGGGGCCCGTTTCCAGCTTTACCTTGCGCTGCGGGCGGGGCGGGCTACCACGAGCTCGCGAAGTCGCGGCCGCCGGCCCCCTTCGTCGCCGACGACATCATGGAGACTTTTGACCATTTCCGCGCCGAAGAGGCGCTGCGGCTCTTCGCCGACACGGGACGTGTGGGCCAGGTCATCTACCTGACCCACCACCTGCATCTCGCCGAGATCGCCAAGAAAGTGTGCCCGGAGGCGCGGGTGCATGAGCTGGCGTAGGCGCTGGACCTTGCCCTCGCCCAGCCCATCCCCGGGTCGAGCGGAGCCGAATTCATACAGGTCGTATTCGCAACGCTTTCATGGACTTGCCCGGCGAGCTTGAATTGGCGCGAAAGCGAGTGGCGGAGGCTGGCCGAGGAGGCGTGAAATTGACTGCCCCCGCCGGGGCGCTCTCTGGTCCTCCGACTCGCGCCCCTTCGTGTGCTTTCGAGTTAAAGCTCTATCACAGCAAAGAACTCCAAGGCGCGCAAAGCAATGTGTTTTCCGGCCCCTGTCCGCCGCCCCTAATCGCGACTTCAAACACGGAATTCGAGGCCCATCCGGGCCATCGATCATCTCCCTGTTATGGCGAATAATCTCCCTGTTACTTTCCCGTTCCGCGGGCACCGAGAACTTCGGTCAACACATTGTTATTCAAACAGATTCTCCTGCGAAAACCGATCCCGAGACCGCCGATTCTCCCTGTTTCTGCCTGTTACCAGGGAGAATCGGGGAGAATCAGCGCGCGAAGCCCCGCGTCTTCGAGGGCGCAGCCGGCCGGATGGGCCTACGTTAGGCCCCTCAGCTCTGTATGCCCTTGACGTACCAGTCCAACACCGCGAGGTCGGCGTCCTTCATCTGCTCGCCCTTGGCGAGGCGCTCCTTGCCCGACTGATCCAGGATCGGGCCGGTGAAGACGTCGTAGGAGCCGTCCTTCCAGCCGGCGATGATCTTGTCGGCGGCGGCGCGCACGTTGTCGGGCATCGCGGAGCTGTAGGGCGAAATGACGACCGTGCCTTCCTTCATGCCCCACCACGCGTCGTCCGGCTTCCAGGTTCCGTCGAGCACGGCCTTGGCGCGCTGCGTCTTCGGCGCGAAGCGCGCCATGTCGGCGCCCTGGCCGAAGCACCAGACCTTGCGCTGCTCGCAGACCTGCAAGCCCCCGGGGCTATCGGTGTGCTGCGCGACGACGTCGCAGCCGAGATTGACGAGCGTCTGGACGGCGGCGGCTTCCTTGGCCGGATCGAACCAGGAGTCGATCATCACCAGCTTGGTGGTGATCTTCGGGTTCACCGCTTGCGCGGCGAGCGTGAACGAGTTCACGCCGAGCACCACCTCCGGCACCTTGTAGGAGCCGAGATAGCCGATCACGCCGGACTTCGACATCATGCCGGCGATCGCGCCCTCGACCGCGCGGCCCTGATGGAAGCGCGAATTGTAGGTGCCGACATTGTCGGCGTGCTTGTAGCCCGTGCAGTGCTCGAACTTGACGTCGGGGAACTGCTTGGCGACCTCGACCGTCTGATCCATGTAGCCGTAAGAGGAGGTGAAGATCAGCTTGTGGCCCTGCTGGGCGAGGTCCTTCAGGATCGGAACGGCGCTCGCGTCTTCCTTCACGTTCTCGACATAGTCGGCGACGACCTGGCCCTTAAGCGCGTCGACCATGGCCTTGCGGCCCTTCTCGTGCGCCCAGGTCCAGCCGTAGTCGCCGATCGGTCCGAGATAGATGTAGCCGATCTTCAGCGGCTCGGAAGCGAAGGCGCTGCGCCCCAAGGCCGGCAGAGCCAGCCCCGCGACAGCGGTCTTCAAGAGATTGCGGCGAGTGATGAAACCCACATTTCTCTCCTTTTACTCTGCCGGACTTGACGCGTAGAGCTCGAGCGCCATCAACCCTCCTAAGCAAAAAATATGCCTGAGAAGCGCCCCGTTATGCGCCGCCCCACTGGTCGCTCGCCACGCGACGCTCCCCCCGAAGGGGAGCCGCTCTCCCCCAGCAGGGTGTTCGACAATACGTCCGCCTATCGACGGGTTCTGGCGACTGAAGCGACGATCAGCTCTGCACGCCCTTGACATACCAGTCCATCACCAGGATTTCCTCGTCCTTCATCCGCTCGCCCTTTGTGACGCGCTCCTTGCCGGACTGGTCGGAGATCGGGCCGGTGAAGACGTCGTAGGAGCCGTCCTTCCAACCGGCGACGATCTTGTCGGCCGCGGCGCGCACGTCGGCCGGCACGGCGGCGTTGTAGGGCGAGATGACGACGGTGCCCTCCTTCAATCCCCACCAGGCGTTGTCTGCCGTCCATGAACCGTCGAGCATCGCCTTGGCGCGCGAGATATAATAGGGGCCCCAGATGTCCTCGATCGCCGTCAAATGCGCATGCGGCGCGAAGCGCGACATGTCGGCGCCCTGGCCAAATCCATAAATCTTGCGCTTTTCGCAGACCTGCAGCGCTGCTGGACTATCGGTGTGGGTGGCGATGAAATCGCAGCCGAGGTTGGCGAGCGTCTGGGCCGACGCGGCTTCCTTGGCCGGGTCGAACCAGGTGTCGATCATGACGAGCTTGGTCGTGATCTTCGGATTGACCGCCTGCGCGGACAATGTGAACGAGTTCACCCCCATCACCACTTCGGGGATCTTGAACGAGCCGAGATAGCCGATCACGCCCGTCTTGGACATCATCCCGGCGATCGTGCCGAGCACCGCTCGGCCCTGATGGAAGCGCGAGTTGTAGGTGCCGACGTTGTCGGCGCGCTTGAAACCCGTGCAATGCTCCCACTTGACGTCGGGGAACTGCTTGCCGACCGCGATCGTCTGGTCCATGTAGCCGAAGGAGGTGGTGAAGATGAGCTTGTGGCCCTGCTGGGCGAGGTCGCGCATGACCGGCATGGCGCTCGCGTCTTCCTTGACGTTCTCGACGTAGTCGGCCACGACTTGGCCCTTGAGCGCGGCGTCCAACGCCTTGCGGCCCTTTTCGTGCGCCCAGGTCCAGCCGAAGTCGCCGATCGCTCCGAGATAGACGAAGCCGACCTTGAGCGGCTCGGCGGCAAGCGCGCGACGCCCGAGCGCCGGAAGCGCCAGCCCCGAGGCTGCGGTCTTCATGAAATTACGGCGGGTAACCAGAGCCATGTCGTTTTCCTCCTTGTCCGCGACATTCTTCGTCGGTGACATTCTTCAACTGCTCGGCATGAACGGGCGCCCAAGGCAGGCCGGCGCCTCGCTCCCCGTGACGCCGCGGGCCGATATGACGGCGAGCACGACGACCGCCATGATGTAGGGCATCGCGGCCCAGAATTGTGAGGGCAGGAAGGAGAAGCCCGAGGCCTTGGCGTAGAGTTCGAGCGTCATCAGCACCCCGAAAAAGTAAGCGCCCGCCAGCAGGCGGCCGGCGCGCCAGCCGGAAAACACGACGAGCGCGAGCGCGATCCAGCCGCGGCCTGCGGTCATCTGCTCCGCCCACATCGGCGTGATGACCATCGAGAAATAGGACCCCCCGATCCCCGCGAGCGCGCCGCCGAAGGCGATCGCCGCATAGCGGATCGGGATCACCGGATAGCCGATCGAATGGGCGGAAATGTCGTTCTCGCCGACGGCGCGGAGCACCAGCCCAGCCCGCGTCCGGTTCAGGAACCAGCCGACGGCGAAGACCATGAAGAGCGCGAAATAGACGAGCGGGCTGTAGCCGAACAGGACCTTCCACACCGGATCGCCGCCGAGCCAATCGGGGAAAGGAGTCGCGAACTCCTGCACGGTCATGCCGACATAGCCGGCGCCGATGAGGCTCGAGAGACCGATGCCGAAGATCGTCAGCGCGAGGCCCGTCGCCACCTGATTGGAGCCGAGCGTCAGCACCAGTACGGCGAACAGCATGGAGGACGCCGCGCCCGCGAGGGCCGCCGCGATGACGCCGACCCAAGGCGCCCAATCGCCGAGATCCGGCCCGTAGTTGAACGTCACGGCGAAGCCGGTGATCGCCCCGATCAGCATCATGCCCTCGATGCCGAGATTGAGGACGCCGCTCTTCTCGACGACGAGTTCGCCGGTGGCTGCGAGCAGGATCGGCGTGGTCACAGCGACCACCGTGACGAGCGCGTCGATAAAAAACCCGATGTTCACGCGGAGGCCTCCGCAGTCGTGGCCTTCGCGCGCGGCGCGTCGCGGACGACCCGCACGCGATAGCGGACGAGGATGTCGCTCGCCAGGATGAAGAACAGCATCATCGCCTGGAAGATGCCGGCCGTCGCGTTCGGCACATGCACCACCGTCTGCGCCACCTGGCCGCCGACATAGGTGACGGCGAGGATGAGGCCGGCGAGGAAGACGCCGACCGGATGCAGCCGGCCGAGGAACGACACGATGATGGCGGTGAAGCCGTAGCCCGACGGAAAGCCGAGATTGATCTGGCCGAGCTGGCTCATCGCCTCGAGGATGCCGGCGAGCCCGGCCATGCCGCCGCTGATCAGGAGGGTCGACCACACCGTGCGCGAGGCGTCAAAGCCGCCGTAGTGCGCCGCGTTCGGGGCGGCGCCGACCGTGCGCACGGAGAAGCCGTAGACCGAGCGTGACGTCAGCAGCCAGAAGACGAGCGTCAGAACGATGGCGACGACGAAACCGGGCGGGATCACCGTTCCCGGCAGGACATTCGGCAGCGACTCGGCCGGGGTGAACGGCGCCGTCTGCGGAAAGTTGTGGCCGTTCGGGTCCTTCCACGGGCCGCCGATCAGGTAATTAAGCACCTGCAGCGCGACATAGACGAGCATCAGGGTCGAAAGCACCTCCGAGACATGGAAGCGCGTCTTCAGCCAAGCCGGGATCGCCGCCCAGGCCATGCCGCCCAAGACTCCGGCCGCGATCATCAGCGGGATGACCAAGAATCCCGGCGCGTTCGGCAGCATAAAGGCGACGCCCGCGCCGGCCAGCGCGCCGATGATGTACTGCCCTTCGGCGCCGATGTTCCAGATCTTCGCCTGATTGCCGAGCGAGAGGCCGAGCGCGATGATGATCAGCGGCGCGGCCTTGGTCAGCACGTCCTGCCATTTGTAGGAGGCCACGATCGGCGTGATGAAGGTTTCGTAGATCGCGTGCGGGCCGTCGAAGCCGATGAGTTCGAAGATGATCGCGCCGAGCAGCATGGTCAGCAGCACGGAGGCGATCGGCGTCGCCACCAGCATCAAACGGCTCGGCGTCAGCCGTTTTTCAAATCGGATGTGCATGCAGATGCTCTGTCATTTCGATCGTCGCCGACGGGTCTCCGTGCACGCCGCCCATCAGGAGCCCGATCTCCTCGATCGAGACCTCTCCGACCTTGAGCGTCTTCGACAGTCTGCCGAGATTGATGACAGCCAGCGTGTCGCAGAGCATCAAAAGCTCGTCGAGGTCCTGCGAGATGACAAGCACCGCCGTGCCGCGCGCGGCAAGATCGACGATCGCCTGATGGATGGCCGCCGCCGCGCCCGCGTCGACGCCCCAGGTCGGCTGGCACACGACGAGCGCCTCGGGGCGCTGGAGGATCTCGCGCCCCATGATGAACTTCTGCAGATTGCCGCCCGAGAGCGAGCTTGCCAGGGCGCCCGGGCCCGTCGCCTTGACGGTGAAGGCGCCGATCACCTCGGCGGCGTAGTTGGTCGCCTTGCCCGGGTCGATGAGGCCGAAGCGCACGAGCTCCATCCGGTCGCGCCCGGTCAGCGAGGCGTTGTCGGTGAGCGAGAATTCGCTGACGGCGGCGTGGCCGTGGCGCTCTTCCGGCACGGCGCAGAGGCCGAGATTGCGCCGCTCGGTCACGCCCATCTGACCGACCGCCTCGCCGGCGAGCAGGACCGCCTCAGAGCCCGGCGCGAGCGTCTCGCCGCTCATCGCGGAAAGAAGCTCGTTCTGACCGTTGCCCGCGACGCCGGCCACGCCGAAAATCTCGCCCGCGCGCACGACGAGCGAGACGTCCCTCAGCGCGACGCCGAATTCGGTCGGCTTCGGGAGGCTGAGCCCCTGCGTTTCGAGCTTGGGCGGGCCGAAGGCGCGGCCGGCCGGTTTGGCGATCTCCTTCAGGTTCGCGCCGATCATCATTTCGGCCATCGAGCGCGAGGTCTCGCGTCTGGGATCGCACGCCGCCACGACCTTGCCGGCGCGCAGGATGGTCGCGGTGTCGCAAAGGGCGACGATCTCGTGCAGCTTGTGGGAGATGTAGAGGATCGAGCAGCCGCTCGAAGCCAAATGTTTGAGCGTCTCGAACAATTGCTCGACTTCCTGCGGCGTCAAGACCGAGGTCGGCTCGTCCATGATGAGCAGTCTCGGATTGAGCAGGAGCGCGCGCACGATCTCGATGCGCTGGCGTTCGCCGACGCTGAGCGTCGAGACGATGCGGCGAGGATCGAGCTTGAGGTGGTAGGTTTCGAGGACCCGGGTGAACTCGGCCAGCAGCTCGCGCGTCGAGAGGCGCGAATCGAGGCCGAGCGAGATGTTCTCCAAGACCGTCATCGCCTCGAACAGCGAGAAATGCTGGAACACCATGCCGATGCCGAGCCGGCGCGCCGCGCGCGGGTTGGCGATGCGCTGCGGCGCGCCGTTGAAGAGGATTTGCCCCTCGTCCGGCGCGAGGATGCCGTAGATCATCTTGACGAGGGTCGATTTCCCGGCGCCGTTTTCGCCGAGAAGCGCGTGGACTTCGCCCGGCCGGACGCTGAGATGGACGTCGTCGTTGGCGCGCACGCCGGGGAACGACTTGCTGACGCCGACGAGTTTCAGTCGCGGGGGAAGTTCAGCCTTCACCTCGACATCCCCTCGCTCCCCTGCCTCCATCCGGCGCCTACCCGACCTCAGGCCATTTGCAAGAACGGCGCCGAATCCCGTCCCGTCACCCATGCGACGGAGGCGATCGCTTTGCGCGTCAGTCGGTTGCGCCCTTGGCTTGCGACCCTAACGCGGCGGGCCCAACTGTCAAATTAATTGGCAGTATCGGGTTGTTCGGCTGCGAACCGCCCAAGCTATCGGCGCCGTCCCGTCCGGGAATTCGTGCTATCCATGTCGGACTTGCCGGAGTCGCCGATGAAAGCTTCCCTTCGCCCATTCGACGAGGCGCTGCTGCGCCGGGCCTTCGACGTCGCCAGGCGCGCCCGCGAGGCGGCGACCATCCGTTCGGCTCGGTCCTCGCCGACGCCGACGGAAAGGAGCTCATGGAGCAGGGCAACGGCTATTCGAGCGAGGGTCGCGACCGCACCGCCCACGCGGAGCGGGTGCTCGCCACGAACGCCTCGCGCGCTTACGATCTGGAATTCCTCCGCCGCTGCACGCTCTATACGTCGGCCGAGCCCTGCGCGATGTGCGCCGGCGCGATCTACTGGGTCGGCATCGGACGCGTCGTCTACGGGCAGAGTGAGAGGAGCTTGAAGGAGCAGACCGGCGCGCATGAGGAGAACCCGACGCTCGACCTGCCGTGCGAGGTCGTCTTCAGGTCCGGCCAGCGGCCGACCGAGGTCGTCGGCCCGCTGCTCGAGGACGAGGCGGCCCAGCTGCAGGCGGATTTTTGGAAGGGGAGGTAGGCCGGCCCCGGATGCGGGTTGTGCCTTGATGGGACCGAGCCTGAGGGGCGGCCGTGTCGGACGAAATTCCCTGCGAGCAGGCAAAAAGCAGGGAATTCCGCTCGTTCTGCTTTTTTTGTCTTAGAAAGGCCAATGAAACCAGCGGCTTGCGCAAGAAATTCAAGAAATTCCCTGCGCGGAGGAGCAGGGAATTTTTTTCGCTCAAGCAGGGAAAGTGCAGGGAATTTTTTGCGCGGAGCAGGGAATTCTGCATGACATCGCCGGCGGCGCCTTTTCCGCCCGCGGTCGAAGCGCCTAAGGCCGGAACGGCGACAAATGCAACTGTTGGGTTGTGTCCATGGGCGTCACGGGAAGAGCGACGGCGTTATCCTGGCTGCCATTTGGACTGGACACGCCCTTGCCCCGACGATTCGGCGCGACGTGGTGTGCGCATCGTCTATGCGCCGCTTCGCGCGCGCTCCGCCCGCCAGCGCGCGGGCGTCGCGCCCGACCACGCCTTGAAGGCGCGGGTGAAGGCGCTCGGCTCGGCGAAGCCGAGGGCGGCGGCGATCTCGGCGATCTTCCTGTCCTTCATGAGGAGGCTTTGCGCCGCCTCGAATTTCGCCTCCTCGGCGAGGCCGGAGCGACCCGGCACCCGATCCGGGTGCGAATGATCGACTTGACCGCCGAGACGAAATCGCCCTGCGCGCCGGCGATCGCGTCTTCAGCAGCGGGGCAAGCACTTCCGCATAGTCCGGATTGCGATCGCGCACGGGGGCGTCGAGCGTCGCCGCATCGAACACGACGCAGGCCGTCGGCGCCGCGAATTCGACCGGCGGCTCGAAAGAGCGCGTGAACGCGGCCTTGTCGCGCGGCGGAGCGCGGGTCAGGCGCACCAGGGCAGGGCGCTAGGCCGGGCCGCAGAGCTGGCGCATCGTGTTGAAGATCATCGCGATCGCCGCGTCGACGATCTGATCGGCGCTTTCGATGCGCGCCGCCGTGATGACGTAGGCGAACGACGCGTCCGCGCCGCGCACGTCGAGGACTGTCGTCGCGCCCGTGTTGCTCGTCTTGAGGCTCATGGTGATGATTTGCAGCGCGTCGCGCACGGTCGGCGCATGCATCGCCGCGAGCCCCGTCAGACCGACCGCCGTCGCGCGCATCCGCGCGCCGACGCGGAGCCCGAAAGCCTCATGCCCCGTCGCCTTCACGCATTCGCCGACCAGCCGGCCGAGCGCCGCGAACGGGATGACATTGTCGAGGTTGGAGAATGGGGCAGGGTCGAGCCCGGCCCGCCGCAACACGACGTCGGCGTCGACGCCCAACTCGCCCAGCGTCCCCAAAATTGCGAAGGCGTTTCGGACTTTGATGGTCGCAGACCGGGACTTCGTTCGAGATGCGGTATCCAAACTTTTCAACCGTCTGCGGCGGCAACTCTGGAGAGCCGCCGAATTCGCTCTCGGTCAGTCTCGATCGCTCATTTGGTCAAATTTTCGTCGGCCAAGTCAATGACGCGGCCGGCGCGAACATCTAACGTCCCCGCGAACACAATCGCAATGTGGCGCGTCCATTCGCCGCAGCGCTGCGCATTGTCGCAGCGCCGTCGTGTCGGCATGCTCTGTCCTCGAGGCCGAAGCCCAGATTGCGGGCGGGCACTGTCAAATTCCGGCTCAAGTCCGCCTTTCGTGCGGCAATATGGGGAGATAGGAGCTTGCGCAAGGGCGCTGGGCTACGGCGAATGGCATGGCGCGGGGGTCACCTTCTCGCCAAGCCGGCGGGCGCGGCCTGCAACCTCGGCTGCCAGTACTGCTTCTTCCTGTCGAAGGAGAACCTCTATCCGGCGCGCGAAAGCCCCCTCATGTCGGATGACGTGCTGGAGGCGACCATCCGGCAGTTGATGGAGTCCTCGCTCGGGCCGCAGGTGGAAGTGTCGTGGCAGGGCGGCGAGCCGATGCTGCGCGGAATCGACTTCTTCCGCCGTTCGGTCGCGCCGGCCGGGCATGCGCGTGCTCCACACGCTCCAGACCAACGGCACGCTGATCGACGACGATTGGGCGAAATTCTTCAAGCAGAACAACTATCTCGTCGGCGTCAGCGTCGACGGGCCGCGCGATATGCATGAGGCCTTCCGCGTCACCAAGGGCGGGGAGGGCAGCTTCGACGACGTGATCCGCGGCTGGAAATGCCTGCAGAAGCACAAGGTCGACGCCAACATCCTTTGCACGATCCACGCCGCCAACGCCGACCATCCGCTAAAAGTCTATCGCTTCTTCCGCGACGAGCTGAAGGCCGAGTACATCCAGCTGATCCCGATCGTCGAGCGGGCGACCGCGGAGACGATCGCGCTCGCGAATTTTGGCTGGGGCGGCCGCAAGGGAACCGACCGCCCGCTCTACCGGCAGGCGGGCGGTCTGGTGACCGACCGCACGGTGGAGGCGGAAAAATTCGGAAAGTTCCTGATCGCGATCTTTGACGAGTGGGTCAAGCGCGACGTCGGCAAAGTGTTCGTCACCACCTTCGACGTCGCGCTCGGCAGCTGGCCCGGGCAGCACAATTCCTGCATCGTTTCGCCGACCTGCGGCGGCGCGCTGGCGATGGAGCACAACGGCGACGTCTATTCGTGCGACCATCATGTCGAGCCGGAATATTTACTCGGCAATGTCCGCGAGACGCCGCTCGGCGACCTTGTGCGCTCGGATAAGCAGCGCCGCTTCGGCCAAGCCAAGTATGACACGCTGCCGGCCTATTGCCGCAAGTGCCCGGTGCTGTTCGCCTGCTACGGCGAATGCCCGCGCAACCGGTTCATCAAGACGCCGACGGGCGAAGACGGCCTCAATTACCTCTGCGAAGGCTACAAGGCCTTCTTCCTGCACATCGACCGGCCGATGCGGATCATGGCGGACCTCGTCCGCAAGGGGCGCTACGCCGACGAGATCATGCGCCTGATTCCGGCCTCGCCGGGCGAGGCGGCTGACCGGAACGTCAAGGCAGAGTTGTCATCGAAACGGAATAGGCGATTAGCACCGGTTCGACAGCAAGGAGGAAAACAAGCATGTTTGACAAACCGATGATTGGCCTTTGCGCGGGGTTTCTCGTGCTTGTCGCGGCGCCGGGCATGGCGCTCGCGCAGGACGCGATTAGCGCGCCCGCGCAGAAGACGATCGGCGCGACCGCCAAGGACACCATGATTCCCTCACTGGCGGTGATCAATTCCCGGGGGGCTACCCTCCAGGGCGCCATTCTGACGATGACAGACGTGTCGCCTAACTCCATCGTCTTCGCCGACCGACCGGTGAGAGCGGCGGGACATGTGCTGACCAGGGATTTCCTCAAGGAATGGGACGAGGGCAGCGACAGCTTCGCCAAGGACCCGCCAAACGCGACAATATCGGTGCTCGGAGCAGACGGCGCCTCGGTCAACGACGCGGTCGTCGTTTTGAAGTCGCCGAAGCTGGATGGCGACAAATTGACGTTCGATGTGTCTGTCCTCGAAGGAGACCTGTCGAACGCGACGGGGCCGGCTGCGCTCTTTGTCGACTGGTTCGCGGCGCGCGGGGGCGACTGGGGCCACGTAGGCGGCTTCGGCCATGTGGGTTACGGCGGCGTCTACCACGGCGGAGCATGGCATGGCGCCTGGTATGCGCATCCCGCGGGGGTGGCGGCTGGAGCGGCGGCGGTCGGCCTCGGGG
>Ga0074044_10002315_pt1 | contig 16681 bp, 13 predicted proteins | sample BogForMeECP23OM1_FD_94443 | JGI IMG/M metagenome (GOLD analysis project Ga0074044, IMG submission 94443) | Bog forest soil microbial communities from Calvert Island, British Columbia, Canada - Bog Forest MetaG ECP23OM1 | ecosystem: Environmental > Terrestrial > Soil > Wetlands ...
AAAATGTAACAAAGGATGGTTCGGGCGGGGTCGTAGTTCAGCCCGGTTAGAACGCCGGCCTGTCACGTCGGAAGTCGTGGGTTCAAATCCCATCGGCCCCGCCAAAATCAACGTTTTAGAGGCGCCAACTTGAAGCTGACCGAACAAACCCGCAGCATCTCGCGGGAGAATGGCCTGCGCGACCGCAACTGGGTGGTGATCGATGCCAGCGAGCGAGCGCTCGGACGCGTTGCGTCGCGCGCGGCAAGCCTGCTGACCGGCAAGACCCGCCCCGATTACACGCCCAACCAGGATACCGGCGACTTCGTCGTGATCATCAACGCCGCCAAGGTTCGCCTGACGGGATCAAAGTCGCTGAGCAAGCTGTACCATCGCCATACCGAATGGCCCGGCGGACTCCGCACGACCTCGGCGGGCAAGATGCTCGAAGCCAAGCCCGAGAGGCTGCTGGAGATAGCGGTGAAGGGGATGCTGCCGAAGAATCGGCTCGGCCATCAGATATTCAACAAGCTTAAGGTCTATCGCGGCCCCGAGCATCCGCACGCTGCGCAGAAGCCGCGCGCGGTGAGCGTCTAACAAGGCACGGTCGTCAAATGGCGGAAAAGAAACACATCATCTGGACTACGGGTCGGCGCAAGACCTCGGTGGCGCGGGTTCGAATGTTTGCCGGCAGCGGCACAATTACGATTAACGAGCGCACACTCGAGGACTACTTCCCGCGCCCGACTTCGCGGATGCGGATTCTGGAGCCGTTCGAGGCGACGGAGACCGTCGGGCAGTACGATGTGCTGGTGAGCGTCGAGGGCGGCGGAATCGCGGCGCAAGCCGACGCGGTCCGTCATGGAATTTCGCGCGCGCTGGTCAGCGCGACCGAGACGCTGCGGCCGACGCTGCGCAAGGGCGGGATGCTGACGCGCGATCCGCGCGAGGTCGAGCGCAAGAAGTACGGGCGGCACAAGGCGCGCAAGCGGCCGCAATACTCGAAGCGTTAGGCGAATCTGCGCATCGGCCCGAAAGCATTTTGACAGGACAGGGGCGTGAGCGCCGCTTGCGCCCTTTTCATTTGTGCCGCGACTTCAGTTACTCAGCAAAGCATGGAGCGGGCGGCGCCGCGGGTGAAAACGGTTAGCAGCGGACCGGCTTCCAAGCTAAGCTTGAATCGCTAACGATGGCGAGCGCAAGACCGTCATTTCTGGCCCCCAGATTCTCGTGGCGCACTTTCCTGTTCGGGATCGTGCTGCTGAGTGTTTGGTTCGCAATCCACGCCCGCTTCCACGACCCGTTCGAGCGGATGGATCTGATCGCGTACGACCTTCGAATCAATTCCGTCGCTCCGCATCCGTCCTCGGGCCTCGTCGCGATTGCCACCATCGACGACAAGAGTATTACGCAGCTTGGGCAATGGCCGTGGCCGCGGATCGTGCTCGCCCGGCTGGTCGATGCGCTCAAGGACTACAAGGTCAAGGTCATCGGGTTCGACGCGATCTTCAGCGAGACCGACAAGAGCGATGTAGCGCGCGGGGAAATCAGTCAGAAGCTTGCGCAACTCGGCCTCACCGAGCAGACGATCCGCCAGGCCCTGGGTCCCAGCAACGATGAGGCTTTTGCGGCCGCGATGAAAGCGCAAGGCCTGACCGTGCTTGGGTACGCATTCCAAAGCCATCGTTTCCAGAGCCATTACGCCACCGACAAAATGGTTGGGTTTCTCGAAAAGATTCGACCGCCCGGGCCGCTGTGCTATGGAATCATCCGGCAGGCCCCGGGCAAGCCGCACGATTTGATTAAGGCGATGGCGTATCAGCCGCCCTCTGCAGTTCTCGACGACGCGGCGCACTCGAGCGGATACTTTGACGTTGACGCCGACGCGGACGGCGAAATCCGCACCGAGATGACGGCCATCCGCTTCGACGGCCGCTACTGTGCGCCGCTGTTCCTGGCGGTGGTTGACGCGTACGCGGACGGCGCGCCGATGATATTGGGACTCGATGCCGATGGAGTGTCGGGGGTGTCGATCGCCGGCACGGTGATACCTGTGGATGACGACGGCCGGATGCTGGTGAATTTCCGAGGCGGCGCCAATCCATTCCCGCACTACTCCATCTCGGACATCATCAATCACCAGATCAAGCCGGATAAACTGGCGGGCAAAATCGTTCTGGTTGGTGCAACCGCCCACGGGCTGGGCGATCGCGGTGTGACTCCGGTGGACGGCGATATGCCCCGCGTCGAGGTCCACGCACACGCAATTGACAACGTTCTTCAAGGCGACTTCATCCGGCGATCCTACGAGGCCGTCGAGATCGCGTTCCTCAGTGCGCTCCTGATGGGAATCGCGATATCGCTTGGCGTAGCGTGGCTGTCGGCGATGACGTCTGCCCTTTTGGGTGCGGTCCTGCTGGCCGGCTATTTCGTTTACGCTCAGGTCCGGCTGCTTCGGGACGGGCTGGTGGTCTCCGTGGTCTTCCCGTTGCTCACCGTAATTGTCTTGTACATGTTCCTGGCTGGATATCGGTACATCACAGAGGGACGCGAAAAGCACCACTTGCGCGTCGCCTTCGAGCATTACTTGAACCCGGACGTGATCACCTCCGTGCTGGATTCGCCCGAGGGTTTGAAGCTCGGCGGCGAGAAGCGCCATCTCGCGATCCTCTTCGCCGATATCGTCAGCTTCACCAAACGCGCTGAGAAGACCGAGCCCGAGGACCTGCTGGCGCTGCTGAACACCTACATGACCTCGATGATCGACGTGATTTTCAAGACCGGCGGCGTGGTGGACAAGTTGATGGGCGACGGCATCATGGCGTTCTGGGGCGCGCCCAACGACCTGGAAAATCCGTCACGCTCCGCGATCGATTGCGCGCTCAAGATGCTCGAGAATCTTCACGTGCTCCAGACCAACGACCCGCGCTTCGCCGATCTCGACATCGGCATCGGCATTTCGACCGGCGACGTCGTGGTCGGCAACCTCGGCGGGGAAAATCGTTTCGACTATTCCGTCATCGGTGACACGGTCAACTTTGCTTCGCGGCTGGAGGGGCTGACCCGTCATTTCAAGGTGCATCTGCTGGTCAGCCTTCAGACCTACAACGAAGCCGGTGGCGGCTACATCGGGCGCGAACTCGGCCTGGTAAAGGTCAAGGGAAAGCAGATCTTTGTGCCGATCGTCCACGTCGCCGGACGCGAGAATGACAGCGTCGATCCTTCCTTCTATCGCCACTTCGCCGACGCGTTGACGATGATTCGCGCGGGCGATGTTTTTTCCGCGCGTCAGGAACTCGAACGGCTCGGCAGGACGCACCCCGATGACACTCCGGTGCACATTTACCTCGATAAACTGGCCGCCGACCCCGACCATCCGCCGACCGAGATGGTTTTCGAGTTCGAGAGCAAGTAACTGGCTCGGTGTGCGCAATCATGATAGGTCAGTGGCTTCGACCGCAATTCGCAAAGGAGCATTGAATTTCCCCAAGTGGCTGCGCACGACAAGGTCAGGGTGGCTGTGGTCGGCGCCTCCGGATACTCGGGTATCGAGGCGGTCCGCATCCTCGCCAGCCATCCGTTCGTCGAGTTGAGCGTGCTCACTTCCGAGCACTACGCCGGACGCGAGGTCGCCGATGTTTACCGCCACCTGGCCGGCATCGACTTGCCGCCGTTCGAAGAATTGCGCCCCGACCTGGTCCAGGGCCGCGCCGAGGTCGCGATCTCGTGCCTGCCCGAAAGCGTCGGCATCGCGCACACCGCCGAACTCATCAAAGCGGGCATCAAGGTAGTGGATCTGTCCGCGGATTTTCGATTCAAGGACGCGGCACAGTTCCGCGCCACTTACGGCATCGAGCATCCCGCGCCGCAACTCCTCAAGGAAGCGGTTTACGGGCTGAGCGAGTTCCATCGGCATGAACTTCGCGAGGCGCGCCTCGTTGCGACCCCCGGATGCTTTCCGACCGGCGCACTGCTCGCGTTGCTGCCGCTTATCAGGCGCGACTTGATCGAGCCTTCGTCGATTATCATCGATGCGAAGTCGGGCACGACCGGCGCGCGCCGCGCTGCGTCGATCGAGCAGCTGTTCGCCGAAGTGAACGAGAATTTCCGCGCCTACAAGGTCGGCAACCATCGCCACGTCCCCGAGATGGAGCAGGAAATTTCCGCCGCGCTCGGCCGCGACATCGCGCTGCTGTTCGTGCCGCATCTGCTGCCGATCACGCGCGGTCTTCTGAGCTCGATCTTCATGCGTCCGCGCGCCGGCACGACCGAAAGCGACGTTCACGCCGCCTTCGAGGCCAGCTTCGCCAAGTCGCGTTTCGTGCGAATCCTGAAACCCGGCGAGCTGCCCGAGCTGCGCAACGTGCGCGCCACGAATTTCTGCGAGTTGGCGTTCATTCTCGATCGCCGCAGCGAAACCCTGCTCGTGATAACCGCGATCGACAACCTCGGCAAGGGCGCCTCTGGCCAGGCCGTCCAGAATATGAACCTGATGCTGGGCTACGACGAAGCTGCCGGCCTGCTTGGCGCTGCCCCGGTCCCATGAACTTCGTGCACTGACCACACGAAGTCCTCGGTCCATTGCTGAAACTTGCCTTGCCCGACGGCGTCCAGTTATTTTGAAAATCGCGCGCCGTTTTGTGTTATCGTCGATGACCGCGAACTTAACCGGTTAACAACGGTCTTCGGCACAGCTTATGTGGATTGTCCGCCTCGCGCTTCGCCGGCCGCTCTCAGTCGCCGTGATGGCTCTCCTGATGCTCGTTCTCGGCGTGCTCTCTTTCGGCCTGATGAACGTTGACATCTTCCCGTCGATCGATCTCCCCGTCGTCATGGTGGTCTGGAATTACCCCGGCCTTTCCGCGTTCGACGTCGAGCGCCGCATGGTTTTCATCTCCGAGCGCGCCTTTTCGACCACCGTCAACGGCATCGAGCACATCGAGTCCGAATCGATCAACAGCATCGGCATCCTCAAAGTTTACTTTTATCCGGGCACGGACGTCGGCGGCGCCATCGCGCAGATGAGCGCGCAGGCAGAGAGCATCCTGAGCAATCTGCCGCGCGGCATCCAGCCCCCGCAGATCATTTCGTACAGCGCCAGCAACGTCCCCGTCGCGCAGCTCAACGTTTACAGCGACGTTCTTTCGACCAACAAGCTCTTCGACTACGGACTCAACTTCATCCGCATCCAGCTCTTCACGATTCCCGGCTTCTCCTCGCCCGCGCCGCTTGGCGGTGTGAGCCGATCGGTGATGGTCAACCTCGACCCCAACGCGCTTTACGCCAACGGGCTCTCCGCCTTCGACGTCGGCAACGCGCTGGCCGCGACCAATGTCGTCATCCCGTCAGGCACCGCCAAGATGGGCAATTACGAATACAACGTTGACTTGAACATGTCGGTGCCAAAAGTCTCCGACTTCAACAAGCTGCCCATCAAGTACCTCAACGGCGCGCCGGTTTTCCTCGGCGATGTCGCGCCCGTCACCGACAGCCATCAGCCCGAGACCAACGTCGTGCGCTTCAACGGACAGCAGGCCACCTACCTGCTGGTCGTCAAGCACGCCGACGCTTCCACGCTGACGGTCGTCGATGCGGTCAAGAAGAAGCTGCCCGACATCCGCGCCACCGCGCCCAAGGGCCTCAACGTGATGCTCACGTTCGACCAGTCGCGATTCGTGCGCGCCGCCCTGCGCGACGTCGTGCAGGAGGCCGTCACGGCCGCGCTGCTGGTCGCGCTCATGATGCTGCTGTTCCTCGGCTCGCCGCGCAGCATGCTCATCGTCATCATTTCGATTCCTCTGTCGATCCTCACCGCCTTCATCGGTCTCAAGCTGACCGGCCAGACCATCAACACGATGACGCTAGGCGGCATCGCGCTCGCGGTCGGGATGCTGGTTGACGACGCTACCGTCGAAGTCGAAAACATCCATCGCAACCATGCGGCCCACAAGCCGCTGCTGGTCGCCATCCTGGACGGCGCATCGCAGATCGCCACGCCTACGCTGGTCGGCACGCTCGCGATCTGCATCGTCTTTTTCCCGGTGGTGCTGCTGACCGGCGTCGCGCGATTCCTCTTCACTCCGCTCGCGCTCGCGGTGGTTTTCGCGATGCTGACCTCGTACCTGCTCTCGCGCACGCTGGTCCCCACGATGGCGCGTTATCTGCTCCCCGATAGCTACGACGAAAACCTCGGCGCCAGCCTATGGGCCCGCGTCGTGCGCGCCTTCGACGCGCGTTTCGAGCAGCTCAAGCATCACTATCGCTTCGCCCTCGCCAAGTTCATCGCGCGCCGCAATTTCTCGCTGACCTGCGTCACGATCCTCATCCTGTCTTCATCGGCGATGCTGCTGGTGGTCGGCGAGGATTTCTTTCCCACCATCGACGCCGGCATGATGAGCTTGCACTTGCGGATGCCGACCGGGACCCGCGTCGAACACTCCGAGTACATGGTTGACACCATCGAACGCGCGATTCGCACCGTCGTTCCCGCCGACGAGCTCGAGGGCATCAGCGACAACATCGGCCTGCCCATCTCGTACGACCTGGCTTTCTATCACACCGACTCGATCGGCCCGCAGGACGCCGACCTGCTCATCCAGTTGAAGCCCGTCCATCGGCCCACCGCGATGTACCAGCAGAAAATTCGCGATCTGCTCAAGCGCCAGTTTCCGAATGTCACCGCTTATTTTCAGGCCGCCGACATCGTCAGCCAGGTGCTTAATTTCGGCCTGCCCGCGGCGATCGACGCGCAGATTAACGGCAACAACCTCCAGTCCGACTACGACATCGCTCTGCGCCTGCAGGACCGCATGCGCCTGATTCCCGGCGTCAGCGATCTACGCATCGCCGAGCCGCAGGACTATCCGACCTTCGGCGTCAACGTCGATCGCGACAAGGCTCTCGAACTCGGCATCACGCAGCAGCAGGTGGCCTCGAGCATGCTCTCGACGCTCTCCGGCGCTACGCTGTTGCAGCCCAACTTCTGGCTCGATCCGAAATCGGGCGTTAACTACAACGTCGTGTCGCAGGCGCCGCAGCATCTGATCGACTCCGTCGCCACGCTGTCGAACATTCCGCTTAGTACCCCCGCGTCTGCTTCGGGAGCCAACGGCCAGCCTCAGCTCCTCGGCAACCTCGGCACCATCACCCACACCTGGGATCCCGCCGTCGTCGCGCACTACACCGTGCAGCGCGTCATCGACGTTGACGCCGGCGTCGAAGGCCGCGACCTCGGCAGCGTCGCTTCCGCGGTGCAGCGCGAAATCGACAACCTCGGCCCGTTGCCCGCCGGCTCCCATGTCGTCATCCGCGGCCAGAGCCAGGCGATGCGCGATTCGTTTCGCACCCTGGGCGAGGGCCTGATCCTCGCCATCATCCTTGTGTATCTGCTCATGGTCGCGAACTATCAGTCGTGGCTTGAGCCTTTCATCATCATGACGGCGGTGCCGGGCGCGCTGGCCGGCGTGCTCTGGATGCTCGCGATCACCGGCACGACCATCAACGTCGAATCCCTGATGGGCGCGATCATGGCGGTCGGGGTTGGCGTCGCCAACGGCAACCTGCTGATCACTTTCGCCAACGAACTGCGCGAGGAAGGCTACAGCCCGCTCGCCGCCGCCATCGAGGCCGGCCGCATCCGCCTACGGCCGATCATCATGACCGCGCTCGCGATGATTCTCGGCATGCTCCCGATGGCGCTGGCACTCGGCTCGGGTTCCGAGCAGAATGCCCCGCTCGGGCGCGCCGTAATCGGCGGACTGTTCGCTGCGACGCTGATGACGCTGTTCGTCGTGCCCGCGGTTTATTCGATCTTCAGCCGCAGCCTCAAAGGCAAGCATCAGCGCGACCTCGAAATCGAAGCAATCACGCTGCCCGGCGCCTAATGTTGATCCATGCCTGAGATAGAAGACGATCCGAAAAATTTCAGCGTGCCCGCCCCCGGCAGAGTTTTCTTTGCCGGATGGGTCGTCGCGATTGTCGTGGCGCTCGCCGCGACCGCTGGTCTGGTGCTCGCGCGCGATCTATGGATCGGCCGCCAGACGTCCGAACTCCAGAACGAGAACCAGGCCGGCCCGCACGTCCTCGTTGCCGACGTCCTGCGGGCTCCGCCCACGCGCGATCTCAAGCTCCCCGCAACGATTCGCGGCTTTGACGAAACCGATATTTTCGCCAAAGTCCCCGGCTACCTGAAGACCATCAAGGTTGACAAGGGCGACCGCATCCACAAGGGCCAACTGCTCGCCATCCTCGCGTCGCCCGAACTCGATCAGCAGGTCGCCAACGCGCGCGCCAGCTACAACCTCGCCCTGCTCAGCGACAAGCGCAGCCAGGCACTGGTACGCGCCAAAGTCATTGCACAACAGACCGCCGATGAAACCCACGCCGCGATGCTTCAGGCCAAGGCCACCCTCGAACAGGAACTCGCCACTCAGCAGTACGAAACGATCACAGCGCCCTTCGACGGCATTGTTACCGCGCGCTACATCGATCCCGGCCATCTCGTGCCCGCGAACACTACCCCCGGCACGCCCGGCGCGGGAGCGATCATCTCTATCTCCCGCTTGACTCCCCTGCGGGTGTTCACCTATGTGCCCCAGTATATCGCCCCGTTCATCAAAACCGGCGACGCTGCCACAATCACCGCGGCCGGCTACCCGCTCCAGAAATTCACCGGCTCCATCACGCGCCATCCCGAAGCCCTGTCACCCGACACGCGCACGATGCTGGTAGAGGTCGATCTAGCCAACGAAAATCATGCGCTGTATCCCGGAATGTACGCGACCGCCGAGTTTACGGTAGCGATGGGCACCGGCGCTCCGATGGTCCCGGACGACGCGCTGGTCTTCCGCGACGGCAAGGTTTACGTACCAATAGTCCGCAACAACCAATTGCACTTAGCCGAGGTCACCTTAGGCTACGACAACGGCCAGACAGTAGAAGTAACAACAGGCATTACCCCCGCCGACAAAGTAGCAGTAAACGTCGGCCAGGCAGCCCGCGACGGCGAGAACGTCCAACCCGTATCCGGAAGTCCGGTTCCGATAAACCAAATTCAACAATAGGCGGGAATCAGCATTTCCTCACAGTCGATCGCTCCGCCGGCGGCCACATGCTCGATTGCTGTATGGTCGGTGCGGCGATCGAGATCCATCACCCGCCAGAGCGGGTCACAGCGCGGCGAAGCTGCGATTTTCGTGCGGCCAGGGCGGCGCGCCGGCGATCGCGTCGAGCACCTCCTCGGGCCGCTCGACGAGCGACCACATCTTGCGATGACGATCATCCATGAAACGCCGGTCGATGCAGCTCTCCAAAAACTTAACGCACGGCGAGTAGAAACCCAGCGTGTTGACCATCACGATCGCACCGCCGAACAATCCCAGCCGCTTCCACGTGATCGCTTCGAACAACTCCTCGAGCGTGCCGCATCCGCCCGGCAGCGCGATCACCGCATCGACTTCCTCGATCATCATGCGCTTGCGTTCGTGCAAATCACCTACGATCAGCAACTCGCTCAACCCGCGATGACCCCATTCGAGGTCGTACATGAAACGCGGCAGCACGCCGATCACGCGGCCGCCTTCGGACAACGCCGCGTCCGCGAGATGCCCCATCGAGCCGACGCTGCCGCCGCCATAGACCAGCGTCACCTTGTTGCGCGCCAGCTCTCTGCCAAGGCGCGCGGCGGCGGCGTGATAGGCGGCGTCGCACTGGCGGCTCGACGCGCAATAGACACACACTCGCTTGATAGCCATCGCGCGATCGTATCCGACCGATTCGCGCCCATCCAGACGCCGCGCCTGCAGCCACTCCTCCATTCAACGCGAACACGTGCGACACGATAGCGCCGAACGGCGGAACCTGCACAGTCTCGGTCGAGTTCGCTCCGCACGACCGGGGTAGGTTCAAGGGCACGCTCGAACTGCGGGACAGCGCAGCCGACAGCCCGCAACACATCAAGCCCCTCGGTATTTCGAAATAGATAGTCGCGGCTTGAGAAGCCCCGCTTGCCGGGAGATTCGCGATCTGAGACCTTTAAGCGAATCAAGGTGCGCCTAAACGCGCGCAATCATACGCGATGCAGGCCGCTCATCCAGATAGATCGTCAGAACCGAAGTTAGCGTCGTGGCAACCGAGGCCGCGCCGTTACCTGGCGGCTCTGTTCGCGATGCTGATGTCGGCGACGATTTTCGAAGGCTACGACATCACGATCTTCCATCTGGCGACGCCGGAAATCGCGCGGACCTTTCACCTGGCCGACCCTGCGATCGGGCTGATGGCGACGTTCGTGCGGTTCGGCGGGATGTTGTCGTTCTTCGTGGTAATCCTCGCCGATCGTTACGGTCGAAAACCGATTATTTCCGCGACCGTGCTTTGTTACACCGTCCTCACTCTGTTCACGGCGCTTTCCAGGGGCGTGGGGTCGTTTACGATCTTTCAAAGTTCGGCGCAGATATTCCTGGCGGCCGAGTTCGGGGTTGCGGTCACTATGATCAGCGAGGAGTTTCCCGACGCCCGACGGGGGCGCGCGATCGCGGCGCTGCACATGGTGGCGTTTCTTGGGGTCACCGCCGCCGGACTTACCTACGCCATCATGGCGGAGTCGCGCTGGGGATGGCGTGGCATGTACCTGCTCGGGATCGCGCCGCTGGTGATGGTCGCGTTTTTGAGGCGCGGGCTGCGCGAGACCGCCCGCTTCACGGCGCTCGAGCGGGCGCGCACTTCGGCGGGCAAGGAGCGTCCCGAATTCTGGAAACAGATTCGCAATTGCCTGGCGCCGTTACTTGGCGGTCCGTACTACTCGCGCCTGCTGATCGTTGCCGGGCTGTGGAACTCGATCGGATTGATCGGCGGGCCGACGGTTACGTACTTCAGCCTTTACGCCCGCCGCGATCATCATTGGACATCCCAGCAGGTAGCCGCGGCGATCATTCTCGCCTACGCGATGGGCACCATCGGGAGCATGTTGAGCGGATTTCTGATGGACCGGCTGGGACGAAAATTCACCACCTGTTTCTTCTACCTGATCTCGGCAGCGGCAATGTACATGCTGTTCAGCAGCGACGGTGACGGTGCGATCCTCGCGGGCGAGGTCTTCACGATGTTTGCGTACCAGGCGGCGCGCACCGCGACCTCGGCGCTCTCGACCGAGTTGTTTCCGACCGCGATTCGAGCGACGGGGTACAGCCTGTGCGTGCAGGTGATTGGGCAGATCTGCTGGATGCTGTCGCCGGTCGTGATCGGGCTGCTCTCGGGGCCGCTTGGCGGTTTGGGCAACGCCGCGTCGCTCTTTGCCGCGGGCCCGATCCTCGGCGTGGCGATCGTGGTGTGGTTCGTCCCCGAGACCCGCGGCAAGACGCTGGAGGAACTCTCGCCGAACGTCGCAGAGACGCCGCCGGTCATGACTGAATAGATCGCCCGCCAGGCCAACTCCCGAGCCGGGTTCTGATCGCGTTCCATCGAACAGCGCAAAATGCCGGCAACTGAAATCATCGTTGTCAGCGCGGATATGCTTGCTTGACAGTTTACATGGTCCGTCTAACATACGATTGTTAAACGAATTGAAGCGGCCGCATCGGAGGTATCGTAATGGCAGGCGCGGATATCAGCGAAATCGAAATCAACGAACCCAACCGTTGGCGACTTGAAACCCCCGGGCATTCGGGATGGCAGCGCACGGCGCGGCCGGGCGAACCGGACAAGTATCTGATGATCTCGGCGGACTGTCACTGCAGCGAGCCGTCGAATCTTTGGTACGAGCGGATCGATCGCAAGTACCGCGACCGGCTGCCGCGAATCGAAGTCGATGAAAACGGCGTCAAGTGGGCGATTTCGGAGGGCTGGGCGCGATCGCGATTGCTCGACAGCCGTTTGGAAGGCGAAGACCATCTTCGCGCAAAGGCGGGTGCAGATCTCGAGCAGCGGCTGAAAGATCAGGCTCGGGACGGCGTCGATGCGGAAGTTATCTTTCCCAACAGGGGTCTCACGATGTGGGCGACCCCCGACGCCGACTTTGCGCACGCGCAGTGCCGCATTTACAACGACTGGGCGTGGGAGACGTTCGCGAAGTACAACGACCGGATGTCGCCGTTGGCCGCGATCGCGACGGCCGACCTGGCGGGGTCGATCAAGGAAGTCGAGCGCGTCGCGAAGCTGGGATTTCGCGGTCTGACGCTGCCGTGCAAGCCGATCTTCGGGGCGCATGACGCGCGCCATCCCAACTACAATCTGCCAATTTTCGATCCACTGTGGTCGGTGATTCAGGAAGCGGATCTGCCGATCACGTTCCATGTCTCGACCGGACGCGATCCGCGCGCGGCGCGAAAAGACGGCGGCGCGGTGATCAATTACGTTTCACATTCGCTCGTCCCGACCATCGAGCCGGTCGCAAATCTCTGCGGCTCCGGCGTGCTCGAGCGTTTCCCGGGAATTCGCTTTGCGGCAATCGAGTCGGGCATCGGCTGGGTGGCGTGGGCGCTCGGCGCGATGGACGAGGCCTACCACAAGCATCACATGTGGGCGCTGCCGCGGCTCAAGATGCTTCCGAGCGAGTATTTCCGCGCGCACGGATATGCGTCGTTTCAAGAAGATCCGGTCGGCCTGGATTTGGCGGTGAAATATAATCTGACCAACAATTTTCTGTGGGCGAATGACTATCCGCATCACGAGGGAAGCTGGCCGCATTCGGCTGAAGCGATCGAGCGTCAGATGGGAGGTCTGCCCGAAGACGCGCGCGCGAAGATCCTCGGGCTGAATGCGGCGCGCCTGTTCAAGTTCGACGCGGACGCGCTGACGCGCCGCAACCGAGCGATGTCGAACTGAGCCGGCAGCTCGATGCCGTCGCCGGAATTTTCGCATCACTACGCCAATCTCGAAGGCGTGCGAATCCACTACGTCACGATGGGGCAAGGCGCCCCGGTCGTTCTGCTGCATGGATGGCCGCAGACCTGGTACGAATGGCGGCGCGTAATGCCATTGCTCGCCGACAAGTACTTGCTCGTGGCGCCCGACATGCGCGGCCTTGGGGATTCCTCGCGGCCCACCTCCGGCTACGACAAGAAAACCGTAGCGAACGACATCTGGCTGCTCATTCACAGCCATTTCGGGCACACTCGCTTCGCCGTCGTCGGTCATGATTGGGGCGCGCCCGTCGCGTTTCGCCTCGCCGCAGACCATCCGGGTGAAGTGACGCATCTGGCGATGCTCGATGTTCCCGTTCCGGGCGATCAGCCCGCCGGCAGCGCGATCGGCGGAAGTCCTCGATGGTGGCATATGTTCCATCAGGTGCCTGATTTGCCGGAGGCGCTGGTGTATGGCCGCGAACGGATTTATCTCGAATGGTTTTTCATGAATGGATGCGATCAGGCCGGCGCGATTGGCGACGATGACATCGTGGAATACGTGCGGACGTACTCGCAGCCGGGCGCGATGCGTGCGGGCTTCAGCTACTACCGCGCGGTTTCCCGGGATGTCGCCGACAACCGAGCAACGCTTGCGGCAGGATTCAAACTTCCGATGCCGACGCTGGGACTCGGCGGCGGGGGATCGCGCGGCCGCGGCGATCTCGTCGTCGAATCGCTTCGCCGCGTCGCGGTTCACGCGGACGGGGGATCGATTGCCGACTGCGGTCATTTCATACCCGAAGAGAAACCGGCGGAACTTGCCGATCAGTTGCGGGAATTTCTGGCGAAATAGGTTCCATCGCCGATCGTTCCCGGCACGAGCGCCGATTGCGCTTCCGTTCGAAACCGCACTCTGGTACGCCTCGCACATAATGTAATCGTCTCAGGAGAAATGCCGTGGACTTTAATATTCCCGCCGATGTCACCGCCTACCTGGCTGAGCTGGATGCGTTCATCGAGAAAGAGATCAAGCCGCTCGAAGGCGAGAACGACAACATCCGTTTTTTCGATCATCGCCGCGAATGGGCGCGCACCGACTTTGAACGCGACGGACTGCCGCGCCATGAGTGGGAAGCGCTGCTGGGCGAGATGCGCCGGCGCGCCGACAAGGCGGGACACTATCGTTATGCGCTGCCGAAGGAATACGGCGGCAGGGACGGCACCAACCTCGCGATGGCGATTATCCGCGAGTACCTGGCGGCCAAGGGACTCGGGCTGCACAACGATTTGCAGAACGAAAGTTCGATCGTCGGCAATCTGCCGACCGTGCTGATGTTTCGCGACTTCGGCAACGATCAGCAGAAGAAAGAATTTATTCCCAAGCTGCTCGACGGCTCGATGCGGATCGCGTTCGGACTGACCGAACCCAATCACGGTTCCGACGCAACCTGGATGGAGACGCGCGGAGTTCGCGACGGCGACCACTGGCGAATCACCGGCGCCAAGATGTGGAATACGGGGCTGCATGTCGCCACGCATGATTTCGTGTTCGCGCGGACCAGTGGCAAAGACGGCAGCCCGCGCGGCATCACTTGCTTTATCGTCCCGACCAAAAGCGCGGGCTTCAAGGTCGAGGAATATCTGTGGACCTTCAACATGCCGACCGATCACCCGCGCGTTTCGCTGACGGATGTGACCGTGCCGGCCGACTCGCTTCTTGGCGATCCGGAAAACGGGCTGGCGGTGGCGCAGCACTTCGTCCACGAGAACCGCATTCGCCAGGCCGCGAGTTCGCTGGGCGCGGCGCAATATTGCATCAACAAGAGCGTGAAGTACGCCAAGGATCGCAAGCCGTTCGGCAAACCACTGGCGAGCAACCAGGCGATTCAATGGCCGCTGGTCGAGCTGCACACCGAAGCCGAGATGCTGCGCAATCTCATCCACAAGACCGCGTGGCAGATGGATCAAATGTCGAAGCCCGAGGTCGCGCTGAAACTTTCCGACAAGGTCGCCATGTGCAACTACCGGGCGAACCGGCTGGTGTGCGATGCCGCGGATCGCGCGATGCAGGTGCATGGCGCGATCGGGTACTCGCGGCACAAGCCGTTCGAGCACATTTTCCGGCATCACCGGCGCTATCGCATCACCGAGGGATCGGAGGAAATCCAGATGCGGCGCGTGGCGCAATATCTGTTCGGATTTTTCAAGGACCGAAAGCAGGCCGAAGAGTGAGGCGTTCGCGCGCGAGACCAACATGAGCGCCGAAGACTTCGCCGCGCGCTTGCAAGCAGCTATCGCGCGTCACGTCGCGGGGCCGGGAACAATCCACGACCTCCAAAGATTGACCGGTGGCGCTAACAAAACGACGTGGTCGTTCGACGCGGACGTGGCAGGTGCGCGCTGGCAGTTCATCCTGCAACTGGCAAGCGCTCGCGCCACCGACGAGACCAATCCGCTGGCATCAGTCTCTCCCCATTTGACCGCCGACCAGGACGCGCGGCTGATGATCGCTGCGGTTAAAGCCGGGGTTCCGGCGCCGCGAGTGCGTGCGATTCTGAAGCCGGACGACGGGCTCGGCCCCGGCTACGTCACCGAGAGGGTGGCGGGAGAGACGCTGGCCACGCGCATCCTGCGCGATGAACGCTTCGCCGATGCGCGCGCGACGATGGCAAAGCAATGCGGCTCGATCCTCGCCGCGATTCATCGCATTCCGCTCGCCGAAGTTCCTTTCCTGATGAAGCTGACACCGGCGGAACACATCGCGGCGCAGCGCCGAATCGTCGAGTACTACGGGTTTCATTCGCCGGCGCTCGAGCTGGGGCTCAAATGGGCGGAGCAGCACGCTCCGGGAAACGCTCGTCACACCGTGGTGCATGGCGACTTCCGCGCGGGCAACTTTATTGTCGGCGAGGAAGGTATCCGGTGCGTGCTGGATTGGGAAATAGGACAGAGCGGCGATCCGATGCAGGACCTGGGCTGGGTATGCGTCAAGACGTGGCGATTCGGCGGCAAGCAGCCGGTCGGCGGCTTCGGCACGCGCGAGGACTTGTTCGCGGCTTACGAGAAGGCCAGCGGACACGCCGTCGAGCCGGCGCACGTGCGCTTTTGGGAAGCCTATGGAAGCGTGCGCTGGGCGATTGGGTGCTTGAGCATGGGAATTCGCGGAATAGAAGAAGTGGGAATCGAACGGTGTGCGATCGGCCGGCGAGTGGAGGAGCCGCTGTGGGATTTTCTCAACCTGATTGAAGGCCGCGACTGACTAATCCCGAACATCAACTGACTATATGCAGTTCAAGGACTGACTATGCCACAGAGTACTCCGAAAGCTGCGGTTCTGCTCGAGGCTGCGGTCAAATATCTTGAAACCGAGTTGATGCCGACGCTCGCCGGCTATCATCGCTTTCAGACGCGCGTCACCGTCAACGTGCTCAATACTGTGCGCCGCGAGCTCGAACTGCGCGGCGCGCAGGCGGAGGGCGAGCGCTCGCGGCTGGTCGCGATGCTTGGCCACGATGGCGACGTCGAGTCGCTTAGCATCGAGCTTGCGGAGCGGATTCGCGCGGGAGCAATCGCGATCGACGATCCGGCGCTGCGCGCTCACGTTCGCCAGTCGCTCGCCGACGCGCTCGCGATCAACAATCCCAAATGGCTGACCCGCTGATGGCCGCGCGGCATACAAGCGGCGCCGCGGTGGCGGTTGACGTGCTTGGTGGGCGGTGCAGGTTTCGAACCTGCGACCCCCGGCTTGTAAGAACGAAATGGCCGATTTCTCACAGAGTCTAACCGACTGCTACTGAACGGCACGGAAGCGAGAAACACTAACGCAGGCACGGGCTTCGTACACTCACTGAGCGCAACCGCGT
>Ga0074044_10002317_pt1 | contig 16678 bp, 19 predicted proteins | sample BogForMeECP23OM1_FD_94443 | JGI IMG/M metagenome (GOLD analysis project Ga0074044, IMG submission 94443) | Bog forest soil microbial communities from Calvert Island, British Columbia, Canada - Bog Forest MetaG ECP23OM1 | ecosystem: Environmental > Terrestrial > Soil > Wetlands ...
ATTTCCCGCGGAGTCTTTCCCTCCCCAAGGAGCAACGCCACCCTGCACTCGGCCGGCGTCAGGCCGAACAGCGTCCGCAGAATATCGTGCGCGGTATGCGCTCTCCGATCAGGATCGCTGATAAAGACAATAGCGCGAAGCGGCCGCGTTACATCAATCGGTAAATTCTGAACTGGACTAACCAGGACCTGCAGCGCCGCTCCTTTCCGGCGGGAAATCGAAACGCCTCCGCCCGCGCCGAATCCCCTGCCTTCGGCCGTATTCACCGCCTCGCGGATCAGTCTGCCGAGTTGAGCGGATTCGGCGGGACGGTCGGCGCGGAGGCCTTGAGCGCCGGCCAGCAAACCGTCGTTTCTCGCAACGATGGTGTTGGCCGCACGATTCATCAGCAGTATCTCGCCTTTTGTGCCCAGCACAACCACGCCAGTAGCCAGCGTATCAAGCGCTGCGCTGAACCCCGCAACTAGGGCTTTCAACTCGGAGAACTGGAAATGCAGCTTGAATGCGCGCTGGATGTGCGGCGAAAGCAGTTCAAGAACCTCTCTGTCGGAAGGCTGGAATTCCGGCGTGGATGCTCCCCGAAAGAGATTGACTACGGCCAAGCGGCAAGGGCTGTTTTCAACCAGGCTAAACAACCCGTACTCGATGTCGAACCGAGATAACAGATCGTTGTAAATCTCGCTCGCCTCGTATTCCTTCCGCGTGCAAAGGGATTCGGAGGTCAGCACCTGACCCGAGGGTTGCAATCGCCCGCGAACTGCCCATATGTCCAGAGGCCCGTAGTGTTGGTGATAGAGACGAATGGCTTCCGGGTCGACTTGCCATGCGCTGGAGACCGAGTACGAGCCGTTGCCCGTTCCCGCCTGAACCATCAGGATGTCGGCGGAATGGGCGCCCGTAGCGTGCGCCAGTTGTTGCAGGAACGACCCCCACTGCGTGGGATCGGCGGCAGCGTCGTAAAGACTGCTGAGGAGCTTGGATAGAGCCCATTCGCCCGGTGGCATCGGTCGATCCTTCAAAATGCGGTGCCGGGGGATCGGTCACCCGGATGGAGCTAAGGTCCGAGGATGCTACCGCGGGCGGCCCAGAATTGCAAATCCTTTCTCACCCCGGAGGGTGATGACAGGCACATTACTCCACGTTAGTCTCCGCTCCGTAACTCGTTAAGGTGGGGGCCGGCGGGGTGCCGGTTGATTGAGCAAATCGCACACCGGGAAAAAAGCGGGGACGGGGAAGCCCTGCTTGGTTCGCGCCCGATTGCCGAAGGTCGCGCCTCCACCCTTTTTAAACTTTCGAATGGCTTCCCGGTTCTGGTCATCGCGCTGTCTGCGTTTCAATCACACGATTAAGGAGAAACCTATGATGAAGCTCCGTAGCGGACCTAACGCGGTTGCGAGCGTGTTTGTTCTGATGATTTTCACCTCTCTTCCCCTCTTTATGTGGGCCCAAGATTCAACGAACGACATCTACCGAAAGTACGCCACGGTTCCAACAGAGGTGCCAGGGATCTACACTTTCGCGGACCCCCCGCAAGGGTTCAACGCCCTTGCGGCAAGCGACGAAGAGCTTGCAATGTACGGTTTTCCTCCGCGTCCGGATAGGGTCGCCCACCCGGAGCAGTACCACTTGTGGGAATTTACCGTGAAGGCGGCAAAAACGCGGTGGAAAGGGCCACTGAAGCGTACACAATTTCGCAGTGCAGTTCCCGCTCCCATGCAGAATCCGCAGGCTCCCCAAGGGCAAGTGAATTATCAGATACCATATCCAAACCTGGACTGGGGCGGCTATGGGAACTTCAAAAATATAACGGCCTACAGCAGCAAGAAGAGCTCTCTTTCCTCGTTCCAAGGGATTGCCGCATTCTTCAACGTTCCCATCGCGGAAGACGCTTTCGGGCAGTCGGGATGTACAAGCCCTGGGACGGAAGGAACCGTGACAGCGATGATTGGGATTGACGCTCCCACGTTGCAAGGGGGCGTCATCGCGCAGAACCCCGGTTGGATTTATTCTGGCGGGTGTTTTGTTTATTTGCCAACCTACTACGCTGAGATTGGTGCGGGAACTTCCAACGAGATAATCGACGTGTTTCCCGTTAACCCGGGAGACATGATGACTGTCATAGTTTCCGACACAAGTCCAACGACCGGGAACGTGTTTCTTCTCGACGATACAACCGGGGCTGGTACGACGTACGCGATCACGACTACTCCAATCATCGGAGATTCCGCCGAGTTCCTCATGGCGAAGGTCTACGTTAACGGTGTCCTTGACCAGATCCCGAACTATGTAGGTACTAACTGGGTGCAAGCATACGCGATCGATTTCGACCAGACGGTCTATGGACCGGGTACGAATATGAAGTCCAGCAAGAGCTACCGTTATACGGTCAACTATGAAATGACGGACGACGCTGGCGATCAAATCATTACGGACTCGTTGCCTTACACGCAAACCTTCAAAAACCCGTACGCTCCTAGCGAGACGTTCGGGGTGTTCTTCAATGTGACAAATTGCGCAGAGGATTACGGCTGCACGCCGTGAATCTCGGTCGTAAGGCCCACACTCATTTCACCTAATGTGAAGGCTTACTGCCCGGCCGCAAACCCGCCGAGGTGGGCCATCGTCATGCGGAGGAACTTGTAGGGGTTTACCGGTGTGTCGTTAATGCGAACTTCGTAGTGGAGATGGGGTCCGGTGGAGCGTCCACTCAGGCCTACGTAGCCGATCGTGTCGCCGCGGTGGATACGCTGGCCGGCTGCAACGGCGAAGCTTGCGAGATGCCCGTAGCGGGTCGAAATGCCGTGCCCGTGGTCGATCATGACCGCGCGTCCGTAGCCGCCCAGAAAATCGGCAAAGGTGACCAGACCATCCGCCGGAGCGATGACGGCCGACCCGACGCTGGCGGAAATATCAACGCCGGAATGGAACGCGCCTTCTCCGTTGAACGGATCAATGCGCTCGCCGAAGCTGCCGGTAACCTGGCCTTCCACCGGCCACAGATTCGGCGCGGCATTGGCGCGGATCCAGTCGGCGGTGGTTGAATTCTTGGTCAAGCCCATCGAAATGCCAACGCTGGCTGCTCCGGTTAACGCCGTATTTTTGAGGGCGTAAAGCTGGTCGAGCGACGATGCAACCTGCGTTCTTTGAATCTGCTCGGTCGAAGCGGCCACCATCGCCGGATCCGACTTGAGTCCGTAAAGGGCAGAAACTTCGCTGGCCAGCGAGCCTAGCGAGGCGACCTGAATATCGCGTTCTTCGGCCTGTTGCTCAAGATGGGAATAGCGGGTCTTCAGTTGCGCCTGTTCGTCGCGCAATTGGTTGTAGTGCGAGACCTTGCGCAGCATGCGGGCATAGGAACTGACGATGCCCGTCAGGCTGAACACGCCAATCAAAGCGCCGGCGACAAGAATGTACAAATACTGGACCGGAATGGAGATCTTGCGAAGCTGTCCGGCTTCGTCGCGGGCCACAAAAAAGATGTAAAAGCGTTTACGCAATATGCCTATCCGAACGAACGAAATTTGGCGTTTCCTTATGAGTGCTTAGGAAACCTGCCCGGAGCTGGAACCGTCATGCTCGGGCTCGGAAAATCTGAATCCAGGGGCCGCTTCAGGAGCGCCCCGAAACTAGCTCAACCACAGGCCTGGCGCGCCGAAGCGGGCAGACCGAAAATCCAAATGTGCCGCAACTGATTCAGGTTGCTGCACTTGGTGTTGCAAAGGTCTCTGTTAATGGCGAGTTAAACGTAACAAACCTGATTCCCCCTGTCAACCACCATACGACCCTTTGGGCGGTTACCAAGGAAGGGTAATCTGCGCCGCCCATTCGGCCAGATTACCGGGGTAAGGGGTCAGGGCACCTGCGCCTTGGCCGCCGCGGAGAGAGATGCTTTCAGTCCATTACGCAGGCGGCACGATTCCAGTCCAGCGTTATAGTGATGGGATGCCGGTGAGCGAAAAGGATCTGATTCGGCGGATACGGCGCATGGCTGCTGGCGGTTCGGCAGTCGTGACGGGCATTGGAGATGATGCGGCAGTGCTGCGCCTTCCTCCCCGGCACGAGTTGCTGGTGACGACCGATTTCACGATTGAGAACGTGCATTTCAGGCGGGAATGGCATCGGCCTGAGGTGGTGGGCTGGCGTTGCCTTACGCGTGGACTGAGCGACATCGCGGCTATGGGCGGAGAGCCGCAAGCAGCATTTTTGTCGCTGGCTCTAGGCGGTGATGTTCCCCAGAAGTGGGTGGAAGGTTTCCTGAAAGGCTTGTTGGTGCTGGCGAAGAAACATACGGTTCCACTGGCCGGAGGAGATACGGCGCAGTCGGCGGGCGGCATCCAGGCGGACATCGTAGTGGTGGGGTCGGTGCCCACGGGAAAGGCGGTACTGCGGTCGCGAGCCAAACCGGGCGAACAGATCTATGTGACTGGAGAATTGGGTGGCTCGGCCTTGGCCTTGGATCGTCTGCGGGAGGGGTTTCCGCTGGGGGCAGAACGTTCTCGGCATTTTCATCCAGAGCCGCGGGTCGAGGTGGGCCGATGGCTGCGCGAGCATGGCATTCCCTCAGCCATGATCGACATCAGCGACGGGCTTTCGACGGATTTGGAGCATATTTGCGAAGAGAGTCATGTAGGGGCCGAAATCGAGATGAATGCGATTCCGAGGGCGCGCGTGGGACGCGGGAAGGGGAAGTTTGCCGGGCTCGAGTACGCGCTGCACGGCGGGGACGACTATGAACTGCTGTTTACGTCGTCGAGGCCGGTTCCGGCGAAGGTAAAGGGCGTCCCGATCACAAGGATTGGGCGCACGACGGCTTCGCCCGGGATGAGGTTGATAGACGCGGCAGGGAAGGTCAATCGGCTTGAGGCCGACGGATGGGAGCACTTCAAGCGCGGAGGCTGAACGACAAGCGGGGCGGGCAAACGGGACCAAGCTCAGACCCGTAACAACCATGGCCCGAAATTTCGGCATGCGTGACTTTGGTTACCTGCCTTGTGTGACCATGACCGACTACAGTAGCGGCATGTGGAAAATCTGTCTGGCAGTAGCTTTCTTTGTCCTGATCCCGGTTTCGAGTCTTGCAGAGGGACCGGCTACCATTTCCAAGAAAATTGATAGCGCATTCGTGCAGCAGACGTTTGGGGACCAATTTACGCTGCTGACGAATGTGGCGCCGGTTTTTGGCGATCTGGACGGCGATGGCGTGGAAGACGTGGTGATCGCGGCGCGCTGCAAGAATCCGATGCTCGACCAGGCGGAGCACAACTACCGAGTAGTGGATCCGTACTATGAGTATTTTGGATATGGAGACCCCCGGATTACGACGACTTTTTCCGAAGGAGATCCCGCGCAGCGCGGGCTGGTGGCGCTGATCATCCACGGCGCCGGACCGGATGCATGGCGCTCGGCGAAGCCGAAAGCAAAATACGTGATTGTGAACTTGCCATACAAGGGACTTTCGGTACGAAAGATGGATCTGGGGAAGAAAAAAGGCGTGATTGAAGCTCTTTACGTAGAGGAAGCCGGTGATTTGGGCCAAAGCTCGGCAGTGTTTTTCGATGTGAAGAAATTGCGCTATCGCTACGTGCCCATGGGCGGAGACATGCAGTAGAACTGTAAAGCTGGATGCGAGAGGTCTAGTTGAGTCAAACTAGTTCGGCCACGAACTGGCGAGTGATGTAGTAATCTCTCTTCTTAATTGCTTCACAAATTGCAATACAGCGTTTTGCCGCTGCGCTTGGCTGTGTGCCGAGCCGTGCTGGGGGCTGACGTTCCTGCCTGGGGACTGGCCGGCGAATTCTTCTGCGTGACGCGGACGCAGGAAGAGCTCTCGATTGTGTGCGCAGAGAACCTTGTTCCGCAGCAGGATGAAGGAGTGGTCGTCGAGCGCGGATGGGTCGCACTCAGGCTCGAAGGGCCTTTTCCATTCGCGATGACGGGCGTCCTGGCGTCATTTGTGCAGCCGCTGGCGGAAGCAGAGATTCCAGTGTTCGCGATTTCCACGTTCGATACCGATTACGTGCTGGTCAAAAACGAAAGTCTGAAACCGGCACTGACGGCGCTAGGCGCAGCAGGCCACCAGATGATCGGCGAGATCGATATTCAGAGCCTCTCTTGAGGCTGACGGCCGCCTTCAGCCATTTCATCACGTGCGGTTTTCATCATTTCTGACACCGTTACGAACTCAAATCCCTGGTCTTTGTATTGCCGGATCAGATGGTCGGTCGCGATGACCGTTTGCGAGCGATCGGCGCCCATGGCGCGATGGCCGCCATCGTGAAGAAGGATCACATCGCCACCGCCAGCATGAAGCTGGCGCGCGACCTTCTTTTCGATCACCGAAGCCGGCGGAGCGGTCCAGTCGTAGCCGGTCACATTCCACATCACGGTGTCGAGCCCCAATTCACGGGCGACGCGCAGCGTTGCCGGACGCCTTCCACCAAATGGCGGACGGAACAGGCTCGAATGCTCGCCGACGGCGTCAGTCAGGGCACAGCGGCAATCCACGAGTTCTCTGTGCGTGCTCGCTTCCGATTTGAAGATAAGAAGCGGATGTGTGAACGTGTGATTGCCGATCTGGTGTCCCGCCGCCGCGACTGCGCGCGCGATGTCGGGCCGTTCGCGCACAAACTTCCCGATCATGAAGAAGGTGGCGTGCACGCCGTGTTTCTCGAGCACATCGAGCAACTTCAGGGTGTGAGGATCGTTCGGCCCGTCGTCATAGGTGAGAGCGAGTTGCTTGCTTTCACGTTCGCCCGCGGCAAAAGTCCGCCCGTACCATTGGCCTGTTGGCGCCATGGACTGGTATCCCGCTGCTGAAGCGGTCCCGCCAGCGGCCAGTCCTGCGAGAACAGGAAGCATAAACGGATTGTAAAGCGAAGTCAGAGGTGAGAGGTCAGATTGCAGAGGTAAAATCCCGACGATCCAAAATGGACGCTCGTTGCCAAGGGTTCCACCTCTGCAATCTGACCTCTCACCTCTAACCTGCCTTCCAAGACCTGCTTTCCACAATTGCGCTGACGCCCGAAGCAATATATTCTGCTCACGTTCTCCCATGGCCAACCTTTTCGAACTCCCTCGTTACATTGCGGTCGAAGGCCCCATACGAGTGGGCAAAAGCACGCTGGCCCAGGTTCTGGCGGAGCGGCTGGCGGCGCAGCGCGTCACGGAACCGGAAGACAATCCCTTTCTGAAAGCGTTTTATGACGGCGAGCGGGGCGCCGCTTTCCAGGCGCAGATGGCATTCCTGGTGCGCCGTTTCGAGCAGTTGCGCTCCCTCGATCTTGGGCCTCGCTCGAGCAAGACCGTGGTCGCTGACTACATTTTTGAGAAGGACAAGCTTTTCGCCTGTCTCAACCTCAACGACCAGGAACTCGACACCTACAACCGCTATTTCAATTCTTTTCGCGAGCAGTTGCCGACGCCCGACCTCGTCATCTACCTGCAAGCCACACCCGAAGTGCTGAAGAAGCGTCTGAAGAAAAAGAATGTGCTCGGTGAAAAGGCCATCAGCGAGGATTACCTGATGGAAGTGGTGAAGGCCTACGAGCACTTTTTCTTTCACTACACGCAATCGGACCTGCTGATCGTGAACACCAACGAAATTGACTTCGTCGACCGCAACGAAGACCTGCAGGAACTGCTGAAAAAAGTCTCCGCGCCGATCAAAGGCACGCAATATTTCCTGCCCCTCGGCAGCGAGAACGCGGCGAACGCGTAAGGAGGGTCTCAGGTCTTAGGTGTCAGGTCTCAGGGAATCTAAGGCCAACGGCAGGGGATTTTTGCCTGTTTTACCAGTTTTGCGAGGGGTACCCCCCTCCCCCCCTTTTCTCCGCAAAGCATTCAATCTAAACTATGTAACTCCAAAGTATTCAAAAATAAAGACTTAACCATGAGACATGTACGCTTTGACGCCATTGTAGAAAATTTTGCCGCGTGATTCGTCGCTTCAGCGTCGATTTTTCAAAGATCTGAAACTCGTTTAGGCCGGGTTTGAGGACCGTCCCTGGAGACGGGCGCACGTCTAGATTCCTCGGTCCGATTGTCATCATGGCGCGCGGCGGGTTTGATGTCAGTGATGGGTGCACGGACGATTTGTGAGGAAAGAGTGGGAAGTCGAATAATTAGCGTGCGCATGCCCGCAGCGTCCCACGTCTCGAGAACCGCGAGACGTGGCACCCCAGAAGGTGACTTCAGGGATCTTGCGCGGCTTGCGGAATGTTATTACAATTGTAATAACATCGAGAGGGGCGCCATGGTTGAACTCAAAATCCGCAAGTTTGGAAACTCGCTGGGTGTGGTTCTGCCGAAAGAAGTGATTGACCGCTTACAGGCCGGCGATGGGGAGCGGCTTTTTCTGATTGAATCGGGAGACGGCGACTACCGGCTTACGCCCTACGATCCGGCGTTCGAAAAGAAAATGGCGAAGGCGGGAGAAATCATGTCCCGCTATCGCAACACGCTGCACGCTCTTTCCAAGTGAACAAGCAAAGTGAAAAAAAAGGAACCACTCTGGATCGAAGGACGCGATGCGCTTGCCATTCATGATCGACTCCTGGCGGCTCACGGCGGCGCCACTGGGGTGCGTGACCCGGGCCTGCTAAAGTCCGCGCTCGCCCGGCCTCGCCAGCACCATTCTTACGCCAAGAAGCCGGACATTATCGAATTGGCCGCGCTTTACACGGCGGGTATCGTCCGCAATCATCCCTTCGTCGATGGCAATAAGAGGACGGGGTTTGTGATTGGCGTCCTCTTCCTCGAACTCCACGGGTTCGCCTTCACGGCCAGCGAGGAGGATGCTACCCAAGCTGTTATGGCTCTGGCGTCAGGCACGCTCGATGAAGCTGGTTACACCGCATGGCTGCGGCAGAATGCGAAGCGGAAGCGCTGAGGCTTTTTGCGGTTGCGAGTTCTGGAGACCCGGTAATCCATGTGTGGAAGGCCCACGGAATTGTTGCCGCGAATTTTTCCTGCAGGTTACTTCTCATAGCGCGGCAAGGGATAGATGGTCAGTGCCTTTCCGACTTTCTGAAATTCAGGATCGGCCGTAACCAGCCATGCTCCGCGCTCGATGGCCAATTCGGCGGCGAACGCGTCGACGTAGCCGAGGCCATGTTTCTGCTTCAGGGCACCTGCCCGCGAGGCGCGCTCCCGATCCACCGCAATAACCGCGATGGGCAGTTCCCCCAACTTAGCTTCAGCCTGCCGCGCATATGCCTCGCCGTGGCGCCGCCATGCGACATAGAAAACCTCACCCCAATTCACTGCCGACATCAACAGCGGCAAGTCCCGACGCAGGGCTTCTTCCAAAAGATTCTCGACTCTCCCCGCAGTTCCTTCGCGATCCTCGAAGAATCCGCTCAGCGCATTCGCGTCGAGCACGTATCGTCGCGCACGTCCACGGGGAAGGACAGCGGTCATTGATCCTCTCGTTTACGCTCGCGCTCACGTTCTGCGAACAACTCGTCAAACATACTCGGCTCGCCCGGGCGCGGCTTCAGAAATCCCCTGATCTCCTTAATGCGCAGCGCGGTCATCGGAGTCAGTACAAGCCTGCCTTCTTCTTCCGTCCACGTCGCGCGGGTTCCCTGATCGAGGCCATACTTCTCGCGCAAATCGGCTGGAATCACCACTTGGCCCTTGGAACTGATGATGGTTCGAAAGCTGCGCATAGACTAAATCTTACCATTATGTAAGACGATAATCAATTGTCTTACTTCGAGAGCTTTACCCCAACGATTGTCAGTCGACCAGCGCCCCTTTTGGAGCTATAATCCCTTTCGCGTCATCTAAAGACGCATACAGGCTCTATCCGCAGGTTTGCGGAGGGGCACTGGAGGACATTGTGAGTCTCACGCCAATCGGCGAACCTCGCCGGAAAATCACTGCTGCTTCCATCCGCGAAAAGAAACTTCACCGCGATCCCATTGCCTGCCTGACCGCTTACGACTACGCCACGGCGCGGCTCGTCGATGAGGCTGGCATTGATATTGTGCTGGTCGGCGACTCGCTCGCCATGACCATGCTCGGCTATGAAAACACGCTTTCGGTGACCGTGGACGAGATGCTGCATCACGTTCGCGCCGTACGCCGCGGCGTCAAAGACGCGCTCCTGATTGCCGATATGCCGTATGGCTCGTATCACGCAACTGCCGAGGAGGCGATCCACAATGCGGCCCGCTTTGTGAAGGAGGGCGGCGCCGAAGCCGTGAAGATCGAAGGCGGCGAGAAGCGGGTGGATGTGATCCGCCGCGTGATTGACGCCGAGATTCCGGTTGCCGGGCACATTGGACTCACGCCGCAGTCGGTGAACGTGATGGGTGGCTACAAGGTGCAGGGGAAAACGCTGAGCGCCATCGAGCAATTGATGCGGGATGCGGTTGCGCTTGACCGCGCGGGCGTTGCATGCCTGTATCTGGAAGGTATTCCGCGCGAGGTTGGAGCCATGATTACGGCCGAAGTCGAGACGCCGACGATTGGCATTGGCGCCGGGCCCGACTGCGATGGCCAAGTGCTCGTGTTCCACGATCTGGTGAACCTGACGTTCGGGCAGCCGGCAAAGTTCGTGCGGCGCTATGGCGATGCGGCGGCTCTGATCACGCAGTCGGTGCTCAGCTTTAAAGCCGACATCGTCTCGCACCAGTTCCCGAACGACAGCGAGTCCTACCATTTGCCGAAGGACACGCAGGCGGCACTCGAAACCGTACTTCACCGCAAGCACGCGATGCGGCGATAATAGCGGTGGAGAAAGACTAGTGCGAATCATTTCAGCGATGGGATTTCAGCAGATCATTCCTGTACGCATGGCGGTGGTGCGACTTGGAGTTGTGCTGGTTTTATTGACGCTGCTTGCGTGTTCGAAGCCTCCGGAACCAGCTCCCAGCAAGGAATCGGTCGCTCCCAAGGAAAACGGACTTGAGTCCATTCCCGCGCCCGATCCGTCAAAGTATCCGAAATTTCAGGACATGAGCGGCTGGAAGAACCCGTACTTCGTGGTGCGCGACGACGGCATCGGGTTGGTCGATCTGGAGAACCATGAGGTGCACATCCTTACGCCGGAGCAGATTCCGGCGGAGCTGGCCTCTCTTGGGTCCCACGCGTGGCCTTACGGACGAGTGGTGCTGGTGACCGAAGCGGCGCCCCGGAATCCCACGAATGAGGCGAAAGCCGAGGTGCGCAAGAATCGGGCCCTGCTGGCGGGGACCTTGAAAGAGCTTGAGATCACGATGCGGGAGTTTCCGTGAGCGGGATGCGCGGCCGGTGAAGATCTGCACGACTATTGCCGAGGCGCGCGCCGTTTGCCACCAGATACGCGCCGATCGTAAGCGTCTGGGACTGGTGCCAACCATGGGCGCGCTGCACGCGGGACATCTCTCGCTGGTTCGCGCGGCTCGTGCGCGATGCGGAGCGGTCGTTGTTTCCATCTTCGTGAATCCCACGCAGTTTGGTCCCAAGGAAGATTTTGCAAAGTATCCACGGCCGTTCGAAAGCGATTGCGCCGCGCTCGAAAAAGAGGGCGCGGACATGATCTTTGCGCCGGCGGCGGATGAGATGTATGCCGAGGGTGAGACGACATGGGTCACAGTCGAAGGTCTCAGCGAAAAGCTTGACGGGCAATCGCGCCCCGGCCATTTTCGCGGCGTGACGACCGTGGTGGCCAAGCTCTTTCACGTGATTGAGCCGGAGGTTGCGTTCTTTGGTCAAAAGGATGCCGCGCAACTGGCGGTGATCCGCCGCATGGTGCGCGATCTGAACTTTCCCGTCGAAATCGTAAGCTGTCCTATCGTGCGCGAACCGGACGGATTGGCGATGAGTTCGCGCAATGCGTACCTGAGTCCTCGCGAGCGCCGCCGCGCGCTCGTGCTGCGGCGCTCGCTGCAAGAAGTGGAAAAGGCATTTCGCGAGGGCGAACGGAATGCGAGCGCCCTTTCGCAATCGGGCCGCGGGGTGCTCGCGCAGGAGCCTGAAGTTCGCCTGGACTACTTTGAAGTCGTCGACCCGGAAACGCTTGACCCGGTCGAGGCCGTCGCGGGGAAGACGCTGGTTGCGGTTGCGGCTTATGTTGGAACGACGCGGCTGATCGACAATGTCGTGCTTGAGCCCTGAGGATGACGCCGTGGCTTTTTCCCCACTAGCCAGCGCATCGTTCGATCTCAGACGTCAACTTTTCCGCCCGGAAACAAACGGATTCCCGGCAATCACATAGCGCAGCGGATGCGCGGCTGACTTGGTGATTCCGACTCGGGGTGTGACGGCTACCTGCCGCACACGATAGGCATCTTCCATAATCCTGAGGTCGGAGCGCGCGCTCGCAAAATTTTTGCCATTGTCGCGCTCGCGCGTGGCGCCGAAGGCTTCGCACAATCGTCCGGGGCCAGAGGCGATTTGCCGCAGCCAGGAGAGTCGTTTCAAATCATCCGGCCCGCGAATTTCAATCCCTCGTGCCGCGGCCATTTCCTCGATGCCAGCCACCGGTTCCAATGCGCGAAACAACACGCCGCCCGCAATACCATCCGGTAGGCAAGAAACGTTCAGGCAATAATGACTGCCGTAAATGAAATAGACGTAGGCAAAACCTGGCGGGCCAAATAAAACGAAGTTGCGCGCCGTTTTGCCCGCGGCCGCATGCGCCGCGTCGTCGTTTTCGCCAAGATAGGCTTCCGTTTCGACAATACGTCCGGCAAGAATTCCGTGCCGAGTCTTCCGGACGAGCAACTTCCCCAACAATGCGCGCGCCACCTTGCGCGGATCGCGATTGAAGAATGATGGCTTCAGAAGAGTGGGTGAGGCAGACATTCTAGGTGGCCCAATTGCAGAGGTCAGAGGTCAGATTGCAGAGGTGAACCCCAAAGGATTCAATTCTAAAAGTCGGCGCCACCGATTTTACCTCTGCAATCTGGCCTCTCACCTCTCACCTCGGTTTCTGCCATGGCAATCTGCAACCGTCCTGCCGACGTCACTCGCTCTTCAAATACTCCAGCACTTCCTCAGCATGGCCCTCGGGTTTTACGTTGTTGAAGATGTGTTTAATCTTGCCATCCGGCCCGATGACAAAGGTGGTGCGTGCAATCCCCATGACTTTGTGGCCGTACATGTTCTTTTCTTTGATTACACCGAACTGGCTGGCAATCTTCTTGTCCGCGTCCGCCAGCAGCGAGAAGGGCAAACTGAACTTGTCCTGAAACTTCTTCTGCGACGTGGCCGTGTCGGCCGAAATCCCCAGCAGCACCGCGCCCGTCTTTTTGATCTTGCTGTAGGTATCGCGGAAGCCGCAGGCTTCCTTGGTGCAGCCGGGTGTGTCGGCTTTTGGATAAAAATAAAGAACAACTGTTTTGCCCAGAAAATCTTTCAAGGCAACTTCTTTACCGTTCTCGTCCGTCGTATTAAAGGTGGGGGCTTTATCATTGACTTGCATGCCGATTTCTCCTCGCAGATCTTCGTCGGTCAAACCACGGGTATTCAAACCACGGTCCGTCAAAACATGGCTAGTACGAACATGGTTATACCGCAAGCGGCTCGCCGCCGTCATCCTGGCGGTCGCGTTGGGCCCTGCCGGGGTGATCTTTGGTGGCCGATCGCTTTATGCGCAGGAGTTGACACAGACCTATAGTCGCAAGGCGGCGGATCTGGGACCGCGCGCTCTCGGCCTCGTTCAACTTTCGAGCACGGGCAAGGCGCGGCTGGTTCCCATCGTCATCATGATGGACGGCAAGTTCTACGATGCGAGCTCCTATAAGGCCACGCCGGTTCCGATGGCGCTCGATTTCGGAATTGTTTATGAAGGTTTCAAGACTGGCGTCTCGCAGGGGACTTTTACCATCAACCAGCCCGGGCAACTGAATCACAACTGGATCGCGGAGGGAACATGGCTCCCCGCGGGCGTGAAGTCACCCTCAACGACCAAGAAGTATGCGGCGCCAGTAATTGACGACAATGGCAGCAAGGACGACCGGCCCGTTCTGCATCGGCGGGCGGAAGGCGCAGCGGACAAAGACGAGGGTAAGCCGGCTGCGAGTTCGACCCCGGCCCCCTCGACCACCACACCTTCCGCCAGCGCACCAGCGTCGACCCCGACGGCATCGTCACCGGCAGGTTCGCCGCCCGCGGCGCAGCCCGCCCCCACCAGCCCTTCTACCAGCAGCCCGCCACCGGCCACGGCGAAAGACGAGAGCAGCAATGCGACGAAGCCACCGGTGACGGCGGCATCCACGAAGCCGCCTGCTGATGAGCCAATCAGCGATCCGAACCGGCCCAGACTGCGTCGCGGCAAGCCGGACCCGAACGCTCACCACGAACCTTTCGTGGACTTCGATCCTCAGGAAGCTGCCGCCAAGAGCACCGGCGGCGCTGCTGCCGCAGCATCCAAAGATGCCGTGGCGACGGTTCAGACCGTCACGGCGATCTCCGACGCGGGTGGCCCCGATCCCCGGCCCTACACGTACGATCTGAAGCCGGCCGAAGAGGCGATTTATCGCAACAAGATGCTCGAACTGGCGGCGAAACTGGTGAAGCTCAAAGCCGGGCAAAGTACCGCGTCGCCCTCCACTGCGACAACCAAGGCAGGCTCATCCTCTGCGCGCACGAAGACACCAACCCAAGCCAAGCCTCAATTCGAGAACCTGAATCTGCGCATATTCGATCTTTCAAGTTCGAATGAGCCTGTGTTGGTGCTTTCCGCGAGAACACCTTTGCCGCCTGCCGGAGCTTCTAACGCCCAGTTGCCGCAGGAAATCACGCTCATTGCGCGCACGAACCTTGAGGGCGAGCTGCACAAGCTGTTCTTCGCTCAAACCGACTCAAAGCATCTGGACGTGAGCCCCCGGATGGAACTGATCGATGCCGTCGATGCCGATGGCGATGGGCGCGGCGAATTGCTCTTCCGCAAAACCTCCGATGCTGGCAGCGCCTATGTCATCTATCGCGTCACTGCGGACCAGCTTTGGCTGCTCTACGAAGGGACGCCGTAATCAGAGCCCCCAGATCAGGCTGACAATTCGCGAGTTTGACTGGTAGGCTCTCCTCGTGGCCCTGGTTGAGATCCGCAATCTGGCAAAGATTTTTGAACTCGCTGGCTCGTCGTTTGGCGGCGGCCAAAAAGGCGAGGTTCGCGCCGTCGACGATGTTTCCCTCGACATTCAGCAAGGCGAAACGCTGGGTTTGGTCGGTGAATCCGGTTCCGGCAAAAGCACGCTGGGGCGATTGATCCTCCGCTTGATTGAACCGACATCAGGCCGCGTGGTGTTCGACGGCACCGACGTTCTCCAAGCGAGCGCTTCTGAGATGCGGCGTTTGCGGCGAGACATGCAGATCATCTTTCAGGATCCATTCGGCTCGCTCGACCCGCGCTTTCGAGTTGAGGACGTTCTGGCCGAGCCGCTGATTGTCCACGAAGATCTCAGCCGCAAGGCCCGGTCCGCACGGGTCTCGGAGCTGCTCAACGCCGTCGGCATGGACGAGTCAGCCATGCCGCGTTACGCGCACGAATTTTCCGGAGGGCAGCGCCAGCGCATCGGCATTGCGCGCGCTCTCGCCCTGCGGCCAAAATTCATCGTGGCCGACGAACCAGTTTCGGCCCTCGATGTCAGCGTGGGAGCGCAGATTGTGAATCTGCTGCAGCGGTTGCAGCGCGAGTTTGGATTGACGTACCTGTTCATTTCGCACTCCATGCCGGTGGTGCGTTATCTTTCAACGCGTATTGCGGTCATGTATCGGGGAAAGATTGTCGAGGCGGCGGACACTTCAGAGATTACTTTGAGGCCGCAGAGCGACTACACGAGGAGCCTGCTCGCCGCAACGCCGGAGATCGCAGACTCGTAGGCGAGCCTCCGACCGGTTGTCTGTTGTCAAAAACAATTCTAAAATTCCCGTACTCGGGGAGGACCTCATGGCCACAACTCCACTGTCATCTCAGGAACCAGCGCCACTATCCGAAGCTCAGCGCCTGGTCGATGTTTTCATCGCGCCCAGCAAGACCTTTACCGATCTGCGAAGAAGTGCTATGTGGTGGGCGCCATTCGTGATCATTGCGATTGTCGGCTTTTTTTTCGTTTACACCATCGATCAGAAAATCGGGTTTCAGAAAGTCGTAGACAATCAACTGCAAATGCAACCGAAGGCGGCGGAGCGAATCGAGAACCTGCCGGCCGATCAGCGCGCACAAGCCATACAACGTCAGGTCTCTGTTACAGAGTTTATTTCCTATGCGGTTCCGCTAATTGCGCTCATCATCTATTCCATTTTTGCGAGCGTTATTTTCGCGGCGGTCAAGTTTGCCGCGAACGCCGAGGTGCAATTCAAGACGGTGTTTGCTCTCATCGTCTACACCAGGCTCCCCGAGTTGGTGAGGTCCATATTGTCAAGCATCTCCATACTTGCCGGAGTCAGCACGGACTCCTTTGACATTCAGAACCCGCTCGCCACCAACGGTGCATATTTTATGGATCCAACCGGATCACCGATCCTGCGTGCGCTGCTAGGATCCTTCGACATCATTACGATCTGGACGTTGGTTTTGGTCGCAATCGGCATCCCTTGCATCGCCAAAGTTAAACGGGGCACAGCATTCGGCATCGTTTTCGGGTGGTTTGCGTTCACGGTTCTTCTGAAAGTTGGCTTGGCAGCATTAACGGCCTAAGCTGTGACAAAAGTCATAGCGCGACCGGTCGGCGCGCCCTATTCTGCG
>Ga0074044_10002318_pt1 | contig 16673 bp, 14 predicted proteins | sample BogForMeECP23OM1_FD_94443 | JGI IMG/M metagenome (GOLD analysis project Ga0074044, IMG submission 94443) | Bog forest soil microbial communities from Calvert Island, British Columbia, Canada - Bog Forest MetaG ECP23OM1 | ecosystem: Environmental > Terrestrial > Soil > Wetlands ...
GCCGGACACCTTGCGCATCGCCTGCTGCGCGAGGGCGTTGTTCCCGTGGACCTGAGAGTCGCCAGCGACGACCGGCTGGCCCGCTTTCGACAACCCACGTTCAAGGCGGCGCCGATTCTCAAGCGCGCCACGATCGCCATCACCGGCCGTCGGTTCGGTCTGTGCGCCTCGCTCACCCGCACCGTCTCGTTTGGCCCGGTTGATTCCGAATTTCAGTCCCACCACACTCTGGCGGCCATGGTGGACGCCACATGCATCTTTTTCTCCCGACCCGGTGAGCCGATTCCCGAGGTCTTTCGCCGCGCCAAGCGAATTTACGAGAAGTTCAATGCGCCTCACGAGTGGACGCTCGATTACCAAGGGTCGCTCATCGGCTACTCGCAGCGGGAGAGCCTGCTGACTCCCGACAGCAACCTGATCATCCAGCCCGACATGGCCATCTGCTGGAGTCCCAGTGTGGCCTCCGCGCGGTCGGAAGACACCGTCGTCATCGACTCGCGCGGTTACGAGGTCGTGACCGCAGCACAGGACTGGCCCCAGCTCGACGTCTGCGTCAAGGGCTACACGATGACCAGGCCCGGCATCCTGGTGCGGTGAGCACGCGTCCTGGACACCTTGAATCACGATGCAAGCCAAGGCGGACGCCGCAGTTTCGCAGGGCCCGTAGCGCTCGAATCGGACAGGTCGAACTTTCCAGTCCTCGCCGACGAAGTACAATAAGAACATCAGGACAGTGGAACCCCGTCCTGATCCTGGAAAGGAAACGACTTTTCGATGCGCATGTCCTGGAAACTCGGCCGGGTCGCCGGAATTGACCTCTTCCTGCATCCGACCTTCTTGCTGATCTTGTTGCCCGGTATGACCGGCAACCTATCTCCCCTCTTGATCGTTGCCCTGTTTGGCTGCGTGGTGCTGCACGAACTGGGACACGCCCTGATGGCTCGGCGGTTCGGGATCGAAACTCTGGATATCACGCTCTACCCGATCGGTGGGGTGGCCCGGTTGCAGCGAATGCCCCGGGCGCCCGGGGCGGAGTTGCTGATCGCTCTGGCCGGTCCGGCCGTGAACTTCGCGATCGTGGCCGGTCTGCTGGGCCTGGAGCTATTGGGAATTGGTGGGATGGAGTCGGACTCGTGGCTGGGAGGATTTCTTGCAAGCCTGATGCTCGTGAACCTCATCCTCGGTCTGTTCAACCTCATCCCCGCATTTCCGATGGACGGAGGACGCGTGCTCCGCGCGCTTTTGACCGGTTGGGTGGGCCGAGTTCGGGCCACGTCGATCGCGGCCACAATCGGCCGGGCCCTGGCGCTGGCTTTCGGCGTTTATAGCCTCTTCCACTGGAACCTGTTTCAAGTGGCACTAGCTGCCTTCATCTACTACGTCGCGGGCGCCGAGGAGTCCGGTGTGATCGCCGAGGAGCGAAAGCGTGCCTATTACACCCCGCAAGACCAGGGGATCTGGACCGCGCCGCCAGGCTATCACTGGGTGCAACAGGGCAACGGTGTCTGGCAACTGGCCCCGGTTGTCGTGACAAGCGGGGGCTCGGGACGGAATTCTTCGTCATGGGCCGGTTGACGCCGATCGTCGAGCTGGGCGTGGCGGAAGCCTTGGCGATTCTCACCGCCGCTGGTCTCTCACGGCAAGACGGCGACTTCGAACAGGCAAGCGGTCAGTCATCGTGGACGGTTCCTCGCGACGAAACAGGCGGGCAGATCGAGCGGCTCGGAAGCTCATCACTCACTGGGCGTCGCCCTTGGTTGGATCGGCTGCCGTGGCAGGGGCGCCGGGGGGATCGGCATCCATCCGTGCCCCGTACGATCGCCTCCATGTATCCCAGCATCGCGTCTTGTAGCAGTCGACAAGTGCATCGCGAATCTCCTCGACGGAATCGGTCAAGATCAGCAGGTTCAGGTCCTCGGGCGAGATGGCTCCCCCGGCGAGCTGGGTGTTCACGATCCAGTCGAGCAGCCCCTTCCAGTACGCAGAGTCGTAAAGGATGATCGGAAACCGGCTGATCTTCCGGGTCTGGACCAGGGTCAGGGCCTCGAAAAGCTCATCGAGCGTACCGAACCCGCCCGGGAAGATGACGAATCCTTCGGAATACTTCACGAACATGGTCTTCCGCACAAAGAAGTAACGGAAGTTGATGGACAGGTCCAGGTAGGGGTTGTTAATCTGCTCGAATGGCAGCTCGATATTGCATCCAATCGACAGTCCGCCCGCCTCGTGGGCCCCCCGGTTCGCTGCCTCCATCAAGCCCGGTCCGCCTCCCGTGATCACGGCAAAGCCGGCGTCGGCCAGCAGCTTGCCGAGCCGTCGTGCGGCCTCGTACAGCGGGTGCGACTCGCGAAATCGAGCCGAGCCGAAGACGGTCACGGCGGCCCCGATCTCGGCCAGCGCGTTGATCCCGAAGACAAATTCACCCTGAATCCGCAGCACACGCCACGAGTCCGTGTGCGTGAACGCCCCCAACTCCGCCGCCTGGGGCACGGGTTCGGCGGGGAGCGCGCGATTGAGCAGTTGCTCGTCCTCGGTCCAGTGCGCAGCGGCGTGCACCGGGGCAAGCCGCAGTGTGCGACGGACCGACGGTCCTAATCGACCTGATCTCCCATTCTCCCCCCATTTCGATGTTTCGTTCTCGCCACGTTCAGAGCCAGCCTCCCGGTTATTCCCGTTGGGCTGATCCTTGCCGTTTGTGTCTTGCGTCATCGTTTGACTTCTCGCGCCTGCTCAAGAACCGATGGCCGAGCGATCATGGAATCGCTCCAGCCCCTATACACGCTAGCAACTCGGGGGTCACGCAGCCAGCGCTGCGCCACCGGGCCGGACTTGGCCCTCCTCAAGCTATTGTACGTGACGATTTCCGGAGAATTCGTCGCAAGGCCGCAAGATGGATAGAATGTGACCTGTTTGACTTTGAGTCCTTGTTCCTCCGAGCCAGAACGACATGCCCGAATCTCTGCCATCTCAGCAACAAGCCAAGGTAATCAACCCACTCTGGAACAGCCCTTTTCTCAAAGCCTGTCGCCGCGAACGGGCGGAGGTCACGCCGATCTGGTTGATGAGGCAGGCTGGACGATACATGGCCGAATATCGGGCGATACGCTCGAAGGTGTCATTTCTGGAGCTCTGCAAACGTCCCGAGCTGGCCACCGAGGTCACGGTCGCGGCGGCCGAGATCCTGGGCGTCGATGCGGCCATCCTGTTCGCGGACATCCTGCTGATCCTCGAGCCCATGGGCTTTGATCTCGAGTTTGCCAAGGGCGAGGGCCCGATCATTCACAATCCCGTTCGCGAGGCCGGTCATGTCGACCGTGTCCGTCCGCTGCAAGATCCAGCGCCTCTCAACTTTGTGTACGAAGCCGTACGCTCGATCCGGGCCGCTCTCAAGCCCGCGACACCGCTCATCGGCTTCGCCGGGGCTCCGTTCACCCTGGCGTGCTACGCCATAGAGGGAGGAGGATCGCGTCATTACGAAACCGCGAAAGCGTTCATGTATCGGGATCCCGGAGCGTGGAATGCGCTGATGACGAAATTCGTCGATTCCACCGCACTTTACTTGAACGCTCAAATTGCGGCCGGCGCCCAGGTTGTGCAAATTTTTGATAGCTGGGTCGGAATCCTCGGTCCTGAGGATTATCGCCGGTTTGTCCAGCCTCACATGTCTCGACTACTAGCCGAGCTTGAACCCGCCGCGCCGGCGATTCACTTCGGCACCGACACGGGATCTCTGCTAGAGCTGCAACGCGACGCCGGCGGGTCGGTGATCGGACTCGACTGGCGGGTCGACCTGGCCCGATCCTGGAAACGACTGGGTTCCCAGGTTGCCGTGCAAGGGAACCTGGATCCCGTCGTTCTGTTCGCGGACCTACCGGAAATTGAGCGGCAGACCCGGCGCATCCTCGAGCAAGCTGGCGGCCGGCCGGGTCACATATTCAACCTCGGCCATGGAATTCTCCCACAAACCCCCGTCGATCATGTCCGGGCGCTGGTGGATATGGTTCATAACCTGTCTCAGGCCACGCACTAAACCGGGCACCCGGCTCGTCGTGCCCCCTCGCGGCCGGAAGCTGAGCATGCTAGAATGATCGGGTAAGGGCGGTATCTTTTGGACACATGCACTTCGGCCGCGGCCTGCTGAAAAATCGAGGCTCAGGCAGGTTTCTTGCGATCATGTGCGTGTATTTCTGGGTATGATCGAGGGTAGAAAGTCGAAATCGTGCAAGTCGTGATCTGGACCGCCGGCGCAGATTGTCGAGATTGACCCAGGAATAATACGGTATTGGGCGGCCTCGTTCATGTTGAAGGAGAGAAGGGACTTGGTCGAGCGTACTCCGACCTCCAGAAAACTCGATCGAGTGGTCGTGATCGGGGGTGGGCTCTCTGGCCTGGCTGCGGCTCATCGAATTCACGAGTTGGCGGCATCCTCGCGCCAGCCGATCGAGGTCGTGGTGCTCGAGGCGAAGGACCGGATCGGGGGGGTCATCTGGACGGAACGCCTGGACGGTTTCACCCTGGAGGGTGGACCGGATTCGTTCATCACCAACAAACCGTGGGGGATCGACCTCTGCAACCGGCTTGGGCTGACCGGCCGGCTCGTGGAAACCGACTCCAGCCACCGCCGTTCGTTCGTGGTGAGGAAAGGGCAATTAGCACCGGTCCCGGAAGGCTTTGTGCTCATGGCCCCGCACCGCATCGTGCCGATATTGACGACCCCCGTGCTGTCCTGGCGCGGCAAGCTGCGGGTGCTGATGGATCTGGTAGTTCCCCGGCGGGATGAGGACACCGAGGAGAGCCTGGCGGCGTTCGTCAGACGCCGGCTGGGACGGGAGGCCCTGGAGCGGTTGGTGCAGCCCCTGGTGGGCGGAATCTATACTGGCGATCCCAACGACTTGAGTCTCAAGGCCACCCTCCCCCAGTACCTGGCGATGGAGCGTGAGCACGGCAGCCTGATTCGCGCTGCCTGGCGGCAGCAATCGCGCGATCGGGCGACTCGTCAGCATGAGCGTCAGGCGTCGGGTGCTCGCTATGGTATATTCGTCTCGCTGGCCGATGGGATGAACGTGCTGCCACGGACTCTCGCCGCCGCGCTGCCGCCGGGAACCGTTCGAACCAACTCCGCCGTGCACCGGTTGAGCCGCAACGGTGCGGCCTCTCCCTGGCTGATCGAGCTGCTTGACGGGCCGCCGCTGGAAGCCGATGCCGTGATCGTCACGACCGAGGCACACTCCACGGCCCGGATGATCGACATGGAAGACCCTGGTCTGGCTCTCCAGCTTCGTGCGATCCCTTACGCCTCGTCGGTCATCGTCAACGTCGCCTACCGCCGCGACCAGATCCAGCACCCGCTCGACGGCTTTGGCGTCGTGGTCCCGGCAACCGAGGGCCGTTCGATCCTGGCGATCTCATTCTCCAGCGTCAAGTTTCCCAGCCGCGCGCCGTCCGGTACGGTGCTCTTGCGCGTCTTCATCGGCGGTGCGACCCAGCCCGAGCTGTTCGACCTGGACGATTCATCGCTCCGCGATCTGGTCGCCCAGGAAATGGCCGGCCTGATCGGGGTGCAAGGTGAACCGCTCTTGCTGCGGATCGCCCGCCATTCCCGTGCCATGCCCCAGTACATGCTCGGCCATCTCGAGCGCGTCGAGGCGATCAGGCGCAAGCTGACCAGGTACCCCCGGCTCTTCCTGACCGGGATCGCCTTTGACGGCGTCGGAATACCCGACTGCATTCACGCCGCCGAGACCACCGCCGAAAACGTCTTCAATTCCCTGGCCAACCCAGCCAGCACCGCGGCAGCCTGACGCCGGTGGGGCGTGAGGCGTGGGGCGTGGGGCGTGGGGCGTTATCTCGCCCCCTTCGGCTTCACGCGCCGCCGACCACTCGCCGCTCCTTCTTCCTTCGCCACTCGCCACTCCCTCTTCTTCTGCCTGTCACCATGAGAATCATCTCATGGATGGACATAGCATGTATGCATGATATGCTACGGAATGCTACGTTTTCGGGCTTTTTTCGAAAGTTTGGCGAGCCCATCCTTTTCGACGCAAACTCATGATTAGTAATGGTTTGGATCCAATTCGCCCTGGGCTCTCGCCGGCAGCAGGTCTTGGCGTAACTCTATTCTGGAAAAGAATTTGCACTGTTTTTTCCTGCGTAGCTTATCCTTTCCAAAAGCGGCTCATATTGGCTACGTGTCGGCTACGTTTCCAGCTACGTGTCGGCTACGTTCCAGTCACATCCGGGCTACGTATCGGCTACAGAGCGGCCGGGGCCAGCCACTTTTCGGCACCAGGGAATAGGTTGGACACGTTCGCTCTCCTTACGACGATATGGCCCGCACTGCTTCCTGCCAGATCAACCCCAGGTGAACCCGGCCGCCCTGCGAACCGTCAAGCTTTTGCCAGCTCTTCTTATCCGTCCAACCCACAAGCCTTGCACAATCGGCATATCGGGCGGCCAGGTTTCCTGGTGTCAAAATCGACACCCGCGCGCCGCCTTGCGGCGTGGGCGACACGCGGGCCCGCTGATCACACCGAATTGCCAAAGACGCTCCGCACGATCCCGACATACTCAGTTTACGGCACGATTGCCCGACTTCTGCGAGCGTCTCAGGAAAAAAGGTATCGTCTCGATGGCACACGCGCGATCGCGATGGAACGGAAACGGCCAGCCACCTTGTTGCTCCCGGGAAATGTGGGTGGCCCCAAACGCCGCCCCAGTTCCTCGCGACTTCAGCGATCCGACGACAGGAGCAGCCTCAGGCCAAGGACCGCGACCAGCGCCGCAATGGCAAGAACAGCCAGCGTGACGAGGGCAACGCCGGCGAGATGGCTCTCGACGCCGGTGTGGAGCAAGGTCCAGATCCGGAACGTGATCGTGGTGATGCCGGGGGGCTGAAGCAGGTTGGTTGCCGGCAGCTCGCCGAAGCCAAGCACGAAGGCCACGCACCAGGCCGCCGCGAGCACGCGCCGCGAAAGGGGGAGAATCACGTGCCAGAGCTGGCCCCAGGGGCCATGGCCGTCCAGGACGGCGGATTCCAGCAGCTCGCCGGGAAGGATCCGCAGGGCCGGCCAGAGAACCAAGAGCGCATAGGGCAGGGTGCGGATCGACTGCGCCATGACCACGATCAGCGGCGAGTCGTAAATCGGCGGGAACCAGCGATAGGCCAGCTCGAGTGCCATGCCGGCGACCGGACCGGGCGTGGCCAGGGTCAAGGCGAGTGTCGCCAGCAGCAGAACCTGCCAGGTGAGTGAATTGCGGCTGACCCAGGCCAGGACCCAGGCCAGGACGGCCGTGACCGTCGCCGCGCAGGCTGCCAGCATCAGGCTGGTCTGGATCGGCTCCCAGCTCTCGGCAGCGGCGAAACCCAGCGTTCCCAGCAAGCCCGCGAGCGACCAGGCCGGCGGTTGACCGAGCCGGGCCCGCCCCCCCACTCGGCCGGCGCGCCAGACCAGGCTGTAGAGCGGCAACGCCACCAGGTTGCCGACCAGGAGCAGCAGCGCTGCGCCCGCCGCAACCCGCCAGCGTCCGAGCTTCCACCGCCGGGCCGGAACAAAGGCCGAGGCCAGGCGGGCAGGATCCGCACGGATGAGCGACCGGGCGACCAGCACGATGGAGCCGCCCAGGATGATCAGGGGCGGGACCGATACGAGAGCGGCGTCGGCTGGCCCTCGTCCCAGGGTGAACTGGACGTACGCTTCTTCAGCGTACGTGCGCACCTGAAGCAAGTCCGTCACGGTCATATCGCCAGCCGTGAGCACAGCGACGGCCACGGCGGCCGCGGCGATGGCCCCCACACCACGGCGCAGGGTCACCTTGCTCCAGACCCGCCCCGCGGGCATGTCGAGCTCGGCAGATTCTTCCAGCTCCGGCTCGATCGTGCGCAAGCCGACGCCGACCAGGAAGACCACCCAGGGCAGGCACGCCAGCGCGTGGATGACCGCCGCTCCCGTGCGGCCGACCAGGACGGGCCGCAACCCGATCGCCTGCATTCGCCCCGCGTTGCCAAGCGCTCCCAGCCAGGCCGTCGCGTGCAAGGGCAAGGGCACGAACGCCGCGATGCCCAGTATTCCCAGGAGCAGCCCTCTGCCCCAGATGTCGGTGCGGAACAGGAGTAAGGCCAGGAGAATACCCGGTGGCAGGACGAGAGCTTCCGTCATGAATACCAGGGCAAGCGTCTCGACCGCCAGTCGGGCCGGCCGGGCCAGGCCCCCCGTTTCGCGGAGCAGCCGTGCGGTCGCGGCCGGATCGAGCACGCTTCCCGAGGCGGGCTCGGGCTCGATGCTCCACACGCGACGAATTTGCTGTGCCCAATCTTCAAGCCCCAGCGCAGTGAATGCCCGGTCCAGCCGCTGCGGCGCCCGGCACGCCTCCAGGACCGTCGCGGCGAGCGGCCAGCCCACCAGGACCCCCAGCGACCCAAGAAGCGCCAGCGCGGCGAGCCGGCGCGACATCCTGCTCATGGTCGCAGTCCGGCCCCGCGCAAGAGCGCCGCGGTCTTGTCATGAGCCTCCACCACCCATTCCACGATGTGTTGCGGGTCGGGGGAGTATTCCTGGTCACTTATGTCCAGCGGGTCGGCGAAGATGTCGATGGAGTCGAAGCCGATCTCGCGGGTCTTCCGGATGCCGTAGGAGGTTCCCCGCCCGGCCTGAACCCAGGCCGAGTTGATCAGTCCAAGTTTCATGGTGCGAGCTCTCCGGAAGGGGCAGGCGGGGATGCGGGCAGCGGTTGCGGCGCGACCGCGACCCTGGGCGATGGGGTCGAAGGAGGCGTCCCGCCGATGCGGCCATCGAGGCTGGAGATGGCGGGCGCTGACTCCTCGCGGCGCTTGCGCCGGGGCTCGATGGGCAGGTGGATGGTGAAGCGGGCGCCCTCGCCAGGGCTGGACTGAACCTCGATCCGGCCGTCGTGCTCTTCGATGATGCCGTAACTGATGCTCAGGCCCAGTCCGGTTCCCTGACCCACCGGCTTGGTCGTGAAGAACGGGTCGAAGATGCGCTCGAGGTTCGCCGCGTCGATCCCGCAGCCGTTGTCCTGAATATCGATGCGGACCCCCATGACCTCGGGCTCGGTCTGGGTATGCACCGTGACCACACCGGTCTCCGCCGTACAGGCGTCGATGGCGTTGGTCAGCAGGTTGACGATGACCTGGTGGATCCTGGCTGAGCGGCAGCGGATCGCCGGCAAGGCCCCCAGGTCCATGACGATCCGCACTCCCTTCTTGCGGGCATAGCCCTTGATGATGTTGATCGTCGACTCGATTCCCGGATTGAGATCGACCTCGTTCCAGTCACCCTCGCCCTCCCGGGCAAAGAGCCTCAGCTCCTTGACGATGCGCTCGATTCTCCTGAGTCCTTCGCGGGTGCGTTCGATCAGACGGGGCAAATTGGACAGGCTGTAATTCAGGTCGATGCGCTCGTCCAGGTCATTGATCTTCTGGATGAGATCGGGCTGGGCCTTCTCGAGGTCGGCGTCGCCCCGACGATAAAGCTCGATGAGACCGAGCAGGTCGTTAAGATCCCGTTCCAGAACCGCCACGTTGTTGCTCACGAACGACAGAGGGTTGTTGATCTCGTGGGCAACACCCGCCACGAGATGTCCCAGGCTGGCCATCTTTTCGTTCTGAACCAGGCAGGTCTGGGTGCTCTTGAGCTCCTCGTGGATACGCTTGAGCTCCTCGTGAGCCTGGTGCTCCCTACTTGCCAGTTCCTGGAGCATCACGTTCTGTTCCTTGAGCTGCTCCTCGGCCCGGATCCGCGCGGTCACATCCCAGAAAATGCCCTGGATCCCGATGGGCTTGCCATCGTGAGAAAAGAGTGGCGTCTTCATGACCTGGACGTACAGAGTCTCTCCCTGGGGCGTGACGTGCTCTTCGACGACGTCCAGAACCTGGCCGCTTTCGATGACCTGCCGATCGTCGCGACGGTATTTCTCGGCGAGCTCGCGCGGCCAGAAATCGAAATCGGTCTTGCCCCGAATCTCCTCGAGGCTGCGCCCCAGCTCAGCGCAGAGGCGCGGGTTCGCGAAAGTGAAGCGCCCGTCGAGGTCCTTGCGCAGGATGTGCTGCGGCAGGGTCTCGATCAGTGAGTGGTAGAAGACCTCGGTCTCGCGCAGGGCCTTGACGGCCCGCCGCCGCTCGGCGGCCACCGTTTCCAGATCCGTGGAAAGGTCGCTGTGGCGTTTCCTCACCCGCCAGAGCGCGATCCCCGCACCGGCGATGAGAACGGCCAGGCCGATCAGCATGACAAACCACCAGGCCAAGCCGGCCGCCTCGAGAGCGGCAAGCGGCAAGATTGCGGCAGGATGGGAGAGGTCAATCAGTGACAACACGAATGGTTCCGAAGGTACGCCAGGCGGGCCCGATCACTCACCCGGCAAGATTCCCGATCCAGGGCCTTTCGGCCCGAAGTCTCGTCGCACAGTCGAGGTGAGATTCGCCGGCTGCGAACGCGCCGCTTTACCGTCCCAAGTGCGCGAACCAGCGCGGCTCTGGGTCGTATTATGTGCTGTATTCGTCGAATCGTACCATGCGGTGCTCCGTCCCGGCAGACAAGACAGCCTCGCAAAGGGCAATTGTCCCGAGATTGTCCCGGCCCGAGATGTCCGGCTCGGCGCCCGCCTCGAGGGCACAAAGCAGCCCTGCCATGGTGCCGGCAAAGGCGTCGGGAAACCAGGCCTCGGGCCACCGCGGGCGGTGCCATGCCCCGTCATCGCCGCGGCTCGTGTAATCGAGCGTGCTGGGTACGCGTCGCGGCCAGCCGGGCCAGCCGATGGTGCCCTGGGCAAGTCCGTCGGTGCCCTCGAATCGCCAGCGGATGCCGATGTCGGCACCGGCTCCTTCACGCGCCGGACTGCTCCAGACATCGTCCCAGCTCGACGCCCGGGCACCCGAGGCATACTCAAGAATGTAAAGGTTGATGCCATCGGCGTGGGCGAACGTCGTGCATCGGCGACCTCGCGCGCACGATCATGCGTTCGCGAGGTGATTCCCACGACAGGGAATCCGGCCTCGGCATAGGCCACAAGATGACAGTCGCGGACGATGAATCCCGCACCCACCACGCCGATTCCCACGTCGCGATGAGCGGGCCATAAGGGCAGATGAGCCCGACCGTTCAGCTCAAACCCCGGCATCGTCAACTCCCCACCGGCCAGCCCCAGCCGGCAGCGGCCCGCAGGCCGCGTCGCCTGATGCTGCTACTCGCTTGGTGATACAACGCGGGCAACCCGGCTGTCCAGGGGGCGGTGGGCGGAAAACGGCGCGGCAGCCGCAGCGCCGAGGGCCGACGGATCGCCGGGGCGGAACCACCTGGAGAACTCGGCTTCCGCCAATCCGCGCGTGACCGACCGGGCGATGCGGGCCGCGCCCAGCAAGGGGGCCAGCATGGCCATGACGAGGGCGCCGGATCGCCAGCAAGTGAGCCAGAGCGACGGGCGGACAACGGCCAGAACGGCCAATCCCGTGAGGATCATCAAGACCACGTGCGGCTCGCAGAGCTTGTACAGAGGCCAGCTTAAGAGTCCGATGCCATGCTTCGGCCAGGACGCGGGGGGCGACGGCCGACTGCCGCTGCCGCCAGCGACGAGGTAAGTGCCGCCAGAGCTCTTGAGACGTTGAAAAAAGGCCTTGTAACGGCAGTCGTTGTGCAAGCTGAGCAGCGCCCAGCCCCCAGCGATCGCGAACCCGGCCAGGGCCCAGGCCGGCTGACCCGACCGGCTGGCCAGGCCGAACCCCAGACCGAATCCCAGGGCGAAGCTGACCACGTGGTGCATCACGTAATCAAGATAGGCCCCATCCAGGCAGGCCGTGCCTCGCCAGCGAGCGATCTGGCCGTCCACATGATCGAGCCAGAAGCCCAGGTGAGCCAGCGCCACGCCCAGCACGAAGCCCGCCCGAGAGCCCGTTCCGATCGCCAACGCCCCGCCCAGGCTCGCGGCCAGGGCGGCCAGAGTCACCTGGTGCGCAGACAGGCCAAGGCGGACGGCGACCCAGCTTCCATACACGGCCGTCGGCCGGGCGACTCGACACGCTAACCAGTTGCCAATCTCTCGATGCCGCTGCTTGTGGACGGTCGCGCGCAACTCGGCAAGGGTCGGATGACCATGGCTCATCGGGGCAGGCTCTCCTTCCCGCGTACGCCCGCCGTCTCGTCGCAGAGTCCATAAATGGAATAGCTCCGGACGACTCCGTCGGGGTCGGATAGATCCTCATGAAAGAGCGGTGTGTGGGCCGCCAGCCAAGGCGAGAGGAGCTGTCCCAGCGTCGGATCGAATTCGACCGACTCTTTTTCAACCGGCGGGCACATCATGAGGTGCGTGTATCCCTCTCGCTTGAGGACCTCCACGATCTCACGCGACGATTCGTGGTTCTGGCCCAGGCCCGTTCGACGGCGGTGGGCAAGTTCCATGGTGTATCCGCGGGGGATGTAGAAGCCACGATGATCCTGCCCGATCAATCGGGCCGTCGCAGGCAGGTTGCGGGCAACCCAACGGCCAACGCGGTAGGTCGGCTCGCACCGGCCGAGGAACTCGGAAAACGTTTCCCTTCCCAGCACGATTCCCGCCGCGCGTGCGCCTCGGGTGAGCGACAGGCCGGTCTCCAGGCCGAGCACGAGCATCAGGGCCATCACGAGCGCCCGCGCCGGTCTCGTTCCCCGCTCGAGCCAGCGCGTGGCTACGTACGCGATGCCCACCGACATCGGCCCCACCGCGAACAAGAGGAACCGCATGCTCTGCCGCTGAGTCATGCACACCACCAGGAAGGCATAAGCCACGGCCGCCAGGCCCAGCACGCGGCGGGGTGCGCGCTCAAACAGCAGTGCGGGCAAGAACAGCAGGAAGACCGGCCCGAACTGGTGCGCAAAGCTGTCGAACCGATCGGGCTCGAGGGTCAGCGGAACGATCGCGCCCAGCAAGCTCCAAACATCCACCGAGAGTGGCCGCTTGATCGGTGCCAGCACCTCATCGAGCCCCGCCCCGCCGAACCAGCTCTTGAAGAACGGAAAAACCGGATTGCCCGTGTAGACGTACGCCCGGAGGTACCAGGCTCCGCCCAGCAGCACGGCCGTTCCCAGGAATCCCGCCGCCATCCTCAGCGAACGGATCGCTGCTCGCCGCGACCGCCACGCCGGATCGAGAACCGGACGCAAGAGCATCGCCGCAGTCAAAAGGCCCGCCAGCACGAGAGCAGGGTACTTCACCCCGATCGCCAGGCCCGTGAAGGCTCCGGCCACCACGGTCGAGGCACGAGAAGGACGGTCAAAGCACCGTGTCCAGGCCAGGAACGCCGCCACTCCGAAGGCGGCCAGGGACACATCGTTGAGGGGAGCCGCCATGCCGTTGCTGATCGCCGGCACCAGGATCGCCAGCGCGGCGGCCCACCAGGCCCTTCGGCCCAGGCTGGGACGCGCCAGAGCCGCCACACCGGCGGCGAAGACAAGTCCCAGCACCCACTGGAGACAGCGGCAAGCGACCGGTCCCCGGAACTCCAGGCTGATCGCATAGAGCAGCTCGGTCACTAAGGGATAAACCGTCTCATGCAGGTCGGGGTCGAAAAAGACCGCTTGCCGGACCAGGAAGACCTTGGGCACTTGCAGGTGGTAGCAGAGCGCGTCGCCATCGGTGACGGGCGCCAGCGCGGCCAGGGCCGTTGCCCCCAGCGTGAGCACCAGGAATACGAGCATCAGCCGGTCGACGACCGTGGTCGAGCCTGCTTCGGGCCGTTTCACCGCATGCCTCGCCAGCTCGCGCAAAAGACGGCAGCCAGCCAGCAGACCGAGTTCGGTGGCCACTCCCAGGAGCACTGCCATGCCCACCAGGTTCAGCCAGCCAGCCTGTCCCAGGAACAGGCAACCCAGCGCCAGCAGTCCCAGTCCCAGCGGAGCCGCCAGCGCCAGCGCATCGAGTGGATGGTCGGGCAACTCGCCGATCCAGTTCAGCAGCCGCTTGCCGATGCCGGCCGCCACGAGTGCGAGGAAAAGAGCCAGTCCAAGATCAAGCATCCGGGTCTCACCTGGTTACGGGGACAGCTTGGCCACACAGAACTGCGATGTGGCCGGATCAGGGTCCACCGGAATCGGCCCCGACTCGGCCAGCACGACACCCTGGCTCTGGTACCAGGCCGCGGTGTCGTATCCGTAGCGGTTGTAGCTGCGGCTCGTCTCCTCGTTATGGGCGGCAAACCGGCGGGCCACGCGGAGGACCTCGCGGAGGATGTGCCCCGCGGCCCTGGGCGGGTTGTGCAAGATGACGGCCGAGGTCACCACCATGTCAAACGCCCCGTCGGGGAACGGCAGGCGCTCACCACAGCCCAGGAGCATCTCGATATCGTCCATGCCCTCCAGAAACCGCCTGGCGTGCTCGAGCTGCGTCGTGCTGAAGTCAAGGCCCACCAGCGGAACATCGAGCCGCCTGCGCAGGGCCCGCAGCAACTTGCCATAGCCGCAGCCGATTTCCAGGATGGAGGCCGGACGATAAGCGGCCAGGCGCTGGGCCAGCCATTCGGCGCGGAGGGTGCGTGCGGCCTGTCCCTCTTGCTCGCGGAAGTAGTCTTCCCCGCCGCGCAAGGTCCAGTAAAGCCGCGGATCGGAATACAGCCAGTGCCGCTTCCAGGACGGCCAGCGGCCAAGAACGCGTCGGAGGGCCTTGTGCCAGGCATAACGCGGGCCCCGACTGCGCACGGCATTCCACGCCCGGACCGGGAGAGCCGTATGAGAAGGAACCAGCAGTTCCATGAACACCGTCCCTGGTCTTGGGCGCGGCACGTTCACCGTGTACGCCGGGCCGCTTCCTGCGAACCCTCAGCGACCCGAAAAGCTGTCTGGCGATCCCAGCCGTTCGCAAGCTGCCCCAAGGTCCAGGCGGGGAGTCTACGAATCGACCGCCCGGCGGTCAAGGCGGGCCGGTGGCGGCCAGGGAGGAAGGTTGCCGAAAGCCTGCGAATGACATAGCATCGTATTCGATGCTATAACGATGCGATATCTGGGGGCACCATGGACCTGAGCCGCGACATTCATCCGCTGACCGATTTCAAACGCAACACGCCACAATTCCTCCGCCAGTTGAAAGAGAGTGGCCACCCCCTCGTGCTGACCGTGAACGGCAAGCCGGAAATCGTCGTCCAGGACGCCAGATCTTATCAGCGGCTGCTGGACTTGGCGGAGCGGTTGGAGACCATCGAGGCTGTCAAGGAGGGACTGGCTTCTATCGATCGGGGCGAGGGCCGTCCGATGGATGACGTCTTTGACGCCCTGGAGAATAAGCTGCGGTCCAAGGCCCCTGGTCCGTTGAATTCGCAACATTAGCATCCCTGTCCCTTCTCTTTCCGAAGGTCGAAACCCTTGGTCCCATGATCAGGGAAGCATTTCGCGGACGGCGATCTGACCGATCACCTTACTTTCGATGATCAGGTCCGCTCTGTCGTCGGGGCCCAGGGTCCGGCAGCGCCGATAGCCGCTGGGCTCGGCAGCGCCGCTGGGCTCGGAATAGACCTCAAGCTGCCAGTCGGTCAGGTTAACGATCCAGTAAATAGGGATTCCCGCCATTCCATAAATCGACAGCTTGACTTTCCGATCGAATTCCAGGCTGCTTTCGGCCACCTCCACGACAAGCGCAACCGCCGAGGCATCGGGATTTTGCTCGAGATAGTCCTCAGGCTCACCTCGAATGACCGTCAGATCCGGTTCCGGCTCGCTGCTGCGATCGGGAATCCGGATCGGATCCTCCTTGGCAACGTGCCAACCGGTGGGTGCCAGGCACTCGAGCTCGCGAAATGTCTTCTTGGCACACACCACATGCGGGGGAAGCTTGACCATCTTTTGCACCAGAAGGCCGTCGATCAGCTCGATCCGATCGTCCTTGCTCACGACGCCGGCCTCGGCCATCCGTTCATATTGATCGATCGAAAGGCGATACAAACTGAGTGTTCCCTCAAAGGTGGGTCGCCCCAATTCCGGGGCGCTCTTGGATGGCGAGGTCGTAATGATCGTGACCATGAGGACTTCCCGAGCGTGAGTCGAGGGTCAGCTCAATTCAAGGCAGCGTAGCCCAGTCCTTGGAAGACTGTCAACCGAATCGGACCCTTCATGGCGCCCACCGGGCGGCGCTCACTCTGGAATCAATCTCATCCTTGAGAGCGTTCTGTCCCTGGCGGCTGAACGCATTTTCCGTCGAAATCCTTGAGGAGCGGTGGTGTCAGTTCATTTTTCGACGAAAAATGAACTGACACCGAGCCACTTATTTTTCCGGCCGCGGAAATCGGCGGTGAAAGGTGGGTGAAAGGTGACAGCCACCAAATCTGGAGAACACAGAGAGTACAAGTAAACGGGGCAAGCCTACGATTGTTTCTTCGGTCTTCCACGGGGCCGAACCGTGCATTCGAGCCCCAATCGCTTGGCCGTGTCCGTGACCGAGTTAGGATCGCCGAAGAAAGGTGAAAGGTGACAGCCACCAGAAAGGTGAAAGGTGACAGCCACCAAATCTGGAGGACGCAGGGAATACAAGTAACCGTGGCAAGCCTACGATTGTTTCTTCGGTCTTCCACGGGGCCGAACCGTGCATTCGAGCCCCAATCGCTTGGCCGTGTCCGTGACCCAGTTAGGATCGCCGAAGGGCCGACCGCGATTGACGCAGCAACGCAACGCCGCCACTTCGGCTTCCGTTTGCGGTTGGTTGAC
>Ga0074044_10002319_pt1 | contig 16671 bp, 16 predicted proteins | sample BogForMeECP23OM1_FD_94443 | JGI IMG/M metagenome (GOLD analysis project Ga0074044, IMG submission 94443) | Bog forest soil microbial communities from Calvert Island, British Columbia, Canada - Bog Forest MetaG ECP23OM1 | ecosystem: Environmental > Terrestrial > Soil > Wetlands ...
ACCGCGCGGCTTATTCATTGCCAGATACACGGCTGGCGTTTTCTCCAGCACGGAACCGTCTACTTCGATGCGATCGCGCGGGATTTGGACTGGCGACTCGGGATCCAGAACGACGCTGCCATTGACGCGGACACGGTTCCCGAGGATGAGGGACGTGGCCTGCGAGCGCGAGCAATAGCCCATCTTCGAAATTACCCGCGCCAGACCGAAACGTTTTGGTACCATCGCACGTCTATGCTAAATGGGGTCTGCAAATCCTGAGATTGGGTTGCCGTCAATCCCTGCGGGCGGAGCTAAGCCAGCGGCGGGTCGTCATGGTAGTCTGCTGCCTAGGTCTTGGGAGACGTTTTTGATCGGCCGGGTCTTCAAAGCATTCCAATATCGCGACTTTCGCTTGATGTGGATCGGCGCCTGCACGTCCAGCATCGGCACGTGGATGCAGATTGTCGCCCAAGGCTGGCTGATTTATCGCCTTAGCCACTCTGCCTTTCTTTTGGCGCTCGATCAGTTCTTGGGCGGGATTCCCATCTTCCTGTTTTCGCTTATCGGGGGGGTGGTGGCTGACCGCGTGGAGCGGCGGAGGATTCTGCTCGGCTCCCAGTACGTGCAGATGGCTAGCGCCGGCCTGCTCACGATTCTGGTAATCACGGGCCACGTGCACGTGTGGCACATTCTTTGTCTTTCATTTGTTTCGGGCTTCGCGCAGGCGTTCGGCGGACCAGCGTATCAGGCACTGATTCCGACCTTGGTCGAAAAAGAAGACATGCCAAACGCCATCGCGCTGAATTCGATCCAGTTTAACGTCGCGGTCATGATCGGACCCGCGCTGGCGGGGCAAGCTCTGGCCAAACTCGGCGAGCCGTGGTGCTTCGGCCTGAACGCGCTCTCGTTTCTCGCGCCCATTATTTCACTGTCGCTAATTACGGCGCGCTTTCTGCCGCAGAAAACAACGGAATCGATGTTCACCAGCCTGAAGGAAGGCATCAAGTTCGTCCGCAGCCAGGCCTCGATGGAAGCGCTGATCATCCTCGCCTTCTGCATGACTGGCCTGAGCATGCCGATGCGTACCTACATTCCGGTTTTTGTGAAAGACATCTTTCACCGCGGGCCGGAAACCTACGGGAACTTGCTGGCGCTCATGGGCGTGGGCTCGATCTGCGGATCGTTGGGCATTGCTGGCATGGGCAACATTAAGATGAAGGGGCGGGTTGCCCTGGGCGCCCTCGCCTGTCTGGGTTTGGGGATCTTTGGCTTTGCGCTCAGCCGGTCGTTGCCCATCAGCGGCGTCATGATGGTGCTGGCCGGGGCCTCGATGATGGCGGTGTTCGCGAACGTGAATTCGCTGGTGCAATTGATCACGACCAACGAAATGCGCGGGCGCGTGATGAGCGTCTATAACTTTGCTTTCCGCGGCGGCATGCCTATGGGAAACCTTTTGTCGGGATGGTTAGTGCCCATGTTCACGGCACCGGTTGTGCTGAGAGTGAACGGAATGCTGCTGGTGCTGCTGGCGCTCTATTTCCTGCTCGTGCAACGGCGGGTGGCTGCGCTTTGATCAATAGCCCCGAGCACGCAGCCTCTCTGCCCCTGCTCGGGAAGTGACGCCCTCACAAAGAGTGTGGGGTGCCACTTTGGTGCTATTTCTGACCTGTTCTCCACAGGTTCATCTTGGTTGTCACTTGCGGTTGGAATACAAGTTCCGGATAATTTAATTAGACTTGATGTCAGCCGTGTATCGCTATAGCCGTGCCGACTTGCTGCGTATTCTGAGGGTCGCGCCTCGTCAGCTCCAGAACTGGGAGAAGTCGGGTCTGGTGCCAGCGAGCGAAAGTTATTCCTTTTTTGACCTGTTGCAAGTTAAGAAAGTACGCGATTTGTGCGGGAAGCGCGTGCGGCCCGCGGTGATCCGGCAATCGCTCGACGCGATGCTGAAGCAGGTCGCTGGGATGGAAAATCCGCTGCTGGAAGCGAGCGCGTATGAGAGCAAGCGGCGGGTGGCATTTCGCCACGACGGCCGGCTGCTGGAACCTATCGCCGGGCAATTCATGTTCGACTTTGCTTCCGAAGAACAGAAAGTTGTGACCAGTCCGCGGCGCAACGGACCGGAACTGGTGGTGACCGACGTCGCCGAATTGTTTTCGCGGGGGATTGCGCTGGAAGAGAGTCCGTCGTCGCAGGACGAAGCGATTGACGTTTATTTGAAGGTTTTGGATATGGATCCGTCACACGCCGCCGCGCACATCAATCTGGGGACGCTCTACTACAACCGGCAGGAATATGGGCTTGCCGAGAAGCATTACCGGTCGGCGATTGAGATCGATCCGCGGTATGCTCTCGCTTATTTCGATTTGGGGAACGTGCTCGACGAGACCGGACGGATCGCAGAGGCGATCGATACCTATAAGGCGGCACTGCAAATCGCCCCGACTTACGCGGACGCGCACTACAATCTTGCGCTCGCTTACGAGAAGATACGCGAACCAAGAAAGGCGCTGCAGCACTGGCAGGCGTATGTGAAGCTCGATACGACGGGACCTTGGACGGTTCACGCCAAACACCAGATTCAGCGCATTCTGCAGCACGACGGTCTGAAGCTTGTGCACTCGCGCAAGGCGAACTAGAAGGCAAGCGCTAACCTCTATTCATTTCCACACGAAGCCACTTCCCTCAAGAGCTAAAGCACCGGTATTGTCGATCTGGGATGGCGCGGCTGAATCTGCACCCTTTCAAACTGTCTCCGGGTAGTGACCTTTTGATATCCTACTCGTCTCTGAAATGTGTTTAGTTAATTCTTGAAGTGTAGGAGCCATAATCATGAATTATTGGCTGCGGATTATGCCATTCACCTTCGTGCTTGCTGTAGCCGCGATGACCGGAATTTGCGCCGGCCAGACACCCGCGGGGGAAAAGAAAATCTACAACGAAACCGCCGATGCACACGTCGAGATTAAGGAGGCGTTGAAGAAGGCCCAGGCGGAACATAAGCGAGTGATTGTCGTGTTTGGAGCCAACTGGTGTTACGACTGCCACGTGCTGGATGCGGCGTTTCATCGTCCTGACCTGGCGCAGATCATCGCTGCCAACTATGAAGTAGTCCACGTGGACATTGGGAAGGGCCATAAGAACCAGGATTTGATGACAAAGTACGAGGTCCCGATGAAACGCGGGATTCCGGGGCTGGCCGTGATCGAGGCCGATGGAAAGCTGGTCTACAGCCAGAAGAACGGGGAGTTCGAGAATGCCCGGGGTCTATCCACGGAGGACTTTCGAGCATTTCTGGAAAAGTGGAGACCGGGGCAGCAGCGTTAGCCGCACTTTGATTGCGGGACAAGAAACACGGCGCGGCTCGCGCCGCGCCTTAGGGGAGGATCACACTTGTTTGGTTCGGCTTTCGACCTGCGAACCTTGGTCCACGAATCTTAGTCCACAACCAGCTTATTGTCGACACGGAACGCTCCCGGGACCGAACCTGCTCGTAGTCCCGCAATGGTTTTGTCCATCGCGTTTTGCACGGTTCCGTAGAGCGTCACATGTCCGTTGTCGACTACGATCCGAATTGGAGCCGCCGGATCGATAGCGTAGCGGCCGAGTTCGGAATCGCGATAGATGGCTCGCGACACACGCCTGCGGATCGAATCGTCGAAGTAGGAGGTCGGCAGCACTTTCACGCCGTTGACGACGGCTTTGACGCCGGGCGTGCTCGCCACGATAGCTATCGCGTCCGCGCGCGATACATCCCAATAGGCATCGCCCGTCAGAGTAACCACTCCGTCCTTAACCGCCACCGCAATATAGTTGAACGCGTTGTCGAAATAGCCTACGCGGTCATAGGCCAGCCTCTTGGCCAGTTTCTGCTGCAACTGGCTGTCGGGCACGTTCTGTCCCGCGACCACGATGTCGTTCCGCACGCCGGAGACGTTCTCGATTTTCTTGATCTTGGTTGCGGCCTCGAGTTTGTCCTGGTACAGGCTCACCGCGCCGGTCAGGGTCACGATGCCATCGTCGACGCTGGAGCTGACGTTCTGCAGCTGTTTCGCCTTCTGAATCTTCTGGCTGACGGCCTGCTGAATCTGTTGATCATAGCGATTGGTGGCCGCCATGGCCGTCATGCTCAGCAGGACGAGCAGGGCCATTGTCACCGCAAGAAATTGCTTTTTCATGGTTGCCATCCTCATTGAATTCCGGTCCCACACCTCGTTAACCGGTTAGTTAAATAGATGCCCGCCGATCTATGCGGGATGCACGCGTGCGACGGTTTTACAAACTCTTACAAATCGCGGGAAAAGCCCTGATTTTAGGGAGAATTTGACAGTTACTTGTGATGACGACTAATCTCGGGCTATGGCTCGTGGACTGCGGGAGGAATTGAAACAGAAGGCGCCTTTCCGGAGCCGGGAGCAAGAAGCGTATCTCTCCTTGCTGCGGACTTCGGACGCACTTGAGGCTAGCGTAGAAAGCAAGCTGAAAGAGTTCGGGTTGACAGGCACACAGTACAACGCCTTACGCATTCTGCGTGGGGCGGGGGCGGAAGGCCTGCCTTGCAGCGAAATCGGCGAGCGCATGATCACGCGCGATCCGGACATTACGCGCCTGCTGAATCGCTTGCAGAAACGTGGCTTGGTTGTGCGGGCGCGGGCGAAGACCGACCGCCGGGTGATCCACGGGAAGATCACGGCGGCGGGGTTGAAGCTTTTGCGCGAAATGGATGAGCCGGTCGAGGGGCACAATCGCGAGATGCTCAAACACGTGGGGCGGGGGAAGCTGGGACAGTTGATTGAGTTGCTGGAAATGGTACGGAGTGCAGATTTCACCGCCGAGGCGCAGAGTACGCCGAGAAAACCCTAGAAGAATCGCGTTGGGCGATCCCATGGGTCCGTTGCAGCTATTTCTTGCGCCGGGCAGCGGACTTGCTTGACGCCGCAGCCTTCCCCTTGCCTCTCTCAACCCGGTTCGGAAACACCCTCGCAAAAATCTTGTCGATGTTCTTCAGTTGGCGCTTCAGGTCAAACGCACGTTCAATCTTGGCGCGGGGGACGCGGTCGGTGATTGCCGGGTCGCGGAGGACCAGTTCGTGGAAATCTAGGTCTTCTCGCCACGCACGCATGGCGTGGCTTTGCACGAGTCGGTAGGCGTCTTCGCGCGAGATGCCGCTTTCGACCAGATCGAGCAGCAACTGCCCGCTGAAGACCAGGCCGCGCGTGCCATGAAGATTGGCCAGCATCCGGTCGGGATAGACGAACATGGTCTCGATCAAATTCGCGGTTTTGTTCAGCAAGTAATCGGTCAGGGTGGTCGAGTCGGGAATGATGATGCGCTCGGCCGAGGAATGCGAGATGTCGCGTTCGTGCCAGAGGGGAACATTTTCGAATCCGGCTTGCGCATTCGCGCGGACGACGCGCGCTAGTCCAGAGATTTGCTCGCAGGTGACCGGGTTGCGCTTGTGCGGCATGGCCGACGAGCCTTTTTGCTTTTCGCTGAAATACTCTTCGGCCTCGCGGACTTCGGTGCGCTGCAGGTGGCGAATTTCGGTCGCGATCTTGTCGAGTGTGGAAGCGATCACCGCGAGCGTCGCCAGATAGTGCGCGTGCCGGTCGCGCTGGATGACCTGCGACGAAACGGCTGCCGCTTTCAATCCCAGACGGGCGCAGATCTTCTCTTCGAATTCGGGCGTGAGGTGGGCAAACGTGCCGACAGCGCCGGAAAACTTGCCGACGCGGAGATCTTCGGCGGCGGCGTGGAAGCGCGCGATGTTGCGGCGCGTCTCCGAATACCAGTTGGCGATTTTGAAACCGAACGTGATCGGCTCGGCGTGCACGCCGTGGGTGCGCCCGATCATCGGCGTATCTTTGAATTCCCACGCGCGGCGCTCGAGCACGTCAGCCAGGCGCTCCAGGTCGCCGGCGATCAGCGACGATGCCTGCTGAATGAGTAGCGCCTGCGCGGTGTCGACCACGTCGTTTGAGGTAAGGCCATAGTGGAACCAGCGCGCGTGAGGGCCGACGATTTCGGCGACAGCGGTGGTGAAAGCAATAACGTCGTGCTTGACCTCGGCTTCGATTTCGAAGATTCGTTCGACGTTGAAATCGGCGCGCTCGTGGATAGCTTTGGCGGCATCTTTGGGAACGATTCCGGCAGCAGCAAGGGTTTCGGTGGCGGCGACCTCAACAGCGAGCCAGGTACGGAAGCGGTTTTCATCGCTCCAGATGCGGGCCATTTCCGGCCGCGTATAGCGAGGAATCACGGAGCTGTCTCCTGAAATCGGGGCGTTGAATGGGAACTCAGGATTGTAAATCAGTCGCGCGCGTGGTGTGTAGTGCGGTGCGCGCGGCATGGCTGTCTGGGAGATCGCTTCCCTGCTGAAGCGGTCCCGGACACGCACCCTCGCGCCGATCTACTTTGCCGGTTCGACGAAGACCGCGGTTCCATAGGCGAGCACTTCGGTGACGCCCTGCATCACCTCGGTTGCGTCGTAGCGGGCGCCGACTACCGCGTTGGCCCCGATCTCCGCCGCGTGCTGCAACATGAGGTCAAACGCCTCGGCGCGCGTCTTTTCGCAGAGATTGGTGAGCAGGGTGATATTGCCGCCTACCAGCGTCTGCAAGCTCGCGCCGATGGTGCCGAAGATGGATCGCGACCGCACCGTGATTCCGCGGACCACGCCCAGCGTGCGCACTACGCGGCAGCCATCGAGTTCGAACTGCGTGGTCACCATGTTGTGAGCCACCATGCGTCCCGCCGGTGCTGAATAGTTACCCATCTCTCCTCCTCGCTCCCTACGGTGCGCAGATCAGGTCTTGCATGTGACCGGGAGCCAATTGCTTGAAGTCTTTCAGATTGAAAGTGTAAATTCGTTGCGCCGGACATTTCTCGGCGCAGCGAAGTATCAAGGCATCGTAGATCTTTGCGCCTGGCCAGCCCGCGTTCGACACAACCGCAAGCGCTTCCAGATAGTCTTCCCGCTCAATGGGAATGGCCTCAAAGTTTTGCAGGATGTTGTCGAGGATCATGCGTGCGGCTTCCAGTGGGTGGATGCGCGGAACTACCGGCATGCGCGTGAGCGCGGAATACACTTCCGCAATAGAGTGCTGACTCACATAGCCCTTGTCCTCGCCAGTGGCGACGCGGGCCATCGCAGACGAGGCCTGGACAAAGTGCTGGTGTGCGCGGCTTGACGATGCAACCAGGACGGTGGTGTCGAAGAATACGTTCATTTCATCCCCGAAGAGTGTCTTGCAAACGCTCTTCGCGCACTGATTCCAGCACTCGATCAAGGTCAGCGCCGTCCTCGGCCCGGCCCTGGTGGACGAGCAAGCCATTAATCTTTACCAAAGATGGTTGAGCGTCCGGAACGCGTAACAGAAGGCCGTTTGGATGGTCGACGATCTCCAGTTCTGTGTTGGGCCGAAGCCCTAACCGCTGGCGGATCTCTTTGGGGACGACGATCCTTCCGGCCTTGTCGATGGTCACTATCATGCCATATAGCATGGCACATACCATCAATAATGGCAATATCACCGCTTACTAATCATGCCTTTAGGACTTGGAACTTACTTTGCAGCCCTGATCAAGTCCCTGAGGTCGTGAACATCAGCCGAACTGGCATCGCTGACAACGACATAACGTAATCCACCCTCGCTCCACGTTTCCGCGTTAAAAGCGAGCTCTCGGGCAGTGGCGCCCATCGCGTGGGGGATCGCACCCGGCCGGTCCTGCAGAATAAAGACGGACAGTTGGTGATTGCGAATCTGGAATAGCAGCTGGGCGCCGGGGCTATGCTCGAAATACATGACCCGGCCACCCACCAGCTTGAAGGAAGAATTCTGCAGTTCGGGAAGATTGAAAGTGAATGGCAGCTTGCCCTGGAACCATGGCTTCACGGTGTGCCGGTCGGTCGAAACCACGTCGACGGGATTCGCACTTGCCAGGGTCGCGACATGCAGGTCGACCAGCTCCGCCAGCGCCTGCTCGCGCGCCGTTTGCCGCGCCCACAATGTAAATCCGACCGCCAGTAGCGCAACAGCAACAGCAGCCGCAGCCATTGCGGGCATCCATGCCAATCCCCAAACCGGCCGGCGCTTCGGTTGGATGCTTTTTCCCATGCGCAGCCGGAACTCGGGCGAAGGGGAGTAGCGCGCGGCGGCGGCTTGCGTCATGCGCTTCATCTGCAGGCGACTCAGCGCCTCCGCGGCGCAGGAGGAACAGGTGCGAAAATGCGCTTCCAGGCTCGCGAGTTCTTCTTGCGAGCAAGCGGCATCCACGTAAGCATCCAGCTTGTCGCGCCACAGGTCACACGTCATCGCAAAGCTCCCTGTAGTTTGGCTGCCAACAATTCGCGCATGGCTTTTCGCGCGCGCGAAAGACGCGACATCACCGTTCCCATGGGAATGCCGAGCGTCTCGCCCATTTCCTGGTAGCTCATTTCCTCCAGATCGCACAGAAGAATGATCTCTCGAAACTTCACCGGCAGTTTCTCCAGAGCCTCCTGAATCGTCTCCCGCTCCACGCGCGCGAGCAGAACGGACTCCGGTGTTTCCGGCACCGTGGGCTCAACGGTCTCGTCGTCGCTGTCGAGCGAGACGGATGCGGAAGCCTTTAGACCTGCTTGCGTCGTCAAGAATGTATTCCGCAGGATCCGGTACATCCAGGCGCGGAAGTTCGTCCCCTGCTGATACGAGGAAAAACCACGCAGCGCCTTCATGTACGTTTCCTGAACCAGGTCTTCTGCCGACGCGCGTTCTTGCGTGAGCCAATGGGCGAAGTTGTAGAGCCGGGCGAAAAGCGGCATCGCCAGTTCTTCGAACGACCCGGTATCGCCAGAACGATCAGCCACAGTTGAACAGTGTACTCCGGGCGGAGGCCGTCTCGGCCCGCGCCAAATTCCTCCGCGCGGTGCAGGATTTCAGTGGTCGGTGGCTCCTTTCACCTCATATAACTGGAGCAACAGCAAAATATTCCCGGGAATATGGGACCGCGAGGAGATCGTCGTATCGATGCCGTCGCGTCGCTACTTTGTCGGCACGCTGTAGTGAGAAGAGAGCACGCGCCAGCCGTTCCCAGCCCGCACCCAGACGTCGGTAAAACGGTCGTGGTACTCGTAAGGCTTGTTCTTGGAATGTCCGCGCTCGTGGTAAGTACCCGTGACAATCGCGAGCATTCCAGCTCGCATGCGGACGTGCATATCCGACTGCTCGGCGACTTCGACTTGGACCGTCGCATCGGCGGTGTGCGTGATGTAACCCGCTTTGCTATAGGTGGCTCCGTCCTCAACCGTGATGATGAAATCTTCCGTAAGAAGGGTGGACATGAGGTCCAGATCGCGCTCTTTGTAGGCCGCGGTCCATTTCTCCTCGAGCTTAAGCACCTGTTCGGCGCCGGGGCGGAGATCCTGGGCAGCCAGCCGCATCGACATACATAGGAGGATTGCGAGCGTAAGCCTCGACGTCATGCGGAGCGACATGGCGTCTATGTCATACCAAATCGTCCGAGGCGACAAGTTCCTTCCGTAACATGGCGAACCGCGTTGGAAGGTCGGCCCGTGGCGATTTTTCAGTCGAATACGTGCTGGTCCACGGGGCGATCGTAGCCGGGATGCAGTTCCCTCCACTGGTCCTTGATAGCCGTTGCCAGGCGCCGGATGCCTTCGCGAATCTGCTCGGGCTGCGCGTTCGAGAAATTCAGACGCAAGTGGCGCAAGCCTTCCTCGGCGTATCCATTGCCTGCGTAGAAACAGTCGCCCGCGACGAAAGCGACATTCTGCTTGAGCGCCGTTTCGAACAATTGGTGGCAATCCATGCCCACCGGCAGCGTCACCCACAGGAACAGCCCGCCCAGCGGGCGCGTCCAGGTGACTTCGGACGGGCAAAATTCTGCGAGCGCTTCCAGCATCACGTTACGCCGTTCACCGTAGACGCGGCGGATCAGCTTGATGTGTTCGTCGAGGAAACCGTCGCGCGCGACCTCATAGGCCACCATCTGGCCAAACGTGGACGTGTGTAAGTCGGCTGCCTGCCTCAGCTGCACGAGTTTCGAAATCACATCCGGCGGGGCGACGATCCAGCCCAGGCGCAGACCAGGGGACAAGGTTTTCGAGAACGTGCTCAAGTAGATCACGTTGCCGATGGAATACCCATCGTCCCGACGCAGGTTTTCGCGATCGAGCACAACCAGCGGCGGCAGGTGCTCACCCTCGTAGCGCAGCTGGCCGTAGGGATCGTCTTCAACGATCGGGATCCCGTAGCGGTCGGCGAGCAAAACCAGCTCGTGGCGCCTGCCCTCGGCTAAAGTGGTGCCTCCCGGGTTCTGGAAATTGGGCAGCACGTACATGAACTTCGGCCCGGACCGCAGCGGCCCTTCAAGCAGGTCGGTGCGCAAGCCGTCGTTGTCACTCGGCACACACACGTATTCCGCGCCATAGACGTTGAACGCTTGCAAGGCACCGAGATAGGTGGGCGCCTCGACCAGCACGCGATCGCCAGAGTTGATGAGCAGCTTACCGATCAGATCGAGGGCCTGCTGCGAGCCCGATGTTATCAGCACATGCTCGGGCTTGGCTTTGATGCCGTAGCGGGAAGTATGCCGGGCGATCATTTCGCGCAGCGGCTCGTAGCCTTCGCTGGCGCTATACTGCAGCGCGAGGTGGGCTTGCTTGTCGAGCACTTTGCGGCAGGCTTCGCGGAAGCGTTCCACCGGAAAAACGTCAGGCGCGGGCAGGCCTCCGGCAAAGGAGATGATTTCTGGGTTTTGTGTAATCTTAAGAAGCTCGCGGATGGCGGAGCTGCGGACGTTCTTGGTGCGCTGGGCGTAACGGGAAGTCCAGGCGGTTGACATTCGTACCCTCCCGTTAATTGAGTCTACATTGAGAGGGCGGGCTGCGCGGTGATCTACACTCTACGCACTGTGACAGCGGTCACCCGACCCAGGTGACCCGACCGACCGGACGGGCGGGAAGGCTTGGCGAGCGATTCCTTATTGCAGGTGTGCATTGACGGCATTTTTCTTTGTCTTCACCGATGCGCTTATCCCCTGGCAGATGAGAAGAAAACCTTCATCGTCGCTCTCGCAGGACAGTAGCAGATAAGGGCTCGCCCTTTATGTAAATCGGATCAAAACCAGGCACGTCGCGCATGTCTCCCTCTCCGGAAGCATCGGGCCGATTCAAAATCCGATGGGCATTAGAAGGCGAAGATTTTTCTGTCTCCGAACCCTGTTTTTCATCCCCTGTCATTTGACCTCCTTATTCATCCAAGATCCATTCCCTCATTCTGCGGAGCAGCGATGCGGGAGCTTCGGCTTCGAGTTCCACCAACCCATCCTGATACTGCCGCGAATAGATGCGGGCTCGGGCTTCGAGCAGGGCGAGAGTCTTGCCCTCTTTTTGCGGAATGCGCAGGCGCACGCGGCTGGGGCGGTCCTGCTCGAGCACGGCATCAATGCGGTCCAGCAGCGTGGTCAGGCCAATTCCCTTCACCGCCGAGACGTGGATGGTCTGGCTGTCGTCGCGCAGCGACTCGCGCTGTTTGGGAGGCAGAAGATCGATCTTGTTCATCACGTGCAGGCGAGGCTTTTTGTCGGCTTCTAGTTCCTTGAGCACGGTTTCCACCTGCGCGTCCTGCTCGGCCGAAATCGGGCTGCTGGCATCGGAGACCTGTAGGACCAGCGTGGCCCGTTGCACTTCTTCGAGCGTGGCGCGAAACGCCGAAACCAGGGTGTGCGGCAAGTGGCGGATGAAACCGACAGTATCGGAGAGCAGAACTCTTCGTTTCGACGGCAGCTCTGCGCCGCGCAGCGTCGGATCGAGCGTAGCGAACATGCGCGGCGAAGCCAGGACGTTGGCGTTGGTGAGCGCGTTAAATAAAGTCGACTTCCCCGCGTTGGTATAGCCCACCAAAGCAATTGTGGCCACCGGCACCGACTCGCGGCGCTGCCGCTGCTGCGCCCGGATGCGCCGCACGTTTTCGATCTGCTGCTTGACGTGCCGGATGCGGCGATAAATCTTGCGGCGATCGGTTTCGAGCTGGGTTTCGCCCGGTCCGCGGGTGCCGATGCCGCCGCCGAGCTGCGACATCTCCACACCCCGTCCGGCCAGGCGCGGCAGCATATATTCGAGCTGAGCGAGTTCCACCTGCAACTGGCCTTCACGGGTGCGGGCGTGGCGCGCAAAAATATCGAGGATCAGCTGCGTGCGATCGATGACGCGGGTATGAACCTCGCGTTCGATATTGCGTTGCTGCGAAGGAGAAAGATCGTGATCGAAGAGAATGACGTCGGCCGAAACCGACGCCGACGCGCCCGCAATTTCTTCCAGCTTGCCTTTGCCGATCAGCGTGGCCGGATCGGGCCGGTCGCGGCGCTGCATAAATTCGCCGGCAATTTCAGCGCCCGCGCTGGTTGCGAGCGCGCGCAGTTCGTCAAGCGATTCTTCGGAACTGAAATCGGGAGTATCCGTCCGGCGGCTGGAGCCGATGCTGGTCGCGTGATCCCGCGCCGCCTGGGCCGCAGGCGTAATGGCAGCCGCCGGAGCTTTTCCAGCCCGCCCGCGGGTGCGGAACTCCACCCCCACCAGAAACGCCCGTTCCCGGCGCTCGGAGGGGTTCACGACCGCCTTGAGCCCGTTCCCCACACTTTCCCGCCGGCTCAGTCTCGACTTATCTTTTTGCAAGTAAGACCGCCGCACGCAGACTCACTTAGCCCTGAGTACCGGAACTGGGGATTGGCGTCTCCGCGATCGCTGCCACCGCCGCCGGTTTCGCTTCCCCATGCGGGTGCACGCCCCGGGCGATGACCACCGTTGAGATCGCGTGCTTGAAGATCAGCTGTTCCTGGTTGCTGGTTTCGAGCACGACTGAATACTTGTCGAAGGACCGGATCCGTCCCGTCAGCTTGACGCCGCTGACCAGATAGATCGTAATGTTGTGCCGTTCCTTGCGAGCGGTGTTGAGGAAAGAATCCTGAATGTTCTGTTGCGCCGGCTTGGTTTCCATCTGCCGATCTCCTTATTTTTCGTTCGACGTCGCGCCTCTGAGCACTGGGAAGGGCATTGGCGAAAGCGTCTTGCCATCGGCCTCTACAATACGGCCTTAGGGCGCGGTTTTCAACTTCCCCGTCAACTAAATTCTCAATTCGCCGCCGTTCCGGGCGAGACCCAAAGGCCACCCGGTCAGGCATGCGAATCCTGGTCTGCTTTCATTTTCGCCCATCAAACATCTACAATCATCACGCTACGGACACCATCTTAAGCAGGAGCCCTTCACCTTGAATTCCATAAATCTGCCGAGCGACTTCCACACAAACCTCCTCATGATGTTTCGTTGGATTCACTTCGTCGCAGGCATTACCTGGGTTGGCCTGCTTTATTTCTTCAACCTCGTTAGTGTCCCATTCATGAAGGCACTCGACCCTGCGACCAAAGGCAAGGTCCTGCCGGGCCTCATGTCGCGCGCTCTCTGGTGGTTTCGTTGGGCGTCGGTCGTCACCGTGCTGATGGGCCTGGCGTACTGGAGCGAGATTGTTGGATCGGACGCCCGCAATGGCGGCGCATCTCCGGGCCTCGTCTTCGGCTCCTTCTTCGGCATCTGGACCATCACCTGGGCGCTGATGTACGCCTGCGTGATTCCCGGCAAAGGCGCGCTCGACAACGGATGGGTGCTGGCAGTGATTTATACGGTCTTCGTGATCGCGGCCTCGTACTTGTTCCTTCGCCTGAACGATCACGGCTGGGAAAGCAGCCAGTTGCTGGCGATCGGCATTGGCGGCGGGTTGGGCTGGATGATGATGCTGAACGTCTGGGGCGTAATCTGGCGCATCCAGAAGCGAATCATTCAGTGGACCGCTGACAATGCGGCGAATGGCTCGCCAATTCCCGACAAGGCAAAATCCATGGCGCGCCAGGCCTTCCTCATGTCGAGAGCAAACTTCGTGCTCTCGTTCCCCATGCTCTTCCTGATGGGAGCGGCCAGCCACTATCCGATGTTTGGGAGGTGAGTGCTCGACAAGTGGCTTTTGGCTTCTTGGGCTTTGACTTGGTTCCAACCTTTATCGGAGGGCAAGGTAACCATGAAAGGCTACCTCTTCGCAAACAACCCTTTGGCCGTAGCTCGCCCATCAAACGCTAAGCCTGAATTTGAGTCCGCAGTTTAACGCTGGTGGGGCCAAGTTCCGCACTCCTCCGACGTTTTTCATTGCTCCTGCAGCCCCCCTAAGCAATGGTCGCCTTGAGTGTCAGGGCAAGCCCTCCAAGAAAACAAGGGGGCGAGAATCGCCCCCTTGGTACTCACGTCGTTTTGAAGCCGATCAGAAGATTAGCTTCACGGCAAATTGTACGTTACGGCGCTCATCAGTGGGCGCTCCACATACGCCACCGCTGCAACCCTTCCCGGAAGTTATGGCCGGATTAGCACCTGGTCCGCTGCTGGCCATACCCGAAATGTCGAGGTTAGAGCCGACGACGTACTGGTTGTGGTGGTTGGTCATATCGTACATCTCGCCGCGGAATTGCATGCTGAAGCGCTCCGTCAACTTGAACGACTTCGCAATCAGCATGTTGATGTTGTAGTAACCAGGGCCACGGAAGGGATTGCGCCCGATCATCGGCACCCCGCTGCAGGTGAACGGACTGCCACCAACGACCGAATTGCAGAAGATCGACTGATTCGGCACCTGGAGCGAGTCACCCGCACCCTCAATGTTGCAGCCGGGCCAGTACGACGGGCAGGCTGGAGCACTGGAGTTATACGACAGTGGAATATAGGTAAACACATTCCCCGCGCCGCCCGTGGAGTGACCAGTGGTCGCATAAGCTCCGCCAGCTGGACTCCAACGCGAGCAGATAGTTACGCCCTGCCAGCAATCGAAGATCGTGAACGGGTAACCGGTATGCGCTAAGAAGATTGGCGAAAACTCCCAACCTCCGAGCGCTGCCCGGGTAAGTGCACTGCTGGAGTGCTTTGCAAGCGGCACATCCCACACCGCACTGAGCGACACGCGGTGGCGAAGATCAAAGTCGGAATTACCCCGGTCTATGTTCGGATTGAAGTAATCCGTGTAGCCCAGCCAGTAGTTGCCCCAGTACCCATCGCTGAACGTAGAAGACAGGACGTCGATCGAATGCGAGTAAGTATAGTTCGCACTCAACGTAACCCCTGAATTCTTGAGATTGGTGCTGGTTAACTTCGCGTTTAGACCATGGTACAAGCTGTAGGCTTGGCTGCCGCGGTAGTTGACGTTGCCGTACTGGAAGTTCAGCCGGTTGGCAAGACGCGCGTCTCCTTCGTAGGTTGACCCGTAGTAGGGTACGTTAATGTTGCCGATGTCATACAGGTGAACGCCGTGCGAACCGGTATACTCCAGGGAGAAAACCGTGCGCGCCGCCAGTTCCCGATCGATCGACAGACTCCAGTTCTCCGCGTATGCGGTTTTCAGGTTCTGGTTCGGGGCACGCAAGGTAACATTGGGAATGCAGGACGTGCCTGGCCCCACGACACCCGTTGTTCCACACGTCGAACCCGCGCTACCGGCCAGAGGGCCAAGGTTGGCCGAATAGACTGGCTGGGTCGCTACGTCCAGGCCTTCTCCGTATACGCTGACCACGGCATATTGCGGCGGGTTTTGAATCGTGTTGTAGGTAACGTTGTTGAAATCACGTTCATAGCTGATTCCCCAACCGCCGCGCAGACTGGTCTTGCCGTCCCCGAAAATATCCCAGGCAAAACCGACCCGCGGGGCAAAGTTCTTGTAACGCGGGTTCCAGAACCCTCCTACCGAACTCTTGCCGGTTTGGCTCACGCTTCCGTTCCGAATCTGGTCGAAGATGGTTGCGCCCGACCCGAGGTAGAAGTTCGAATCCAGGGCAGGATTGGCGTTGTGCTGCACGCCGAAGTACTCCCAGCGGAGGCCTCCGTTCAGGGTCAAGCGTGGCGTTATCTTCCACGAGTCCTGCCCATAGAACGCACCGTCGTTGTAGTGGTAGTTGCGTTTGAAAGAGGGGCTATTCGCCGGCAACGTCATTTCGCAAGCTGCATCAACCGTGTAGGCGCCGGTGATGTCCTTTTTGCAGGGATAGTTGCCCTGTGGATTCACCGCGACCTCAAACTGGTAGGTTTGTCCGGTCACGAGATTGCTAAGTCCGTCACCCAAGCTCTGACCGAGAATCTGGACCGCATTTTCGTATGCGCCGAATACGCGATTGTCGCGAACGTGGATGTAATTACCTCCAAACTTGAACTGATGCTTGCCTTTTGACCACGAGACGTCCTCGAAGAACTGATAGAGGTTCTGCGGGCCGCCGAACGGCAAGGCATTGGCAGTCGAGTTTTGCACATAGCCCGGCATCACGTATTGAAAATTGGTGGTGGGCAACGCGGGAACAGCCGCAGTGCTGAACAGTCCAGGCGTGAGCGGAGCGGTTCCCAACGGCTGCTCTTCGTTAAGGCGGTTGTAAATTACCTTGCTGGTGCTCACCAGATTGGAGCTGAATACGTGGCTAAGGTTAGCGTCCCAGTTCTGGTTACGATCGCTCTGCCCAGTGTCATACCCCGCATAGGGGCTGTTGTTCACCACACCCACCGGGAAAACGTCGTTGTAGAGAGCAAAGCGCCCGAACAATGAGGTTTTGTTCGAAAGGTTGTAATCGACACGTGCCACCGAGGAATAAGTGTTCTGCGGCCCGCCGCCTCC
>Ga0074044_10002320_pt1 | contig 16668 bp, 12 predicted proteins | sample BogForMeECP23OM1_FD_94443 | JGI IMG/M metagenome (GOLD analysis project Ga0074044, IMG submission 94443) | Bog forest soil microbial communities from Calvert Island, British Columbia, Canada - Bog Forest MetaG ECP23OM1 | ecosystem: Environmental > Terrestrial > Soil > Wetlands ...
CGATTTCCTGCAAAACGCGGCCGGTGCCTTCGGCAACGGCGCTCATGGGGTCGTCCGCGAGGTGAACCGGCAAGCCGGTTTCCTCGGCCACCAGCCGGTCTATGCCGCGCAACAGCGAGCCGCCGCCGGCCATGACCAGGCCCCGATCCACAAGGTCGGCGGCGAGTTCGGGCGGACAGCGTTCCAGCGTGAGGCGGACGGACTCCAAAATGCTCGACAGCGGTTCTTGCAACGCTTCGCGAATTTCCTCGGAACGAATGGTCAAGGTTTTGGGCAGGCCGGAACCCAGGTCGCGGCCTTTGACATCCATGGTCAATTCCTGTTCCAACGGAAACGCGGAGCCGATGCGTATCTTGATTTCTTCCGCGGTGCGTTCACCTATCAACATGTTGTAGGCGCGTTTCATGTGCGCAGTGATCGTTTCGTCAAATTCGTCTCCGCCCACCCGCAGGCTGCGGCAGAAGACGATACCGGCGAGGGAGATGATTGCGATTTCGCAAGTCCCGCCGCCGATGTCCACGATCATGTTGCCCGCCGGCTCATGCACCGGCAAACCGACGCCGATGGCCGAGGCCATCGGTTGCTCAATCAAATACACCTCCCGTGCACCGGCGTGGGTGGCGGAATCTTTGACGGCCCGTTTTTCCACTTCCGTGATGCCCGAAGGCACTGCGACCACGACTCGTGGCGCAATCAATTTGCGATGGTGAACCTTTTGGATGAAGTGGCGGAGCATGGCCTCGGTGATTTCGAAGTCGGCGATCACGCCGTCTTTCATGGGCCGGATGGCCACGATGTTGCCGGGCGTGCGGCCCAGCATTCGTTTGGCTTCAGCACCGACGGCCAGCACGTTGGTCGTGCCCGCCTCAATGGCTACCACCGAAGGTTCGCGCAGGACGATTCCGCGGTCCCGCACGTAGACGAGGCAATTGGCTGTGCCCAGGTCTATTCCAATATCGTTGGAAAACAGGCTTTTGAATTGCGCAAACATGAATTTGCCTAACACCGCACAGTTAATCCATTATGCCCAAAAAGGTCAAGCCGTGAATAACTTTTTAATGGCGCGCGACGAAAATGCCGAAAAACGCTGAAAAACGTTCCCGTTTGACTTGCCGACGGACATGGCGTCAGCCCGTCTTCCCCCGAAAGCTTTCGGGGTTCGACACGGCAGTCCCGCCGATGCAGGACTGGTGCCAGCGACTGGAATCGAACCAGTGACCTCGGGCTTATGAGTCCCACGCTCTAACCAACTGAGCTACGCTGGCAACCGAAAACACATTATATTTCACGAACAATCCTCACGCTGTCAAATCCGAACCATGCCCGCCCAGAACAGGCTCGGACAAAAACCAACCGAACCGGACGCTGCCACCGATCTGTAGCGGCGGGCATCCTGCCTGCCGTATTCGGCGGCATCCTGCCGCCCGGGCCACAAAACCGAACCCGCGTTATGACCTCGCTTCCACATCAGACACCCGGCTGGAAGCCGGGCGATACAGCAGCCAAGATGGCTGCCGCTACGAGTGCAATGCGGCCGTCTGAACCGCACAACCGAAAACCGGCTTGGCCAAAAAGAAACAGGGCCGAACCGAAGTCCAGCCCCGTCTTTGCCAACCCTCAACCTTCCCACTCCGCGCACAGAAGTTCCGCCTGCTGCAAAACCGTCTGCGTCGCCTTTTCCTGCTTGTCGGGTGGGTAGCCGTGTTTGCGGAGGATGCGCTTCACCATCACGCGCAACTTGGCGCGGACAGATTCCTTGGCTGTCCAATCAATCGTCACGTTCTCGCGAATAGTTTTCAGCAATTCGCGGGCGATGAAGCGAAGGCACTCATCGCCGAGCACTTTCACGGCGCTGTCATTCACTTCGAGCGCGTCGTAGAAAGCAACTTCGTCTTCCGCCAAACCGAGTTTCTCGCCACGATTGGATGCTTCGCGCATCTGCTTGGCGAGCGCAATCAATTCTTCAATCACCGCGGCGGCTTCAATGGCCCGGTTTTGATACTTGCGGATGGATTCCTCCAGCATTTCGGCAAATGACCGCGACTGAATCAGGAACTTGCGCGAGCGAATCTTGATTTCGTTGTTCAGCAGCTTGCGCAGCGTTTCGACTGCGAGGTTCTTGTGCGGCAAATCCCGAACTTCCGCAAGGAACTCGTCGGACAGGATGGAAATGTCCGGTTTCTTCAAACCCGCTGCTGCGAAAATATCCACGACTTCATCCGACGCCACGGCGCGTGAAATGATTTGCCGGATGGCATAGTCAATATCGTCGGCGGTTTTTCTCTTTTCGCCGTCGCCCTTCGCCAACACCGCGCGCACCGCCTGAAAGAAGCCTACGTCGTCCCGGATTTCGATGGCCTTTTCGTTTGGCACGGCGAGCGCAAAGGCTTTCGACAAATCCGTAACCGCCTGCATAAACTTCTGTTTGTGTTCTTCCGGCTTCTTTTCCTTCGCCGCTTTCGCCAGCAAATGTTCCTGCGCGGCGGGAAGCAGACTCAATTTCTGCGCTGGTTTGCCATTCGTCCATAATGAACGGTCAAATTTGTGGAAGAAATCGCAGCATCGTTCGTAGTGCATCCGCATGGCGACCACAGCCTCTTCCTGGTCAATCGCCGTCTCGCCCGTGCCGCCGCTTTCCGTGTAAATGGCCAGTGCTTCCTTCAATTCCTGGGCAAGACCGAGGTAATCCACCACCAACCCGCCCGGTTTGTCCTTGAAAACGCGGTTAACGCGAGCGATGGCCTGCATCAGACCATGACTGCGCATCGGCTTATCCGCATACATCGTGTGCAGGCTGGGCGCGTCGAAGCCCGTCAGCCACATGTCGCGCACGAGCACGATCTTCAACGGGTCTTGCGGATTCTTGAAACGCTTGGCCAGCGCCTCGCGCCGGGGCTTGTTGCGAATGTGATCCTGCCATGCCAGTGGATCGGACGCCGAACCGGTCATGACGATCTTTATCACGCCCTTGTCGTCGTCCTTGTGATTCCAGCCGGGGCGCAATTTGCGGATGGCCTCGTAAAGTTCGTAGCAGATGCGCCGGCTCATGCAGACAATCATCGCCTTGCCGTCCATCACCTCCAGGCGCGCGTCCCAATGCTTCACGAAATCCTCGGCGATGAGGCCGAGGCGTTTCTCCGCGCCGACGACCGCCTCCAGCGCTGCCCACTTCGTCTTGAGCTTTTCCTTGTGGTCAAGTTCTTCGCCTTCGGTGGCTTCCTCAAAGTTCGGGTCAATCTTGGGACGTTCTTCCGGCTTCAACTCCAGCTTTGCCAGGCGGCCCTCGTAGTAAATCGGCACCGTGGCCTTGTCCTCCACCGCGCGCTGGATGTCGTAAATGCTGATGTAATCGCCGAAAACCGACCGCGTGTTCGCGTCGCTCTTCTCGATGGGCGTGCCGGTGAAGCCGATGAACGAGGCGTTCGGCAATGCGTCGCGCATGTGACGCGCAAAGCCGTCAATGAAATCATATTGGCTGCGATGCGCTTCGTCAGCGATGACGACAATGTTCCGTCGGTCGGAAAGCGATGGATGCTTCCCGCCTTTCTCGTCGGGAAAGAACTTGTGAATGGTGGTGAAAATTACTCCACCACTCGCCACTTTCAGCAAATCGCGCAAATGGTCCCGGCTGTCGGCTTGAACCGGTTTCTGCCGCAGCAATTCATAACAGCGTGAAAACGTGCCGAACAGTTGGTCGTCCAAATCGTTCCGGTCGGTGAGCAGGACGAGCGTCGGATTCTCCATCGCCGGTTCCAGCACCAGCCGTCCGGCATAGAAAGCCATTGTGAGTGACTTACCCGAACCTTGCGTGTGCCAGACCACGCCCACGCGCCTGTCGCCGACTTCACCTCCGGCCTGCGGACGCGCGAAGTAGCCGCCGGACTTGTCCTTCAATTCGTCGCCGGACGCCGCACCACAGGCGCGCAACGTTTCTTCAATGGCCGTTCTGACCGCGTGGAACTGATGGTAGCCGGCCATCTTCTTGATGACCGAAGTGCCGCCGTCATCTTCAAAGACAATGAAATGCCGGACGAGATCAAGAAAACGGCGCTTGTCAAACACGCCGCGCAGCAACACTTCCAATTGTGGCATGGAGGCGGGAGCGACCGTCTCGCCTTCGATGGTACGCCACGGCATGAACCGTTCCTTGTCCGCGCTGATGGTGCCGATGCGCGTTTCGAGGCCATCCGAAATCACGAGCACAGCGTTATGGATGAAGAGCGAGGGAATCTGCGCCTTGTACGTCTGAAGCTGATTGAACGCCGCCCAGATGTCCGCCTGCTCGTCCGCCGCGTTCTTCAATTCGATGACGCCCAGCGGCAGGCCGTTGACGAACAACACCACATCGGGCCGCCGGTTATGCTGACCTTCAATCACCGTGAACTGATTTACCACCAGCCAGTCGTTTGATTCCGGGTCGTCGAAATCAATCAACCGGACAATCTCCGCGCCAATGCTGTCGTCTTTTCGCCGACACTCGACCGCGATGCCATCCACCAGCATCCGGTGGAACGCCCGGTTGTTGGCAATGAGCGACGGATGCTGCGGCACTGTGACTTTGCGAAACGCTTCGTCCAGTGCTTCGGTCGGCAAAGTGGGATTCAGCTTTCGTAACGCTGCGTGCAGCCGTTTCGGCAGCAATCCCTCGCCAAGGCTGGTTCGCTCCTCTGCCAATTCACCAGGCGCAATCTCCGGCCCGTGCAACACCGCAAAGCCAAGCTCACCGAGCCAAGCCAACGCGGCATCTTCGACAATGGATTCTGTGAAACGCTCGCTCATCAGCTCAACGCCCTGCCTCCAGTTGCCTTGCGGACTCCAGTTCCGATCTTCCCAACCAATAGCAAGCGAGCGGCGCGGGAATCTTCAACAGGCGGCTTTTGATGTCTGTTTGATCCAGTTCAAAAATCTGAAAATCACTCATTTCACGAGTGATCACGTAGCCTCGTTCCACTTTGCGCTCGGCACAGAATTCCGCCATTCCCTTCAACTCACCAAGCCCCGTGTGTTGTGGCCCGCGATACTTAACTTCAAACGGCACCAATTCGTCTTGGAGGTCTGCGATGATGTCCACTTCCAGATTCCGTTTCCCTCTCCAGTAAGAGAAGCTCACGCTGCGGCCATAATAGCGGGTGAAAACGTGTTTGAAAAACGCGGTTTCAACCGCCCGTGCCAGTCCTTCCGGGTCTTCCAAAAGCGACTTTCCCTTGAGCAACACGCTGGGGGCAATGGCGGCGTCCGCGAGATAAATCTTCGGACGCGCCCGCAGAACCTGCTTGCCGTAACCGAAGGGCAGCAGCCGATAAATCAAATGCGTGGCCTGCAGCAACTCGATGAAACTGCTCACCGTCGGGCGTTTGAGTTGCAGGCTGGCGCAGAGTTCGGGCAGGCTCAACTGGCTGCCATCGTGCAGGCAGAGATAGAGAAAAACCTGTTCCAGTTCGAGCACCCGCCGCACACCAAACAGCGCCGTCATGTCGCGCTTCAGCACCTTGTCCACGATGTCCTCACGCAGAAGCTTCTGCGCCAGTGAAATGCTTTCCACCAACGCACTCTGCGGAAAGCCTCCGCGCAACAAATATTCGTGAAACAATCCGGCCAGCGGCCTGGCCTCCTCGCCAATTTTGGTAAACTGTGTTTTTTTCCAGTCAAACAACTCCAGCAATGACACCACCGCCGGTAGCGAAGGAGTGGTCAGCTTCCGGATTTGCAGATATTCAAAGAACGAAAGCGTCGCCAGCCGGATGGTCTGCCAGCGGCCAACGCCGGACTCCTGACCCTCAGCCGCCAACGGTGTGGCCGATCCGGTGACGGCGATCCGCCGTCGCTTCTCAAAATCCACCTGATGCTTGAGCCACGTCTGCCAGTCCTTGGCCACTTGGATTTCGTCAAGGAACAGATACTCCGGCCCCTCGCGCGCCGGCTCAAACTCGCGCCACAGTCGTAGCAGATTGTCCAATCCTATGAGCTTGAGCAACGGATGGTCGAACGTAGCGTAGAGGATGTTTGTCGGTGCCACGCCGCGATCCAGCAACTCGTCAATCGCTTGAAGGAACAGCGTTGTCTTGCCCACCTGCCGCGCTCCGCTCAATAGCAACGCGCGGCCTGCCGGCGGATTTTCCATCCACTCCGAAATCTCCCGGAACGCCGCCCGCCGCCAGGTTGGCTGATCAGGAAAACGCCCACCCGTCCACCAAGGATTATATTGGCGAAGTACTGCAAACAATTCAGCTTGGGTCGCAATCACAGCCAGATTAAGCCAGAATATAGCATTTAGTGCAAGTGTATTTGCACTATATGCATCATTTTGTGTGTTTCATCCGCTTTTAAGCGCCTTTTCAACTTGGGGAACGCCCGACTGCAGCTTCGGCAGTAGTGCGGCATCTTCTGCGATGGATTCGATGAGGCTCATCTTCACTGATATTTCAGCCAGTAACCCGTGTCCAGCACGGCCATGTTATTCATCGTCGCTCCCCCTCATGTCGTTCAGCCAGGCAACGCTGTCCGGCACCTTCGCCCAGGCTTTGGTTCCCTTGGCAATCGCAGCCTCCAACTCCGCTTCATCGTAAGAAGGCCCTTTTCCCACGAACGCAATCAGCCGGATGTCGCGCAGTTCTCCGGTTTTCACGTTCTCCTGCGCGGATACATGCACCTGAACTTTGCGGTAAAGGTAGTTTTCCTTCTGTTCCCGCAGGAAATCCTCCGAACTCAACGCCACCAACCGCTTCCCGGTATCGTCGTTGACCAGATGCACATTGGCCGCCGTCGTGCCCCCCATGTCCACCACCGTGCCGACGGCATATTTCTCCACTGCCACCCAATCGTTCTCATCCGGAGTGCGGTAATCGGTTTTCTTGGAAATCTCAATCGGCTTGAACGTTTTTTCGGAAGAATCAATGGCAACGCAATAATCCGGGCTGGCTCGGGCGCGTTTCTGCCACTGCTTGACCACCTCGGCGCGTTTGGGATCAATGTCGCCCAGCGCATCTTCGTGATGAAGTTTGCGCAGGTCAGGCTCCAATGTTGCCGCCAGCAGAGCCGGGAGGATGAGCAACAATTTGTAAGACCCGTCTTTAATTTCAAGGCGAACCTCATCCAACGGCACCCGCCGCTGTCCGCCCGCCAGAAACGCCTCGACCTCGGAATTGAACTGGTTGAACAGGGACAATCCGATGGTGGCCGGAGTGACTTCCCGCTGGTTCACTTTGGTCCGCAACGTAAAGCTGATTTGATTCGGCGTTCCCATGTCCAAAAGCAGTATCGGTTTTTCTGGCGAAGCCGTCAAATGCGCAACTCGCCCGACAGCACCTTCGGCAACAGCGCGTCACCAAACAGCCAATCGTCGCCCGTCCGAGTTTTACCCAGCGCCAAACCCGAAATGCTCAGTTTCTCAAGTGCCTTCGCGCGGCCCAAGTGCATGGCGATTTCTTCGCCGTGAACGACCAGAACCAGCGTCTGTTTCCAGCCCTTCAATTCGCCAGCGCTGGTCGCCATGACAAGCTGCCCGATGGCCTTGTAAAGCTTTTGCTCTGGCTGGCCGGATGAAGTTCCCTCCACTTCTCCAATCAAGCAAAGCCGCCTTTTTTTGTGGAACGCCACAATGTCGCGGTCACCCTCCACAAGCGGAAGCCCCCTATCCTGCGACCATTTCTTTCGGTTGCCGCCGACTTTCACCCCGAGCGATTCCAGTCCGCTGCGCACGGTCGCACTAGCGCTCTGCATTTCCCGCTGACAACGCTTGGCTTCCTTGGTCTTTCGCTCGCCGCCGGTACGCCCCTCCTCCGAAGCATCAATATCCACAAAAACGTCCCAACCGTTCCTCGGTGAACAGTACCAGCGCACGAACTCCAGTTTGACTTCGGGCTGAAACATCAGGACTTGGCCTCCAGCAATTTTTCCGCCGCGGGCACGCCTGTCTGCCGTAGCCTTGGCGAAGGCAGGCGCAACTCGCCCGACAGCAGCCTCGCCAGCAGCGCGTCTCGCGGCGCGGCGTCCTCGGCGGTGGATTCGTTGAGGCTCATGATTTCGCGCCCGGCGAACGGACGTAATCATTCCAATGCCGCAGGAGAAAACCTCTCATGCCAGCCTTGGGGCTGTAGTGAGGATAGATCCGTCGGAAATCAGTCTCAGCGTCTGGCAGGCTGACCGAAGAAATGACGTTTGCACGCGCCGCGAGATAAAGCAGCCCGATTGATGGAGAACGCGATTCTCCCAGATTGCAGTGGACGAGCACCCTGTCGCCCGAGCGCATACCCTCATCAATGAACGTCAAGGCCTCATCGATGATTCCTTTGGGTATGTAATTGGGATCATCCGCATCCACGATGTTCAGATACAGCTTTCTTTCCCGGCGCGCAAAAAGATACTCGGGGTGGGTTTTGGGTGCGGCGCGGCCGGCGTAACCAAGCAACTGCCGGTGATAAGGCTCTTTGCAGGCATGCACTACCCACCATCCCGTCTGCGAGCGCACCTGGGATTCGTAATCCGACTCAGTTCCGATGAAAAGGCGAGGATACACTTCAATCATAGACAACTATTTGACTGGCATTCGCAACTCGCCCGACAGCAGCTTCGGCAGCAGCGCGTCGCGCAACGCGGCGAGGATGAAAAACGTGTTTGTCATTGAAGATAATCGGCCAAAAAGTTGGTGATACCGCCAAGCATTTGTTCAACATCTCCTTTGGTAAATTGATCGAACTCACCATGTGCAGCCTTGTTCCGTATGTCAGCCCACGCTCGAAGCTGCTTTGCTTTTAGCTCATTAAATGCTCCCGCCTTCTTCAAATCGTCAATCAGTGGATTAAGGGTTTTGTTTTCGCCGTTTGCGTTCGTGATGGGAATCTGCGGTTGCTGCCGGTCACACAGGGTTCTCAAAGCCTTTTCGAGCACTGCTCCACTCAAAACCGCAGCCGGTACATGGTCGAACGCTCCAGGCTGCCCTTCTTTAAGCAATGCTTCCGCTTGCCCCATGTAATCGGCCGCGACTTCTGCCTCAACTTTCAAAAGGAAGTCATCCAAAAACCCTTTTTCTAAATCATCCTTGAATGCTTCAAGAGCGCCCAGAGCACGCTGAACAGACGGTTTTTCGCCAGTTGTATGACTGAATAAATCCACCTGTTTCCCCAGTGTTGTGCCTTTCAGGGAGAACGGGTGGAAAAGCGTGAGACAATTGGTCTTCCACTTTTCCACCCGTTGGGCATCCCATTTATAAGTTGTGTGGAGCATAACGACGTTGCCGTAATTCCCAGGTGGATAAACCTGTATCGAATTCACAATCGCAGCGCCCTCTCTGATCAATTCATCGAATCGAGTAAGATATTGTGCTTTGATATGTTTGGGTAGGCTCATATCGCTTTTGTTTTGATCCGAATCTCGCCCGACAGCAACTTCGGCAGCAGCGCGTCGCGCAGCGCGGCGAGGGTGCGGAATTCTCGCAGGTTGGAAACGATTCTATGGTAAAGCGGCGCAACTTGTTTCTTGAATGCGTCGAGCACCGGCGGCGGCGGAACAACCACAGACAATGGGCGGAAATTGCTCTTGCTGATTTCCATGAAAGTCGTGCCGTTAGCGCGAGCTTTGATGGCTTCCATATTATGGCTCACCCACAGCCACACGTAGTAGTTCGGCAGCGACTTGTCACAGACCATTGCGATGAAGCCTTGGTTCACGGCAACCGGAACTTCCGCGATGACGAGGTAGCCGATGGGCGCACGCGACGAGAGCAGAACTGTTCCGACCGGCAGAAGGCCTGAACCGATTTCTTGAAGTCCGGCGTCGGTGATTCGGCGCTCGGTGTCCAGCAACACGGGGCTGCTGAGATTCGACAGGTCTTTAGGTGTCGCCCAGTGGATTGTGCCGCCTTCCCAAAACTCAGGTTTGCTCGTACTTGGTGTGCTGCCACCAACGACGCGCACTTCTTCGCCAATGGTTGACCCGCGCCAGCCTTCAGGAAGGCCAGCTTGTGTGGCATCCTTGAACCAGCTCTGGAAGAGCGCCCGGGCTATCGCCTCCAGCGTCTCGTTCATCCGCCGGTTCAACTCAATCTTGTCGTCCAGCGCGCCTAATACCGAAGCAATGGCGCGCTGCTCGGCAAGCGGAGGCAATGCAACCGGCAAAGCCCGAATAGTTGGCATGTTCAACCGCTCCGCAACCGTGCCATCACGATAGCCGTGAATATGGCGAGCCATCACAGGCGAGTTGAGCCAGTAACGAAGAAAACGAAAGTTAGCTTTGTTCTCGTTTGGGCGAAGCAAAACCATCCGCTGGCCAAGGCAAACGCGAACTCTGGGCGGAAGCTCGGCAGCGATTCCAAAATATGTTCCCTCGCGACTGTAAACAATGTCACCGTGCCGTGGTTCAGCGCGAACGATACGCTCTTGATATGTTTCGTCAGATACACGACCAGCTTCTTCCATACGAAAGATTCCCGAACGAACATCTTGCGAGCGGACGACAAATGGTCCGACGTCTGTTAGAACCGGAGTAGAATGCGGGCAGTCAAATGTTCCTGAACACACTTCGTCCAGTCTTTCCCAATGCCAATGCTTCGGAAGATGTCCCGCTGTTGATGGAATGTGGAGTGGTTTTTTCTCGCTCACGCCGCGCCTCCTTTGCCCGCCCCGACGGGGCGCCGGCCTGACGCCGCCGCCACCGCTTCCAGGGACGGAAAGGACGTCAGGGACGAAGGGAGGCGGCACGCTTTGGTCCTTTGAGTCATGGCCATGGTCCTTGCTTGGCGCGGGCGGCCAGCCGGGCGCGGGTCATGCGTTCGCGCAGGCCGCCTTCCTTGAGAAAATCCTGCTCCAGCCGCTTGAGTTGCTGGTCCAGCAAATAGCAGGTCACTTTGATCAAGCCCGCGATCACGTTGGCGCAGATGGCGGGGTCGGGGTGCTCGATGCCTTTCTTGAAGGTCTGGTAGCTGGCGCCGGGCGTGCGGTTGAGCCGGCGGAGGCGTTGGGCGTAAGGGTGGTCCGGCGTCCATTCCTCGATGCCGCGGTTGCGCATGAAGTCGCGGTAGTCTTCGAGCAACTCCTCCTGGCTGGCGCGGGCCACGTTGGTGAGCTTGAGCTCGGTTTCCTTGGAAGTGGCGGACGCCTCGCTGCCTTCCAGGATGTTTTGTTTGCCGGACCGGGCGGCCTGCACCATCTGGTCGTGGGTGCGGGATTTCTGGCTTATGAAGCGGCCGCAGAAATGGAGCGTGGCATCATACACCACCAGCGCCTTCTGGTAGGAGAGCAGTTGCTGGTAGCCGCCGTGCGGCGGGATGAAGGTGTCGGGAGCAGGCTGGCCATTGGGAAGGGACGAAAGAGACTTCAGGGACGGCGAGGAACTGGGGCGTCCTTTCGTCCTTTGCGTCGCTTTGGTCATTCGCTCAGGAGGCATGGCCTATGGTTTTCAAGTTTTGCCGAATTGCCTTCTCCAGTTTCGCCGATTCCGCGAATTGGTTTTCCAGTGTGGCAGTGAGCCGTTTCATCTTGTCTTCAAACGGTTCGCCGTCGTCTTCAATGTCTGCTGCGCCAACATAGCGTCCAGGTGTGAGGATATGACCATGCGTGCGGATTTCATCTTGCGTGGCAGATTTACAAAAGCCGGCAATGTCTTCGTATTTCGGAGGGCGGAGCTCTGCGACGCCCTGTTTTTGATTTGGGGCTCGTGGAACTCGCCCCTCCGAATCACCACGCCATGCGTGGTAAGTGCGAGCGATTTTGGCGATGTCTTGCTTGGTCAGTTCGCGGTGGACGCGGTCAATCATTCGCCCCATTTTCCGCGCATCAAGAAAGAGGGTTTGTCCGCGGCGGTCGCGATATTTGGGACTCGTGGAACTCGCCCCTCCGGATTTATTGCGTGCGAGAAACCAGAGGCAGACGGGGATTTGCGTCGAGTAAAAGAGTTGGCCGGGTAGCGCGACCATGCAATCCACGAGGTCGGCTTCGATGATGGCTTTGCGAATCTCGCCTTCGCCGGATTGGTTGGAGGACATGCTGCCGTTGGCCAAAACAAATCCAGCCACGCCCGCAGGCGCGAGGTGATGAATGAAATGTTGCACCCAAGCGTAATTGGCGTTGCCGGCGGATGGAACGCCAAACTTCCAACGCGGGTCTTCGCGCAGGCGGTCACCGCCCCAGTCGCTCATGTTGAAGGGTGGGTTGGCCAGGATATAGTCGGCCTTGAGGTCTTTATGCAGGTCGCGATGGAAACTGTCGGCGGGTTCGAGGCCGAGATTGCCTTCGATGCTGCGGATGGCGAGGTTCATCCGCGCCAGCCGCCACGTCGTGGGATTGCTTTCCTGCCCGAAGATGCTGATGTCGCCTTTGGCTTTGCCACCATTTCCGTTTCCGTTCGCGTGCGCTTTTACGAATTCAACTGATTGCACAAACATGCCGCCCGAACCGCAGCACGGGTCGAACACGCGGCCTTTGTACGGGGCGAGCATTTCAACGAGGAGTTGGACAACACAGCGGGGCGTGTAGAATTGCCCGCCTTTCTTGCCTTCGGCGCTGGCGAATTCGCTGAGAAAATATTCATAGACGCGCCCTAAGACGTCGCCGCGTGAATTCGAGATCTTACTTCCATCCGCGTCTCCCTCGCCCCCAGCCCCTCTCCCAGGGGGAGAGGGGAGTTTGTCCAGTGTGCGTCTGAGTGTTTCCAGGATTTCTTGCGGTCTTTGTTCAACTTGTTCGTTCTTGAAACGGCGGACGCGGAAACCCAGTGCCTCCAGATACGCGTCACGCTTGAGGTCATGCTTGCGCCGGTCGTCTCGCTCGTGAATCGGACCGTCGGTTTCGACAACCAACTTTGCTTCGGCGCAGCAAAAATCCACCAGGTACTCGCCAATCTGGTGTTGACGGCGGAATTTCAAATTCATGAAGCGCCGATTGCGAAGCAATTCCCAAAGGACATCTTCAGCCGGGGTTTGCTTTTTTCGCAGTTCGCGCGCGCGCTCAACCAGACCCGCGAAATCAAATCCACCCCGGTAGTGCTCACTCCCTCTCCCGCTGGGAGAGGGCTGGGGCGAGGGTCGCTTGGGCTGACCGTCGGCATCAGAAGAAACAGGCGCGGTTGATCGCAGGTCAATACTACTGATCAAGTCAATGACTTCGCCCAAGCGTTGCTTGTCCAGATGCGGGCGGGCGTATTCCTTGGGCAGGACGCCTTTGAGCGAGGGATTGTCGCGCTCGATGGCGATCATGGCGTTGTCGAGCAGCTTGCCGATGACCGGGTCCTTGGCGCGGCCTTGCAGGTAGGACCAGCGGGCTTCAGGCGGTACCCAGAAAATGTTTTCGGCGGTGTATTCGTCGCGGTCCTCCGGGTCGGCGCCTTTTTCCTTTTGCAACTCCGCGTGCTTTTCCTCGAAAGCGTCGGAGATGTATTTCAGGAAGATGAGGCCGAGGACGACGTGCTTGTATTCCGCGGCGTCGAGATTGCCGCGCAATTTGTCAGCCGTGGCCCAGAGTGTGGCCTCGAAGCCAAGCGCAGAGCCGCCGGATGTCTGATTTTGCTTGTTTCCCATACCCATGCAGATTCGACCGCACGCGTAAAAGGCTTTCAGCCTCACGCGGCAGGCATCGTAAGCCGTGGCGGAGTTTAGGCAACTGGAAAAGACCGGAGAACGGAAGATGGCAATCCAAGCTTGGACAAACGACTGAACGTCTTTAACCTCCGCCTGCCAGAATCCAAATTGATGAACCAGCGTCCCGCATTGCGTTTTCAGAAAAAACGGCGCTCGCGCCATGGCTTCCTCGTGTTCTGTTTTGTGTCGCTGCTGGCCGCCTTCACCATTTTGCGCACCGTGCTGCTGCTTAAATTCGCCGCGCCTGGCACCGCGCAGTGGAACGTGCTGCTTGCATTTCTTGCCGGCTTTTACCGCGACGTCATCGCCGCGCTGTGGTTCATGCTGCCGCCGCTGTTCTGGTGCTTTATCATTGGCAACCGCCGGTTCGCGTCGCTGGCGCACCGCCTGTGGTTCCGATTCTGGATGACCCTGCTCTGGGCCGGGCAGGTGTTTTTGCTCGCGGCGGAATTTTACTTTTTCGCGGAATTCAAATCGCGCTTCAATCCCGTCGCCGTGGACTATCTGATTTATCCGCGCGAGGTGTTCATTAACATCTGGGACGCCTATCCCGTCCCGGCGGTTGTTGCCGGCTGCCTGTTCATCGGCGCGGTCTGGATGTGGATTGCCGGACGTTTGTTCAAAACGATGTGGACCAAACCGGTCTGGATGGGGACGCGGTTTCTCTGGTTCGCGGGCGCGTTGATTTTGTTTGCCGGCCTGAGCCGGACGGTCAATTTGAATCCGCCGCACGTCAGCGAAGACCGCACGCTCAATGAAATTGCCAACAATGGTGCGCTCTCCTTTTTCGCCGCCGCGTGGACGCGCGACCTCGATTACCACGCCTTTTACAAAACCCTGCCGCGGGATGAAGCCTACGCCCGCGTGCATCGCCTGCTGGCCTCGACCAACGCGACCTTCATCGGCGATAATTTCAGCATCGAACGAAAAATTTCCGGCGATTCCCATCGCCCGCGCCTGAACGTCGTGATTTTGCTCGAAGAAAGTCTCGGCTCGGAATTCTGGGGCTGCCTTGGCCGCACGAACACGCTGACGCCGGAAATGGACCGGCTCGCCACGCAGGAAGGCTTATTGTTCGACAACATTTACGCCTCCGGCAACCGCACCGTGCGCGGCATGGAAGGCGCGCTGTCGTCGTTCCCGCCGCTGCCCGGCGACGCGATTGTCCACCGCGACCGCTCCGAAAACGTCGAGACCATCGCGCGCGTGCTCAAGCGCGACGGCTACAACACGATGTTCTTCTACGGCGGACACGCCATGTTCGACAACATGAAGCCGTTCCTGGTCGCTAACGGCTTCGACCAGATCGTGGACGAAAAAGATTTTCCCAATCCGTCGTTCGCGAACGTCTGGGGCGTGGCGGACGAGGATTTATACGCGGGCGCCATCCGGCAATTCCGCGCCTTGAGCCAGACCAATAAACCGTTTTTCGCCACCATCCTGTCCGTGTCGAATCACAAGCCTTATACTTATCCCCAAGGCCGCATTCCGGAAGATCCGAATGGCACACGCGACAACGTTGTCAAATACACCGACTGGTGTCTCGGCCAATTTTTCAAGGCCGCGAAACAGGAGGCATTTTGGACGAACACCGTTTTTGTCGTCGTGGCCGACCATGGCGCGCGGGTCTATGGCAGCCAGGACATCCCGATTTTTTCCTACGAAATCCCGCTCGTGATCCTCGGCCCGGTGGTCGCGCGCCAACCGCAACGCTTCCACGCGACCGGCTGCTCGCTTGACGTGCCGACGACGATTCTCGGCCTGATTGGCCGCCCCTATGAAAGCCTGTTTCTGGGACGCGACCTTTTGCACGACCCGCCGGACACATTCCATGCCTTGCTGAATCACAACCGCGACATCGGGATGTTCGCCCATGACCGGATGGTCGTGCTGGGCCTGCAAAAAGCGGTCGAATTTTACGCCGGGAACCCGCACACCGTGAATTTGGAACTGACGCCGCAGCCCGCGCCGGAAGATTTGGAACTGGAGAAAAACGCCGAGGCTATTTTTCAGGTGGCGGATGAACTCTACATGAACCGCCGCTACCACCTGGATCCGTGAACTAAAAGCCCGGTCCAAGGCGATTACCCGGAATATACCCTGAAAAATTCATGGCACACCGATGATGCTGCAAGTGCCGGGAATCAGCTGCATCTGTCCTAGCTCAAGCGCCAGGAACAAACCAAGACGCCCCTGCCGGGGAGGAAAAACCTGGCACGTGTCGGTGATTCCGGCACCGGGGAGACTGTGGTGACGTCAGGGGATTGCCGTTTACAGCAGAGGGGTTACGGTGATGTGGGTGAGGAGCCTGTTTGAACCGGAATAAACCGGTTTCGACCGCGATTGAAGTCGTTTCAAAACCGGGTGGTGAAATCAAAAAATGGATGCGGAACGAATCCCGCATCCATTTCCCAAATGAAATCAGATTTCAGTTTCAGCTTTTTCGGCGGCGGAACAGCAGCAGGCTCAAACCGCCCAAGCCGGCCAACGCCAGCGTGGACGGTTCGGGGACTGACACGATGAAACCATTATTATAATCAGAGCTGGTATAGCTTCCCACGATGTTGTTGCCGTCAATGCCATAGGCAGCGGTTCCCTGGACGCCGACCGGGTCATTCAAGGTCGTATAAGTGCTGCCATTGTAGAGAAAACCATGAGCAATATAAGAGCTGTCGTAATAGTATCCCACGATGTTGTTGCCGGAAATGCCCCAGGCAACGGTTCCATGAACGGCGAGCGGGTCACTCAAGGTCGTATAAGTGCTGCCATTGTAGAGAAAACCATAAGTATTATCAGAGCTGGTGGTATAACTTCCCACGATGTTGTTGCCGGAAATGCCATAGGCAGCGGTTCCATTGACGCCGAGCGGGTCACTCAAGGTCGTATAAGTGCTGCCATTGTAGAGAAAACCATACCCCGCAGTACTGGTGGTATAGGTTCCCACGATGTTGTTGCCGGAAATGCCATAGGCAACAGTTCCATAGACGCCGAGCGGGTCATTCAAGGTTGTATAAGTGCTGCCATTGTAGAGAAAACCATTATTATTATAAGAGCCGTCGGTATAGGTTCCCACGATGTTGTTGCCGTCAATGCCATAGGCA
>Ga0074044_10002321_pt1 | contig 16659 bp, 13 predicted proteins | sample BogForMeECP23OM1_FD_94443 | JGI IMG/M metagenome (GOLD analysis project Ga0074044, IMG submission 94443) | Bog forest soil microbial communities from Calvert Island, British Columbia, Canada - Bog Forest MetaG ECP23OM1 | ecosystem: Environmental > Terrestrial > Soil > Wetlands ...
ATGGGATGCAAATATCGTAATCCCAGGTTTTACGGGCGTGTGTAAAATTTTGTATTGGCGAATCCAGGTTAACATGAGTGCCTGCTGGATGGTGATTAGTGGAGCGGCAATCTCAATCCAGGTCTGCTCAATCGAGATCTGATCAACCCAGGTCCGCGAGGCGCGTGCCGGAGGATAAGCGCGCCCGGGTGGTCGGTCGCATTCGCGCCTTGCCGTCGGGAACGGTGTCGAGCTACGGAGCGATAGCCAAGGCCGCGGGCTGGCCCGGAGCCGCCCGTCAAGTTGTGCGCATCCTGCAGCAGGTTCCGGGACTGCCCTGGCATCGCGTGGTCGGATCGAGCGGGGCCATTAAGCTCACCGGAGAAAATGCCGCTGAACAGAGATTCCGTCTGCGCATGGAGGGTGTGATTTTCCGAGGGGCGCGCGTGGATATGAAACGGCACGAGTTTGAGTTTTCAAAAGGGAAGCCTCCGAGAGGGAAGCGCGCTCGCAGCTAGAGGCCATCCACAGTTCTTATGGCCGCGGGCTGCTGCCGAGCTTTCGCTCGGCTTGGACGGGCGAGGGCGCCCGTCCCCACATAAGCTTGTCCCTACACGTGCGGCGGCAAGTTTCCTTCCAATAGGTCGTGCAGGCGGTTTGCGGGACAGCGCAATCCGACGTAGAAGCTTCCGAACAACGCATAGACGGCGCTGACTTGGTCGAAGCGCATCTCGTAGATCAGCTTCTTGAACACGAGGGGATCGTCGGCGAACAGGTCGACGCCCCACTCCCAATCGTCAAAACCGATGGAGCCGGTGATGATCTGTTTCACTTCTCCGGCATAGCGGCGTCCGACTAGGCCGTGTTCGTTCATCTGGCGCTGGCGCTCTTCCATGGGAAGCGTGTACCAGTTCTTGTCTTCGCCGCGCCGGCGATCCATGGGATAAAAACAGATGTAACGATTGGGCGGCATCGCTGGAAAGAGCCGCGGCTTCATCGCCTCTTTCTGGCGCGCTAGGGTTTCCTGGATCGCCTTCTTCCATTCGTCCGAGTGTGGTTCCACGCCGCGATCGGCGAGCGCCTTGTAGGTTTTCAGCGACGACTCATACAGTCCCAGCTCAATCACGGACAAATAGGAAGTTGCAGGCTCCAGGAAGTCATTGAGCCGGAGCCGCGCCAGGTCGAGTTCGGCCTGATTGAGCTGGTCGAAGCTTTCGCGGAAGTGGACCAGCATCAGGTCGCCTTTGTGTCCGAGCAACGAGAACAGCGCAGACTGGCCGTCGGCTTTGGCTTCCATCCCGGCCAGCAGCCCGGCGGCTTCGTTCACGATCTTGCCACGGGTTTTCTCAGGAAGCGCGCGCCATGCGGTCCAGCGGAAGCGCATCATCTGATGAAGCGTGGCGTAGCCTTCAAGCGTCAGCGGCACGGCGGGAAGTTGGAGAGTTGCGGGATGGGTTGGATTCATGGATTGACCCTGTGGGCCATTGTAATCAATCGGGTGATCGGGTGATCGGGTCATCGGGTGATCGAAAGTCAAAGGCCCTTGAACTTAGATCACCCGATGACCCGATCACCGGATGACCCGATCTCTATCACCCGATGACCCGATCACCGGATGACCCGATCTCTATGATTGCTCCGGGATGCGCCAGTGTGCTACAAGCTGCTATATGCGTAAATGGATGAGCGATCGATTAAAGCGTCGCAAGAAGACCGGAGACAGCTCCGGCAAGCAAGCCACCAAGGCGCCCGAGCCCTTGCAGCCGAGGTTCTATGATGACGAGCCCACCGCGCCGGTCGAGGCTGCAGCCGAGGTTCCAGTCGTCCAGTCGCATCCGTCGAGACCGGAGCCGGTGGCTGAGCCGGTGCCTGAGCGGGTCGCGACACCAGAGGCGGCGGTTGCGGCTGGTGAAGGGAGACCGCGAACGTCCCGCCGCCGCCGCGGACGCGGAGGTCGCGGCGGATCTCGTCCGCGGACGGCAGCAGCTACGCCCGCACCCGCCGTTGCAGCGGCACCAACTGCGGCAGAAGCATCCCCAGTCGAAGCATCCGCCCGGGAACCAGTGGTTGCCGCGAAGGCTCCGGTTGATGCTGCGCCTGCTCAATCTGCGACTGCTCCAGCCCGCGCCAGCAAGGGAACGGTGGTGCTGGCGATCGGGTTGCCGGGATCGGGCAAGAGTTCGTGGTTCAAACGGCACAACATTCATCCGCTGTCGAGCGATCTGCTGCGCGAACTTCTTTTCGATGACGCGCAGGAGCAGCGCTTTCAGGATCTGGTGTTTTCGAACCTGCGATCGATGCTGAAGGCGAGGCTGATTGCCCGCCGTCCCATGAATTACGTGGATGCGACGAACCTTACGCCCCACGACCGCAATAGCTGGATCAAGCTGGCCAGGGATTACGGCTATGATGTGCAGGGATTGTTCTTCGATGTTCCGCTGGAAGTCTGCATGGAACGCCACCAGCGCCGTGGCCGCGTGGTCGCCGAAGATGTCATGCGCAAGATGGCGGGCAAGTTGAAACCTCCGACGTTTGAGGAGGGGTTTTCGAAAATCACGGTGGTGCGGGTGAAACAGAAAGAAAAGGGCGGGAACAGTTTCTCGTAGCCGGTCAGCCCCGGAACGGGAAGTTTTGGCATCGCTAAAGCGATGCCCTGATCCGCATCTCGTTGCGCACGCCTGTTTGGAACGGGGGCGCCGGGATGTCGGCGGAGACGGGGCGAGCCCCGCCTCTACGGAATCGGTGAATCCGAAAGTTCAGCCCTTCAAGTAAGGCAGTAGTTCTCGAAACGCAGGCGTACCCGACGCACGCAGCAGTTCGTAGATGATCATTTCGGTCGAGGACAGAATGGCTCCGGCGGCGCGCATGCGATCGAGTCCGATCCGCCAGTTGAGTTCTGTCCTCGAGCTGACGGCATCCGAAGCGACATGCACCAGATAGCCCTCCCGCAGCGCACCCATCGCAGTCTGCATGACGCAGATGTGGGTTTCCATGCCGCACAGCAGTGCGGTCGTTCGCTGGCCGGGTAAGCGCTTCAGCAAGGAGCAGAACGCCTCGCTGCCGAAGCAGGAGAACATCAGTTTGTCGATGGGCGGGCTGTCGGGCAACATGGACGCAATCTCCGGCACGGTGTTGCCCAAGCCCTTCGCGTATTGGGTCGTGACTAGCGCCGGCATCTTCAGGATTCCGGCCAAACGAATCAGCAGCTGGATATTTCGCACCAGCCGTTCTTTTTCCCAGATCGGCGGCAGCAATTTTTCCTGCATGTCGACAACGATGAGAGCGCACTGGTCGGCCTCGAGGGGACGGCGCGCCATCTCGGCGTAATCGGCGTCGGCAGGGTTGATCGTTCCTGGCATCGTTTCTGAGAAAGTTCCGCTGCTGGTCATGGCGACTCCTCGCACCTGTCAAACATTGTAACTCGGGGATTGTAACGCGGGCGTCGTAAGATGCGCGGGCGGGACGGGAGCGCGGTTTTGCGGTCGCCGCAAAATGATTTAGAATTGTGGTAGAGCCCGGTCGTTCAACGGTAGGACTGCAGCCTCTGGAGCTGCGTATCGGGGTTCGAATCCCTGCCGGGCTGCCAGCCTTCTCCTTGGATGTTGCTGGGCATAGCTGGTGGGCAAAGCTTGACAATGGCAGCGCATAAGCCTAGCATCGAAATTGAGCAAGTACCTTTTCTTATTCTTTCGCGTCCTCTAATTAGTTAGCCTATCTGAACATTATCTCCTCTTCGATTGCTCTGAGGAGAAGGTCGAGTCACGACGTGAGCGACCTCTCTTTGTCGTCTCGATGGTTTTGACGGATCGATAGAACCAGGAAGGAACAATGAAAAACATCAAGTTTGTAGTGAAGGTGAACCGTGGCGGCGCCCATGCTCCGCAATACGTGCTGCGGATCGATCGGCTTCCCATCCAGACGACCACCAACCGTAAGCTGGCCCTGGTGATGGGGAGATATACAGCGGAAGACGCGGTCAAATCCATGCAAACTTCCCACTGCAACCCAGAGTTAGTATCCGTACGGGTGAGCGCCTAGCGCTTTTGGTATTGGGCCTCGATATGCAAAAACGTCAATGTTCGGAGTGCGGCGGTGAATTGGTTCTGGCGGTGCGTGCCAACCAGCCCCGGACGAGTAATGATGGGCCCAGCCTGGTAACCAGTGCGTTTACCAGTTGGAGATGCGGCACATGCGGCGGCACCTTTACCGCCGCGCAACTTCGCGAAGACAAGCGCGAACGGGCGAGAGCAGTCGAACACGCGTGAGCGCTACCCGCTGCAGAGAGAGTGTTTCTTCGCAGCAGTCTGACCGCGGCTAACGCCGCCATTATCTGCGAGACTTACGGCGCGGCTGAAGCCGCGCCCCTTCAAAACAAAATCAAAACCCGTAACTAGTCTCCCGACGGCATCAGTTCGTCGGATGTCTCCTCGCGAGTGGCAGTCAGGATTTGCGATGCCGGCGACGTCTTACGGATCATCTCCAAGAGAAGTACCCGGTCAGGCCTAAGCAATTCGGCGACGTGTTCTTTGTTGACTTGCGCGACGATGATTTGGCCAATTTCGGTATGCACATCCGAGAAGATCCCCACACTCTTCATCCTTTGGGTCTGAAACTCGTTGTCCTCGGTCGGGGTAACGTAGTGTACCGAGCTGGCATTGTAGCGGTGGATCAGGAACAGTTGGGCCACCGTCATGAGTCGTTTCTTGCGTACCGGAGCGAGGGTGTTCTGGTCGCGAATCGAGAGGATGCTGCGCCCGCGACGATCCAGGATGTAGGCGAAAATCACGTTGGCGAGCTTCTCTCCGCTGGGCTCGTTCAGTACACTCAGCTCCAGCAGTTCCGAACCGGCGGTGTGCGGACGTAGCCGGACGCTAATTTTCTCCGCATAGTTGCAGTGCCGGCTCCACTCCGCGAGCCACTCTTCCAACAGCTTGGTGGGAACCTCGGTCTGAACCAGGTGCTGAAACTGCGTCGACCCCTTGCCCATCGCCTTGGTCGCCGCGGTGCGTCCCGACGAAGCCATCAGTGCGGCGTCGAGGCGCGGCCCTCCGACCAGGGTTTGCGGCGTGCGATAGGGTGACTCCAGCAGTCTGAACTTACGCTGCAAGCGCGCCAGCGCCAGCATCCCGTCCTGCTTCAATGCGGTCGCGAAATCCTCGGCCGCCAAGCCGTCGATCTGGTGGCCACCGTAGGTGATGAAGTTGAAGACGTAGCCGAGTTTCCCGAGTTCCTCGGGGAAGCGCTTCATCTGCTCATCGTTCATGCCGGTGGTGTCCCAGCTGAACGACGGCGAGAGGTTGTAGGCCAGCATCTTGTCGGGATACTGCGCGTGGATGGCGTCTGCAAACTTCTCGGCATCCTCGAGATCGGCCGTCTTGGTCTCCATCCACAGCACGTCGGCGAAGGGCGCAACCGCCATTGACTTGGCGATGGCGTAATCGATTCCGGCTTGAATGTGATAGAAGCCTTCGGGAGTCTTGGGCAGCTCGCAATCCCAGATCACATGGATGCCCATCGATTTTGCCCGCTCGCGTGCCTCGTAGAAAGAAGCGCGTTTCGCGAACGCCAGCCATTCCTCGAGGGTCATGTCGAAACGTTCGCCCTCAGCCGCGCGGAACTCCAACACTTCGGCGACCGCGAGACCATAGGTCTTCATGCCCGCTTCCGCCTGCCAGGATTCCACATAGCGCGTGTCGATCTTGTCGAGGGCTGCGTCGAGCTCGGCCGCCGGCATATTCCTGAGAGCCGGGGCGCGCTCGGTAATTATGGACATGAGCCCGACCCGTTCGAGCCAATCGAAGGCCGCCGAGTACTCGGCCTCGGACACGGCAAAAAGCAAGTGACCGCGGACCTCTTCTACGCCGAGCTCGAAAAGCTTCCGCAAGATGGCCAGATAGCCGGCCTTGTAACTAGGTAGATCGATGTTGGTAGCGCCGAGGATGAAGGGCTGGTCGCGCTCGTCGCTCCGGCTCTCGATGAAGGTCGCCGACTCGGCGTCGGTTCGGGCCACAATGATGCCCGGGACCCGCATGATGTCAAGCTGCAGGCGGGCCGCGTTGAGACGCTTGATCTGCTCGTCCTCGGCCACAACCACTTTACCGCCCTGGTGTCCGCATTTCTTCGCTCCCGGCTTCTGGTCTTCAATGTGGTAGCCGGGCACGCCGACCTCGACAAAGCGGCGGATCAGATTGCGGACATGCGCGTCTCCGCCGTGACCGGTGTCGGCGTCGGCGATGATGAAAGGGCGATAGTCGATAGCAGGTGTCGCCTGGCGCTGTTCCTCGGTCATCCTCATGCGAGCGAAGTGCTGGTTCTTGTCGGCGGTTAGAAGTGCGCGTACCAGTCCGGCGGCCTCGTCTGGCACCTGACTGAGCGGGTAGCTAGCCAAGTCCGGCCCCGGATCTTCTGCCACCGATCCCTTGGCGGACGTCGCCCAGCCGCCTAGGTAAATGCCTTCCATCCCAATCCGCTTCATCATCACCGCCTGGCCTGGCGAATAGGGACCGAAGGTAGTGATCTGCCGGCGCTGTTCGAAGAGCTCGCGCAAGCGCGTGTAGAACTCCTCCGCTGCCCGTCGCGCCACGGTGCAGTCACCGGAGAGCGTGCCCTGCTGCTCGGCCACCTGGCGCGGGGAGTAGAGACGGACGATCCCGTCGAATCGGGAGCTCGCGAACCATTCCCTCGCGGCCGCGACCTGCTGGTCGAACATCGTCATAGTCGTCGTTGTTTCCTGGCTCTCAGCGCTCGTCAACACTTCCCGCCTCCATGGAGCTTGCGTCGCACCTTGCGTACAGGTGCAGTAGACCCTGGATTGCGTGCTCAGACAAACCGCGCCGTCCTTCCGGGCCCACTAGGACAAAATGACCTAGTGCGGGAGACTTCCGCCGCCAGATGGCTATGATGTTGACTTATGAATGCGATGACTTCTGTTCCGAACCATGCTCTTGAGAGCCAGACTCCAACCCAGGCCGAGTCCAGCATTCTTAGCTCGGATGCCCGCGCCTTCCTGTTGCAACTTGCGGCTCGGTTCGAGCCCCGGCGGCAGGAACTGCTGGCGCGGCGGCGAACCGTGCAGCGGGAAATCGATCACGGCAAGTTTCCGGACTTTTTGCCGGAGACGGCTGGAATCCGCCAAGGCGATTGGAAAGTGGCCCCGATTCCGGAGGATCTGCGCGATCGCCGCGTCGAAATTACCGGACCGGTCGAGCGCAAGATGATCATCAACGCGCTGAACTCGGCCGCCAGTGTTTTCATGGCCGACTTCGAGGACTCGAATTCACCGACCTGGAATAACAACATTGAAGGCCAGCAGAATCTGCAGGACGCGATTCGAGGAACGATTCGGTACGAGAGTCCCGAAGGAAAGCGATATCAGCTTCGGTCCAATCTGGCAACGCTGATGGTGCGGCCGCGCGGATGGCATCTGGACGAAAAGCACTTTCTGGTGGAGGGGAAGCCGATCTCGGCGTCGCTGTTTGATTTTGGTCTGTTCTTTTTTCACAACGCTGCCGCCTTGCTCAGCAAGGGCACCGGTCCTTACTTCTACCTGCCGAAGCTGGAGAATCACCTGGAGGCGCGGCTGTGGAACGACGTGTTCTGTTTTGCCCAGGACGAACTGGGTATTCCACGCGGGTCGATTCGCGCCACCGTCCTGATCGAAACCATTCTGGCGGCGTTTGAGATGGACGAGATTCTTTACGAATTGCGCGAACATTCCGCGGGGCTGAACTGCGGGCGCTGGGATTATATTTTCAGTTTCATCAAGAAGTTTCGGGCGCATCCTGAATTCGTGCTGCCGGATCGGTCGCTGGTCACGATGGAACGGCATTTCCTGGGCTCCTACGTCGAATTGCTGATTCAGACCTGCCACCGGCGCGGCATTCATGCCATGGGCGGAATGGCGGCGCAGATTCCGATCCGAAACGATGCGGCGGCCAACGAACAGGCGCTGGAGAAAGTGCGGCGTGACAAACTTCGGGAAGTGCACGCGGGCCATGACGGCACCTGGGTGGCGCATCCGGGGCTGGTTCCGGTGGCAATGGAAATTTTCGACAAGTACATGCCGGAAGCGAATCAGATTTCGTCCGCGAAGAAGTCGACCGAGCGACCTGTCCGGACAGTGCAGGCGCAAGACCTGCTTGCGGTCCCCGAAGGCGATATCACCGTGGAAGGATTACGCTGGAACATCGACGTGGGGTTGCAGTACCTGCATTCGTGGCTGCGGGGATCGGGTTGCGTTCCGATTTACAACCTGATGGAGGATGCGGCAACCGCGGAAATTTGCCGCGCCCAGGTGTGGCAGTGGGTGAAGCACGGCGCGCACCTTAGAGATGGCAGGCCGGTGACGGAAGGCATGGTGAAGGAGATAATCCGTCAGAGAGCAGCGGAGTTGGGCGCGCGCAACGATGAAAAGCTGGGACAGGCGGCCCGAGTCCTCGAAGAGTTGACGACGAGCCGGGAATTTGCGGAGTTTCTAACGCTTGCCAGTTACGATTTATTGGATTAGAACGTCAAGGCATGGGTGCACGCAGAAGTACTCCTGCCGACCTGCCGATCGACCATCTTCCGATTGACCCGGGCTTGCTCTCGCAGTTACGGGAACATGTTGCCGCGCGTGAGATCGAGCGCGGGATTGCGTGTCTTCGATCGCACCAGGACCTGATCGTCAGACTCGATCCCCGCCAAGAGAATGCCGCTCGCCTGTTGGCTCAGCTTGCGATATGGACGGACATCGGATTCAGCGGGCCCCCGCTCAAGGAACTGCTGCAACGCTTTGAACATCTGGAACCGGGGTCGCGGTCAAAGCTCACGATCGCCGACTACATCTGCCTGCGCATGGCCGAGGGAATGGCGGCGATGGCGGAAGAGGCGATGGAAGCGGCGATTGCTCATTTTGATTTCGTGCTGAGCTTGCAGGAAGAGCTGGACGACCGGTTTCTGCTGGCCATCGCTTACTTCTGGAAGGGGCGCTGCCTGCGGAGAAGAGGCGAGTACGACGAAGCCCTGATCTATACCGGCAAGGGTAAAGAACTGGCGCTTGGCTTAGACCATCCGCGAATGGCGGCGGTGATGCAAGTGCTGGAGAGCTGGCTTTTGTTTCAGCAGGGCAAATGGAAAGAGGCCGTGCGCATGGCGCAGGCGGCTGAAGGCGTGCTCGGCGAGACCGACGATTATGTGACGCTCGGCAACCTGCAATCCTTCTACGGGCGCATGGCGCGCCGGGAAGGCCGTTTCGATCGAGCGATCGAGTTCTTCGAGAGTGCCATTCGCTACTATGGCAAGCGCGATCCGCGGCACCTGAACCTGGCGCGCTCGCTGGCCAACATGGCGCTCGCCAAGCGCGGGATCGCACTTCAGTTGCAGAAGAGGGTCGACCGCGACGCTCAGCGCCGCCGGAAAACGCCGGCCAGCCGCGAAGGCAAGCCGAGCGGAACCAGTCATGACTATCGCAGCCGATTGGCCCAGCTTCGCCGCGAAGCGCTCGAGCACCTCGACGCCGCCCGTGCCATCTACCAGCAGCGCCCGAACCATCACGGAGTCGGCACGGTTTACTTGAATGCCGCGTACATCCACCTCGATGGCGGAGATTTTCAGCGCGCCGAGGAAGAAGCGGCTTCGGCGTACGAAGTGGCGGAACAGAAGCAGGACTACATTCTGATGGGCCGGGCGCGCATTCTCGAGTGCATGATTGAGAATGCGAAGGTGGAGGAAGAGATCGGCGGAGGCGCCGATCCGGGAAGCCATGCGCGCCGCGCCTTCGAGTTCAGTCAAGAGGCGATTGACCTGGCAAAGCATACCCAGCATCATCTGTTGCTGGCGAACGCGCATCTGTGGCAGGGATTGACGCAGTGCAATTCGTTTTTCGACAATCCGGAAGCGGCGCGCGAGTCCTACGACCTGGCTCGGGCGTCCTGTGGGGCGAACCAACCCGACAACAACATGTGGCAGGATCTGCAGACTCTGGGCGCGAAAATTCTTCGCAAGGGAAGTGTGCATCCGGCGTTGAAAGCGTGGTCGCAGGGCGCGGTGGGCGAGAAGACGTTCCGGCAAATCAGCGAAGAATTTGCCGAGATTGTGATCGTGCGGGTGTGGGAGCGCGAAGGCCGCAAAGTGTCCCGAGCGGCGGCCCGGCTGTCGATTTCTCCCAAAAAAGTGCGGCGCATCCTGGCGCGGGTGGGCCGGCGAAAACCGCGTCCGAGCTAGGGACCGATGGCGAGACGGTTGCCGGGGCGGAACCATTGATATGAATCGATGACAATATGAATCCAACCGGCAATTCTGAGAATCGAAAATCTATGAAAATCGCAAAGGATGTAACCGAACTGATTGGCCACACCCCACTGGTACGGCTGAACCGGGTTACGCAGGGCGCGGTTGCCGACGTGGTGGCGAAACTGGAAAGCCAGAACCCCCTAGCCAGCGTAAAAGACCGCATCGGAGTGAGCATGATTGCGGATGCCGAGCGTGCAGGCAAGATTCAGCCCGGGAAAACGGTTCTGATCGAGCCCACCAGCGGCAACACCGGAATCGCTCTTGCCTTCGTGGCGGCGGTGAAAGGCTACAAGATCATCCTCACCATGCCCGAGACCATGAGCCTGGAGCGGCGCGTGCTGCTACTCGCTCTGGGCGCTGAGATCGTGCTTACACCGGGCCTCCGCGGAATGAAGGGCGCGATTCTGAAAGCCGAGGAATTGGTGGCCAGCACTCCGAACGCCTACATGCTCCAGCAATTCGACAACCCGGCCAATCCCAAGATTCACTTCGAAACCACCGGTCCCGAGATTTGGGAAGACACGGACGGGCGCGTCGATTTTCTGATCTCCGGCATCGGCACCGGCGGAACCCTCACCGGCGTCTGCCAATACATCAAGCCCAAGAAACCTTCGTTCAAGGCCGTGGCCGTGGAGCCGGTCGACAGTGCAGTCCTATCCGGCGGGGCGCCAGGGCCACACAAGATCCAGGGAATCGGTGGCGGCTTTGTCCCGAGCATCTTGCGCAGGGATTACATTGACGAGGTCATCACCGTAACCAACGACGAGTCGATCGACATGGCGCGGCGGCTTCCGCTCGAAGAAGGTTTGCTGGTGGGCATCTCTTCGGGAGCGGCAGTGGTGGCGGCTTTGAAGGTGGCGCGGCGTCCTGAAAATGCCGGGAAATTGATCGTGGTGGTTCTGCCGTCGTTCGGCGAACGCTACCTGAGTAGTATCCTGTTTGAAGGACTCCGGAACCAGGCGTTGCAGATTACGACCGCGCAACTTGCGGCATGATCTTTGACCTTCGGCCCTGGATCTTTGAACGTTGGATCTTTGACCCTTGGACCTTTGAGCCATGGCGCATCTCGTGTCGCTAATCCGCGAAGACGTTGCGACCGTGCTGGAGCGCGATCCCGCGGCGAAGTCGCGCCTGGAGGTTTATCTCTGCTACTCCGGCCTGCATGCGGTGTGGTTCTATCGCATGAATCACTGGTTCTGGAACCACAATTTCCTTCTGCTGGGGCGCTGGTTGTCACAGGTAGCGCGGTGGCTCACCGGCATCGAAATCCATCCCGGAGCGCAGATCGGCCGGCGTTTTTTCATTGATCATGGTATGGGCGTGGTGATCGGAGAGACCGCGATTGTCGGCGAGGACGTCACGCTCTACCAGGGTGTGACGCTCGGCGGAACCGGCAAGGAACAAGGGAAGCGGCATCCGACGATCGAGGACAACGTGGTGATCGGCGGAGGCGCGAAGATTTTGGGCAACATCACGGTGGGGAGCAATTGCCGGATTGGCGCCGGATCGGTCGTGCTGCGGAGCGTGCCCAACGATTCCACCGTGGTGGGCGTGCCGGGACACATCATTTTTCGAGAAGGCAAGCGAGTGGTGATTACCGACCCCAAGGAGATCAACGACCCGCTTTCCGCGGCCTTGTCCGCAGTTGCATCCGAGGTGAACCGGTTAGCGGAACGAGTGCGCCAACTGGAGGGCAAGGGCGGAAGCGAGCCGGTTTCCGAATCGCTGCATCGGATCATCGAAGATAAAGATGACCAGATCTAGAAACCCGCGAAGAAAACCTGAGCCCGCAGCTTGACGTTGTAGAATGACGAAATGCCGTTACCGCCAGGAAGTCCCAACTTTGGCAAGAAGCGCACCCCGCCTCCGGACGAAACGTTTGAAGAAGCGGCCTACCTGAAGTCGCTGGGGGAAAAGCAGAAGGTCGTGAGCCTGAAGCTGGCCGACGGCGAAGTAGTCCGCGGCTGGATTGAATACTACGACAAGAATATGGTGCGCGTGACGCGCGAGGACGGTCCGAATCTGTTCATCTTCAAGCATGAGATTGTCTATATCGCGGAAGACGGTAAGAAGAAGTAATCAATCAGTTACCAGTTCTCGGTTCTCAGTAGCTGGTTGTCAATCCTGAAAACGAAAGTCTCGGCAGTCGCATGGCATCCTCGCAACCTCTGGATTTGATTTCTCCGATGCAGGCTATGGCTCGTGAGGCGGGCAGTCTGCTGATGGAATATTTTCGGCAGCGGGTGAAGATTGAATATAAGGGCGACGTGGATCTGGTGACGGTGGCCGATCGAAAGTCGGAAGCGCTGATTCTGGAAAAGATTCGCCGCCAGTTTCCAACTCATGACGTGATGGGTGAGGAGGGAGCGCGCATCGAAACCGGCAGCGAGTTCAAGTGGTACGTCGATCCGCTTGATGGCACCACGAATTTTGCGCACAGCTTCCCGGTGTTTTGCGTTTCGCTCGCGGTGGAGCGCCGGGGAAAACGGATCGCGGGAGTAGTTTACGATCCGACGCGCGACGAGATGTTCGCCGCCGAACTTGGCAGTGGCGCCTGGCTGAACGGCAAAGCGATGCACGTGTCCTCTACGGCGAACTTGGGAGAGTGCCTGATCGCGACCGGTTTTCCCAGCCATAAGCGGCACAAGAACCCGAACATTTATTTCTATCACCAGCTCACGTTGCGCAGCCACGGGGTGAGGCGGGCGGGATCGGCTGCACTCGATTTGTGCAACGTCGCGTCGGGCCGGTTTGACGGATTCTGGGAGTTTAATCTCAATCCGTGGGATACGGCGGCAGGCGTGCTGATCGTGGAAGAAGCCGGCGGGAAGGTCACGGACTTTTCGGGCGGCGCGTTTCAGATCGCAAGCCGCGAGACGTTGGCGTCGAATGGACTGGTGCATGACGCGCTCATGCACGAGTTCCAGGAAATCTTCGCAGGCCGCGGGTTGCAGGAGTTGCCCAGCCCGGTTGCCTACGCGAAGGATCGAAGCCTCTAGCGGTACAATTACTCGCGTGATTTCATCTCTTCTTGAACGCAAAATTGAAAAGCGTCCCGGCAAGGTGCAACTGCAGGGGCGCATCCTTTTCCTCACTGAAGACCCGGAGTTGATCAAGAAGCAGTTGGCGGGTTGGGATTTGCCGTGGGATATCAAGAACGCCGCCAACAATCCCAAACTCCGCGACGACATTTCTACCGACGAGATTACTCCCGCGCACTGCTGCTTCTACTTTGATCGCACGCTGGGCGAGATTCCCTACGTGGGTTTGAGGTGCGGCGGCACTCTGCCGATTGGACGCGGCGATGTGAAGAACGGCGGCTTCGTGTGCTCGGTGAGCGGCAAGCGTCGCGGCAAAGGCTCGAGCCGCGAGCAGTCGCCTTATGCCGAGATGTGCGCCGGGATTCAAGTCGCGATTGCGGAGAATATCGAACGCATCTACAAGCAGAACTGCCAGAATCTTGGGCTGCTGACCTCGACCAACTTTTCTTTGATCGACCGGATTCGCGCCGGGGACGAAATCGCGCTCAGCGAGTTCACGGCTGGGGAAGATGAGATCACGCGGCAGGTGATCGAGTATGGAGGGCTGTTTCCGTTCAATGTGGCTCGGATGCAGGGGAAGGTTTTTCTGCCGCCGATCACGACGCAGAAGCGAGCGATGACTTTGGCGGAGAAGATTTTTGCCCAGCACATGGTGTCGGCCGCATCGGAGACTGCCGAGCTTCGCTCGGCTGGACGGGCGAGGTCGCCCGTCTCCACACGTTACGTCAAGCCGGGCGATACCGGCTTTACTCGCGTCGATCTGCGCTTCAGCCATGAGTACGTCACGCCGATGGCTGCGATTTTCTATGAGCAATACGTTGGCAAAGACGTTCCGGTCAACGATGCTTCTAGCATCCGCTTCTTTCGCGACCATCTCACTTTCCTCGACGAAGTGATCTCCGAAGAAAAGAAAAAAATGGGGCTGCTTGATTTGGCCACGCAGCTCAAGCTGAAGCAGGCTGATTTCGCCAAGCAGCAGGGAATTAGACTGCATGGCGAACTTTCCGACCGGAAAGGCTCGGAAGGTATCTGCCATTCGGTGATGCTCGAGACTTATGCGCTGCCGGGGCAGGTGAACGTTGGGTCGGACTCGCACACGCCTCACGTCGGCGCAATTGGGTGCATTGCCTTCGGGATCGGGACGACCGACGTGTTCAACTCCTGGATCACGAAAGACGTTCGCGTCAAGGTGCCGGAGTCGGTCAAGATCGTCATTCGGGGCAAGCGGCATCCGAACGTTACGGCGAAGGATTTCATCCTGAAGATTCTTTCCCTCGATTATGTGCGCACCGGCAAGGCGCTGGCCAAGGTGATGGAGTACGCGGGCGAAGCAGTGGAGGCGCTGTCGGTGGATGAGCGGGCCACCATGACGAATATGGCGGCTGAAATCGGGGGCTTTACGGGCATTGTGGCTCCGGATGAAAAGGTGGTCGAGTTTCTGGTCGAGCGCCGGGGCACGAACCGCGCCGATGTCGAAAAGATGATCGAAGGCCTGCAAAGCGATCCGAACGCCGAATATGCGGAGGTGATCGAACTCGACGCGGCTGAGATTACGCCCATGGTCGCGACTCCGGGCGATCCGGGCAACGGCAAGTACATCCGCGAACTTGGCGCGCACGTGCCAATTGAAATTGCCTACGGCGGTACCTGTACGGCGGGGAAGAACGAAGACATGGACATGTACGCGTCCGTGCTCGCCGACGCGCTGAAACAAGGGAAGCGAGTTTCAAAGAATGTCGAGTTCTGGATCCAATTCGGCTCGCAGGAAACGCGCGAGTACTCGAAGCGCAGGGGTTATCTTGAAATCTTCGAGCAAGCGGGCGCGCGCGTGATCGAGCCTAGTTGTGGCGCGTGCATCAATGCGGGGCCGGGAGTATCGACCCGCCCCGAGCAGGTCGTCATCAGCGCGCAGAACCGAAATTTTCCCGGGCGCAGCGGGCCGGGGCAGATGTACCTGGCGTCGCCGCTGACCGTGGCCGCGAGCGCGGTGGCTGGGTACATTGTGGAGTACGAACCTCGGAATGCGAGGGTCGTGTCCTAGTGTTCAATTTTGGACAGCGCCGCGCCGCCCTTTTTCATAAAATCCATCACGTTTGTTCAAGCGTCGCTGCTTTTTTTGCAGACAGTGTGAGATTCATATCAGGACATCGCCCTGGCGATGACGCCGACGCACGGTTTGCTAGCGATCGCCGTGTACAATCGCCGTGTACAATAGATTGGGGCCGTTTTAACGAACACATCCAACTCAATAAGCACCGGGGGAAGAATATGCCCTGGTGCCATCGATTGCACCCAACCGAGAACGCAGCGAAGCCGCGCTCTACAGATTCCCTAGAACTCTATGAAAATTTTGCTCTATAACCCCGACAACGGCGTAACACGCAATTTCATGCCGCATCTGTGGATGTTCCTACTGCAGGCGCTCACGCCACCGGGCCATGAGGTGTTGCTGGTGGATGGCAACGCGCAACCCATGGATGAAGCGGGGATCGCGCAGTTTGTGCGCGACAACAAGATTGGATTGGTCGGCATCGGCGCCATGACCCGAATGATTGCCAAGGCCTATCGCATGGCAGATGCGGTTCGGACCACGGGCGTTCCAGTGGTGATGGGCGGACCACACGTGACGGAGATGGCCGATGAGGCTCTCGGTCGAGATGGAGGGCCGCGCCACGCCGACGCGGTTGCCCTGGGGGAAGCCGACGCGACCTGGCCGCGGATTGTCGAAGACGCGGCGCGTGGTCAGCTTAAGGATGTTTACGCTCCGGTGGACGCCTTTGGCCAGGAGAGCAAGCCGTCGCTGAAGGAATATCCGGTGATTCCGTGGCAGTCGATCGATCTCAAGCAGTTCAATCTGGTGCCCAAGGCCGCGACCGGCCTGTTGCAGAAAATCGGAGAAGGCTGGGGATCATTTCGCATTATTCCAGTCGAATCCGGACGAGGCTGTCCGTACGGCTGCGAGTTCTGCACCGTGACCGGATTCTTCGGGGACGCGATTCGCTTCCGCAGCAACGAGAGCGTGGTGAACGAACTGTTGTTGTTGAAGGCCCGCGCTCGCAGCGAGAAGGGACAGATGGCGGTTTTCTTCATCGACGACAATTTCGCCATCAACATCAAACGGACGAAGTCGCTGTTGCGCGACATCATTGCCGCCAAAGCGCAGGTGCATTGGGTGGCGCAGATCTCCGCCAATTTATTGCGCGACGAAGAACTGGTCGACCTGATCGCGGATTCCGGGGGCAAGTGGATTTTTATCGGCATGGAATCCATCGACCCGGCCAATCTGAAAGACGTGAACAAGGGATTCAACAAGCCGGGTGAGTATGCGGCGGTGCTGGAGCGGCTGGCAGCACGCAATGTGTACGCG
>Ga0074044_10002322_pt1 | contig 16657 bp, 14 predicted proteins | sample BogForMeECP23OM1_FD_94443 | JGI IMG/M metagenome (GOLD analysis project Ga0074044, IMG submission 94443) | Bog forest soil microbial communities from Calvert Island, British Columbia, Canada - Bog Forest MetaG ECP23OM1 | ecosystem: Environmental > Terrestrial > Soil > Wetlands ...
GAATGGAGGCCGCGTCGAGTCGGGCGAGTGTGTGACTCCATCCCCAGTACAATAGCTTCTAAGAAACTGCTGCTGGGAAAATGCGCGCGGAAAATATGTTAGATTGGAATTGGTGGGGCGCGTAGCTCAGTTGGTAGAGCAACGCCCTTTTAAGGCGTGGGTCGCAGGTTCGATTCCTGCCGCGCTCACCACTCCCGCCCGGCCTGGCATTCGCCAGCCAGTCCCGGACGCCGCGCCGACCCTCACTTTACGGTGGTTGTGACCGTCACTGAATTGTCGCCTGGATTTGGATCAAAGTTAGCCGAAGAGGGTACCTGTCCCCCGAACCTTTATCTCTTCCAGGCAATGTAAATTGGATGCAATGATCGCGATCCTCTGCAGTGGCCTGCTGTTTGACTTGGACGGCGTGCTCATCGATTCCACTCCTGCGGTCGCGCGGGTCTGGCATCGGTGGGCGATTGAGCATGGCCTTGATCCAGAGACCGTGGTCCGTATGGCGCATGGGCGCCCGAGTCGAGCCACCATCTGCGAACTGCTGCCCAATATTGATATTGACCGCGAAGATCGCGAAGTCGAACGCAGGGAGATGGAAGACCTCGATGGTGTGGTTCTACTGCCGGGCGCTCGGCAACTCCTGAACATCCTGCCTCCCGAACGCTGGAACATTGCGACCTCATGCACGCGCCCGCTCGCCGAGGTGCGTTTACGGGCCGCGGGCCTGCCCATCCCCAAAACCATGATCACGTCGAGCGACGTGAAGATCGGCAAGCCCGATCCGGAGCCTTATCTGAAGGCAGCGGCGAAGCTCGGGTTTGCCGCCTCCGATTGCATCGTGGTAGAGGATGCGCCCGCTGGAGTTCGTGCGGGAAAGGCCGCTGGCGCCAGAGTGATTGCATTCCTCACGACCATGATCCGTCGTGACCTCGAAGACGCCGGCGCCGATTGGATCGTTCAAAACTGCGCTGACATCTCCGCATGCAATGATGATGGCGGCTTGCTGTTGAGCCTCTCGCTACCATAGTTAGGCCGCAGATGTCAGCTCTCGGGTCTCAGGAAGACCTTGTTTTTAACTTTCGTGAGACCTGACAGCTGACACCTGAGACCTGAGGCGTGAGCCATTTGCGCGCGTTCCTCCGCTCAACTAAAATTCTCTCGGTTCCTTGGAAGTTGCCCGCAAGAGTAGGATCGATGCGAGCCGGGCGGCTCCGATCTTCTAAACCGCGACACAAAAACGCTAAATAGGCAGGGCCTCGTGATCATCGGTGTGCCGAAAGAAAGTTATCCGGGGGAGCGGCGGGTTGCGATCGTGCCGGTGGTCCTCCCGACGCTGACCAAAGCGGGTTTCGAAGTTCACGTACAGTCCGGCGCTGGAATCGAGGCCGGCTATCCCGATTCCCAGTATGCCGACAAGGGCGCGAAGATCATTACGGACCGCGCTGCCGTGTTTGCTGCCGCTGACGTCGTCGTGCAGATTCTTTGCTACGGTTCCAACGACCTGACCGGGAAGCAGGACATGCCGTTTTTTCGCCGCGATCAGATCCTCGTCGGATTTCAGCGTCCCTTCGGTTCGCCGGACATCGTGCAGGAGATCGCGCACGCTGGCGTCACCGCGTTTGCCGTGGAGTTGATGCCACGCACAACGCGCGCCCAAAGCATGGACGCACTCTCCTCGATGGGAACCGCCGGCGGATATAAGGCGGTGCTGCTGGCAGCCGACTCCCACCCGCGCATCTTTCCCATGCTCACCACCGCGGCTGGAACCATCACACCCGCCCGCGTTTTTGTGATTGGCTGCGGCGTTGCCGGACTGCAGGCGATCGCGACCGCGCGCCGCCTGGGCGCGGTGATTTCGGCCTACGATTTAAGGCCCGCGGCGAAGGAGCAGGTGCAGAGTCTCGGCGGACGTTTTGTAGAGCTTCCCATCGAGGCAAAGGACGCGCAGGACGCTCGCGGATATGCCCGGGCGCAGGATGAAGACTTCTACCGCCGTCAGCGCGAGTTGCTCGGAAAAGCAGTACAGGAAAGCGATGTGGTGATCACGGCGGCAGTGATTCCGGGGAAAAAATCGCCGGTGTTGGTAACCGAAGATATGGTGAAGGCAATGGCGCCCGGTTCGGTGATCGTCGATCTGGCCTCAGAACGTGGCGGCAACTGCGAGATCACCGAAGGCGGCAAGACCGTCGTAAAGCATGGTGTGACCATTATCGGAGCGATCAACCTCGCCTCCGGCGTGCCTTATCACGCGAGCATGATGTACGCCCGCAACGTCACTGCGTTCCTGACTCACCTGATCAAAGATCAAAAGTTGAATCTGAACCTCGAAGATGAAATTGTTCGCGAGACTCTGCTCACCCACGGTGGCGAGATTGTGAACGCCCGGGTTCGCGAGTTTTTTAAGTTGCCCGCGCTGGTCCAGCAAGGCTGATCGAGCGAGATTCTACGGAGGAAAGATGAACAGTAGTTCGAACCTGATCAACGCACTCTTTATTTTTGTGCTCGCTGGATTCATCGGATTTGAAGTGATCCGGCGAGTCTCGCCCCTGCTGCACACTCCGTTGATGTCGCTTACCAACGCCTTGGATGCGATCGCGGTTGTGGGTGCGATCGTGCTCGTGGGCGAGCACAAGAGCACGCTCGCCGCCGTTTTCGGATTCATCGCCGTGGTCGCCGCCACCAGCAACATCGTCGGCGGCTTCCTCATTACGGACCGCATGTTGAAGATGTTCAAAACCAGCCGTCCCGCGGCTAAACCGGCGGCCAAATAATGACACCCGAACTCGCAGGAGGTCAGGTCATCATCGAGCTTGTATATCTCATCGCGAGCGTGCTGTTCATCCTCTCGCTGAAGTGGATGAGCTCGCCGACCACGGCCCGACACGGCATCTGGGCGGGCGAAATTGGCATGCTGCTGGCGATCTGCGGCACGCTGCTGCACCACGGCATTGTGGACTACCGGCTGATCGCCATTGCGCTTGTGCTCGGCACCATCATCGGTATTCCGCTCGGGCGGGTGGCGATGACGGCGGTTCCGCAGCGAACCGCGCTCAGTCACGCCTTTGGCGCACTCTGCGTGACGCTGGTCGGATCGGCCGAGTTTTACCTGCGCACACCCGATATCTCGCGCTTCATGATGGCGGTGCTGTCCCTCGAGGTCATTCTCGGTGGCTTGACCGTCACCGGCAGCTTGATGGCTGCCGGCAAGCTGCAGGAAATTCTGCCGCAGCGGCCGCTGACTTATAAAGGCCAGAACCTTGTCAACTTTGTGTTGCTCGCCTGCGCTCTGGCGATCGCCGTGTCTCTGGTCCTGCATCCCGAAGCCCGGTCCCTGTTTCCGTTCATGATCCTGATCGCGCTGGCGTTCGGCGTGTTGTTGATCATCCCCATCGGCGGCGCCGACATGCCCACCGTCATCTCGTTGTTGAACGGCTATGCCGGTCTGTCGGCGGCGGCCATGGGTTTCGTCCTCGATAGCAAACTGCTCATTATCGCCGGCGCGCTCGACGGATCGTCGGGCCTCATCCTTTCTATCATCATGTCGAAGGCTATGAACCGCTCCTTCACCAACGTTTTGTTCGGAGCCTTTGGTCAGGTGCAAGCTGCGGCCGCTGCCGGAGAAGAAGCCCGACCGGTTCACAGCGCGACCCCGGAGGAAGCCGCCGCCATCCTTTCTGCCGCGAACCGCGTCATCGTGGTTCCCGGATACGGCATGGCAGTGGCCCAAGCGCAGCACAAAGTGCGCGAACTTTACGATGCTCTCAGCAAGCGCGGCGTGGACGTTCGCTTCGCCATTCACCCCGTTGCCGGACGCATGCCCGGTCACATGAATGTGCTGTTGGCCGAAGCCGATATCCCCTACGACCGCCTGATTGAGATGGACGAGATCAACAGCGACTTCCCTCAGACCGATGTCGCGCTAGTGATTGGCGCCAACGACGTAACCAATCCTGCTGCCCGCTCCGATGCTTCCAGCCCCATCTATGGAATGCCTATTCTCGACGTTGACAAAGCCCACACCGTGATGGTCATCAAGCGCAGCATGAATCCTGGTTTCGCTGGCATCGATAACCCGCTCTACTATCTCGATAACACCCTGATGCTTTTTGGAGACGCCAAAGCATTTGTCGGTAGCATCGTGCGCGAGCTCAGCGGAGGACACGGCTAGCAGTCAGTGGGTAAGTGAGACGCGTATCAGGGCATGCCTTCAGGCATGCCTCAAGTGCCCCGGCTCCATTGACAAGTGATCCGGGTCTTCCCGGTGCAGCCGAGGAGGCCGTTCTCGGTGCGCAGCCCCTGAAGGGGCGTCTGATTTCGAAGCATTTACGGTATCGCTCAAACGATACCCCGATACGAATCGCTCTTGCACCCAGCTGACGCGCAGAAAATCCGGCGGGCTCTAGTTCCGCGAGGGATCTTCGCGTAGCCTTCGGCCCGCCCGGCGTTTAGGCTGCTTTCTTCATCTGTCTGATCTTGGCCCAACGTGCTTTCTGGGCCAGAGAAATTCTCCGGCGCCCAGCCGCGGAGAGAATGCGCTTGGCGCGATGTGGCGCCCCCCCGTGTACCGTTGCGCCCGCGCCTCGGTTAAGTTTTTCGAGAACCGAAATAGCTTCCCCAAGCTTTTGGACTTGGTTTTGCGCGTCCCGGCGTTCCTCTCGGAGTCGGTCGATTGCATTAGCAATATTTGTCATTAAGTACCCTCCCTTGGGTAATTACCGTCGGCCATTGTATTACTAACTCGCCGTTTCTGTCAGGATTTATTTGTCCAGATGGGAATTATGTGGAGTCCGGATGACGCGAACATGATGAAACAAGGGCGATGACGCGAGAATGATGACCCGGGGATAGCTATTGCGTCCAGACGGCCCGCCCACAGCCTGATCCCTAGGGTGGTAGTAGTCCCGAAGACCCGGACGGGAAGAGAGCACCAACTGCCAAGCTATAGATCGACGTCAGCGCTGTGACTACAAACTGAAAGCGCGGCAGGCGCTAACTGAAGCCGAAAAGTCCGACCGCCGACGCCGTCATCACGTATTCATCACCATCGGTCCCGCGACAAACATCGCCAGGCTGACAAAGCCGTTGCCGATTCCGCCAAGATTGGCCGCCAGTAACAAAATCATCAATTGGCTGGGTGTCTCCGCGCCGAGCCCGCATGCCGTCAAGAATCGGAAACCCGGGCCTGGCCTGGCACTCAATGTAGTTGTGAGAATTGAACGATCCATTCCTTCCGAATCCTGCGCCATCGGTGCCAAATGTTCTTGCATGCACTTACTAAGCGCAAGACTTGCACCTAAACGCCCCTCCTCCGGTTGCGATTCTGTCCGACTCATTTGCAACGGATTGCACGCGTCTTAAGAAGTCCGGCAGGGAAGTGTGGCTAAGTTATTGACGGTAAAGACCGTACTTTTCGCTGGGGCTGGAAGGTGAATTGCCCGCTCCTTTCTTGGTGCCGTGTCTCTGGCCGAGCGCGAAGATGAAGAAGATGAAAATGACAAGCTGGAAGGCGCTCGCGGCGGCCGTGTCGCTGGCCGGACTCAGCGGCGTTCTCGCCTGGCGCGCGGTAGCGTCCCCATCTCCATCGCGTGTCATTCCGCATCGGACCCCACTCACGCAACAAGAAAAGAATTTGCGCCGTCTGCCCGCGCACAGCTCCGAGTTCTCTACCGCATCGCAGCCGCTGGGCCTGCCGAAATGTGGAAACGTCCGTCTGCCCGAAGCCTTGCTCACTCCCGACCCGCTGCTGCACGTGCAAGATGACGATCTGCACGTGCGCGTCAGCTTCATTGTTGGATCCGATGGACACGTGCATGATGCTTTTATCCTGGACAGCGGCGGCCCCGGCGAGGACCAGATTGTGCTGCGCGCTGTCCGCTTCTGGCGCTATCGTCCCGCCCTCTGTAACGGCGTTCCCATTGATTCCGAAGCGCTGGTAAGATTCAGCATCCGTTAGCGCCCGAATTCTCCTACAATATCAGCGATGAGGTTGCCGTGACCGCAGACAAGCCGAATCCTCCCGAGCCCAAAAAGGACCAGCCCGTCGAAGGCAAGGAAATCGAAGAGTTTTTTCAACGGCTCCCCGGCAACTTTCGCTGGCCGAAACCGAATGCCGAGGCGGTCGCTGCTGCCGTGGAAGCGATCCAGCGCGTGTCGGGTGGCCGCGCGGCCGCGCCGGATCTGGCGGCAGACGGTGACGCGGATGAACCGGGCAGCGCCTGCTCAGCCTGCGGAGGTTCGCTCCCGGCTGGCGCTCGCTTTTGTGCTGGCTGCGGAAGGCCGCGCCAGCCTGTCGCCGGCGATGCCCATGCTCGAGCCGGTGCCGGCCAACAGCACATTCACCACCACTATCATCATTTTGTTCCCAGCCATGGAACGGCATCCGTCGCGCCCACCGCCGAGTCCGAGCCCTCTGCTCCGCGCGGCCGCGCGCCCGGCTCCCCGGGTACTTCGACCGGCGGCCGCGCCGAAGCCAGTGCCCGCCAGGTTGTGCAGGACTGGGCGCAGGCCTGCAACACCAAGCACATCGACGACTTGCTCGAGCTCTACGCCGCCGACGCTACTCTCATCCGCTCCAATCTTCCGCCGTTTCGCAGTTTGCCTGCGATTCGGGAATTTCTTATCTCGCTACTCGAAGCCGGATTGGGCGACGTAGAGATGGAATCGCTGCGCGTCGAAGTGCTGGGAGAGATTGCTCTCGATCTCGGCCGTTGCAAAATGCTCGTGCCCGTCGCCATGGGCAAGCGCCGCGAAGAGCGCGGAAAATATTTGGTCGTCCTTGTGCGACAGCCCGTCGGCACATGGAAGATTCTCGCCGATTGCTGGTCCTCCGATCTGGCGGTCAGCGCCCCGCCGCCCGAGCCCGCTGCCCGAAAGGGAAGTGAGCCAATCCCACCTCTCCGCAAGCCCCGTTGAACCGGACCAGTTTCAGACCAACAAAAACCCCGATCCTCGCGGATCGGGGTTGCGTGAATTCGCTAACTTGAATTCAGATTCCGTCGACCAGTGTGTTCAGTTGCTACTGGTACGTGTCGTGAATAGCTGCCGGTAGCTCAGGCTCTCCACGTCGCGGAACATGGGTGTTCCGGGCGGCAGGCCCCCCGGACTGGTAAAGTCCAAGTCAAAAAAGTAATTTCGCGTGGGCGGATCATATACGGTATTGCAGCACTTGTAAAACCCCGTATTGTAGGTTGAGTAGTACAAGCTCACCAGCGAGCCCTTGTAATTCACGGCGACATTCCAGTTTTCCAGGTAGCGCAGGAAGTTGTGTACACCTCCGTCGGTACCAATGTCCGGTTCCCCTGCATAGACAGCCCAGGTCGATGTCGATGAATAGGGGAAAGTCCTGTTCTTCCCGGCTGAGATTGCCACCCGGTAAGAGGTGACGGTGTTAGCGTTCCGGTTCCCCGCGTTGGTAACATTGCCCGTCTGCATGGTTTCCGCATCCGTCCAGCCGTTCGAGAGGAGAGTGACACCGTCGGCAATTACCGCCGCGGCCGCATGTCCTGCCACATCGCCCGCGAACGTGGTGGTGTCGCCGGCCCAACCCGCCGAATCGGCCGTGTTGCTGTTGTAGTCGCCCAGGATGTACACAGGGTTCTCCGATGCCACGGTGAACCCGCCAGGGCTATCCACGGTCGCAGCGGCGTCCGTTCGCAACGGTACGTTGCCCAGCGAACCATCCACTAGCCGCAAAACGTGCCGCGCCCCGCTGACCCAGTTCTTGCGCGCGGTGCTGCTGCAAGTCGTAATCCGGGCGCTTCCCGCCGCGGTACCGAAGGGATCGGGGTTGGCCGGGGTGTTGATGGCGGTATTTAGATTGGTAGCGCCGTTATAGAAGCCCAATCCCAGGTTCAACGCGCCGAAGTTGTCCAAAAATCCGTTCTGATTGACGTCCTCGGGAGAATTAGCGGCCGGGGTTTCCAGTGCGCCGTCGGGTGTGCCGTTGGCACTGGCGGCGTTGATCACGTCTTCCAGTCCCGAGTCGCCAGATTTCGCCGCTGCGCCTCCCAGAGGGGGATTCGGGTCAAACAACATGCCCCGGCGATCCGAGAAATACAGCACGTAGCCATTCTGATTTAGATAATTCACACTTGGGCCGCTTCCGGATGTGTTCGCCAGCCATCGCTTCAGGTTGCCCACATCGATTTCGACGGCGTTCATCACCCCGTTGGTCGTGCAACTGTCGTCCGCCAGAATGTTGTCCCGATTTTCACCTTCGCGGGCATCGTAAAAGTTGATGGGATACCAGTTGTACATGCTGATGCTCTGCGCCGTGGCGGTGCTTAGTCCGAAATAAGGACTGTTGGTAGTCGAGTCGGGCTGAACTTCCGGCGGCAGCGCATTGTCCCATGTGCTGCAACCAGTCGTTGAGGTACATTTCGGCGCTTTGCCGACACTATCGACCACGCCGTCTCCATTGCGATCCGCGGGTTCTTGCAGCAGCAGAATCGCGTTCGGATTGATCGGATTTTGAACCCCACCCGCAGGCGTACCTCCACCAGAGGCCGTAGGCGGTGTTGTGCCCCGCGCAAATCCCAGTTGCAGCCATTCATTGGTTATGGGGACCCATTGGTTGGAATTGTTCAGGTATTCCACCCGCAGCCAGCCGTCAATCAGGTTCCAGCTTGTGGTCCCGGCAGCCATGGCGGTTGCGTTTGTCGTGACCGCCGAGGTGCCCACGGCGTAATACGGATATGTCGACCCAGTGGAACAGCCAGCAGGCACGCTGGCCGCGGGGGTCGCGTTTGGCGGGGGGCAAGGCTGAACCGTCAGCGGGCCGTTGGTGGTGCTACTGAGGGGACTAAGCGGGGCGCTGGTCGTTGCGCTGGACGGACAGAGCAGGGTACAGTTGGAATCCAATGCCTGACTCGCCGGAGGCGTCCATTTCTTGGGATAGTAGGGCCAGTCCGACGCCAACGCAGCCGTGCAGTACGTCCCAACGCAGTTGGTCGTGTCCGGAAACGCGTTCGAGGCGGCGGCGAAGTACAGGCTATAGCTGCCAGATGATGGCGCCCCAAGCGTTGTATTGGCAGTAGCTATCGAAATCCCATAGGGATTGCTCTTGGTCCAAGCCGAGTTTGCGGTCACCATCGCTTGCGTTACATTCGCTAGCCGGACGTCCGTGCTTTGTGCTCCGCCCGGAAAGTCCGCCGGATCGTCGCTCAGCAGCACGTGAATCTGCGCCATGTTATACTCGCGCGACTGGCCCAGAGCCGACGTGGCGGCCTCGCCTGCCGATGGCCGGCGAATAATTTCGTACGGGTGGGTAGTCCCGTTGACAAAGGGCATCGAAAGCTGCACCGCCCCCGTCCCCGTATCGTTAGTCGCAGTACTTCCAAAGTTCCCGTTGATGATCTCGTGGCTGGTGGTGTTCTTGGAAAACGCGAACCAGGCGTTGGTGCCGTTGTATGTCGATAACGGCTGCGCCGAAGTACTCCCCCCGCCCGTTACGCTGGCGTCCCCGTAGGAAGAGGCGGTGATGGCATCCATTGCCTTACAACTCGTCGTCGTTGGGCTGCAGGCATTGGTGGCATTGGCGGTCGGAATATATATGGTGCCGGTATAGCTGTTGCTGTTTGTGGAATTTCCGTTGGCCAGCACGGTCCGAACCACGTTGCCGTATGCCGACAGCTGGCTGTGAAAGGTCACGGTTGCCTTGCCGGCAAGGTACAGATCCCCGTTGGTGTGTATGGGGCCGGCGAAGTCCATCGCGGGGCCGGGGAAAAAGGACAGATCGCTCTCCGAGAACACGCCAAACTGGAACACCGGAATCAACGCCACCTGCGCGTTCCGAATCATGCTTACTTCCTGCCCGCCCGGAAAGTCCGCCGTCGCCAGCATGTTAACGGGGATGATCTGCGCATACAAACCCTGGTTCGGCCCGGACGAGACGTTTCCCCAGTTATATAATTGATTAAACTGGGCTTGGGTCGGGCATGCCGCCCCCAGCGCACCTGGCGTCACCTGATATTCTTTCCAGGTGATTCCCGCGATGGTCGGCTCGTTGGCGGCCGAGCCGCCAAAAGCTGGTCCGCCGACGCCGCAGATTTGGCCGACGGTGGGGGCTTGCGCATTCTGGAACACGCTGGCCAGGTCGGAGGTCATTTTCTCAATGCCACCCTCGGCGCTTCGAAAAGAGGCGTTATTCTGCAGGTCGCTCCCGCCTACTTTGCCTTCGGTGTTGACCATCATCATCAACCCGATGGCGATCCCCGACAGCAGCAGCAACATCAGCAAGGACGCAATCAGCGTGAATCCTTGGGTGTGCCGTCTCGCGCTCTTCATACCGTAACTCCCCATGGTGTCGCTCCCCATTGCCTCGCTCCCCATCGTTTCGTTCTTACTCGTCTTACTCCCCTTCGCCGTCTTCATCACTAGTTGCTAGGGAAGAATTGGATATTTGTTGCTGTACGTCAGATTTCGCGCGCTTACCGAAGTTTCCAAATCCAATCCCTGATAGCCGCTCGTGCCGTGCAGCGTGCTGTTCATTGCCATGTGCAGAATGTTGATCTTGGTGATGTCGGTGGGGTTTAGCGAATTCGAAGCCGTATCGTTGGCATCGCCGGAGCCGGGATTGGGCTGGTTCACCGCCGGCGTATTGGTGGTGTCGTTGTAAAGGTCATAGCTGAACTTCATGTAAGCAAGGCCATCTGCTACCGGCATCGGAGTGTGTCCACTGATCTGCCGCATCAGTCGCGCCGGGCTGACCGTGTTGTCGATGTAATAGGTGATTGCCAGAAGGCGCACTGGGGTCGCTCCGGTAGCGTTCAGCGCCCCGCCGTTCAGGCCGGCGGTGGCGCCGGCGGCTGTCTGGTTCATATTCAGAGCGTCGCTGTTGGCGAAGGGGACGATGTAAGTGGTTCCCACTGCGTTTGTGCCCGTCGTAATGGTGCCCGCCGTGACTTCGCCCACTACTTGGGTGCCGTTCAAGGTCATCAAGACCAGATCGCCGGGCGTCAGCCCCACCATCGTGTCGTTCACGGCTTGCGGCGTGGTCACGCCGCTCGGCAAGCAATTCGTCGGAGGAAAAGTCGGGACGACACCGTTCACCGGTGCGGTGGCCGGCCCGAAGGTCACCTGCCCCAAAGCCGACACGGTCGCCTGGTAGCAATTCAAATAGAACGTCGTGTCCGCGTACACCACCGTGACCACATCGGTGGCGTTTGGGTTGCTCGAAAGCGTTGGCCCGAGAGTGTATCCCGGGATCAGCCCGTAGAGAGTTGGCGTTGCACCCTGCAACGGATACGTCCCCGCGCTAATGTTGCTGCTGCCGAGGTAACACTTCGTCTGATCGCAGCCATACTCCGGCGTGGTGATCAGGGAGGGCAAGGGGATCTGCGCGCCGTTGCCCAGGCCCGAGCCGGCCAGGCTAAGGTCCTTGGTCAGCATGTCGGAGGCGGCCCGAAAATCCTGCTGCAACTCCGCCCGCTGCGAAACCGTCCAGGTCGCGGCCACGGCCTGGCTGTACAGTTGCACCGCCGCGCCCAGCACCAGCGTACCCAGCGCCACTGCGATCGTCATCTCCAGCAGGCTGAATCCACTCTCGCGCTTTGTCGATCGATCGCTCATGGCCCCCCTCACTGGTACTGCGAAATGAACGAATTCAGAATGTAGGTTTTCGGCAGGCGCGTCGTCGTAGTCGTGTACTGCATGGTGATCGTCACGCTGCGCAGCGAAGGCTCTATGTTGTTGTTCACGTCGTACACCGGCGAAATCTGAATTGCGCGCTGATACCCAGTCAAAGGGATCTTCACGTCGTCCGCGTCCCCATACTTCCCATCGGGTCCCGGTTCTTCAAGCGTTTCCCCGCCTGCGGCCGAGTCATCTGCCGTCCCAAAGATTCCGTCCGCTCCCGCGTTGTAGATCGGTTGAAATTGCGGGCTGGTCGAAATGCCCACGAAGATGCCGCAGGGTGAGGGAGTGGTGGTGCAGTACTGGGTGCCCGAAGTATTCTGGATTGCGTCCCAGCTAATCTGCGACGTATTGCGCGCGGTCACGATACTCTCGTACGCCTCGTTCGCCAGTTGCTTGGCGATCATGTCCTGCTGCGAGGTCTGCGTCGAAGCCATGGCCAGCCCGAACACACCCAGCAGACTTACCAGTCCCACCGTCAGGATGACCATCGAGATCATGACTTCGACCAGCGAGAATCCGCTCTCCGCTTGCTTTCGCGCGCCAGTCTTCACGCCGCGCTCCATCATTGCCGTTGCCATTGATAGCCTCCCGACACGCCGTAGAGCCGCCATCCTCGAACGCGGCCCGTCCCGCCCCACAGCGTGATTGCTCGCGAACTCAAGATGTCTCCCGCGCGCGCGAGGTATACCACGCCTCCATCCCAAGTGCCCGGACAACTTCCGTCGCCGTTCGTGCCCGGCGCCCTCTGCGACGAACCGTCCGGGCAGAAGTAAATCGTGGTGGCTCCTCCGGTGCCGACGCCGTTAACCGTCCAGCCAAAATCGATGGCCACCGTCCCCGATCCATAGCCGTCCGGAACCGCCGTGGAGGCCGTGGGAAGCCCGCTTTGCGCGATGAACGACACGTCCGACGGCAATTGATAGACCACCGAATTCTGATCGCCCTGAAATCCGGTTACCGTCGGACCTACCGTGATGGTGTTGGGCGTGACGCTGTTGGAAAACGTCACTGAGTACGATGCCCGCTGCGCTACCGAGGTGTCGCGCGCCAGGCGCATCGCCGCCATCGTCGTGTTATACGCATTGGTCACATGCTGCTGATGCATCAGCGGCACCATACTGACGACCGAGACCACCGACACGATGATGGTGATCGCCACCACCATCATCATTTCCATCAAGCTGAAGCCGCGCTCCCGACGTCTGCCAAGCGACGCATTTGTTTCCAGGCTTCTCATAAGCATTTGCCGTTCCTGCGGTTCTCCGCTCCGTAAAACAAAATCGTTAAAGCAAACTTGTATAACTGGAATTCGTCAGCCCAGTATCTCCCGCGACCCTTTTCGGATCGCCGTATCGACACAGGTCTGACTAACTCGATGGTAGGAACTGTTCCGCAATACGTCAAAGTACCGGGGTACACCGGCCATTCGTACACTGTCTCTTAGTAAGGTAATTCCAGGGGAGTTACGATCGTGCCATGCGGCGCTCGTTTGCGAAGCTGGCTCCGTTTCGGCGCGCGCACGCCGCAGGCTCGGAATTGAGCCCGCGAAATGAAGGCTTGCGCTCAAAGCAAAACCCCACCAACGTCCTGTCAGCTTATCCCCCGCCAACCGAAACCGAAAGATGACTAAAGTTGCGACCTGGCACGCCCTACCGTGACACAGGTAACTTGTCGTCGGCACCGACTCTCTCTTACCATGCTATTACTATGGATCTACGCGCCCTCGTGGTGTGCCCGGATCAGGGTTCAGCGAGTCTGCTCACGCTCATCCTGTCCGAGTTGGGGATGGCGGTCGAGCATACGCCCTCGATCTCCTGCGGATTAGAACTGCTCGACAGCCAGCACTTCGATGCTATCGTCCTCGACTATCGCGCCGACCAGAGTTCCGAGGAATTCCTGGCGCGCTTGCGTCAGTCCGCTAAAAACCGCGCCAGCATGCTGATTGCCGTCGTCGATAGCGAGTTCAACGCCCGACCCGTGTTCGGGCTCGGCGCCAACTTTGTCCTCTATCGCCCGCTCTCTTCCGAGCGCACCCGCATCAGTTTGCGCGCTGCCCACAGCCTCATGCGCCGCGAGCGCCGCCGCGCGGCGCGCGCGCCCCTCCATTCGACCGCCAACGTCGCCTATCCCGGAGCGCCCGAACTGAACGCCGTCTTGACCGACCTCAGCGACGGCGGAACTTCGTTCCACACCGCCAACCACCTTCCGTCCGCATGCAGGGTTTATTTCGAGTTCGCTCTTCCCGGTCAGCAACAACTGGTCCGCTTGTCGGGTGAGGTGGCTTGGCAGGACTCGTGCGGCCGCACCGGAATTCGTTTCCTCGACGTGCCCCAGGCTTCGCGCCGCCTCATGCAGACCTGGCTTCAGCAGAATAATGGCCGCCCGGCAAAAGGATTGCCGGCCCAGCCGTCTGCCGGCCGATCCTCTGGGGCTCAGTCGTCCGCGGCCCAGTCTCGCTCCGAGCGCGAGCCGAGGTCCGAGTCAAAGGATTCCACCCACCTCGCCAATGCCGGCAACCGCCGCGGAGAGCAACGTTTCGCCTGCAAACTCGGAGCGGAAGTCTACAGTCTCGGCACCAGCGTCCCCAATCGCTGCACCCTGTCCGATATCAGCGAGGGCGGTTGCTACGTCGAAATGCCGACGCCACTCTCGGGGCGGTCGGGTGTGGAGATTCTGGTCCGCACTGCCGACACGAAATTGAGAATCAGGGGGCAGGTGCTGGCCACCCATCCCGGTTTTGGCATGGGCGTGCGCTTCATGTTCCACGATTCCGGCGAGCGCGAAGAAATCCTGCGCCTGCTCGCCGTTCTCTCCACCGGTCCGGCGCTGGACGAACAACCCCGCTGAGCGGGAGTTCTCATTCCACTGGGGTTTGCAGTTTGGCAGACGTTCGAGGCGCCGTTCCGACTACGCCGGCTGCTCTTTCTCCGCCACTGCCCGGCGAAAATATTCCAGCGAAAGCTTCAGGCCGCTCTCCAACCCCACTTTCGGCTCCCATCCGAGCAGCCGCTTTGCTTTCGAAATATCCGGACGCCGCTGCTTCGGATCGTCCTGCGGCAGCGCTTCGAACTTGATCTGGCTCGCCGACTCCGTCGTCGCGATCACTTTCCGCGCGCACTCCAGAATCGTGAACTCCGTCGGATTCCCAATATTCACCGGCTCATGCTCCGCGGATCGCGCCAAGCGCAGAATCCCATCCACTTCATCGCTCACGTAGCAGAAGCTGCGCGTCTGGCTGCCGTCTCCATACACCGTAAGGTTTTCTCCCCGCAGCGCCTGCCACATAAAATTCGGAATTACGCGCCCGTCGTTGATCTGCATCCGCGGTCCGTACGTATTGAAGATGCGAAGAATGCGCGTGTCCACCTGGTGATAGCGGTGATACGCCATCGTCACCGCCTCCGAAAACCGCTTTGCTTCGTCATACACCGACCGCGGCCCGATCGGATTCACATTCCCCCAATACGTCTCCGTCTGCGGATGCACCAGCGGATCCCCGTAGCACTCCGAGGTCGATGCCATCATGAACTTCGCGCCGCACCACCGCGCCGTTTCCAACGCTTCAAACGTCCCATACGATCCCACCCGCAACGTTGCGATCCCGTGCGCGGCGTAGTCCACCGGGCTTGCCGGACTCGCGAAGTGAAAGACATAATCCAACGGGCCCCAGTCGGCGGGATAGCAAACATCTTTCTCCACAAATTCAAATCGCGGGTCGTTCCGCAGGTGCGCAATGTTCGCCAGTCGCCCCGTAAGCAGATTGTCCGCCGCGACCACTGCATAGCCATCGCCCAGCAATCCGTCGCACAAGTGCGATCCCAGAAAGCCTGCCCCTCCCGTCACCAGCGCACGTTTTGCGTTCACGGCTCGCGTGTTCATGGGTCGCGTACTCACGATTTCAGGCGCGCTCCTTTTTCTTCGGACGCGCCCCCGCTGTCAACTCCTCCGTCAGCACCGCCGGACGCCCCACACTGTAATAAGAGAATCCGTGCTCCACCATCACCGCCGGATCATACAGATTCCTCCCATCGAGCACGATCGGATACTTCACCAGCGTGCGCAGACGTTCCAGATCAAGCGCGGCGAACTCCTCCCACTCCGTCAGGATCAGCAGCGCATCGGCGCCCGTCGCCGCCTCATATGCATCCGACGCGAACTCGACACCGGATGTCAGCACCTCTTTTGCCCGTTCCATTGCCGCTGGATCGTAGGCGCAAATGCGGCAGCCCTCGCGCAGCAGTTCCTGCACCAGCAGCAGCGCTGGAGACTCCCGAATATCGTCAGTCCCGCCCTTGAACGCCAGCCCCAGCACGCCCAGTCGCTTGCCCCGGAAAGTCCAAAGCACGCCCCGCACCTTGCGCAAAAACCGGCGCCGCTGATCTTCATTAATACGAATCACTTCTTCCAGCAGCCGGAAGTCGTATCCGTTTTCCTTCGCGACTGCCCGAAACGCCATCAGATCCTTGGGAAAGCACGACCCTCCATAGCCGATCCCCGGATTCAAAAATCGCGGTCCGATCCGCGAATCCGTTCCAATCCCGTCGCACACTTGCTGCACATTCGCCCCCACCGATTCGCAGATCGACGCCACCGCATTGATAAAGGAAATCTTCATCGCCAGAAATGCGTTGGAAGCGTGCTTGATCAGTTCCGCGCTCTTTGTACTGGTGACGATCAGCCGCGGCGGCGCGTTGCCTGAGACCGCTTCCGGGCGAGGAATCGCATTCCCGCGCCCGTAGTACCAACCGCTCGTCAGCGGCCCGTAGATCTGGCGCATGACCTCCGCGGCCCGCTCGCTCTCGACCCCCACCACGATGCGGTCGGGATAGAGAAAATCTGTAACCGCCGTCCCTTCCCGCAGAAATTCCGGATTCGAAGCCACATCGAAGTGCGACGGATCGGCCCCGTTTCTCATGATAATGGTGCGGATCCACTGGCTCGTATACACCGGAACCGTGCTTTTCTCCACCACCACCTTGTACTCGTCGACGCCTCCGGAAATTTCCCGCGCCACCGACTCTACATAGGA
>Ga0074044_10002323_pt1 | contig 16656 bp, 13 predicted proteins | sample BogForMeECP23OM1_FD_94443 | JGI IMG/M metagenome (GOLD analysis project Ga0074044, IMG submission 94443) | Bog forest soil microbial communities from Calvert Island, British Columbia, Canada - Bog Forest MetaG ECP23OM1 | ecosystem: Environmental > Terrestrial > Soil > Wetlands ...
TATGTCTGTGGCGAGGAAACCTCGCTGCTCGACAGTCTCGAAGGAAAGCGCGGCCTGGTCCGCGCCAAGCCGCCGCTGCCCGCTCACAAGGGCTTGTTCGGGCGGCCGACGGTCATCAACAATGTTCTGTCGTTCGCGTCGGTGCCGATCATCATGGACAAGGGCGCGGCCTTCTACCGCGATTTCGGCATGGGCAGGTCGCGCGGCACCATGCCGATCCAGCTCGCCGGCAACATCAAGCGCGGCGGCCTGTTTGAAACCGCATTCGGCATCACGCTGGGCGAACTCGTCGACGACGTCGGCGGCGGCACGCGAAGCGGGCGGCCGGTGCGGGCGGTGCAGGTCGGCGGGCCGCTCGGCGCGTACTTTCCACGCGCATTGTTCGATACGCCGTTCGACTACGAGGCTTTCGCCGCACGCGACGGCCTGATCGGCCATGGCGGCATCGTGGTGTTCGACGACACCGTCGATATGGCGAAACAGGCGCGCTTCGCCATGGAGTTCTGCGCCATCGAATCCTGCGGCAAGTGCACGCCGTGCCGCGTCGGCTCGACGCGCGGCATGGAGGTTATCGACCGCATCATCCGTAACGAAAATCGCGCCGCCAATACGGCGCTGCTGGAAGACCTGTGCAATACCCTGAAGTTCGGTTCGCTGTGCGCGCTCGGCGGCTTCACACCGTATCCGGTGATGAGCGCGCTCACCCATTTCCCCGAGGATTTCAGCGCGCCCCCGCGCCTGCTGGCCGCTGAATAGGAGACGCGCCAATGTCTCTCGTTGAAAAGCTGCTCGTCCGAGAACCGGTCGCCCAGCACTCGCTCGTGCAGGAGATCGATTACGGCACGCCGCGCTCTCTATCGGAGAAAACGGTCACGCTGTCGATCGATGGCAAGCAAATCTCGGTGCCGGAAGGCACTTCGATCATGCGCGCGGCGATGGAGACCGGGATCGAGATTCCGAAGCTTTGCGCGACCGACATGCTGGACGCATTTGGCTCCTGCCGGCTGTGCCTGGTCGAGATCGAAGGCCGCGCCGGAACGCCGGCGTCCTGCACTACGCCGGTCGCCGCAGGCATGGTGGTGCACACCAGGAACGAGCGGCTCGACCGCCTGCGCAAGGGGGTCATGGAGCTCTACGTTTCCGATCATCCCGTGGATTCACTCGACCGCGCCAAGTATGCCGATGTCGATCTGCTGGAGACCGCGGCGGCGGTCGGGCTTGAGGAGGTGCGCTACGGCTTTGACGGCGCTCGCCACCGCAATCCCGGCATTGACGAGTCCAATCCGTATTTCGCCTTCGACCCCGCCAAGTGCATCGTGTGCTCACGCTGCGTGCGCGCGTGCGAAGAGGTGCAGGGTACCTTCGCGCTGACCATCTCGGGCCGCGGCTTCGATTCCATCGTTGCCGCCGGAATGGATGAGAAGTTCATCGAATCCGAATGCGTCTCTTGCGGCGCCTGCGTGCAAGCCTGCCCGACCGGCTCGCTCATCGAGAAGACGGTCTTCGAGAAGGGCAAGCCCGAGTGGTCGGTTATCACGACCTGCGCCTATTGCGGCGTCGGCTGCGCCTTCAAGGCGGAGATGCGGGGCGACGAAGTCGTGCGCATGATGCCGTACAAGGACGGCAAAGCGAACCGCGGCCATTCCTGCGTCAAGGGACGCTTTGCCTGGGGCTATGCCAATCACCGCGAACGCATCCTCAAGCCGATGCTGCGCGAGAAGATCACCGAGCCATGGCGCGAGGTATCATGGGAGGAAGCGATCGGTCGCGTCGCCTCGGAATTCAAACGCCTCCAGGCGAAATACGGCCGCGGCTCGGTCGGGGGCATCACCTCCTCGCGCTGCACCGACGAGGAAACCTTTTTGGTGCAAAAGCTCGTGCGCGCGGCGTTCGGCAACAACAACGTCGATACCTGCGCCCGAGTCTGCCATTCGCCGACCGGCTACGGGCTGAAGACCACGTTCGGCACGTCGGCTGGAACACAGGATTTCGATTCCGTCGAGCATAGCGACGTCATGATCGTCATCGGGGCCAACCCGACCGACGCCCATCCGGTGTTCGCCTCGCGCATGAAGAAACGTTTGCGGCAGGGCGCCAAGCTCATCGTCATCGATCCGCGGCGCATCGACCTGGTACGCACGCCGCACGTGGAAGCGGCCTATCATCTGCCGACCTTGCCCGGCACCAACGTCGCCATGCTCACGGCGCTCGCTCATGTCGTCGTGACCGAGGGCCTGGTCGACGAGAAATTCGTCCGCGAACGCTGCGAATGGGATGCCTTCCAGGATTGGGCCGCCTTCGTCGCAGAAGAGCGCAATAGTCCCGAGGCCGTCGCCAAGGTGACAGGCGTTCCGGCGGAGACGATTCGCGCCGCGGCGCGGCTTTACGCCACCGGCGGCAATGGCGCGATCTATTACGGTCTCGGCATCACCGAACACAGCCAGGGTTCGACCGCCGTCATGGCCATCGCCAATCTCGCCATGGCGACCGGCAACATCGGCCGGCCCGGCGTCGGGGTAAACCCGCTGCGCGGGCAGAACAACGTCCAGGGCTCTTGCGACATGGGCTCGTTCCCCCACGAGCTGTCCGGCTATCGCCACATCTCGGACGACGCGACGCGGGCCATGTTCGAGGCGCTGTGGCACAGGCCGATTGACAACGAGCCGGGCCTGCGCATCCCGAACATGCTCGACGCCGCGGTCGACGGCACGTTCAAGGCGCTCTACATCCAAGGCGAGGACATCCTCCAATCCGACCCGGACACGCACCACGTCGCGGCGGGCCTTGCGGCGATGGAATGCGTCGTCGTGCAGGATCTGTTCCTGAACGAGACCGCGAATTACGCGCACGTGTTCCTGCCGGGCTCGACTTTTCTCGAAAAGGACGGGACGTTCATTAATGCGGAGCGCCGCATCCAGCTGGTACGCAAGGTCATGGAGCCGATGGCCGGTTATGCCGACTGGGAGATTACCTGCCTGATCAGCGAGGCCATGGGCTATCCGATGCACTACAACCACGCCTCGGAGATCATGGATGAGATCGCGTGCCTGACACCGACCTTTGCAGGCGTTTCATTCAAACGGGTCGCGGAGCTTGGGTCGATCCAGTGGCCGTGCAACGAGAAGGCGCCCGAAGGTACGCCGGTGATGCACATGAACGGCTTCGTGCGTGGCAAGGGAAAGTTCGTCATCACCGATTATGTGGCAACCGACGAGCGGACCGGGCCGCGCTACCCGCTGCTGCTCACAACCGGCCGCATTCTCAGCCAATATAACGTGGGCGCGCAGACCCGCCGCACCGCCAATGTCCTTTGGCACGAGGAAGACCGATTGGAAATCCATCCGCACGACGCCGAGCAGCGCGGCGTCCGCGACGGCGATTGGGTGAAGCTCGCAAGCCGCGCCGGCGAGACCACGTTGCGGGCGCTGATCACCGAGCGCGTGGCGCCGGGCGTCGTCTATACGACGTTCCATCACCCGGATACGCAGGTCAATGTCGTCACGACCGAGTATTCCGACTGGGCCACCAATTGCCCCGAATATAAGGTCACCGCGGTCCAGATGTCGCCGTCGAACGGTCCGACGGAATGGCAGCAGCAATACAACGAACTCGCCCGCAAGAGCCGGCGCGTCGCCGTGACAGCCGAGGCGGCGGAGTAGCGGCATGCGCGAACCGACGACCGCCGTCGCTTGCTCGATCTGGCGCCACCAAGGCGTAACAGATGGTACGCGGATCATCCCCGAGGAGACCGCCATCGCGTTCACTTACGACGGCGGCTCCTATGCGGTGATGATGGCGACGCCGCAGAACCTCGAGGATTTTGCGCTCGGCTTCAGCGTCACCGAGGGCCTCGCTTCTTCGCCGGCGGACATCCGTCAACTCGATATCGTCGAGCATGATGCCGGCATCGAACTGCGCATGTGGCTGACCGAACCGCGCGCGGCTGCCCTGAGCGAGCGGCGGCGGCATCTCGCCGGCCCGACCGGCTGCGGGTTGTGCGGCATCGAAAGCCTCGACGAAGCGGTGCGGACACCGCCGCGCGTGCGCGACGGGGACACCTTTACGCCGACCGAGATCATGCGGGCGCTCGACGCGCTTGCACCCCGCCAGGAGCTCAACCGCCAAACCCGAGCGGTCCATGCCGCGGCATTTTGGCAGCCGGGTGCGGGCCTGCTCGTCGTCCGCGAAGACGTCGGACGGCACAATGCACTCGACAAGCTGGCCGGGGCGCTGACGCGTGACCGCGTGCCCGGTCACTCCGGCATGGTGCTGCTCACGAGCCGCGTATCGGTGGAAATGGTGCAGAAAACCGCGGTCATCGGCGCGCCGCTCATCGTCGCTATCTCGGCGCCGACCGCGCTCGCTCTGCGCACCGCCGTGGCCGCCGGCATCACGCTTGTTGGAGTCGCGCGCGGCGACGGCTTCGAAGTCTTCACACACCCGCAGCGCATCAAAGAAGTCGCAAAAGAAACTGCAACCAATGTCGCCTGACAAGCTGATCTACATGGCCAATCAGATCGGCAAGTTCTTCACGAGCCAGGGGCTGGAACAGGCCGCCGCCGGGACGGCCGATCATATCAAGAAATTCTGGGACCCGCGGATGCGCGCTGCGATCCTTACGCATCTCGAGGCGGGCGGCGCGGGATTGGATCCGGTCGTCCGCGTGGCCCTCGAGCGTCTGACACAGGCCAAGCCGGAGCCACGAGAACCCAAAACGCACGCACAGTGAAGTGCACCTGCAAGTGCACTTGCCGGCGGCGGCTTCGGCCGCCGCATTTCCTTTACCCCATTCTCAATTGACCCCGTGCACTTTGGCAAGTTGCCGAGGACGAACATGTCCCTTGACGAAGGGAGACTATCGGCGTGACTTCTTCGGACGCCTCTTGGGGGAACCAAGCGCCATGGCCGGCACACATCTCTCCATCCGTATCGATCTGGCGTCCGGGGACCGCATCGGCCCGGGCAAGATTGCACTTTTGGAAGCGATCCGCTCGGCCGGCTCAATTTCGGCGGCGGCGCGCTCGCTCGGGATGTCCTACCGCCGCGCCTGGCTTCTGGTCGAAGAGATCAATCACGCGCTGCGTGAGCCCGCAGTGACGGCCGAGACGGGCGGGCCGGGCGGCGGCGGCGCCGTGGTCACTGCCGTCGGCGAACGGGTTGTCGGCCTTTATCGGGCCATCGAAACGCACGCGCGGGCTGCCACGGGAGGAGACTTCCGCGCGATCGGCAAACTCATTCGTCACGATAAACATGCGGGCTGATGCACCTTTCCGCGGAGATCGACGGTTCTCCACTCCGCTAATTCGTTCTGGCGCATCCGCGCGCAATCACTGATATTGAGTCTCAGCAAACGCCAAGGAGAAGCATATGACCGGCGCTGTCGCCGTGACGGATGATAGCGCCGTGCGCATCATCCGGATGAATCGCCCGGAGAAGAAAAACGCGCTGACGCTGGCAATGTATACCGACATGACCCGGGCATTGCGCGAGGCCGATCAAAGCGACGCCATCCGTTGCGTCGTGTTCGCCGGAGCGCCCGGGGCGTTCTGCGCCGGCAACGACATTGCCGATTTTCTGAAAGCCGCCGAAGGCGGCCGCGATCTGCGGGCGTTTGACTTTCTCAAGGCACTGGCGCTCGGCCAAAAGCCGATGGTCGCCGCAGTGGCCGGTGTTGCTATCGGCATCGGCACAACAATGCTGCTGCACTGCGATCATGTCGTCGCCGGCGCCGACGCGACGTTCTCGACGCCGTTCTTGAAGCTCGCGCTCATTCCAGAAGCGGCGTCTACCCTACTCGCGCCGATGCGTATGGGCTATGCGCGCGCGTTCTCGATGTTAATGATGGGCCGTCCGCTTTCCGCCGAGGAGGCGAGAGCTGCGGGTATCGTCAACACGGTCGTCGATACGGCCGAGGTCGACGCCGTGGCGCTGAAAGCAGCGCAAGAGATCGCCGCGCTGCCGCCGGGGGCGCTTGCGGTTGCGCGCCGGCTGATGCGCGGCCATCGTGACGCCGTTGTCCAACAGATCGAAGCTGAATCGATGCATTTCGAGGATCTTCTAAAATCCGACGAGGCGCGCGCCGCCTTCCAGGCGTTCCTCGCCCGCAAGAAGTGAGGTCGACGATGTCGCTAGCTGGCAAGACCCTGTTCATCACCGGCGCTTCTCGCGGCATCGGGCTCGCGATCGGACTTCGGGCCGCCCGCGACGGCGCCAACGTCGCGATCGCTGCAAAAACCGCGGAACCGCATCCGAAGCTGTCCGGCACCATCTACACCGCGGCACAAGACATCGAACGCGCCGGCGGCAAGGCGCTGCCACTCGTGGTCGACGTCCGCGACGAAGCCATGGTGAAGGACGCGCTCGCGAAGGCGGCGGCGCGGTTCGGCGGCATCGATATCGTCGTCAACAATGCCAGCGCGATTTCGCTCACGCCGGTGGCCGCCACCGATATGAAGCGGTTCGATCTGATGCATCAGATCAACACGCGCGGCACGTTCGTCGTCTCGAAATGGGCAATTCCGCATCTGGAAAAGGCGGCAAATCCGCACATTCTCATGATCTCGCCGCCGCTCGACATCAAGGAGAAATGGTTCGCGCCGCACACCGCCTATACCATCGCCAAGTTCGGCATGAGCCTTGTCGTGCTCGGCCTTGCCGGCGAATTGCGCGGCAAAGGCATTGCCGTCAATGCGCTCTGGCCGCGCACGGTCATCGCCACTGCCGCGGTGCAGAACCTGCTCGGTGGCGATGCATTGATGCATCAGTCACGCAAGCCGGAGATCATGGCCGATGCGGCCTATGCCATATTCAGCAAGCCCGCGCGCGAACTCACCGGGCGCTTTCTGATCGACGACACGTTCCTCGCTGAGAACGGCGTGACCGATTTCGACCACTATCGGGTCGATCCGACGCAAAAGCTGGCATCAGACTTCTTTGTGCCCGACGGCATCGCGACGCCCAAGGGCGTTAAGATCGAAGCCGGGTTCCGCTGACGGCACCTCGGTCGCGCAAGGCCGCGCTCACGCCAACCAACGTTTGCGCCGCTTGTAGTGTTTGCCTTCGCGGAATGACTTGCGCTTGCCTTCGGCAACGCCGAGGTAGAACTCCTTGACATCCTCGTTCTGAGCCAGCGCAGTAGCCGTGCCGTCGAGCACCACTCGTCCGTTCTCGAGGATGTAGCCGTAGCTGGAATATTTGAGCGCCAAATTGGCGTTCTGCTCCGCCAGCAGGAACGATACGCCTTCGCTGTCGTTGAGGTTTTTCATGATCGTGAAAATTTCCTCGACGATCTGCGGCGCCAAGCCCATCGACGGCTCGTCGAGCAAGATCATCTTCGGACGCGACATCAGCGCGCGGCCGATCGCGCACATCTGCTGCTCGCCGCCGGATGTGTAGCCCGCCATCGCCTGTCGGCGCTCGCCAAGCCGGGGAAAATAACCGTAGACCTTTTCGAGATCGGCGCGGATCTTGGCCGCCCCGTCGCGCCGGGTGAAGGCGCCGGTGAGCAGATTTTCCTCGATGCTCAGATGGCCGAAGCAGTAGCGGCCCTGCATCACCTGGATGCAACCGCGGCGCACAACGTCATTGGGCGGGAGACCTTGCACCTCGGCGCCATCGAATAGGATCGCCCCCTTGGTCACCTCACCGCGTTCGGAATGAAGCAGATTGGAGATCGCCTTCAGCGTGGTGGTCTTGCCTGCGCCGTTTGCTCCAAGGAGCGCAACGATGCCGCCGTTCGGCACCGCGAGCGATACGCCCTTGAGCACGAGAATGACGCGGTCGTAGACCACTTCGATGTTATTGAGCGAGAGAATTGGCGCGGAATTCGCCGCCGCTGCCGGCGCGGACATCGTCGACGTAACGGCAGTCATGGTCGCTTTCTCCCCGTGTCTCCCGGCAGAGACCGATTGCTCCTCGGGAGGCAAGCAAGGGATGAGGGTTCCCGGTTACGCGAGACCCTCATCCCTTTGTATTCGGCCGCCCGCGGTCCCTTTCCCGCGAACGGCTCGAGAGTCAGCCTACGACGACTTGTCGCAAGGCTCGGTCCGCTTGGGCCAGCCGGTGCTGGCCTTCACGTATTCCTCGGCGGTGCTATTGATCAGCGGCAGGACCTTGTCCTTGATCGGCTGGATCGAGGGGACCACCGTATTCCACTTCGTCCCGTCCCACTGGACGAGGGAGATGCCGCTATGACCGTTGTGGTCGGTGCAGCTCAGATGGATCGGTGAAGCAAAACCCGCAAAACCCATTTCCTTCCAGCGCGCATCGGTAATGTTGAGCGCTTCAAAGCCCCGGCGAACGTCTTCGCCGTTGACCTGCTTCTTGCCGGTCAGCTTCTGCGCCGTGCGGATCGCCTCGGCGATCAGGGCTGAGTTGAGAACGGCGCGGTTGTAGAGGTTCTCGCCGACCCGGTCCTTCGAGGTGACTTGGCTCTTGCCCTTGTCGACCACGTATTTGAGGATGTCCTGGATGGCCGGGAAGTTGGCGCCGACCCCGTTAATGTCGAGCGAACTGTAGCCCTTGGCTTCGGCGCCCGCCGGACGCGCATCGTCGTCACCGCCGGACCACCACACGCCAACCAGCCGATTCATCGGGAAGCCGATCTTGGTTGCTTCCTTGACCGCGGTCGGGTTCATGGCGCCCCAGCCTTGCAGATAGATCCAGTCGGGCCGGTCGCGCCGCACGTCGAGCCAGAGCGAGGTCTGGTTCTGCATCTGCGATCCGGGAACGGGATAGAGCTTGAGCGTAAAGCCGTAGTCGTTGGCGAGCGCCTGCAGCAGCGGGATGGGCTCCTTGCCGTAAGGTGCGTCGAGATGAACGAGGCCGATCGTCTTGCCCTTGAGCTTATCAAAGCCGCCCTCGACATCGGCGGCGTGCCGGATGAATGCCGACGCGCCGTCCCAATACGTGGCAGGCGGATTGAAGATCCACGGGAACAGGGCGCCGTCGGCCGAAGCCGAGAGCCCATAGGCCATTGAAAAAACCGGTACCTTATCGACCGCCGCCTTGGGAATCACCTGCAGTGTGATCCCGGTCGAAAACGGGGTGATGACGACGGGGTTTTTGCCCTTCACGGAGTCATAGCACTCGACGCCTTTTTTGGTGTCGTAGCCGGTCTCGCACTCCTCGACGATGAGCTTGATGCCGCCAATGCCGCCATCACGCTCGTTAAGCATGTTGAGATAATCCGTCAGTCCGTTGGCGATCGGAATCCCGGAGCCGGCGAAGGGGCCGGTGCGATAGGTAAAGAATGGAACGTACAGTCCGTCCTCTGCCTGTGCCGTCGCAACCGCGGCTGGTACCGCCGTCACCATCGCCAGGCCGAGAGCAAGATGCTTCAGACGCATGGCCGTTTCTCCCTTGTTTGCGCCGGCTTAGCCGGCGGGTCCGTGTGGCCCTCGATCTCGTCAGCGGGAAAGAGGGACTCCCGGCCGGCCGGTCCGCCGGAGCGGGAATTGGGGTGGAGTGTGCACCATCAGTAAGGAAAGGGCCACACCCTCAACTTCTGTTTGCCGATCTGCCAGAGCCGTGCGAGCCCGTTCGGCTCCATCACCAGAAACAAGATGATCAATGCCCCCACGATCACGAACGTCAGCTGCTCGGCGGCGGCCGGACGGATCGGCAAGCCGAATGTCGCCGGGACCGCCCGCAGCGCGATCGGCAAAATGTAAATCAGAGCGGCGCCGAAAAACGAGCCGATCAGAGTTCCCAACCCGCCGATGATCACCATGAACAACACAAGAAAGCTCTGGTCGATGGCAAACACGTCCGCTTCGGCGCCGCCGTACCACAGGAACACCATCATCGCGCCGGCCACCCCGCAATAGAACGAGGACACCGCAAAGGCGAGCAGCTTGGCGCGCAGCAGCCTGATGCCGATCAGCTCGGCGGCAAGGTCCATGTCGCGCACCGACATCCACATCCGGCCGATGCGGCCATGGACGATGTTCGAAGCCACCCACGTCATCGCGACCACGATGCTCAGGACGACCAGGTAGCGTGTCAGAGAGGTTGCGGTCGGGCCGGTAACCGGAATGCCCATCAAGGTCCGCAACGGAACTTCGATCGCTCCCGAGACGCTGTTATTGAACAGCCAGGGAACGCGGATGAAGCACCATTCCAGGAAGAATTGCGCGGCCAGCGTCGCCACCGCGAGATAAAAACCTTTGATGCGAAGCGACGGCAACCCAAACAGCACACCGATGGCGGCGGAGAAGAAACCCGACGCGATAATCCAAACGATGATATCGACATCGGGAAAGAAGGTCGTCAGCTTGAGGCAGGCATAGGCGCCGACCCCCATGAACCCGCCGGTGCCGAGCGAAAGCAGACCGGTATAGCCGGTGAGCAGGTTGAGCCCGATTGCGGCGAGCGAAAAGATGAGAAACGGGATCAGCACCGCGTTGAGCATGAAGTCAGTGCACACCAGCGGAAAGACGATGAAGGCGACCAGCAAAATGACCGCCATTCCAATCCGGTCCTGCAGGATCGGGAATACCGCCATGTCGGCGGCGTAGTTCGTCTTGTACTGGCCGGCCTCGCGATAGAGCATCGTCAAATCCGCTCGATGAGCCTTTCGCCAAACAGGCCCTGCGGCCGGAACACCAAAAATCCAAGCGCGATCACATAGGCAAACCAGCTCTCGATGCCGCCGCCGAGCAGCGGTCCCCAATAGAACTCGCCGAGTTTCTCGCTGATCCCGATGATCAGGCCGCCGACGATGGCTCCCGGAATCGAAGTGAGGCCGCCGAGGATCAGCACCGGCAGCGCCTTGAGAGCGATGATCTGCAGCGAAAATGAAACCTCCGAGCGGGCTCCCCACATGATGCCGGTGGCCAGCGCCACGATGCCGGCGGCAAACCACACGATGACCCAAATCTGCTCCAGCGAGATGCCGACCGACAACGCCGCCTGGTGACTGTCGGCGACCGCGCGCAACGCTCGTCCGATCCGGGTACGTTGAAAGAACACCGCCAGCACCGCCACCATGACGGAGGCGATGATCACCGCGGCAATATCGATCTTCTGCAGCGACACGAAGCCGCCGAGCCCTTTGAATTCGATGGCGCCGCTCGGCAGATAGAGCTGTTGAGCGATCATCACCTTGGGATTGCCGCCGAACACCAGTTGGCCGAACCCGATGAGAAAATAGGTGATGCCGAAGGTCGCCATGAACAGAATGATGTCCGACTGGTTGACGAGCGGCCGCAGCACCAGCCGTTCGACCCCGAAAGCCAGCACGAACATGACCACGACAGTGAGGCCGAGCGCGACAAAGGCGGGCACGCCATGCTCGTGCAGGCCCACCAGCGTCAGCGCCGCGAACACGACCATGATTCCTTGTGCGAAATTGAAAACGCCCGATGCCTTGAAGATGAGCACGAAACCCAGCGCAATCAGGGCATAGAGCACGCCGCCGACGAGGCCGTCCCACAGCGTCTGCACCAGAAGATCCGGCGCCATGCCCATCTGCACAAATGGATCGATGAAGACCTTGTAGAGGATATCCATGCGGGCCTACCCGGTCGCCTGACCGGCCGCGATGACGCCGCGACGACGTACGACTGGTGCCGGATTGACGGTCATACGCTCACCCCATGCGGCTCGCCCAGATAGGCGCGGATGACGTTCTTGTCGCTCTTCACCTCATCGGGCGCGGCGTCGGCGATCTTGCGGCCGTAATCGAGCACGACCACGCGATCGGAAAGGTCCATGACGACGCCCATGTCGTGCTCGATCAGCGCGATCGTCGTGCCGTATTGCTGGTTCACGTCGAGAATGAATCGCGACATGTCTTCCTTTTCTTCGAGGTTCATGCCGGCCATCGGTTCGTCGAGCAGCAGCAGGTCGGGCTCCATGGCAAGCGCGCGACCGAGCTCTACCCGTTTCTGCAGGCCGTAGGGGAGGCGTCCGACCGGGATTTTGCGGATGGCCGCGATCTCGAGAAAGTCGATGATTTCCTCGACCCGCTGCCGATGCTCGACCTCTTCCCAGAGCGCGGGGCCGTGACGGATGAGCTGCCAGACGAAGCCACGCCGCATCTTGAGCGCGCGGCCGGCGAGAATGTTGTCGAGCGTGGTCATTCCCTTGAACAGGGCAAGATTTTGAAACGTGCGCGCGATGCCGCCTTCGGCCGCGGCATATGGCCGCATCGATTTGCGCACCTTGCCCTTGAACGTGATACGTCCCGATTGCGGTTGGTAGAAGCCGTTGACGACGTTGAGCATGGACGTCTTGCCGGCGCCGTTGGGTCCGATGATGGCGCGGATCTCGCCCTTTCGGATGTCGAACGAGACGCCGCTCAATGCCCGCACGCCGCCGAATGCGAGCGAAACGTCCTCGATCGCGAGCAAAACCTCGCCGAGCGCCGCCTCGCGCGAGGACGGCGCCCTCATGCCGCGCGCTCCATCTTCGCCGCCGGCGCGGGATAAGATTGCATGTCGCGGATCGTCAAGCGCGCCGCGATCACGCCCTTATGCCCATCCTCGAAGGTGACTTGCGTCGAAATCTGCGCCGTCGCCGAGCCGTTGTAGAACGCTTCGACCAGCGGCGCGTAGCGATCGATGATGTGGCCGCGGCGGAGTTTTTGCGTGCGCGTCAGTTCACCGTCGTCCGGATCGAGTTCCTTGTGCAGAATGAGGAAGCGCCGGATTTGCGTGCCGGCCATTATCTGTTCTTCCGCAAGCGAGCGGTTCACTTCGTCGATATGCCGCGCGATCATCTCGTAAACCCGCGGATTGGCGGCGAGCTCCTGATACGAGCCGAAGACGACGTTGTTCCGTTCGGCCCAGCTGCCGACCGCCGTCAGATCGATGTTGATCATGGCGCAGACGAACTCACGGCTGGCGCCGATTGCCACAGCCTCGCGGATGTTGGGATAGAACTTGAGCTTGTTCTCGATGTATTTGGGCGCGAACACCGTGCCGTCGCTCAAGCGTCCGACGTCCTTGGCGCGGTCGATGATTTTCAATTGGCCGGTCTTCGGGTCGAAGAATCCGGCATCGCCGGTATGCACCCAGCCGTCGGGCGTGAGCACCTCTGCGGTCTTATCGGGGTCTTTGTAATAGCCGGCGAACACGCCGGGAGAGCGAAACATGACTTCGCCGGAGTCCGAGATCTTGATCTCGACGTCGGGTGAGGCCTTGCCGACGGTGTCGGCGTGGATCTCGCCGTCTGGCTGCGCGGTGATGTAAACCGAGGCCTCGGTCTGCCCGTAGAGCTGCTTCAAGTTGAGCCCGATCCCGCGCCAGAACCGAAAGATTTCCGGGCCAATCGCCTCGCCGGCCGTATAGGCCACGCGGATTCGCGAGAGCCCGAACTGGTTCATGAGCGGCCCGTAGACCAACAGGTTGCCGATGCTATAGAGCACGCGAGCGGTCAGCGGCACCTTCTCGCCGTCAAGAATTTTCTCGCCCCAGCGCCCTGCCACCGCGATGAAGAAATCGAACATCTTGCGCTTGAGCGCGCCGGCGTCCGCCATCCGCACCGTGGTCAGCGTCAGCACGTTCTCGTAAACCCGAGGCGGCGCAAATGCGTAAGTCGTGCCGATCTCGCGCCGATCCTGGACCACCGTATCGGGTGCCTCCGGACAATTTACGCAGTAGCCCGCGACATAGGCCTGGACGTAAGAAAAAATGTAGTCGCCGACCCATGCCAGCGGCAGATAGGCGATCACCTCCTCGTTCTGATCGAGACGGTCGAAGGCATTGGCATTGCGCGCGGAGACGATGGTATTCTCATGAGTGAGCATCACGCCCTTGGAGCGGCCCGTCGTTCCCGACGTGTAGAGGATGACGCTGAGATCGCTGCCTTTGCCCGCCGCAACTCCGGCTTCCCAATGCCGCAGACACTCGGGATCGCTCGCAAGCTTTTTGCGGCCGATGCTTTGCACGTCCTCGAAAGCGATCAACCGGCCGTGGTCGTAGTCCTTCAATCCGCGCGGCTCGTCATAAATGACTTGGCCAAGATGCGGCAGCCGATCGGACACCGCGATGATCTTATCGACCTGTTCCTGGTCCTCGACCACGGCCAGCATCACCTCCGCATGCGCCAACACGAAAGCCATCTCGTCGGCCACGGCGTCGGCATAGACGGGCACCGGCACGGCGCCGAGCGCTTGACCGGCGCACATTGCCCAATAGAGCCGCGGGCGGTTGCTGCCGATGATGGTGAACTTGTCGCCGCCTTTGAGGCCGAGTTCGGAGAGGCCGACCGAGAAGGCACGAACCTCCTCGAGCATCTCCGCCCAGGTCCACGCGTGCCAGATGCCGAAATCCTTGTGGCGCATAGCGGGGCGGTCCCCAAGCGCGGCGGCATTGTGGATCAGAAACTTGGGCATCGTATCTAAGCCGAGATCAGTTGACAGCACGGGGGTCCCTCCTCCGCCTGCTGTGAAGGATCGCGCTTAGCGGAGAAGCGCACCGCTCGCAACCGGGCGGCGCGCACCGCTGGCGTGGTCCAAAAGAAGTCGCCGAGCCGGCGTGGCTGGGGACCCTGTTCGCACTGCAGTGCGGAAAAACCGCGGATCCCTCCATCAATGGTCATCGGCCTATGTTATTTCGCCCAATGCAGGCGGGAATTCTCGCATTGCTGGGCGAAAACGACAATGCTATTCCACACGTCACCTCGCTCATTTTAACGCGGAAATCCTTGGGTCTCTCAAGGCCCGGACCCAACTGGCCGCCGGGTTGGGCAAAACCTCCATGCTTGATCAAGCCGCAAGCGCGCCGCCGCAATTCTCTCTTGGTGAAGACCAAATCGCGGTGCGCGACATGGCTCGCGCCTTTGCCGCGGAAGTGTTCGCACCCAACGCTGTTGCCTGGGACGAAGCCAGGCATTTTCCCGTCGCCGAAATGCGCAGGGCCGCCGAGCTCGGCATGGGCGGGGTCTATATTTCCGCTGATGTGGGCGGATCAGGGCTGTCCCGCCTGGACGCGACATTGATCTTCGAGGCGCTTGCCACCGGCTGTCCCACGGTGGCGGCCTATATGTCGATCCACAACATGGCCGCCTGGATGATCGATGCCTATGGATCCGATGAACAGCGCAACAAATGGCTGCCGAAGCTGTGCACGATGGAGCTTCTGGCCAGCTATTGCCTGACAGAGCCGGGTGCGGGCTCGGATGCGGCGGCGCTGACAACGCGCGCCGTGCGCGACGGCGATGCCTACGTCCTCAATGGCCAAAAGCAGTTCATCTCCGGAGCCGGCGCCGGCGACCTTTACGTGGTGATGGCGCGGACCGGCGGCGACGGACCGGACGGGATTTCGACTTTCGTCGTACCTGGCGACAGCGCCGGCATTTCGCTCGGCGCCAACGAGCGCAAGATGGGCTGGAACGCCCAGCCGACACGCGCCGTCGTATTCCAGGACGTGCGCGTACCTGTCGGACACCGGCTCGGCCAGGACGGCATCGGCTTCAAGATCGCCATGGCCGGACTCGACGGCGGCCGGCTCAACATCGCGGCCTGTTCGCTCGGCGGCGCCCAGGTCGCGCTGGAAAAGTCGCTCGCCTACATGAAAGAGCGCCGCGTGTTCGGCAAACGCCTCGAAGAGTTTCAGGCGCTGCAGTTCCGCCTCGCCGATATGGCCACCGGGCTCGAGGCGTCGCGCACGCTATTGTGGCGAGCGGCCGCCGCGCTCGACGGCAAGGATGCCAACGCAACGCAACTCTGCGCCATGGCTAAATGCTTTGTCACCGATACGTGCTTCGAGGTCGCCAATCAGGCGTTACAGCTGCACGGCGGCTACGGCTATCTGTCGGAATTCGGGATCGAAAAGATCGTGCGTGATTTGCGCGCGCATCAGATCCTCGAAGGAACCAATGAGATCATGCGTCTCATCGTGGCAAGAAGCCTCGTCGGACGATGAGCGGAGCGGCTCTTCATGACGGTGAGCTTATCGTCCGGCGGGAGCGGGCGCTCCGCCGGATCACTCTCAACCGGCCGAAAGCGCTGAACGCGCTTACCCTCGACATGGCTGTCGCGATGACGGCGTTCCTGCGCTCCTGGGCTACGGATCCCGGCGTCGGCGCAGTCCTGCTCGACGGCGCCGGCGAGCGCGGCCTGTGTGCCGGCGGCGACATCCGCGCGCTCTACGATGCGGCCAAGTCCGGCAACCCGCTTCCCGCCCAATTCTGGTCGACCGAATACCATCTGAACGTGTTGATCGCGCGCTATCCCAAGCCGGTCATCGCCGTCATGGACGGCGTGGTGATGGGCGGCGGCGTCGGCCTTTCGGCGCATGCATCGCACCGCATCGTGACCGAGCGCTCAGCAGTAGCGTTGCCGGAGGTCGGGATCGGATTTTTCCCCGACGTCGGCGCCTCCTTCCTGTTGGCGCGATCGCCCGGATATGCCGGCACGCATTTGGCGCTGACCGGCGATCGCATGAACGCGGCCGACGCGATCTATTGCGGCTTTGCCGATGTGCACATCGCCGCCGCCAGGCTTACCGCACTTCCGGCAGCACTGGCCGAATGCCGCACGGCCGATGATGTGCGGGCCCGACTCGGCGAAATGTCGACCCCGCCGCTTTCCGGCCGGTTGCCGGCGGCTCGGCAATGGATCGATCGCTGCTACGGTTCAAACGACGTCGAAGATATTGTCGAGCGGTTGCGTGCGGACGGCGGCGATGCCGCACGCGCCGCGTTGGCGGA
>Ga0074044_10002324_pt1 | contig 16656 bp, 11 predicted proteins | sample BogForMeECP23OM1_FD_94443 | JGI IMG/M metagenome (GOLD analysis project Ga0074044, IMG submission 94443) | Bog forest soil microbial communities from Calvert Island, British Columbia, Canada - Bog Forest MetaG ECP23OM1 | ecosystem: Environmental > Terrestrial > Soil > Wetlands ...
AACATGTCATCTACTTTGTTGTATACTTTCGGTATGTGAAACCGTTCAGCAGTTTCGCGACACTGAACTATATTCTCGTCACATATCGCTTTGAGGTTGGCTTCTGGATTGTGGTACAGAGTTGGCAGATGAGAAAAATTAGCTATGAATCCTGCTCCGATCATCCCAACTGAAACGCGTTCGGTATTTGGTATCAGGATCTCCTCTCTCTGTGTCTCGATTCGCCAACCGTTGAGATTTGATCATCGCTCATTGAGCCGATCTCACGCATCCCAGAATCCTTGTTTGGCAAACAGACTAAGCGTGCTCTTTAGCGTGTTGGAAGTTTCATTTGTGCCTTGAAAAACTTGAACCTATCATAACCTGTTCGTTTTACGGCAACAAGTATCCAAGTGCGACTGAGAACAGAATCACTAAGGTAAGACCGAAAGTGCGAAGAGCAATTCGCGGACTTTTGAAAAAGTTTTTCAGTGTTTGAGATAGTAGTCTCGAGAAGACGCGTTTTAGAAGGTCATGTTCAGGGCCGAGTAGATCGCCGACGGGATAGTTTGCATATAGGGTTTTGATCATTCGTCGTTGATAGCCTACAGAGCATGCTCTTCGAATAATGAATCGCCATCGGAGTCTGTCCGCCGTGATCTTGTGAGCTACTTGTGCGAGAGGATTGAAGACTATGCGTTTGCCGGTTGCCTTCCTCACGCGTAACGAGAAGTCAACGTCTTCTGACGGTGGGTCATGCCATCCTTTTTTGCCGCCGAGTTGAAGCCCGAATTTTGTTGTGAACGAACCGCAGAGTTCGAACGCTTCCTTTCTGAATGACATATTTGTTCCCCAAACGTTCCTAACATCGGTTATTGTGTTCAGTCCCATAGAGGCAGTACAACCTATTAGCCAATAGAATTCCTCTGGAAACCAATTCATTGATTCGTCTTCCCATGATGGAATAACGCCGCCTATCACTCCAATGATGGAGTTATCTTCGTATGTCTTCACCATTTGCTGGGCCCAATCCGGAAACGGTTTTGCGTCATCATCAATGAACGCGATGATGTCGCCTCTCGCCTTTTCGATGCCCACGTTTCGCCCGCCTGACATTCCCTCCTCCGTCTTACTGAAGAATATCTGAGCCTTTTCAAGCTTGATACGTTCAGCAAAATTTTTCGCGTATTCGAATAATTTCTGCGATTTCTCAATAATGACAAATGTTTCGATTCGTCGATATGTCTGATTTTTTACGCCCTCCAATCCCTCCGCTAGATCGCGTGCTCTTGCCATTGTAAAGCTGGTTATCACAATCGAGAGCAGAGGTCCGTTCTCAGTTTGGTCTTTCTTTGGGTTCGACCGAGATACTGATGTGACTGGGAGACTGCTAATTGGATTCAAATCGATCCCGGAGATGATGCTCTATCCGTTCGAATTGCCACGAATTTGCGGACTAATGCGACGGAGGCTGCACATACCGAAAAAGCCGCTAGTGAAACAAGGATGGGAATAAGCCCAATTCCCCATGGAGTGTAATTGAGCAAGAGGCCGACCAACATGTCCAAGACAAGACTTGCTCCCACACTGACTGCGTATCGTTCTAACCCTCTCAGCGAGCCGGTGCTTGGCAGCAGTGCTTCTACCATTACGTATCCTGGTATGAAGAGCACAAACAGTAAACCAAACGCCCAACGCAGAAATACCAGTGGGGAATCGGAAGGAACGAGATACACAATCACCAGTGTAAGCAGTGAAATTGTTACTGACACATGATACCATCCGGTCCTTTCCAACGTCAAATATTCTAAAAACGAATCTATGCGCTCAGTCTCATCATATAATTCGGCTTGACCGCTATCAGCCAGCCGCGAAATTAAATCAGCAAATTCCACTTCAGTAAGAGACGGAAACGTCACTTTGATGATTCCAAACAATTTCGTGCCGGTAGTCGGGCCAGTCTCTCTTAGATACTTCAGCGTAAATTCTTCTAAATGGGAATTCACTTCAAGGGACACCTGGCGTAAGATTGAACCATAGTTGTAGCCAAACGATCTGTTGTTCATTACCGTTCCACCATGCAAACTGAAATTCGCTGGATGCTAAATTCCAGGTCCAAAGTTCAAAGATGAATCTGAAGCTGCAGGCGCTAGGACTTGAACACGTCGGAGCATCTTGCAGAGAATAGGTAACGTTACCAATCTGCAACTGAAGGATACGTGAATGACCTTGCGCCGTTGTGAGATTCAGAACTTGCCAGGTAAATGGTATTTCCCATGTCTGATTATTCTGAATAAACTGTTTGAATTCGGCTACAACAGGTGCAGAGGATGGAGCCAAAGTCGTGTCGTTAGGAGCGGTAAGAGTCTGGTTAGCCAGCTTCACCCGGATATCTATGAATTGCATCGAGCCCATACGGTTGGTTACTCCAAGATACCATGTGACCGGTTGATCAGTTTGGATAAATGGTGAATTATTAGGATAGTAATCGTCCGCTGATTTGTTCGCGCCTAATGCGTAAAATTCGAAGAACCGATCTCGCGGTCTCGGAGTAGTCGCGATAAATGCTGCAGTTTCAAAGAGAATAAGGAATGTTAAGAAGATTGGAAGTATTCGACGAGGAGTACGGGAACTAAGCTTCATACTATCCCAATGCTCCCTTGATCAACGACTTACTTTGCAATGATCTTCATCCTGAACACGCGTTTTACTCGACCTCTTCGTCGCAACAGAAGAGCGTAATGGATAATGAGAGTTGCTATGAATGCCGCAATGACTCCGAGTGAATAAGTCGCAATATGATTTGTGAACGTTCGATGTGAGGCGTTAATCTCAGTTTGATTTGCTTCTGCGTCGATGCTTGCTAACGCAGTAGTGATTTGAGAGAGAAGTTGTGATTGTTTGTTTGAGTCTTGTGGAGTTAGGTTTTCAAACTGGTTCTCAAGATAAAGCACCGAGTTCAAGCCAGCGACCAGTTTTCCCATCTCTTCTGGTCCCGCTCCTGCTGATTCGGCCTTCAACACATCCCCAATGACCTTGCTCATTTGCTCCTGTTGTAGATTCGACTGGGAGCTCACCGGCATTGGATGAAGTAGAAGCAGCACGAGAACTGCAAGGATGAAAGCTACGGATGCACCTGTGACCATTTTGCTAATCATTTCAGATCGCACACTGCCATTTCATTCGCGATTGAGGCCTGAGGGGCAACGCGGTTAATCCACTTAAGCAAGCCGCCAGGTTGCAACATCATCTAAATCATCGAGGAAAGTATATGCCTACCGTAATTCATCGTCGATGCGCACCATACCTGATTAGCCATATTTCCGGTGATCCGTAGAAATATGACGGAAATATTAGAATACCACCACAACCTTGGTCTACGAATAGAATGTACTCTATCCGTAAGGAACTGAGCAATGGTGCAAGACAATCTGATGCTTGAGAGGTTATCACGACCGGCTGTTCGAGCAAATGTAGAGCCCCAGATTGGCACCGATAGTGGCCTCAATCGTGTCACGAAAAAAGATCTAACCGTTGTGCTTCCTGTTCTGAATGAAGAGAAGGGAGTGGTAGCCGTTATCGATGACGTCCTTCAGAATGGGTATCACAACATACTCGTGGTGGATGGTTACTCGACCGATAACACTGTCGAAGCAGCTCAAGAGAAAGGGGTAGTCGTTGTTACTCAACACGGCCGAGGAAAGTCGGGTGCTATCAAGACAGCTGTCGAACAAGTATCGACACCCTACCTCTTAGTGATGGACGGTGATTTCACTTATGATGCGGCCGACATAGAGAGATTCCTCAGTCATGCAACCAGATATGACGAAATAGTTGGATCGAGGTCGATGACGAATGTTAGTCGGCTTCATCGAATAGGAAATGCAGCTATCTCGGCTGTATTTAACGCGCTCTTTGGGACGACGTTCTCAGACGTATGTTCCGGAATGTATCTGCTGAAGTCAAAGCCCGTTAGACACTTGACTTTACGCACTAAAGGGTTCAGCATTGAGGTTGAACTTCTAGCTCAAATGTCTATGCAAGGCAGAGTCACTGAAGTACCAATCAACTACCGGAAAAGAATCGGAACCGCAAAGCTGGGGACATGGATGGCTGGTATCGATATTATGAAGACGATTCTCGAGTTGGCGAGAGTGTATAACCCCGTGTTTCTCTTTTCTGTTACAACAGCTTCCGCCGCTGTACCTGGCTTGGCGATCATGCTCTGGGTACTCTGGCTTTGGATAGCCGGTCACGAACACGTATTTCATAGTGCATGGGCGCTAGCAGGAGGGATGCTCCTTCTCTTGGCCTCTCAAGCATTCATAATTGGAACCGTTGCGCTTCTACTAAAGCGATCCGAGTTGAGAATCGAAAGGATCGTTAGAAGTGAAATCGAAGGACATCCCTAGCAATCCCGAAATCCGGTTGTTGAAGGAAGTCAGGACTTGAACGAGAACGTCTGCGAAATCTGCAACATTCGACCCGCTGCGGTGAACGATATTCTTTGCGCGGAATGTTCGACTCGCTACGTTACTATTGTAAAGTCAGCGGGACAAAGAACAAAGAAAGCAAGTTCGCGCTCTGAAAACCGGCAACAATCACCAGCAACCCTCGACCAGCAAACTAATCCTACACAAGTTACTGAAGCATTGCTAGCACCTTCTTCAGCAGAATCCGAACAATCAACCGATCAGCGCGTTCAGATCCGACAGACGCTGGAAGCTCAGTTAGCTAAGAAAGTCGCGTCGCAAAAAATAGGTTACGTTATGCTCGGATTCGGGTCTCTAGCTTTAGTTCTTTCCGTTATCCTCGCATCAACAATCTTAGCGTTCATCGGTCTCGGACTGACATTTTGGGGAGTGCTCGTATTCTTCGTACGACCTCAGAAATATGTAAGATCGGATCTGATGGATGCTACTGCGCAGTCATCCTTGAAATCAATTGATGAAATCATGGTCGGAATGGGTTATCGCGAGAGAGGCGTATACATTCGCTCCGGATCTGGGAAGGCGGTTGTGTTTATTCCCACAGAACCATTCTCAGTTATCCCTGCGAGCCCGGCTAATGATCAGACATTTCTTGAAAACCCAAAGGGCCTCGTTGTAACCCCGCCAGGCCTTGCGCTTGCAAACTTGATCGAGAAGAAGCTCGGTTTCGATTTGATGGACTGTGGTGTCGAAAAATTGGTTCAGACTCTCCCTAAGGTGCTTGTTGACGATCTTGAGATAGTACGTGACGTGGAGATTGAAGTCAAAGGTGACTTTATCGAGTTCAAACTGATCGATTCAATCTTTACAGATTTCTGCAAGCAGATTCGTGACAGTAGCAGACGCTGTGGGTTAGGTTGCCCTATGTGTAGCGCATTAGCCTGTATTCTAGCCGTAGCAACCGGAAAACCCGTCCTCTTTGAGGAGGATAAGGAGACGGAGGACGGGCATACAACTCTGTCTGATTACCATCTGCTAAACCAGTCAAGGCTGTAGATTTACCTGCCCCCAACCGAGCTGAGCTCGTAAGATGCATAGAACCCCCACCAGTAAACGAATGTTGGCTATCACTGGGCTGCTCATCCTTGTCACACTAGGCAGATGTGGGCCAGCCAGCGGCTCCTATGCAGCTGTGCTAGTATACGATCACGGGTTTACAAAACAAGTTACCTGGATTGGACGCGGAAACGCCTTGATCAATAAGACCTCATATTTCACACAAGACGACTCGCAAATAGTTGCCTACGCTAAAGCTGCTTTCTATAATGCGAGCTTCACATGGCAGTTTTATGATCCTAACGGGCAATTGTACTCTAATACAACGCAAGAACAGAATTGTAATGTTGCACCTTGCACTATAGTGAACTATTTTCCATTGAAGAACACCCCAGCCGCCATATTGTTTGGACAATGGAAGATGAATCTACTAGCGAACGGATACCTACTATACTCAGATAATTTTTGGATCACTCCAATAATAACTCAGGAGGATTACTGGAAATTTAACGTCACACAATCCGCGCCTGCCCGCGTGCACGGAGAATTGACTGTAACAATTCATCCTAACAATCAGACTTTTTCACAACCCGTTCAATTGAGCAGGGGGGTTCGGCTTGAGACATTTTACCAGCTGTATATGCCATATGCTGCTAACATAACTGCTTACGAATCTGTTTCAAATCGACGACTTCCCGTGGTGATTCTAAACGGCACCAATGTCTACGTCGATCTGGGACCTCAACGGCCGGACGGTTACACGTTCGTGATAAATTTTGATCTCGCTTACGGAGTGCGCCCGCTCAACGGGTGGGTTGGAGGCACCTTCGCGTTCACATGGATAGATGAACCATTCGATAGATCCCAGACCGTATACCCGATTCCAGAGACCTTCAACATCACTCTACCCGAGGGCACATCAGTCGCTGACTTAGCCGGAATGAACATTTTGGTTCTGGATCATAAGATCACGGGTGGACATGGGTTGGCAATCTCTTTCACAGCAACGGTTCCACCATTACAACCATTCGGGTGGACGCTGATTTACCGAGATTTTACGTGGATAAACCTGAACCAAGTTACATACACTACTACGAGAAGTGCCAACAACTTCGCGTCGGTGCAACAACAATTGATACCCGTATTGCCCTTGACTCTCGGTAGCATGAGTCTATGGGCCGCAATCATGTCAGTCTTCCTTTTGATCGGATCTGAACTCCTATCCCCCGCTTATGCAAGAACGGGTATACTGATAAATCGTCGACGACTGCGCATAGCCGCCCTAGTACTCGTAGCAATATTTTTGGCAATTACGATTTATCAAATTATGATATCTCAACTTGCGGGGACCATTCCACATTAACAAGGCATATTCCTTCTACGCCTGGAACATGCCATGAGTAAACAAAGACTAATTTTCTCTCTACCCAAATGTGAATATCAAGAACTTAGAGATCGGATCAAGTGTCCCAGCGCCTGAGCCCAATTTGTGAATAATGCCTAATATATCGATTTTCGATACATTACAATATATATGGAATCATCGAGAAATCGATGCTCTGCCCATAGATACCAGCGTGCGGCGGGTATACTAATGGTAATTGGGCTCTATGAATAGGTGGGAATATGGATAGGAGAATTTCAGCCTCAGTTATCATTTCGCTCTTTATGTTGGCAAGTTTTGCGATTGCGAATCCTGTACAGGCACATTTCACGCTTGGGGACTTGACTGGGACATATCGTTTTCATCAGAACGATTTCGATCCGCACGTATTCGGCGTGATTGGTTATGTGTGGCCTGGGGGTGGCCAGAATGCCTATGCAGGTATTCCGAATGTTGTTAACTCCTTCAATGCTCCTGGTTACCAATCTCCCTACCCATGCCGCGCTAATGGCGAACCGGTAGGAAGCGGGGGAACCGCCGGAGGTTCCAGTCCTGGCTCAGTACAGCCTGGTACTCAGTGCAACCCTGCCGGGGCTCCTACCAATTCTTGGTATCAGTTGCAGGGCAGCGCTTACTCTCCCTTCGGCGCGATCCTGACGGGGTCGACTGGTGACCTGATATTTGCCTTGAACGCTACGCAGTGCTATGACGCTTTATGTGCTCAAAATCCTGCTACCGGGCACCGCTTCTCAGGACGATGGCAATCAGTTAGTATTCTGCTTCCGCCTGGATTTGTTGTTCCAGATCCGCCGCAAATCGTTTCAACTATCACGAACGACTATTCCGGCATTTCGGTAATTCGGATTGGACCTTATGATCGATATGCGCCCGGCTGGACCATGGTCACAATCAGTTCGGAAGCAGGTCGCGATGCATTATCGCCATGCCCCCTAACCACGGTGCACACAGACTGTCCGGGAGTTGAAACCGGAAACGACCCGACCAACAGCCCTAGCTTACTGGGCGCACCCGGTAGATATTATGATCATCAGGGTATCGATTTTACCGCCGCTGGCGAATGGTATTACATTAGAATCAACGGAGTGCTCGCACCTTCAATCGCGGGTAGATACTTTTTCAAAGTTTTTCTCGGCGCAGCGTCGCTTGTAGCCAATACTGGTGGAATAGTAGGGACACCTTCAATCTGTGGCGAAGAGGGCACACAGCTTCAGAGTGCTTCTAATCTTCTAGGCCACGGCGCTCTTCCGGGTCCGGTTGGTGGTTTTGAGGATTGTTCTCAATTCATCCCAACCGAGAACTGGCCTGTGTTGCTGGTGAAGGGCGAGATTGATCCTTCCGTTATTACGGGGACGGTCAGGTATGGCGGGTACAACTCAACCTTATACGGTAGGCCAATCGGCGAAGCCGGTATGGTCCTGGCTCAGATGCAAGTACGCCTGGATCCTTACACTGGCGAGCAGAGACCTGATCTTCCAACTGTAGACGCGGAGGGCTACTTTAACGCCTCTGCTACTGGAAGCAACACCTTCCCAGCAACCTGTGGTCCTGCGGGGGGTCTTATCGGTCCTCAAGGTGCTACAGGAACGGTGTGTGGAGCACAAGGTCACTATGAAGTGGAAGGTGTCGCGCCAGGTGTCTACACCATCTATGCTGAGGCGGCCGGTTTTCCGCAACAAGTGTGCGCGAGCGACGTCACGGTTCTGAAAGGGCAATCATTGCACTTTGACTGTTACGTGCAGCCTGGTCCGGTAATTCATGGGAACATATTCACGAAACACCAGTTCGGAGATGAACCTTGGCCAACAGAAGACATCAACGGTGTCACTGTAGGGGATTACATTAAGGTCGAACTGTACGATTCGCCAACTGTAGATCATATTCCAGCCGCGAATGCTAATCTTGTTTCTTGGTCACCATTACCATGTATCGCTGGAGGACAGGACCTGTACACAGGCGTCTTTCACGCTGGCGTTTGTGGCGATCCACGATTCGCAAGTCAAATCGCGTTTCCGTGGCATGAGTACACACCCTGTACGGGATACCATAGCGCAGGAGCAGTCGTCACCGGCTGTCCAGGGTCCTTTACTGTTACTAGTGGCTGGTACCAGGCTGGCGAATCTGCAAGACGAGCCTGCGCCCCTCTAGGTCCAATAACCTGCACAGCGACTTCGGACGCAAATTCGGTGTTGTTGCAGGATCCTCAAGGCGTTGGTCCTCCACAGAACTGGTTCGTATGCGGACAAAGTTACGGTCCCCAAGTTCAGACTTGTAACGCAGGTCAGACAACAACTCCGTTCCATTTTGAGTTTGGTGTGAAGGGTGAGTATGGCGCTCCAAGAGACTTGAGCGGCATGGTTCCGCAAGTATACGCTACATGGGTGAACGGTCTGACACCTGGTAGATATTATGTTCGTGCGTGGGTCTTCCGATATGTGCAGTCCGCGTTGGATGGAAGCACATTTCAGGAATATTATTTCGATGTTACTCCGCAGGAATGGGCTGGAGACGTCACGTTACCAGTCGACATACGCCTGTCGAGCTGGATTAACAAGACGGTTCATTTCCACGACCAAATCAATAGTATTACAGAACAGCCGATCGACACGGGAGCGGGATTGATCGCAGGCGCTCTGGTCGACGCTAACAACCATATCTGGTCCTACAATCAGTCTTTACTCGGCTACTGCCCACTTGGCATAGGAACGGTCCCATGCGGCTATACGCATGGTGCAACAACAGGTTGGGCCAGCAACGCTTTCCGGTTTTGTAGCGTTTCCAGCGCCACGTGCCCTGGTCCTGGACAAGCTGGTCCCATATTGACTGATGGAGTATCTGCGACTGTTATTAGTGGAGTAGATCTCGACAAGGGAGGGCTGAATTTGCATGCAGTTGAAAGCGGTCGTGCAAATATTCAGTTCTGGGGATGGAATGATACTTGGGGTGGGGAGAATTATGGTATCCCATCCGGCACTTACAGCCCGTATGTGTTTGTTCTAGGATACATAGAGCAAGGGCCGGTAGGTCAAGTTTCCTTAACCCTCAGTGGTACCCCAACCAGTGTCAGCGACCACATGATAAGAGGCGTAGGCTTCAACACAACAGTCTACAGCATAGATTGGGAGCGACCAACAGTCAATCGGAATTGGGTATGGGGCAATCCTGTTGGATACACTAGGAGCGGTTTAGGTAATGTGAACCAAATTGTACCAGCACCTGCCAGCGTATTCAATGTCGACCCGCGATGTCCTGGGTTAGCCGTGAGTGGAGCCGGGTGCATGGTAGGTGAGGAGATAGATATTGGAATCTACAACAACGGCACTCTCATCGATTTCGTCGGCGACGTGCCATCCAATCTTCAGGATACTGTAAAGACCAGCTGCCTCTTCCAGAGTGCAACCAATTCATCCATAACCATGTGCGGAGGAGGGTGGGATCCTCAATCGGCATCGGGAGCGTACCTAGCGAACGCGAATGATACCTACTTTGGACAGGAATTAGGTCGTGCCGGTTTCGTTGGCGGGTACATGGGCGGAATTCAGACCGCATTCTCTGTCAGGAAAATATTATTCGCTCCAGGTTATCCGGATTACACTTTTCTTTCCGATGGATCAGTATTCAATGGAGCGGTCTCAGGGTATCTTAACCTCTACCCTTCGGCAATTCCGGCAGGCGAATATGATCTCCGAGGATTCACTTACGGTTATGTTCAGGATCAAAGCTACACTGCCTATGCATTACCGACCCAGATTGCAGACATCAGGCTTAACCTAGTTGTAGGAGTTAACGTCACGCTAGATATACTCTTCAAGAAGGAACATGTGATAACTCCAACTGCTGCTAACATGTCCAGTCGGGTTAGGCTATTCGATGATTCAGGAAACTTAGTAGCTGAATGGATGTCCAGCGAAGGAGTGTACACCCCACCAAACAACTGCGCTGGCACATCCAGCACAGTTAACACCTGCTCTGTAAACGGTGTAATCCAGAACGGACGTGCAGTAGCAGCTGACGGAACCGATCAGTTCCCATTTGGTCCGCTTCATCCTGCGGTTCCGGTTCCTAAACCTCTTAACACATACAATTATCTGCCTGGCGGAGTCAGCCTGCTCCGCGTTCTCATGGCGGGTTTGCCACAAGTGCCGGCTGGGGGAACTGATGGTGGGCTCTCATCGCCGTTCGTTCCACAGCAAGTATACTTCAACGATCCCATTTTAGCTGTTACAACTTGTGGCTTCGAACTCGACTGCTACACTGCCCCTGGACTAAGACTAGGCGTTGGAACTCCAGGCTACTTCCCTAACACAGGTATACTTGGCTATCCTGATTACCAGGGTGGATGGACTGCTGAAGTTGACTTCGTTCCATGGTACAACAACAACACTATGACCACGATTTGGCCATATTTGCCGTTCCCATGCGATTATTTGGGGGGCCCACCTGGAGCGTGTCCGCTCGTTACGAGGAATGGTGCTCAGTATTACCCGCCAACTCAAGGATTATTGTTGGGCGAATCGTACCACATCATACCTGGAACTACAGCAAAATCTGGAATAAGCCTCACAGAAGACCTTGCATTGGAGCCACAACTTGTCGGACACAGCCTTCTAGCAAATCACCTTGGACCCTATTCACAGGAAGGCGTGTGGCAAATCAGCGGCGCACATCTGTCTGGTGAGGCGAGTGGAATATTCGAGGTTGACCTGAATGGTTTTGTTTCAGGTACTGCTCTGGCGTTTACGTGGGTGAATGACTTTAGACCACTCAGCTGGGCAACAGTCAGCGTGACTGGTGCGAGCGGTGCGACCTGGAACTACTACACATTCGACGGACAATACGGCATGTATCTAACCCCAGGCTCATACTCGCTAACCATCGCAAGCCCCGGAATTGCATCACAAACACTATCCATAGCTGTAACAGGCGGTGAGTCAGGAACTGCAGGAAACGTCTACATGCAACAATCCAACATACCCGTACCAGAATTCAGCAACATGCTGATAGTCGCCTTCGCAGCACTCGCAGCATCACTATACATACTACAACGCAGACGACGAAAGTAAAACTAGTAAGAATCACGAAAAGTTTCAATTACATTTCGGTCGATGAATCAACCAGAGTCGGTTCATAGAATGGAATCTTCCGTAAAGCATAAGCATGACATAAATATCCTAGCAGTGCAGCCGTGTAGTCATGTGAAGCCGCCTCGTGAGCTTAAGGAAATTTTTGATCAGGATACAGGCACGATGTATATTGATTTGACGGACTAACCTCATGATTCTCGCGAACTACTGGATCGGCACACTGCGAAATTCAATAATGTGATCACCAAGAAAGTCCCGAAATGTAACGGGAAAAGGCAAGTCCCTACGATTTACTAGAGAGCCTTTTCAGATGAAGCTTCACGACGCTTTCGAAGCTACTGGCCGTTTGAATAACGTCTGCTCGTCTGCGGTACGATAGCAATAACAGAGGACTTAGAATCGCTTTCGTGGGAGGATCAGCAGGCCGCTTGCCGCAAGTACAAGGACGACGGCCGTTATTCCGGCTTGGACCACTATTGATCCCTGGTTAGCAGTTTGGGGTTGGGATACAGCTTGGTTGTATAACTGAGCTGATTGTTGTGCCATCATTGGCAATGGCGGTGTGGTTTGGCTTGCGGTAGGTTGCGGAGTGGATGCTGTAGGTGAGCTGCCATATGAGTAAGATCCTACCACCGTTTCGACACTCGGGAATTGTTTCCCATTCTGGTCAGCAAGGGCATATGCTGGTACGATTATCGTTACTGCTCCTGAAATGGACTGTGGGTGTGGGAAGGAGTAACTGTATTCTCCGGCGCTTATTCGGCTCATTGTTGCTTGCACGTTTTCGCAGATAGTGGTGGTGCAGATCTGAAGGGTTACGATATTATCAGCCAGGTAGACGGGGCTTCCGTCAGCGTACTGAAAGAACAAGGAACCCGAGATTGGGGGAGTGCCTCCATTAAGTGCTGGGGCTCCGATGGCCGCGGGTCCGATGGTTCCGATAATAGGTACTCCAGTCGAATAACCATTCGCAAAAACAGAACCTATCGACATAGCGAATACGATAAGAGAAAGTGCGGCCGCGAGGCGAATTGCTTTCATCCGAACCAGAAGTGGAAATTGGACAGATGTATATATAACCTTTAGCTCGCGTCTATGACTAAACTTAGCTTTTACTTCGAAATAGGTCGATTTGCACAAAAAGTTGTTGAACGTTATGTGATTTGGGTCGAACGATCCGGTGAGAATCCCTTTCTGCACACGAGGTACTAACTTACTCAAAATTGAGTTCGACAAAGATAAGATTGCTTATCTCGATCAATCAAAAATGGTGTAAGAGATAATTCTGGAACGGTTCGCTAAGCTACTTGTTAAGCAGTTCAGGACGCGCCGAAGCTTCCAAGCAGACTGTGAGGATCAAGCAGCAGTGGGTAGAGACTGCGAAATGCAGTGTTGATAAGGATGAGAATTAGTAGCGACACAACGATCGTCCGAACAAACGGATACTTGTTCTGAAACCGAATTACCAGGAACAGCAGAGAGCCAAGGGCACTTAAAACGACCACGAGTCGGAAGAGGGGATCGATGAAAATAATCAAGCCTGTTCCAGATACAATGAATATTGCGGAGAAGAATATCTGAAGTTGACGTGAGGTTTGCTGAGTTTCGAGCGCGTCTAGGTGCTTGGTGAAGTTGAAACATTTCTCTATACCCAGAGCAAGGAGAATGGGGAGCGGAGAAATATACAGCATCCGCCATAGTTCTGTTTCTCCGACCAGTGGACTAGCGTAATTGTATCCTATCGGTGCAACCAGAATCGACCCGAGACACCACGCCGCGATCCAAGCTAGTAGATAGTTTCTAACGATGCCTTCCTCTGAATGAAGAGCGTAGGCTCCGACTAAACTGATGAGAAGTAGAAGTGGTGAAAGGAACGAACCCCAGTCCAGGAATAGGCCTGCTAGAGCTGTTCCGAATATCGGCAGCAAACTGGTAGCATTAACTTGGGAGAGAGAGTACAGATATAGCCCTAGCGTGTTGCCCAAATCAGGCGCCAAGCTCGGGAGGAAGTTATAGGCCGCGATTCCCGCCGGAAGAACGATCATCAAGGCCGCACATACCCCTTGAAGAGAACGTTTCTTCCACTCGCCACTCCTTGTAATGATAGCAGTGAAGACTAGGCTTGCGAAGAATACTCCCCAAGTCCATGGATGCATCACGAAGATGACGAAAGATATCAGAGCTTGTAGGATGTAGATCATTATGTTCCATTCTCGGCTCAAGAAATAAAATGAGAGAAAGAGCATCCAGAGCACGAACGCCAACCAATTTGCTTGAATTCCACCAAATATGCCGAGCGTTGTTGGTAACCATAATAATGTACACGTAGACGAAAGAATTGCCAGCTCAAACTTCCATCCTGCTCGGACAGTGGCTAAGAACACGGCGGAGGCCACTGCAAAAGCAAGAACCAAAGGAACAAATTTGACAACCGTGAACGAACTCGCGCTGCTTCCCAGTTGTATCAAATATAATAGAAAAACATACAATCCGTGTAGACTGTATGATTTAACAAATGCTTGAGAAGGTGTTAGGCCGGCTAAATCGTTGAGCGGGTTCAAGTAGTTAATGTACGAATCGACACCAACGATCCAAGTCTGACCGGCGAGGTACGGGTAGAAGAAAAGAAGTATCGCAAGGATTACGAAAAGATCCAATGATGCAGCGAACAACCTTCTATTTCGTAATCCTTCGTGAATGGGAGCCTGATTTTGAACCATTTTGTGAGCACGTTTTAGATATCGCGTAAGTATCGGAATCCACAACCATGAAAACAGGAGCAGTAACATAGTTAGAATTGCAAACGGGAAAAGAGAGAAAGTCAAATTTAGTTCGAGTTCCTCAGCTAGCTCCCCAACCTGTGTCTGAGGGTTGAGGGCCGAAACAATCCAGTAATACAAAGTTGAGTATTCTACTAGAGCGAAAATTGCAAGAGTAGACAACAATAATTCTGCGGCAGCCGATTTACGCATATCAGTCTTTGATATGCTCAAAATGGCAGCATACACCACGGTGATGTAAAGGGTCGGAGTAGCATACGGTTGTTGACCAATAGTCAACAGTAACCCTGCAAGCCAAATCGTGGTGATCCCAATTCTCCCTGATTTCGAGAGTTTCGCCGAATGGAACGCAAGGGTACATGGGACACAAGCGCTTGTGATTAAGAAAAAGTACAGATCATACGAGTCAGAGATGAGAACCGTATTGGTCGTCCTGGGGTAGTAGAAGTAAAACGGGATTCGGAACTGGTTCAGGAGAACTAGGATACCGATTCCGAGACTAATCCCGGTCAGCCAACGCAAAACAGCCTCCCGGTACATGACGGATGGTGTGGTTGAGACGATTGCTTAAAGCGTTTAGGTTTTCAATTTCCGTGCTCGGTGTTTTTGAAGCGAGAGAGTCTCCTCACGCAAGTAGATGAGTAGTTCATATGAAGATTACCGTGTTGATGAGTGGAGCTGTGTCTGTGCCCCCGTAGTTAGGATCGAATAGCATTGATTGAATTGCAGCCTTGTTCCAAACAACGGAACCATCCACATTCAAGAGTTTGAAGGTGCCGAACCAAGCGTAGGGTGCGTCGGCGTATATTTGATGTTCCGCATCTGCAAGCGCGTTGATTTGTTGAGTCTGATTTGCACTAGTTGTCAATTGTGAGACATCTTGATCGACGCGAGGATTGTTGTATATCGCCCAGTTGCCCCAGACTGATGAGTTTGTGACGAAACCGATCCAGTAATCTGTTGGGCTGAGATAATCTGGATAGTAAACGTCTCCGCCTAGGAATGAGAGTTGTCCAAGCTGATTGAAGTTCTGTAGATTAGTTTGGTATGGACCATAAGGATTCCAGTATGCTGAAGAAGGGACTTCTCCAATGTTGACCGTGATGCCAAATTCTGCGAGATCACTTTGGATGATCTTTGCTGCGTTGAGGCAATGATTGCATCCTCGGATCGTTCTCAATGTTAACGGTGGCAAGCCGACGCCATTTGGGTATCCGGCCATTACTAGGTCATTCCTCGTTTCCGTTACGTTGAGGCTGTAAGGTGGCAAGTTCGCTGGATCATAATATATTCCATAGTTCGGCGTGTCTGGACCCACAAATACGCCAGCTTGACCACCATACGCCTCAGCAATTATGTCAGTGTAGTTGATGGCATGAACTATTGCTCTTCGCACCCAAACGTTGTTCGTCGGCACTAGCTGAGTATTCATCGCGAGAGCACCGAGGTTTGCAGCTCCGTCTGGCAGAAGAAAATACGAGTACTGCGAATTATTCGCGACCAAGTTCCAGTCGTTTGAAAATATTGATGCGATTTGAGCTTGACCGGTAGATAGGTCGGTGTACCTGTCAAGGTCGCTATACTTCGTATAGACTATAACCGTATCCGCCTGTCCTGGGTTAAGGACCGGATTTGCCTTAATTTCTGCCGACGTCAACGAGTTACCCCAGTACGTCGGATTCTTCACGAACGTAACTTGTGAGTTCAGCACCACTTCTGTAACCATGTAAGGACCCGTTCCCGGCACAGGGTTTTCGTCAAAGTAGGAGTTGATTTGTCCTGGAGTGCCAAATCCGCCGTGGTTCAATACGTATTGCGCATCGAAGATTAACCCTGGGTCTCCTCCGCCTCCAATTAATCCGTTGAGGAACAGGAATGGAGACTTCAGATGGAATGTGATTTGATAGGGGCCGTTCGTGTATATT